>ERZ802822.21-NODE-21-length-107540-cov-10.151522_pt1 | contig 107540 bp, 103 predicted proteins | sample MGYA00345649_ERZ802822 | MGnify/ENA primary metagenome ERZ802822 (study PRJEB30503, sample SAMEA104212359) | marine metagenome | biome: Westerlies Biome; feature: [SRF] surface water layer (ENVO:00010504) within the epipelagic zone...; material: water... | reverse complement strand
CCTACTCTTTTCAATGATTTGCAAGCGCGTGATCCGCTTGCAAATCATTGAAAAGAGTGTGGAAAGTTCACGTTCCAGTCCGGAGACTGGAGCGGGTGAAGGGATTCGAACCCTCGACCCCAACCTTGGCAAGGTTGTGCTCTACCCCTGAGCTACACCCGCAATTGACCAACGTTATAGCTTGGTCTGAGAAAACTTACAAGATAAATTTAGGCTCTTTTAATCTAGTTACTGTCACTGGTTTTTATAATGTCAATAATAGCGTTACTGATTGTTTGTTGGGCTTCCTTCTTAAGATAGGGATGCATTGGAATGGACAATACTGTTTGTGCCAGACGCTCGCTTACCTCCAATCCGAATTTAGCCCTTGGGAAACGCTCATAAGGTTTTTGTAAATGCATTGGAATTGGATAGTAAATGGCAGTCGGAATTCCATTTTTGCCAAGGCTTTCTTGCATCTGTTTCCGATCAACTGATTTAGGTAAATTTAAGGTATAAATAGCCCAGCTACTTGTCATGTCTGAATGACAAACAGGCGTTCGAACCCAGTCACTAAGAAGCTCGTGATAATAATTCGCGATAGACTCCCTTTGCTTGAGTTCGTCCTCAAAGATATCTAGTTTCGCCAGCAAAATGGCTGCCTGAATAGTATCTAACCTAGCGGTCATACCTAGGCGGTCACACTGATATTTATGTACCCCTTGCCCATGTATACGAGCCGATCTGGCAATCTGAGCTATTTCATCATTATCTGTAAATAATGCGCCACCATCCCCGTAGCACCCAAGTGGTTTGGCAGGAAAAAAACTGGTGCATGTGACATTTGCAACAGTGCCTGTTTTTCGTCCACGATATTCTGTTCCAAAACTCTGCGCTGCATCATCTAAAACCCACAACCCGTTTGTTTGTGCAAAGGCATTAATTTCATCCATTTGAGCAGGCTGACCAAACAAGCCAACAGCCATAATTCCAACAACTTCAATATGCGCCTCTTTGGCACTGTGTAGGGCATCTGGCAGCCTAGAGGGATTTAAGGTATAGGTTTCTTCATCTATTTCAGCGAATATGGGAATAGCGCCCAGAAGAGGCATTACTTCGGCACTGGCAGTAAAGGTAAAGCTTGGAACAATAACGCCTTGCCCTGGTTTTAATTTCAACCCCATAAGCGCCAACAGCAACGCATCTGTTCCAGAACCGCAGGTTACAACATGTTGCGTGCCAACATATTTACTCAAAACATCTTCAAGCTCCGCAACTTCTGGACCCATAATATATTGCCCGTGATTAAGAACAGTTTCAATATTTTGTTCTATTTTTGATCGAATCCTATTTTGCTGGGATGCAAGGTCAATAAAAGGAGTATTCATGATGTGTCCTGTTGTGTTTGCCGACTCATTTCTGTCAGTATTTCCTGTATTTTTAGAGCTTCCTCCATGTCAGTTATGGCAGGCGAATTAGTTTTGCAAACATCAATAAAGGCACTTACTTCGTTTCGTAAGGGCTCGCCCTCCTGTATAGGCAGAAACGCTGGCTCAGCCCGCTCGATCTGGATGGCGTCACCCTCATCAAGAATTTTATCCTGATAGAATGTTAGTTTTTGGTCAGATGGCTTGGTATCATCAAACATAATAGACCCCTTGGTACCGGTCACAACCAAGCGATGCTCCTTATAAGGTGAATACCAGCTAGTATGCATGACAGCCGTAATATCGCCTGGAAATTTAAAATTGGTAACTATAATATCGCCGCCATTATGGGTTACATGACTGGCGCTAGCGCAATTAATCGAACCTGGCATAGTCTTCACAAGACCAAGGATGAGAGATAAATCATGCGGGCATAAATCATAGATTGCAGATTCAGATTTGCGGATGCGACCCATCGCAAGACGGTTTGCTTGAATATGCTGGATGTCGCCAATAATCCCGTTATTTACCTGTTTCTTTAGTTCAATATAGGCTGGGTGATATTGTAGCAAATGCCCTACCATTACGTGCTTGTTTGCCTTTATGGCGGCTTGTTTAATGTGTAATGCAGATTCCATGGTCAGAGCCAATGGTTTTTCGATATATACGTGCTTGCCTGCTTCTAATACTGCACATGCTATTTTTTCGTGCGAATTGGCATTGGTCACAACAAGCACGCCAGAAATAGAATCAGTTTGAAGAATTTGCTCTAATGAATATGTTGGACATGAAAATTGTTTTGAGAACGCTTCGGCATGGTGTTGATTAGTGTCACAAACGCCAGCTAAAACACCTAACTCAGACGCATTTCGGGCAATGTTTCTGCCCCATATGCCGCATCCGATGATGGCGATATTAATTTCCAATTAATTTACCTCAGACGTGAATGATAATACGATTAAAAAAAGCACTCGATTTTCATTAAAGAAAGCAGTGTTTTGCGTCAATTGTTGCTTTTCGTAACCTTGATTGTGATATAATTGAACCTCAAACCATATCAGCCCCTTGCACTGTAATTAGGTGAGCCTCATATATAGACTGTTACCAATTTATCGTTCAGAACATAATTTTAGTTCGGGTTACAATTTGAGTTTAAGGTTAGCATATTAAAAATAGGTAATACTAAAAATAGGTAATAAAATGTCAGAAGAAATCACACCAGACGCATCATCATTATTTCAAGATAGTCTGCCTATTCACCCTGATATGTTAATTTCTGACTTAACCACCTTAAAAATTCAGTTTGAGCAGTTCAACCATCCCCCCTTAAAAACAGTAGAAGATTCCAAAGCCCATAGAGATGGGATGCTTACTAAGCATGAGGGTGGCGGGCATATTAAAAACCTGTATTTGCGAGATCATAAGAAAAACAATTTTCTTGCAGTCATACAAGAAGACCGAACGGTTGACTTAAAAGAATTGGCAGATTTGATGCAATCAGGCAGATTATCTTTTGGAAGTGCAGATAGGCTGCTTGAAAATTTGGGGGTGCGGCCAGGCGCTGTCACGCCCTTATCAATGATAACCGGGGTTCATAAAGGGGTAAGGCTTGCCATTGATAGTGATTTATTTCAGATGGCAAAGATTTATATGCATCCATTGGTGAATGACCGAACCCTATCCATGGTACCAGAAGAATTGAATAAATATCTTGAGTATTTAGGCGTACAGCCTATTAAGGTAACACTCGCAAATGAATAGGGCAGATAAGTAGAATAGAGGGCGAAGATGTCATTATTAATTGAAGAAAACACCCCGCAACAGCCTGTGGATGTAACGGCTGAAAATATTGTCTCGGAGGTTATAGAGGCTAGTTCAGAACAGGCGGTTATTGTGCAATTCTGGGCACCTTGGTGTGGCCCCTGTAAACAATTAGCGCCTGTTTTAGAAAAGGTATGTGCAAAATACAAAAATGTAAAACTTACTAAAATTAATATAGATGATAATCAGGAAATCGCTGCGCAAATGCGGGTGCAATCCGTACCGACTGTTTTTGGATTTGTAAATGGTCAACCAGCAGATGGTTTTGCAGGGGCTCAGCCAGAATCAGCTGTTACTCAATTTGTTGAGAAGCTCTCAGAAGCGGCACCAGGGCAGGCCGACATTTCGGGCTTGCTAGAAGCTGGTGCAACTGCGCTTGCTCAGAATGATGCAAATACCGCAATGCAGTCTTATCAACAAGCGCTCTCTTTATCCCCAGAATCAGCAGAAGCATTAGCAGGGTTTATTAAATGTTTGGTTGCGTTTGGCGAACATGATGAAGCACAGGAAGTGTTAGATCAGCTAGATGAGGATATGCTAAAAAAATCCGTTATACAGGATGTAATGGCTGCCCTAAAAGTGGCTATAAAAGGCGCTGAAGTAGTATCTGAGACAGGCGATTTGGAGAGTGCTGTTCAGTCTGACCCGGCAAATTTGCAAGCAAGGCAGGATTTGGCGGTTGCACTTTTCGCCTCAGGCCGGCAATCAGAGGCTATGTATCATCTTTTGGAGTCCATAAAAATGGACCCCTCTTGGCAGGAAAATGCAGCACGAACACAACTAATAGAGTTTTTCACAGCGCTTGGCCAAACACATCCAGATGTGATTAAGGCAAGACGGAAATTATCTAGCTATTTGTTTTCCTGATTCTTGCACTATATTTCACCTAATAGACAAATTAGTTTACTCCCTAGGACACTATTGGATGAGGAATATATGACAATCAGAGGCCCTTTTGAACCTGAGTTTAAAGATTTGCCAGGTCAAATTCCGATATTCCCTCTAACCGGGGCGTTTCTGCTACCAGGCGGGACATTGCCGCTTAATATTTTTGAGCCTAGATATCTTGCGATGGTAAGAGACGCTATAGCGAGCCCGCTTCGCCTTATCGGAATGACACAGCCAAATAAAGACCAGTCATCAAACCCGTATTATTCAGTTGGATGCGCCGGCAGGATATCTAGCTTCTCAGAACAGGATGATGGCAGAATATTAATCACGCTTTCTGGTTGCATTCGTTTTAGTGCCACTAGTTTTTCAGAACGTGAATCAGGCTATTTGATAGCAGATATAGATTGGAATAATTTTAAAGAGGATTTGTCAATTGACGAGGCTCCGATAGATCGTGCAACCTTATCCGCTATTTTAAAACAATATTTTGATGCAAAAGGGTTTCAGGTTGACTGGTCACAGTTAGAAGCCTGCTCAGACGAGAAGCTTGTTAGCACTTTATCTATGATATGCCCATTTGATGTAGCAGAAAAACAAGCGCTACTCGAAGTGCAAAACCTATCTAGCAGAGCAGAATTGTTAACGACCATTCTACAAATGTCCTGTCATGATGATTATGCTGATAATGCCAAACATTGATTCAAGAACCAGCAAAGATAAAATTATAAGCAAAAAAATGCCTAAAACAGCGGCTGTGTTAATAAATATGTTAGTTTGCCCTGATACAAAAAGTCTTTTGATTTATGATAAAAAAGCGCAAGAGCTTATTAGTATTCAGGGAAAAAAAGCATATCCAATAGAACAATATTGCCCACTTTTAAGCGAACATTATTGCCGAAATCTCTCTATAGATGAAGTTAATAAATGGCAATCTTCCCATCACCGTAAGTAATCCATCATTAATAGAATAATCGATTTCACATGAATTCAGCTAAAATCATAGCAACTCAAATTCGGCTTCATAAAGATAAGAAAACATTATCTGTTTCTTTCAATGATGGTTTTACGGCTCAATTATCAGCAGAATTACTGAGGGTAGAATCCCCATCTGCAGAAGTTCAAGGACATGGAGCCGAGCAAAAAAAAACGATTTCTGGAAAACAGGATGTTAAGATTATAAATATAGAAGCTGTCGGGAATTATGCTGTAAGGCTGCAGTTTGATGATGGGCATGAAACCGGAATTTATAGCTGGGTGTTATTACATGATTATGGCATGCGAAAAGATGATTTATATGCTGATTATCTGCGCCGATTAAATGTAACTATCTAAAAAAAACTATATATCGGAGAATAAGCGTGCCGATGTAAGAACACCACCCGTAGCAATTTGGGTGAGCTGTTTTTTGATAGGCAGCATATCCATAACGCCTAATCCGAGATCAATCAAACCTGATGGCAGAAGTTTAAGTTGAAAACTTTTATGGCTAAAAAGACGGTTTAAGCCCTGTGTTACGCCGATAATAGCCTCGATTTCAACGCGCCGTTTGGCTTGATAGTCTGTTAATATGGATGGGTGTGAGAATGAAAGACCATTATTTCTTGCACTATCTAGGCAGTCACATATAACCGCAATGTCGCCAAGTGCAAGATTAAAGCCCATTCCAGCAAGGGGATGAATAGAATGGCTTGAATCTCCAGCAAGCAGAAGTCCTGGTTGCCCCATGCTTCGTGTGATGGACGGATTGAGAGGCCAAATCCCCCTTTTTGAATTTATGGTAAGCGCGCTAAACCCATCTCCTAATGCCTCTCTGACTTGGTATGTGAAGTCACTATCTGACATTTCAGACAGCGTGTCTGCCACTTTGTTGGTTGCGGACCAAACAAGTGCAGCTTCTTGTGCTTTGATAGGCATTAGCGCTATAGGACCGTCTGGCAGGAACCTTTGAAAGGCTTTGTTATTATGAAAGCGGTTCAGATTAATCCGAGCAATTACGGCTTTCTGGTGAGCCGCAAGAGAAGTGCTGCTCAGTCCTGCTGCCATGCGAGCTTGGCTATGTGCGCCGTCACATGCAATCAGTAATTCTGCCTGCCATTGCGCGCCCTTACTATCCGTAATAGTAACGCTCAAGGGGCTAAAATCAAAGCTTAACGCCCCTTCATAGACGCAAATGTGTGACGGTGATTGTAAATTTAGCTCATAACAGGATTGAAGCAGGCTATTATTTTCTATGGTCCATGCCATTGGCTCCCCATCAAGGGAAAAACGCAGGCTTGAGGCTTTGTTCTTGGTGTCAAAACAGTCTGTTCCAAACGATTTTTGTGATACCAGAATTTCGGTAATTTTGGTGCTGTCCTCTGCTGAAAAAGACCATAAATTAAGATGCGAAAGCATTTTTTGGCTGGCCAGATTTATAGTGGTGGTTCTGCTATCTGTAACGTCACTTCTCGCAGGTATAAGCTGGGTATATTCAAGGTTAAAATAATCCAATGCAGCACACATTACTTTTGCTGTAAGACCGTTTCCAATCACAATTATCGGTGTTTTCGGTGTTTTATGCACCATAATTATACCCCATCCCTAAAATAATCAGCGATAATAATGTTACATAATTCTACTCTGGAACGGTTTGGCTCTAGCAGAAAGCTCTCACGGCAACCCGCCTTTATACCTGCTTGTATATCTGTTTGCTGATCCCCTATCATCACCGATTTTTTGAGGTCTATTTGCCATTTATGAGAGAGTTTTTGTAACATACCAGATGAGGGTTTTCTGCAATCACAATGCGTTGGAGCATCTTTTTTGGGGTAGTCTGGATGATGGGGGCAAAACGCAATATCTGTAATTCTGCCGCCTTTTAAATCTACTTGCTCTATGAGATGCTGATTGAATTTATGCATATCGGTTTCACTAAAATATCCACGTGCGATACCAGATTGATTTGTTACAATAAACACTGGTATGTGATGGGCGTTTAATAAGGCAAGAGCCTCAGCGCTATCAGATAAAAAAGCAAAATCTGATATTTTCCACGTATAGCCATTATCTATAACAAGCGTGTTATCGCGATCAAAAAAGATGGCACCCTTCATTTGTTTGAAACCTTCATCGGCTATTGTTGTTCTGGTCGTGCTATTGTATTACACTCGCCTTGCCAGAATGCACTTAACCTATATATGCAGATTTGTAGATGCAAAATCCAGATTTTTCACTTTTTAATGATAACATGTTTCAAAAGACACGCTCTCTTATTAGCGAGGTTTTACCACCTGAGGGAATGAGCGAAATTAATATGTCGATTGGGGAGCCTCAACTCGCCCCGCCATCTATTGTTACACAATTATTATCTGATCCGTCTTGTGACTGGCATAGCTACCCCAAAGTAAAAGGTAACCCGAAATTCTATAGTGATGTTAGCTTATACCTTAATAACAGATTCTCAGATATTGGTGATTGGCTAGATCCCTTGGATAATTATTTGCTTCCAGTGCCTGGCACAAGAGAGCCACTTCATATGCTTGGCTATTGTATGCGGGGCACAAAATCCAATCCTGTTGCGCTTGTTTCTAACCCTTTTTATCATGCGTGGCGTGCCGCAGGTTTGATGAATGGCGGTGAAATTCAGTTAATGAATGCTAGTTTGGAAACTGGTTTCCTGCCTGATTTATCCATTATCGAAGAAGAAACCTTATCTCGTACAACGCTTATGTATTTGTGTTCACCAACAAACCCACATGGTGTGATCGCAAGTGAAGCCTATTTAACAAATGCCCTAATGCTGGCTAGAAAACATGACTTTTTGCTGGTTGTGGATGAGTGTTATATTGATATTTGGCGCAATAATAGGCCCGTTAGTGCCATTGAAATTGCCCGGAAAATAACTTCAAGTGACCATAATAAACTATCAAACCTAGCAGTGTTGAATAGTTTATCAAAACGCTCAAATGCGGCTGGTCTTAGAGCTGGTTTTTTATGTGCCGATCCAGAAGTAATCTCATCTTACTCAATGATTGCAGCAAATGGACTGGCGTTGGTTCCAACCCCATTGCTAAATGTCGCTGGTGAAATTTACCGTGATTTAGAACATAATAAAATGGTGCGAGCGCATTATGACAATGCATTTAAATTAGCAGAAAAATATCTGAATTGTGATATTCCTGATGGGGGATTTTTTTTATGGTTGTATGTGGGTGACGATCTGAAATTTACAAAATTATTATGGCAGCATATGGCGATAAAAATCATTCCGGGCAGTTATATGGCAGCTCCCAATGGTGGTATTAACCCAGCCGCTGGTTATGTAAGGATCGCAATGGTTCATCAGCTTGAGGTAATTGAACAGGCGATGCAGCGCCTACAGATATTTATCGAAGATATTTGGCAGGATAATAAAACCAATGAGTGAACAGACAAAATCTAGAGGCAAAGTAATGTCTGATAGGCTTCGGCTATTTTTCTTTCGCCGAATAAAAGAGCTTATTGGAATTTTGCTTGTTTTGGGCGCCGTCTGTCTTGGTATTATTCTTGCCAGTGCGTCTGCACTAGACCCAGCACCGCATGTCTCATCCGAGAGTGAGATAAAGAATTGGTTTGGATCCTTTGGGGCGTTATTATCAAATCAGCTTGTCTCCTGGTTTGGTTTTTTTGCACTATTATTTCCAGTATCCTTGTTTGTTTGGGGGGTTAGAATATTTGCCCATCGCGGGGTATCATTGTGGATTTGGCGATTATGCTTGCTACCACTTTCTATTCAATTTTTGTCTGCTGGTTTTTACGGATTAGGATTTGATTTCAGAGGCATTGCATCGGTGCTGTTTCAGGCATTATTGCCTATTATGGGCACTCGTTTAGACCAGTTGGGAATTGATAGTAAACAGGCATTAGCGCTGTTATTAGCGGTAATAGGCATTTTACTGTATGTCTGGTCAACAGCTCTTGGCAAAAAAGAAGCAGGCTGGGTATATCGGTTAGGCAAATTACTCCTTATGCCTATTTTGGCGCTTCTATCCGTAATAAAGCGTGATAAATCACAAAAGATATTGGACTTATCCCAAACAGCTATTGCAAAGCCCTCAAATAGTGCTTTTAAAAAAACACAAACGCCCTCTGCCAAGAAACAGCCAAGTCTGCGTACTAAGACTAAAGCTAAACCCAAAAAGACAAACACGTCACAGGCCGTATTTGAATTTGATGGCGATGGTAGTTTTCAGCTGCCACCATCTTATTTGCTAAAACCACCGACAAAATCGAATTCCGCACCGCCTCAGGGATTATTGGAGGAAAATGCGGAACAGCTTGAAACTGTATTATCTGATTTTAGAGTACAGGGAGACATCACCGATATCCGGCATGGCCCTGTTGTAACAAGATATGATCTAGAGCCAGCACCAGGAATTAAATCACAGCGTGTAATTGCCCTTGCCGATGATATTGCAAGGTCTATGTCCGCACTTGCTGTCAGGGTTGCTGTTGTGCCAGGACAGAATGTTATCGGCATCGAGCTGCCAAACGATATACGTCAAATAGTATTACTTCGCGATTTATTGGATTCTGATGAGTGGACAAACCATAAAGCAGATCTGCCAGTTGCTCTTGGGATGGATATTGCTGGCGCGCCTATCATTGTGGATCTGGCTAAAATGCCCCATTTGCTAGTGGCTGGTACCACCGGTTCTGGAAAATCGGTCGGTATCAATGCGATGATATTATCACTATTATATAAACATACGCCTGATAGTTGCCGGTTAATTATGATAGATCCAAAAATGCTTGAGCTATCTGTATATGACGGAATTCCGCATTTATTAACGCCTGTGGTTACAGATCCTGCAAAGGCTATTATGGCACTTAAATGGGCGGTAAGAGAAATGGAGGGCCGTTATCGCAATATGGCCAAGATAGGCGTTCGTAATATCACAAGTTATAATGAGCGCCTTGCATTAGCGCGCTCTAAGGGGGAGGTGATTTCCCGCAGGGTTCAAACAGGGTTTGATCAAGAAACAGGTAGCCCTGTATTTGAAGAAGATATGCTTGACCTTACCCCACTTCCCTACATTGTTGTGGTGATTGACGAGGTAGCAGATCTGATGCTGGTTGCTGGTAAAGAGATAGAAGCAGCAGTTCAAAGATTAGCACAAATGGCACGTGCTGCTGGAATTCATGTTATTATGGCAACCCAGCGCCCATCTGTAGATGTAATTACAGGTACTATAAAAGCCAATTTTCCAACCCGTATTTCATTTCAAGTGACATCACGAATTGATAGCCGAACTATCTTAGGCGAACAAGGTGCAGAGCAATTACTTGGCAAAGGAGATATGCTATATATGGAAGGCGGCGGAAGGGTTACCAGAATTCACGGACCCTTTGTTGATGATGATGAGGTAGAACAGGTTGCCTCTTATTTGCGTCAACAAGGAGAGCCTGAATATGACGAGAAAGTCACAGAAGATATAACCGAAGGTAACGCTAGCTCAGGGGATGGCACAGGTGCCGCCCCAAGCGGTGAGGAAAGTCTATATGACCAAGCAGTAGCCTTGGTTATCCGAGAACAGCGCGCTTCGACAAGTTTTGTTCAACGCCATCTTCGAATTGGATATAATCGAGCGGCAACGCTTATTGAAGAAATGGAAACAGCTGGAATTATCAGCAAGTCTAATCATGTTGGAAAAAGAGAGGTTCTGGTAAGTAATGATGAGGTGTAATATCACAATCAGACATATCTGCAATGAAAGCACGATAAGCAAGCCATATCTTGCGGGCTTATTCCTGCTTTTGGCCATTATAATTTCGCCAAATTATTCTAATGCAAATACATCAGACGCAGAGCTTATTGCGCGCGCTGAAAAGACGATACAGAATATTTCAACATTGCAAGCGGACTTCACCCAGATTTCTTCTGACGGGAGCTATGCTGTTGGCACTTTATATTTTCGCAGACCCTTTCAAATGCGTTTGGAGTATGATCTTGACGATCCGTATAATCTAATAACCACACGAAGATGGCTTATTATAGATGAGCCGGCTGATAAAAAGGCAGTAAATTATCCAATTTCTGAAACCCCTTTTGCACCCTTATTGAAGGATACAGTATCCTTGATTGGAGATGATTTTAGCACAACCAGCCGAATATCTGATGGTCTGGTTGAAATAAGTTTGCGTAAAGATGCAGGTGAGAATGCCGGCGAATTAATTTTGTTGTTCGAGCCGAATGATATGAATTTGCGAGGTTGGATAGTGATAGATACCTTGGGGGTTAACACTAAAGTTACCTTGCAAAATGAAATTTATGGACGAGAATTAGCAAATAAATTATTCGGGAAGCCATTATATTAAGTCATTTTGAATTGATATGGCTTAGTGAAAATCTTGAAAGTACCTATATTATGAGAATTGCTACTTGGAACATTAACTCTGTTAGATTACGTCTATCGCAGGTTTTGCGTGTGCTGGAAGAGTATGATTTTGATGTATTATGCCTGCAGGAAACAAAAACACGAGATGTGAGTTTTCCTGCGAATGAGATAGCAGAGGCAGGATGGCCATATCAGGCGATAAGAGGGGAGAAATCCTATAATGGGGTTGCCATTTTATCGCGCTTTCCGATTGAGAAAAAGAGCTACCAAGATTGGGTTGGTAAAAGGGATTGCCGGCATATAGCAGCTCAGATTAAGGGTATTAATATCCATAATATCTACCTTCCTGCAGGAGGCGATATCCCAGATAGAGATGAGAATATCAAATTTGGACATAAGTTAGATTTTGTATCTGAAGTAACGGAATATTTTGAACAGAATAAACCATCCAAATCAGTGCTGGTTGGGGATTTAAATATTGCGCCATTAGCAGAAGATGTCTGGTCAACCAAGCAATTAAGAAATGTCGTAAGCCATTCAGATATAGAGCGAGTAAACCTTATCGCCATGCAGGAGAGGGGCGGATGGGTGGATGCTGTCCGTGATTTCTTTGGGGCAGATGAACGATTATATAGCTGGTGGTCTTACAGAGCGCGTGATTATATCTCTAGCAATCGCGGACGGCGGCTGGATCATGTTTGGACAACCACTGACCTTGCCCCACAAATACAAAAAGTAGAAATACATACCAACACTAGAGGCTGGAAGCAGCCATCAGATCATGTGCCTATCTCTCTTCAACTTGGATGAAATTGTTAGCCGCATTATGCTTAAAATAAATTGGAATACTCAGTAGAGTTGTTTATATCTGCATTATGATAGAATTTAGGAAAATGCACGGGTTGGGGAATGATTTTGTGGTGCTGGATAGCAGAATAAAATCTGTTAATCTGTCCCTCGAACAAATTCGCCTAATTGCAGACAGGCATCTAGGCATTGGCTGTGATCAGATAATGATAATGCATCCTGCAAAAACATCTGGTGATATTTATCTTCAAATGTTGAATGCAGATGGAAGCGAGGCTGGTGCATGTGGCAACGGTACCAGATGCGTTGCGTCAATTCTGCTATCAGAACTCAACAAACCAGAAGTTCATATAGAAACACTCTCTGGTGTTTTGAGTGCCTATTATAAAAATAATATGATTGCTGTCGACATGGGACCAGCCTGTTTTTTGCCTGAAGATATTCCTTTTTCAAATGCCGATTTAAATTTGGATGATTTGTTATATGTACCATTTCCAGAAGTGCTTTCACAGACAGCGACGCTGGTTTCAATGGGCAATCCGCATGCTGTTTTCTTTGTATCAGATTGTGAGGCGATAGAGCTTGAGGTACTAGGTCCATTGATTGAGAATCACGCTTATTTTCCGCACAGAGCGAATGTTGAATTTGTACAACGTCTCTCAGATCAAACATTTCGAATGCGGGTTTGGGAAAGAGGCGCTGGTATTACGATGGCGTGTGGTTCTGGTGCATGTGCTGCTGCTGTTGCAGGCGCAAGACTTGGTCTGGTAAAAGGTGAGGTAGAAATCAAGCTAGATGGGGGTAGCCTTTGGATTGAGATTCTAGCTGATTATCATGACGTATTGCCAAAGGAGAGTTCCGGTAAAAACAGGGTTATTATGACTGGCCCTGTATCGTATAGTTTTTCTGGCCAAATTACTGATTTGCTGTCTGAAGCTGGCAAGGGCATGACTCAATGACCTCAAATCGCCCCACAATTTCGACATTTGGCTGTAGATTAAATATTTGGGAATCAGAGTTAATACGTCAGCACGCAACGCACGCATCCCTGAATAATACTGTAATTTTCAACACCTGTGCGGTTACCTCAGAGGCTGAAAAACAGGCAAGACAGGCAATACGAAAAGCGAAACGAGAACAGCCAGAAAAGCAAATTATAGTAACAGGCTGTGCCGCACAGATTAATCCAGAAAAATGGCTTGAAATGGCTGAGGTTGATCATGTGATCGGAAACCATGAAAAGCTTCTTCAAGATAGCTGGCAACGTCTTAAAACCAACCAACTTTCAGATATGGAAGTAACAGATATTTCTGAAATTACGGAAACTGCGGCTCATATGATTGATAGCTTTGAAGAGCATACGCGCGGATTTCTGCAGATTCAGCAAGGGTGTAACCATCGCTGTAGTTTCTGTATTATTCCATATGGCCGCGGCCCGTCTCGCTCGATTGCAGCAGGGCAAGTTGTGGAAAGTGTGCGAGCACTATGTGCAAATGGAACAAAAGAAGTTGTGTTATCAGGCATAGATTTAACAAGCTGGGGACAAGATTTACCTGGAAACCCAAAGCTGGGATGGCTGGTTCTACAAGTGTTAAAAGAAGTGCCAGAATTACCAAGATTGCGTTTGTCATCTATCGATCCAGCTGAATTTGATCATTTTTTGATGACCGCTTTTGAAACTGAAAAAAGGTTAATGCCTCATGTCCATTTGTCGGTTCAACATGGTGATGATATTATTTTAAAAAGAATGAAGCGGCGGCACTTAGCGCGAGACGTTATGCGCTTATGTAAGGAGCTTCGCCGCAGACGCCCCGATATTGTGTTTGGGGCTGATTTAATAGCAGGATTTCCAACAGAAACAGAACAAGCCCACCTATCAAGTTTGGCTTTAATTGAACAGGCTGAATTATCGCATCTACATGTTTTTAGCTACTCCGACAGAGAAGGGACACCTGCAACTAAAATGCCGAAAACAGACCCATCTGATATTCGTCGCAGAGCATCTGCTTTAAGAGAGGCAGGCAAAAAGCAATATGAAAAGCTTCTTGCCAATCATTTAAACAAGCCAGATGAGATTCTGCTAGAGAAATCAAATCAAGGTTATCTGCGTAATTTCATCCGAGTTAATTTATCCCATCATGAATTGCTGCCATCTGGTCATCTTCACAAGGTTAAAATCACGCAGGCCCATTCTAACGGAAATGATACCCCATCTGTAATTGCGGAGTTAGTAGAATGAGCTGGCTTAAAAGACTTACCGATGGGCTGAAGAAAAGCTCAGCCTCAGCAACTAGCCAGCTAACGGGCATATTCACAGGTAAAAAAATAAACGCAGATACCATGGAGTCTCTAGAAGAAGCGCTTATTTCCGCTGATTTGGGGGTAGCTGCTTCTAGTAAAATAGTGCAAGAGCTAGCCAAAAAATATGATGGTAAGTCAGGTGATCAAGATGAATTGCTAGACGCGCTAGCCGTCGCTATCTCGAATATTCTAAAGCCGCTCCAGAAGCAGTTGCTGGTATTAGATACGTATCATCCCCACATCATGATGCTTGTTGGCGTGAATGGTTCTGGTAAAACCACAACAGCTGGAAAACTAGCAAGGCGGTTTTCTCAGCAGGGCAAAAAAGTTGTTTTGGTTGCAGCAGATACTTTTAGAGCAGCCGCTATTGAACAGTTAAAAGGCTGGGCGGAGCGAAGTTCGGTTGACATATTATCAGCACAAAGAGGAGCAGACCCAGCCGCACTTGTCTATCAATCAATAGAAAAGGCAAGGCAACAAAAAGCAGATTTGATTCTAATTGATACAGCAGGCAGACTCCAAAACCGAACGGAGTTAATGGAAGAGCTTGCCAAAATCGTAAGAGTGATAAAAAAATTAGTGCCTGAAGCCCCTCATGATAGTCTCATTGTGTTAGATGGAACCGTTGGACAAAATTCGATTTCGCAACTCAAAGCATTTCAGGACGTATCTGCCATAACAGGTCTTATAATGACAAAGTTAGATGGGTCTGCGCGCGGTGGTGCGCTTGTGGCATTAGCAGAAGAGTTCGAATTACCTATTCACCTTATCGGCGTGGGCGAAACAGCTGAAGATTTGCAAGATTTTAATGCAGACGCATATGCACGCGCTTTGCTTGGACTGCCATTGGATGAATAAATGCATACCTCATTTATGGATGCTGAACTATTAAAAGCGTTTTTTTAAAACGCTGCTGGTCATGGGTAAAAATGCCCTTACCACTTGGCAGAGTGATGCCTGGCCTTGACATTCATGCTGAAAAAGGGCATCACCTTAATCAGATTTTCGGCCATTTAAAAAAGCCAGACCTTAGCCGGGTTCCATCTGTCCTTGAAGTATTCGAGCACAGATGTTGTTTTTGTTTGTGTAATCACAACCACCATAAACAAAAATAATGATAATGCTGATTTATAGGGTGCTGATTAGGAGAGAGAATGTTTGATTCGCTAAAAGATAAGTTACAGTCTGTTTTTTCCGGTTTGGGAAAAAGAGGCGCGCTAAGCGATTCTGATGTTGATGCTGCATTACGTGAGGTAAGGCTTGCATTACTGGACGCTGATGTAGCACTTTCAGTAGTAAAACAATTCATGGAGTCGATACGCAAGGAAGCAGTTGGGGCAGCTGTTTTAAAATCAGTTCGTCCAGACCAACAGGTCATAAAAATCGTCAATGACGGATTAACGGAGATTCTTGGCGGTGATGCAGAACCCCTAAAAGTAGATGTAACCCCGCCTGCTGTAATTCTAATGGCTGGCCTGCAAGGTTCGGGAAAGACGACAACTGCAGGTAAACTTGCCCAATTTCTTAAAACCAAGAATCGAAAGAAAGTGATGCTTGCATCACTTGATATGACGCGCCCCGCAGCGCGAGAGCAGCTTCGTATGCTTGGAGAGCAGGCAGAAGTTGGAATTCTGCCAGAAGATGACAAGCAAACCCCCATTCAACTTACAAAACGTGCAATGCAATCTGCGCAACTTCAAGGGTATGATGTTTTGATTTTGGATACCGCTGGTCGTCAGTCTATTGATGATGGGCTGATGAGAGAACTTGCAGAGATTAAATCACTCTCTAATCCGTGTGAGACGTTATTAGTTGCGGATGCCTTAACAGGACAGGATGCTGTTAATACTGCCTCCGCATTTCAATCCAGAATCGGGATTACGGGCATTATATTAACCAGATTAGATGGTGATGCCAGAGGCGGTGCTGCATTATCAATGCGGCAGGTTACGGGCTGCCCCATAAAATTTGCGGGCGTTGGTGAAAAACTAGATGCGTTAGAAGCCTTTGATCCTGCTCGTATGGCTGGCCGAATTCTGGATATGGGAGATGTCGTTGCGCTTGTTGAAAAAGCTGCAGAGGCCATTGAAGAAGAAGAAGCCATGCGAATGGCACAGCGAATGGCTAAAGGAAAATTTGATTTAAATGATTTTCTAACGCAAATTCGTCAATTAAAAAAAATGGGCGGCGTCGGCGGTCTTCTTGGGATGCTGCCTGGTATCGGAAAAATGAACAAACAGCTTGCAGCCGCTGGCGTAGATGATTCGATGATAAAAAGACAAGAAGCTATTATCTTATCTATGACAAAAAAAGAGAGAGTGTCAGTCGGGTTGTTAAACGCATCCAGACGCAAGCGAATTGCCTCTGGATCTGGCACCAGCGTGCAAGAGGTCAACCGCGTTGTAAAACAATATCAGGACATGGCGCGAATGATGAAAAAAATGGGTAGCAAGGCTGGCGCTGCAGGACTGAAAGCAATGATGGGCGGTGGTAGCCCAGCAGGTCTGCCTGGTGGCTCCAGCATGGATTTAGATGCGATGGCAAAACAATTTGGATCTGCCAAAGCAGGTGGATTGCCAAATCTTGGCGGGATGCCAAACCTGGGCGGATTGCCACCTGGCATTAACCCAAATCGAAAGAAATAATGTCTACTTCAAGAAGATGATTTTTATGGAAGGAAAATCACATGGCTTTAAAAATAAGACTCTCAAGAGGCGGCTCGAAAAAACGTCCATTTTATAGAATCGTTGTTGCAGAGGCAGCAGCACCACGTGACGGAAGATATGTCGAGCGTGTTGGTCATTATAACCCAATGGTTCCCAAAGAGCATGAGAATCGCCTTTCTGTTAATTCAGACAGAGTGAAATTCTGGATGAATAAGGGCGCTCAGCCAACAGATAGAGTGCATAAATTACTTGCATTAGCTGACATTCTAAAGGCGCCAGAAATAAGAGAACAACCAAAAAAATCTGCCGTTGGTAAGAAACGCGCTGAGCGGGAAGCTGAAGCAGCAGAGGCTAAGGCCGCAGCAGAAGCCGCCGCCGCAGAAGCACCTGAAAAAGAAGCTTCTGCTGAGGAAGCCCCAGCCGAAGATACACCAGCCGAAGATACGCCAGCCGAAGATACACCAGCCGAAGCGGCAGAGGCGAAAGAGTAACATTTTTGCATTTAAGGGTTCTGATGACAGATACCATGTCTTTATCTGACAGCGTTTTGTTGGGGGTGATTACTTCAGCCCATGGATTAAAGGGTCAGTTTAAGGTTAAGAGCTTTACTGATCCGCATTCAAATTTGGTTGATTATGGAAGTTTGACGCTTTCTTCAGGCGCTATTATAACGCCGCGTCTGGTTGGGGTTAATAAAGGATTGCTTATCTGTGCAGCCAATGAAATTACAGGCAGAGAGCAAGCAGAGGCTATCCAGAAACAAGAATTAAGGATTGCGCGAGAATTTTTGCCGCCAGCTTTGGAAAGTGAAGTTTATCAGGCAGATTATCTTGGTTTTACGGTGCTGGATTCAAATTCTAAAATTATAGGGTCTATAATTGGGTTTCATAATTTTGGAGCTGGCGATCTTATTGAAGTTAAGCCTGAAGCCGCTGAGTCATTATTTTTGCCTTTTACGGGATTTCTTGTTCACGTTCACCTGCCACAAAAACAACTGGTGATGAATGTTCCAGATGGGCTGATAGATTAAAAAACCAAGAAAAAAAATAAGAAAAAAACCAAGAAAAAATAATAAGAAAATAAGAAAATAAGATGGATAAGGAATTCAGAACAGACCTGCTTGATATAGAAGCTGCTAAAGCTTGGAAAGCGACTGTGTTAACGCTATATCCCGAAATGTTTCCAGGAACGCTTGATCATGCGCTGGCGGGCCGCGCGCTTGAACATAATATTTGGCAGTTGGATGTTGTAAATATTCGTGATTTTGCAACCGATAAGCATCGCACTGTGGATGATGCCCCGCTTGGCGGTGGTCCTGGTATGATATTGCGTGCAGACGTAATTGATGCCGCATTAGGGGCAACTGCAGAAGCGCCGGGACCTCGCTTTTATCCAAGCCCTAGGGGTAGAAGATTAACTCAATCTGATGTTCGTGCATTAAGCAAGGAAGACGGCGCTGTATTTGTGTGTGGGCGCTTTGAGGGAATAGATCAGCGGGTAATAGATAAACATGATTTGATTGAGATATCTATTGGTGATTATATTTTATCTGGGGGCGAACTTGCAACACAGGTGATATTAGATAGCTGTATTCGTCTTTTGCCTGGCGTAATGGGCAATCACGTATCTCACGAGCAAGAGAGTTTTGAGACAGGATTATTGGAGCATCCTAACTACACGCATCCAAGGATATGGCAGGGTATGGCTGCACCAGAAATATTAGGGTCAGGCCATCATGTAAAAATTGCGAATTGGCGACAAAAACAGGCTGAAACCATAACACAGGATCGGCGACCAGATTTATGGCAAAATTATCTCGATAATAAAGCGTAATATAGCCGAAAAAAGTTGACAGATTATAGACTAGCCGTCATTAAGAGGGCTGTCGCAAAAAGGAGATGAATATGAACCTCATCGATAAGATTGAAAAAAAGCAAATGGACGCCGTGCTTGCACAGCGAGAACTTCCAGAATTTGGTCCTGGCGACACGTTAAGAATAGATGTGAAAGTTGTTGAAGGCACACGTGAGAGAGTTCAGGCTTTCGAGGGTGTTTGCATCGGTCGTAAGAATGATGGAATAGGCTCTTCTTTCACAGTCCGTAAAATGTCCTATGGCGAAGGTGTAGAGCGTGTGTTTCCACTTTACTCGCCAAAAATTCAGGAGATAAAAGTTGTTCGTCGTGGCCGTGTGCGTCGTGCGAAACTATATTATCTTCGCGGTCGCACAGGTAAAGCTGCCCGCATTGCTGAAAAAGTGACGAATAGAACAAAATCTGCTTAAATACAGTCTGTATTTAAGGTTAGCGCATTTAAGGAAATGTTCTGTCACCTTCGACAGAGTATCCGTATCGCTATAGATATTACCTAAGAGGAGACAATGATGGCAAAGCCACGTACGTTATTTGATAAAATATGGGATGCGCACCTAATTCATCAGGCAGAAGATGGCACTTCACTTATTTATATCGACAGACATTTGGTTCATGAGGTTACAAGCCCGCAGGCATTTGAGGGATTGCGAAATGCCTCGCGTCCTGTAAGAGAGCCTGCTCGCACGCTTGCTGTAGCAGACCATAATGTGCCTACATCAGATCGCTCTCAAGGTATTGCAGATGCAGAAAGCAGATTGCAGGTTGAAACATTGGCACAAAATGCCGCCGATTTTGGTATTCCTTATTTTTCAATGGATGATATCCGGCAAGGTATTGTGCATGTCATAGGCCCTGAGCAGGGCTTCACTCAGCCTGGAATGACAATAGTATGCGGTGATTCGCACACCGCAACACATGGTGCATTTGGTGCTTTGGCATTTGGCATTGGCACCTCCGAGGTGGAGCATGTCCTGGCAACCCAGACATTGATTCAGCGTCCTGCAAAAAATATGCGTATTACCGTATCTGGCGAAGTTGGCCCCTTTGTTACGGCAAAGGATATCATTCTTGCTATTATTGGAAAGATTGGAACAGCTGGCGGAACAGGTCATGTTATCGAATTTGCAGGTCAGGCGATAAAAGACTTATCGATGGAAGGGCGCATGACTGTATGTAATATGGCGATTGAAGCTGGCGCACGTGCTGGAATGGTTGCTCCTGACGAGAAAACATTTGCTTATATTAAGGGCAAGCCGATGGCACCTTCTTCTGAATTATGGGATAAGGCTGTTGAATGGTGGCACAGCCTGCCGTCAGATGATGGCGCTATTTACGATACAGAAGTCACATTGCAAGCATCTGAAATTGTACCAACAGTGACATGGGGGACAAGCCCTGAAGATGCATTGCCGATTACAGATTCAGTGCCTAACCCAGCAAAAATATCAGATCCGGTCTTAAAAGCAAAAATTGAGCGCAGTCTGGATTATATGGGGCTTCAGGCAGGACAGAAACTCACAGATATTGAAATTGATACTGTTTTTATTGGGTCTTGCACAAACAGCCGTATCGAAGATTTGAGAGCGGCTGCAGGTATTGTTGAAGGCAAAAAAGTAAAATCAGGTCTAAGGGCAATGGTTGTTCCTGGTTCTGGTTTGGTAAAACAGATGGCCGAAGAAGAAGGTCTTGATAAAATTTTCAAAGAGGCTGGGTTTGACTGGCGTGAGCCTGGATGCTCGATGTGTCTTGCTATGAACGCTGATAAACTCTCAGAAGGTGAGCGCGCAGCATCAACCTCCAATAGAAACTTTGAAGGGCGTCAAGGTCGGGGTGGTCGCACGCATCTTGTCAGTCCGGAGATGGCAGTTGCAGCAGCCGTTACGGGTCATCTTGCAGATATCAGAGAACTTTAAGGGAGCTGGAAGAATGCAAAAATTTGATAAATTAGAAGGCATTGCCGCGCCTATGGATATTATCAATATCGATACAGATATGATCATTCCAAAGCAATTCCTGAAAACAATTAAGCGCTCTGGATTAGGTAAAAGTCTGTTTTTTGAAATGCGCTTTACAAATGACGGCGATGAAAAAGCTGATTTTGTTTTGAATAAACCTGCTTACCGTCAATCTCAAATTCTGGTGGCTGGCGATAATTTTGGGTGTGGGTCTAGTCGTGAGCATGCGCCATGGGCGTTACTCGATTATGGAATCAGATGTGTTATTTCAACCAGCTTTGCAGATATCTTTTATAATAATTGTTTTAAAAATGGAATTCTGCCTATTAAAGTCAGCCCTGATGAAAGAGACGCTTTATTAGCGGATGCTTCGGATACTGAAAACCCAGAGTTAAAAATAGATTTGGAATCTCAGACTATTTCGCGCCCAAATGGTGCCGCTATCTCATTTGAGATAGATCCATTTCGCAAAGAATGTCTGTTAAATGGTCTTGATGATATTGGGCTAACACTCGAAAAAACAGAGGCTATTGGCTCTTATGAAGAAGACCGAAAATCAAGCATGCCTTGGTTGTAATTATATATCTAATACAGAAGAGCGCTCATTATATCACAGCATATTACAGCGCGATAATATACAGAAATAAGGTTAGGATAAGTTTATGGCATCGAATAGAAAAGTGATGGTTCTCGCCGGAGACGGTATCGGTCAAGAAGTCATGCATGCCAATATGCAAGTAATGGAATGGCTGGCAAAGCACCGCTCATTGGGATTTGATGTCTCTGAGGGGCTGGTTGGCGGCGTTGCTTATGAAGCGCATGGGGTGCCTCTCACGGATGAAACACTTGCAGATTCAATTGCGAGTGATGCTGTATTATTTGGGGCCGTTGGCAATCCAAAATATGATGATTTGCCATTTGAGTTAAAACCAGAGCGCGGGTTGCTTGCACTACGCAAAGAGCTTGATTTATTTGCAAATTTACGCCCTGCATTGGTGTTTGAGCCTCTCGTTGAAGCATCTACACTTAAGCCAGAGGTTATATCTGGACTTGATATTCTGATTTTGCGTGAATTATGTGGCGGTGTATATTTCGCAGAGCCGCGCGGTATTGACGAGTTGGGTGATGGCCAGAAAAAAGGCTATGATACAAATGCTTATACCACGAGTGAGATAGAGCGCATTGGCAGAGTTGGCCTTGATTTGGCCAGAAAACGTGATGGCAGGTTAACATCTGTTGAAAAAGCAAATGTCATGCTATCAGGTGTTCTATGGCGTGAGGTGATGACCGCATTACATAAAGCAGAGGGAGAAGGGGTAGCCCTATCTCATATGTATGCAGATAATTGTGCGATGCAGCTGGTGCGCAACCCAAAACAGTTTGATGTGATTGTAACGGATAATCTATTTGGCGATTTACTGTCTGATTGTGCTGCAATGCTAACAGGCTCTCTTGGCATGTTGCCATCTGCATCACTTGGTGCGCCTGACCCTGAAACAAGCTTACCGCGCGCTATGTACGAGCCAGTTCACGGCTCAGCGCCTGATATTGCGGGCAAGAATCTGGCTAATCCATTAGCTCAGCTTTTAAGTTTTGCGATGATGCTTAGATATAGTTTCGACCAGCCAGAAGAAGCAGACCTTGTTGAAAATGCTGTTAGCGATGCATTAGCAACAGGAAAGCGAACCGCAGATATTATGTCGAAGGATGCGCAAGCTGTTGGCACTGACCAAATGACACAGGCGGTTATAGACTCAATGGACAGGCTAGCACGCTAAGATAAAAAAGTACCTGGCGAGTTGGGTATTTTAGGCTGGTATTTTAGGCGGGCATTTTAGAAGGAGTTTCTTATGGGATATAAAGTAGCTGTTGCAGGTGCAACAGGCGCTGTTGGCAGGGAAATGCTTCAGACATTGAGCGAGCGTAACTTTCCTGCTGATGAGGTATTTGCGCTTGCTAGTGAAAAGTCGGCTGGAAAAGAAATCTCCTATGGGGATGAGGGTGTTATCAAGGTTACATCCCTTGATAAATTTGACTTTTCCAAAGCAAATATTGCCTTATTTTCCGCTGGTGGGGAACTCTCCAAGATACACGCGCCCAAGGCTGGTCAGGCGGGATGTTTGGTTATTGATAATAGTTCTGCTTTTCGGATGGATCCAGACGTCCCCCTTATTGTGCCAGAGGTTAATCCGCACACGCTAATGCAGGCAAAGATTGAAAATAAGGGCAAAAATATTATCGCTAACCCAAATTGTTCAACAGCTCAGCTTGTGGTTGCGTTAAAGCCTATTCATGATGCGCTAAAAATCAAGCGTGTGGTTGTCTCTACCTATCAGGCAACTTCTGGTGCAGGTAGTCAGGGTATGGATGAATTATTCAACCAAACCAAGGGCATCTTTGTGAATGACACAGTGACACCAGAAATATTTACAAAACAAATTGCCTTTAACGCAATACCGCATATTGATGTATTTATGGATGATGGATTTACGAAAGAAGAATGGAAAATGCAGGTTGAAACTGCAAAAATTCTAGACCCAGATATCAAGCTTGTCGCGCATTGTGTTCGCATTCCTGTATTTATTGGTCACTCAGAGGCTGTGTTTGTCGAGACTGAAAAATCGTTCGATGAGAAAAAGATACGGGATCTATTTCGTAAAGCAGAAGGGCTAGCTATCATTGATATGCGCTCTGACGAGGGGTATGTAACCCCTATTGAGTGTGCAGGAGATGATTTAGTGTTCGTAAGCAGGATTCGCAAAGATAACACAGTAGAAAACGGATTTGTATTCTGGTGTGTTTCAGATAATTTACGCAAAGGTGCCGCCCTGAACTCTGTTCAGATAGCAGAGCTTGCAGTTGCTCAAGATTATTTTAATAGGGGCTCTTCGTAAATTAGTCGGTAAGAGGCTTATTTACGAAGTAAATCTAGTGTCAAAGGCGGCATGGATTGAGGCGAGTTAGATAGGCCGATAAGGGATTGCGTAATAGTACAGGCTTTGCGAGCTGCATTTTCAAGTGATTCACCTGAAACCAGCAAGGATGTAAGAATGGCAGTCAGCGTATCCCCTGCACCAGAAACGCCAGTATGCTGTCGTTTATGACTAAAAATACGGACATCATTAGGGGTAACTAAAATATCTGCAATTTCAGTCTCGCCTGAATAAATACCAGTTGATAATACCCATTCAGGACCGTTTGACTGAATAATTTTGCTGGCTTTAATCGCAGTATCAATGCCAGATACTTCCATTTGCGATAGATAGGATAATTCAAACATATTAGGCGTTGTGATTGTTGCAAGCGGTAATAGGGTAGATTTTGATTTCTCTGCAATTAGGCTATCCACATAAAGAGCGCCATTATCGCCAAATACAGGGTCATAAACATATAAAGAATTCGGATGGTCTGTTATAAATGAGAGAATAACATTAATCTGTTCTATCTCACCTAGATAACCAGTTTGTATTGCGTTAATTTCGCTTGAAGCTTTTACGTCGCGTAGTTCTTGTAACAAGCACCTCATTTGTTCAATGGGGGGGATAAATTTAGTAGCACGCATAATACCAGGATGTGCGGCAAGAACGACGCTATCAACACGCAACGTTTCTTGCTCAAATAAGGAGTGAATCGGCACTGCCGCTGAATTTCCAACGCGGCCAGACACAACCGAAGACTGTATGGATAGAATAGAGGGTGTTTTCATGTGTTTAATGTGCCGTTTAATTTGCGCTGTTAGTGTCGATTTAAGGAACTGAATCTAAATAAAAAGAGTCTTTTTACTAGATCATGGAAACATTGACAGAATCAATGCTGGATTCGTTGATTTTGGCAGGATGCTGTCTTATACCTATGCACTATATAGATATAAACAGGAAATATGTAATTATGTCCCGTCCACGCCCTTTATCGCCGCATCTATCCATATGGCGATTCCAACTCCCGGCTGTGATGTCAATCACGCACCGAATCACAGCTGTCATTCTGACCTCTGGAACTGTTTTGCTTACAGCCTGGCTGCTTGCGCTGGCGTTTGGAGAGAATAGTTTTAATCTGGTAAGCATGATTATATCTCATCCGCTTGGCCAGTTTGTAATGTTTGGTTATTCAGTGGTGTTGTTTTATCACGCCAGCAACGGCGTGCGTCATTTATTCTGGGATTTTGGAAAAGGACTAGATATTCCAGGTGTTTATACATCTGGTCGAATAGCATTAGCAGCTATGGTTGTTCTGACGGTCGGTTTCTGGGCATTTATATTTTTTAGTTAGGTAATAAAAATGGCACGATCTACAAACTCGATGAGAACGCCTCTGGCAAAGGTGCGCGGACTAGGCTCTGCTAAATCAGGTGTACATCATTGGTGGCATCAGCGATTAACAGCTATTGCTATGGTTCCACTGGTTCTGTCAGCAATATATTTGGTGTTTAGGATTGCAGGTTCTGACTATAACCAAGCAATATCCCTACTTCAAAATCCATTCCATGCCGCTATTTTATTGTTACTGATTATAACCGGATTTTGGCATTGTATGCTTGGTATTCAAGTAGTTATAGAAGATTATGTGGGCTCGGAATGGGGACGAATTACTTCAATAATGATTGTAAGGGCAATACTCATCTTGCTTGCAACGTTATCGGCACTATCTCTGTTTAAGATAGTATCAATTTAAAGAATAAAAACTTACGGTAGAGAAGGTGAATATATAATGGGCGCGTATGATATTACAGATCATCATTATGATGTGGTTGTTGTAGGAGCAGGTGGAGCTGGATTGAGGGCAACGCTAGGCATGGCAACCTCAGGTCTGCGCACAGCATGCGTAACTAAAGTGTTTCCAACTCGCTCGCATACAGTTGCAGCGCAAGGCGGTATTGGGGCTGCTCTGAATAATATGGGCGAGGGAGATGGCTGGCGGTATCATATGTATGATACGGTTAAAGGCTCTGACTGGCTTGGAGACCAAGATGCCATTGAATATATGTGCCGCGAGGCAATCCCCTCTGTTATTGAGTTAGAGCATTACGGTGTTCCATTTTCTAGAACAGATGAAGGTAATATTTACCAAAGACCATTTGGAGGCCATACGCTAGATTACGGGAAGGCTATGGCAAGACGGGCATGCGCTGCAGCAGATAGAACAGGTCATGCAATATTGCATACTCTTTATCAGCAATGTCTTAAGCATGCGGCAGAATTTTTTGTTGAATATTATGCCATTGATTTAATCATGGATGATAATGGTGCCTGTCAGGGCATTGTTGCATTATGTATGGAAGATGGCTCTATCCATCGCTTTCTGGGGCAGCGCACAGTTCTTGCTACAGGGGGTTATGGACGTGTTTATTTCTCTTGTACATCTGCACATACCTGCACCGGTGATGGCAATGCAATGGCGCTTCGCGCTGGTTTGCCGCTTCAGGATATGGAGTTTGTTCAGTTTCACCCGACAGGGGTTTATGGAGCAGGCGTTTTAATCACTGAAGGCGCTCGTGGTGAAGGCGGCTATCTGACTAATTCAGAAGGGGAGCGTTTTATGGAGCGTTATGCCCCAACGGCAAAAGATTTAGCAAGCCGTGATGTGGTTAGCCGTTCTATGACAATTGAAATTAATGAGGGTAGAGGTGTCGGTCCAAAGAAAGACCATATTATGTTGCACCTAGAGCATATTGACCCAGAAACACTTCATAAGAGGCTACCTGGCATTACTGAAACTGCTAAAATCTTTTGCGGTGTTGATGTCACAAAAGAGCCGATTCCAGTATTGCCGACAGTGCATTATAATATGGGTGGTGTGCCAACAAACTATCATGGAGAGGTGTTATCTCCTACCGCGGCCGACCCTAATAATACCGTTCAGGGATTAATGGCTATTGGCGAGGCTGCATGTGTTTCTGTTCATGGAGCCAACAGACTTGGCACTAACTCTTTGCTTGATATTGTGGTTTTTGGCAGAGCAGCAGCGCACCGTGCAAGTGAAGTGCTGACGCCTGGCGCAACGCACGCGCCTGTATCCAAAGAATCAACAGATCGTGCCATAGAACGGCTTGACAGAATGCGTCACGCAAAAGGCGACAGGCAGCCTGGTGAGCTTAGGCTTGATATGCAACAGGCGATGCAAAAATATGCGGCTGTATTTCGCTCAGGCGAATCCCTAACCGATGGCGTTAAAACAATGGATTCTATTGCAGGTGATATGAATAATATCGGCATTCAGGATAGATCGTTGGTCTGGAATACTGATTTAATTGAAGCTATGGAATTAGAAAATCTGATGAGTCAGGCTTTGGTTACCATTCGCTCTGCAGAACAGCGCAAGGAATCAAGGGGCGCCCATGCTCATGAAGATTTTACGGAAAGAGATGATGAGAATTGGATGAAACATACTGTCATGTGGTTAGATGATGATAATAAATCATCTGTTGCTTATCGTGACGTGACAATGACAACACTCACCAATGAAGTAGAATCAATTCCTCCAGTAGCACGTGTTTATTAATAGGATTAAGTAATTATGGCCGAATTTACGCTTCCCGCACATTCAAAGGTTACAGCTGGTAATGTTTTTCCTGCTGATAGTGCAGCTCAGAATGTAAAGACATTTTCAATTTATCGCTGGTCACCTGATGATGATGACAATCCAAGAATGGATGAATTTGAAGTAGACCTTGATGAATGTGGTCCGATGGTTTTGGACGCATTGATTAAGATAAAATCTGAGGTGGATAGCTCGCTGACATTCAGGCGTTCATGCAGAGAGGGAATTTGTGGCTCTTGCTCTATGAATATTGATGGCACGAATACGCTTGCTTGCCTTAAATCGATTGATGATGTTAAGGGGGATGTAAAAATCTACCCACTGCCGCATATGCCAGTGGTAAAAGATTTGGTTCCAGATTTAACGCATGCCTATGCGCAATTAACCTCAATTGAGCCGTGGCTCAAAACAGATACACCCGCACCTGAAGGAAAAGAGCGCAAACAATCGCCTGAAGAGCGCCAGGAAATTGACGGCATGTGGGAATGCGTTTTGTGTTTTAGCTGTACGACTTCTTGTCCGAGCTATTGGTGGAATGGGGATAGATATCTTGGCCCTGCTGTATTGCTTCAGGCTTATCGCTGGATTGCAGATAGCAGAGATGAATATACAGGTGAGCGTTTAGATGCATTAGAAGATCCGTTCCGCTTATATCGCTGTCATACAATTATGAATTGTGCAAAAACCTGTCCAAAAGGGCTTAATCCTGGCAAAGCAATTGGAGAGATTAAGCAAAAGATGCTTGAGAGGCAGAGTTAATCACTATTTTTTGGTCAGGTAGAAAAGCCTGTGTTAAACGCCAAGGATACACCGCAACAAAAATATAACACGCTGTTGTCATCTGGTAAGTTAACCGCAGATGAGGGCCAAGCACTTGCGATTAAAGAGCTAGATACGTTATATTTTTCTCTGTTAAGAAACACAAAAAAATCATGGCAGTTCTGGGTCTCACCCTCAGCTCCGCAAGGTATTTACCTGTTTGGCGGGGTGGGGCGCGGAAAAACAATGCTGATGGATTTGTTTTTTTCTGCCTGTCCTGACGGTGATAAGCAGCGCCTGCATTTTCATGATTTTATGGCACAAGCGCACTCTCTTATTAATCAGGCACGCAAAGCAAATGCGGCAGACCCGATTGAGACGGCAGCCAGACAGATTATTCAAAATGGCAAGCTTGTATGTTTTGATGAAATGGAAGTTCGCGATATCGCTGACGCAATGATTATTAGCCGCTTATTTGCGTCTCTATGGCAACAGGGAATGGTGTTGGTTGCAACTTCAAACAGACAGCCAGACGGCTTGTATGAAAATGGACTGCACAGAGATAGATTTCTGCCCTTTATGAATCAGCTTAAATCGAATGTTAAACTTATTCATATTCAGTCTGGGGATGATTTTCGCAAACAAATATTAGCCGGGATTGATGGCTGGATCTTTCCATACGATGAAAATGCGGAAAGACAAATTTCTGACTTATTCAGTCGATTATTGCATGACACCCCCCCCCAGCAAGATATAATAATCAGTTCTGGCAGAGAGATAATATTCAAACAGACAGGTGCTGATATAGCGCTTGTCCAGTTTGATGAATTATGTCGTACCGCACTTGCAGCAGGTGACTTTTTAATAATCGCGGATAGATTTAAAGGCTTGCTTATGCAAGATGTGCCTGTATTAGGAGACGACCAAAGAGACGCTGCCAGACGCTTCATGTGGCTTGTGGATGCGCTTTATGATAGGGGGCGCTTTCTGGTTATAGGCGCCGCAGTTGCCAGAGAGGAGATATATACTGGCGAAGATTGGCAGTTTGAGTTCAGTAGAACGCTATCTCGATTAACCCAAATGTCACGGTATCATTTACCATCGCAAGATGAGGGATTTTGAACGTTTTGGCTTGTTTTGTTTTGTTGGATTAGTTACCAATGCGGCATAGATAAATTGTTCTGATTAAATTGATTAAACCTATGTTTCGACGTAAGTTCCTTAACACCCATATATGAGGATTATAATGGCACGTAATAAAATAGCATTAATAGGTTCTGGTAATATTGGCGGCACGCTAGCTCATCTGGCTGGTATAAAAGAATTAGGGGATGTTGTTCTTTTTGATATTGCAGAAGGTATTCCGCAGGGAAAAGCATTAGATTTAGCTGAATCAAGCCCTGTTGAAGGATTTGATTGCACAATATCTGGGGCAAATGATTATGCTGATTTGGCAGGCTCTGATGTGGTGATTGTCACAGCTGGTGTGGCCCGCAAACCAGGCATGAGCAGAGATGATTTAGTTGGCATTAACAGCAAGGTTATGACGACTGTTGGTGAGGGCATAAAGGCTAATTGTCCAGACGCATTTGTTATTTGTATTACCAACCCTCTTGATGCAATGGTAGGGGTTCTACAACAAGCATCTGGCATTCCTGTTAACCGTGTGGTTGGAATGGCTGGAATTCTGGATTCAGCGCGGTTTAGATATTTCCTAGCTGAAGAATTTAATGTCTCTGTTAAGGATGTTACCGCATTTGTATTAGGCGGGCATGGCGATACGATGGTACCTCTTACTCGATATTCTGCAGTAGCAGGAATCCCAGTACCAGATTTGATAGATATGGGCTGGTCTACAGCTGAGAGGATTGAGAAAATTGTTCAGCGAACACGTGATGGTGGCGCAGAAATTGTTGGATTGCTCAAAACGGGCTCTGCGTTCTACGCGCCTGCCTCTTCTGCTATTGAGATGGCGGTGGCCTATTTGAAAGATCAGAAAAGATTACTTCCGTGTGCTGCCTATGTTGACGGTCAATATGGCCTTGATGGAATGTATGTGGGCGTACCCGTTATTATAGGCGAAAATGGGGTAGAACGCATTGTTGAAATTAAGCTAAATGACGAAGAGCAGATAATGTTTGATAATTCTGTTGCTGCCGTAAAAACGCTAAATGACGTTGTTAAACGTGTTATCTAACGGCTAATCTGTCTAATTAAAAAACTGGGGAAAAAAGATGAATATTCATGAACATCAAGCCAAGGCACTTTTGGCACAATATGGTGTGAAAGTGCCAAACGGCTACCCTGCCTTTACGGTTGATGAAGCTGTTTTGGCAGCAGGTAAGCTAGAGGGTGATGTTAAAGTTGTGAAAGCCCAAATACATGCAGGTGGCAGAGGCAAAGCAGGCGGAGTGAAAGTAGTTACTTCAATTGAGGCTGTTCGAAGCGAAGCTCAAGAAATGCTTGGTAAAACTTTGGTAACACACCAAACAGGTCCAGCAGGAAAACAAGTTCAGCGTCTATATATTGAAGAAGGGTGCCAGATTGAGCGCGAATTATATCTCTCAATGTTGATAGATAGAGCTACCTCGCAAGTTAGTATTATTTGTTCGACAGAAGGCGGAATGGATATAGAGGCGGTGGCCGCAGAAACGCCAGAAAAGATACTGGCGCTATCCATAAAGCCGTCGACAGCTATTAAGCCGCATCACATACGAAGGGTAATAAAAGCATTGGGCTTAACAGGCGCAGCCGCAAAACAAGCAACCCCATTTTTAAATGGTTTGTACACTGCTTTTTGCTCAAATGATGCAAGTTTACTTGAGATTAATCCTCTTGTTGTGAATGCGGACGGCGATCTTATTGCGCTCGATGCAAAGATGGGATTTGATGATAATGCGCTGTTCAGGCAAAAAGAGATATTAGCGCTAAGAGATTTATCAGAAGAAGATCCAGCTGAAGTTAAAGCATCAGAATATGACTTAAACTACATTAAGCTAGATGGAAATATCGGATGCATGGTTAACGGCGCTGGTCTTGCGATGGCGACTATGGATATTATTCAGCTGGAAGGCGGATCGCCAGCCAACTTTTTGGATGTAGGCGGTAGTGCTACAGCAGAGCGCGTAACAGAAGCTTTTAAAATCATTTTATCAGATAGTAATGTTGAAGGTATTTTAGTGAATATTTTTGGCGGTATCATGAGATGTGATGTAATCGCAACAGGGGTGGTAGAAGCAGCCCGCGCACTTGGACTTGAAAAGCCGTTGGTTGTTAGACTTGAAGGCACAAATGTAGAGGCCGGAAAAGAAATTCTATCATCTTCGGGGCTGGCTATTATTCCAGCAGATAATTTAGCGGATGCTGCAAGCAAAATTGTTGCTGCTGTGAAAGGAAACTAGTCGATGTCAGTACTTATTAATCGCGATACTCGTGTGATTTGTCAGGGGTTTACCGGATCACAAGGCACCTTTCATTCTGAGCAGGCAATAGCGTATGGAACAAAAATGGTTGGTGGTGTTACTCCAGGAAAAGGGGGTCAGATGCATCTTGACCTTCCAGTGTTTGATACAGTAGCAGAAGCAGTGGTACAGACAGGCGCAAATGCATCGGTGATTTACGTGCCGCCGCCTTTTGCAGCTGATTCAATTCTAGAAGCTATAGATGCTGAAATTGAACTTATCATCTGTATTACAGAAGGTATTCCCATTATGGATATGGTTGCGGTCAAGGCTGCTCTTAATGGCAGTGGCAGCAGATTAATAGGCCCTAATTGTCCAGGCGTTATAACGCCTGGGGAATGTAAGATAGGCATTATGCCAGGTCATATTCATAAGCCAGGCAAGGTGGGTATTGTTTCTCGTTCTGGCACGCTTACCTATGAAGCGGTTGCGCAAACTAGTGCAATTGGGCTTGGACAATCCACCTGTATTGGTATTGGCGGCGACCCTGTAAATGGCACGAATTTTGTAGAAGCATTATCGTTGTTTCTGGAAGATGATCAAACAGAGGCGATTTTAATGATTGGTGAAATTGGCGGTGATGCAGAAGAGCAAGGTGCGGCATTTTATGCAGCCTATCCAAACAAGAAACCAATTGCAGGATTTATTGCAGGTCAGACCGCGCCTCCTGGCAGAAGAATGGGACATGCAGGGGCAATTGTTGCAGGCGGAAGTGGCGCCGCATCAGATAAAATTAAGGCTATGGAAGCCGCAGGGTATAGCATGGCTGCCTCCCCATCAGGTTTGGGAGAGGCTGTAAGTCAGGCGATTGCAAAATTTAAGTAGTTTTTTGTTTTATCGATAATATAATAGAATGAAGGATTGGGGAGAAGTCTGGCGCTTAAGAAAAAGCTTAGCATTATGTTTTGTGATATAGTTGCATTCATTATAACTAAGTAAGCGCTATTTTTGAGTCGGAGCGTAATATGGATAACAGCTTTCTTACAGGAACAAACGCAACTTTTGTCGCCGAAATGTATCAACGCTGGAAGCAACATCCAAATTCGGTAGATACGGATTGGTCGAGCTGGTTTGCTGATCTTGATAGTCTTGCAGTTGGTGAGTTAGAGGAGGCGTCCCCTTCTTGGGGTAAGCCAAGAAGTAAAGTTATTGGCGCAAATGACCCTGATGCATCTATCAAAGCGGTAGCAAAAGGAATTGCTGGAAACCGTGACTTGCTTGCTGGTGACGTGCGCTCTGCAACGCTTGATTCCCTAAGGGCAATTATGCTTATCAGGGCCTATAGAATAAGAGGCCACCTGATAGCAAATCTAGATCCTCTTAATCTACAAGATAAGGAAATACATCCTGAGCTTGATCCAGAGACATACGGATTTACGCTTGAAGATTACGACAGACCTATTTTCATCAATTATGTTCTTGGCTTGGAGATAGCAAGTCTCAATGAAATATTAGAAATATTGAAAGCAACCTATTGTGGAACAATTGGGGTTGAATTTATGCATATTCAGGATCCTGCTCAAAAAGCATGGATTCAAGAGCGTATTGAGGCTATTGGAAATCGAACCGAATTCACGGAGCGTGGTAAAGTAGCAATTTATGAGAAATTGCTGGCGGCTGAAAATTTTGAGCGCTTCTTGCATAAAAAATATATCGGAACAAAGCGCTTTGGACTAGATGGGGGCGAGGCACTGGTGCCAGCGCTTGAGCAGATTTTCAAGCGTGGCGGGCAAATGGGCTTGAAAGAAGTCGTAATAGGCATGGCTCATAGAGGGCGTTTAAACGTGCTTCATAACGTTCTTGATAAACCATTTAGAGCCATTATATCCGAATTTCTTGGCAATCCAGCTAATCCAGAAGAAGCGGGCGGTTCAGGTGATGTGAAATATCATATGGGCTCTTCTGCGGATAGGCATTTTGATGAAGATGAAATACATTTAAGTTTGGCGCCTAACCCTTCCCACCTAGAGATTGTCGATCCGGTTGTAATTGGACGGGTTCGCGCAAAACAGGCACAGCGTCCGTCGCAGGATTATCGGGAAGTCGTGGGCATAATACTTCACGGCGACGCAGCGTTTGCAGGCCAAGGGGTGGTTGCTGAAACATTTGCTTTCTCAGCCCTTCGGGGATATCGCACAGGCGGTACCATTCATATCGTCGTAAATAATCAGATAGGCTTTACCACAAGCCCTTCTTATTCGCGCTCCTCTCCTTATCCAACAGATGTTGCAAAAATGGTGATGTCCCCGATTTTCCATGTAAATGGGGATGATCCCGAAGCTGTTGTTCACGCGAGTAGAATTGCAACCGAATTCAGGCAAACATTCGGCGTGGATGTTGTTCTTGATATTATTTGTTACCGTAGATTTGGACATAATGAAGGCGATGAGCCGTCATTTACACAGCCATTAATGTATAAACAAATTAACCAACAGCCATCTACACGCGAGATTTATTTAAACAGGTTATTGGAAAATGGTGTTTTAGATGATAGCCGTGCACAAGCGATTCTAGATAAGCATAACACCTATCTTGAGGAAGAGTTTGAGGCAGGCAGTGCCTATAAGCCGAACAAGGCAGATTGGCTTGAGGGCCAATGGTCTGGAATGACGGTTGCTTATGGAGATGATAGGCGCGGTGATACAGCTGTTCCGATAGATACCTTGAACAAAATTGGCGATGTAATGACAACAGTCCCGCCAGAATTTCAGGTTCATAGCAAGTTACAGCGTGTCTTAAACACAAGGTCGCAAGCCATTAAAACAGGCAAAAATCTAGACTGGGCAACCGCAGAACATTTAGCGTTTGGATCAGCTGTATTAGACGGATTTGTTGTTCGGCTATCTGGACAGGATAGCTGCAGAGGAACATTTAGTCAGCGCCATGCCGTATTTGTTGATCAGCGCTCAGAAGAGCGATATGTCCCACTTGCTAATTTAAGTGCGGAACAAGCAAAATTTGAGGTGATAGATTCTCCGCTATCTGAAGCATCGGTAATGGGATTTGAATATGGCTTTGCACAAGCAGAGCCAAATGCGCTTGTTATGTGGGAGGCACAGTTTGGTGATTTTGCAAATGGTGCGCAGGTTGTCATTGACCAATTTATTAGTTCAGGCGAATCAAAATGGCTCCGGATGAACGGTTTGGTATTATTGCTACCACATGGCTATGAAGGTCAGGGACCTGAGCACTCATCTGCAAGATTAGAGCGTTATTTGCAATTATGCGCAGAAGATAATATGCAAGTTGTAAATTGCACGACCCCGGCTAATTATTTTCATGTTTTAAGACGTCAGGTGTGTCGTGATTTTCGCAAGCCTTTGATTGTTATGACACCAAAATCGCTACTTCGACATAAATCATGTGTCTCAGAACTTGCAGATTTTGGACCAGGCACCAGTTTTCATAGAATCTTGAGAGACCCAAATCCAAAGGTTAATGATAAGAGTGTTAAACGGGTTATTTTATGTTCTGGAAAAGTCTATTATGATATAGAAGATATGCGTAACGCAGAAGAACAATTTGATGTAAAAATCGTACGCATTGAGCAGCTTTATCCCTTCCCACAGAAAAAGCTGACTGAAATATTAAAAATGACTCCAAATGCAGATGTCGTCTGGTGTCAAGAAGAGCCGCAAAATATGGGTGGCTGGACATTTGTTCGTGACTATATTGAAGGAGCGATGCAACAGGCAGGACTGAATACTGACAGACCTATTTATAGTGGCCGGGATGCCGCAGCTTCTCCTGCGACAGGCTCTGCTGCACGTCACGCAAAAGAGCAAAAACGGCTTGTACAAAAATCATTATCACTATCTGAGACGAGTGTAGCCGCGCAATAACCTTAAACTCTAGCGCTTATCGAAGGAGATATGAGCGAATGTCAATTGAAATTAAAGTTCCCGTTTTAGGCGAATCCGTTGTTGAGGCAACAGTCGCTAAATGGATGAAAAATGCAGGCGATGCGGTAAGTGCTGATGAGCCGATTGTGGAGCTTGAAACAGATAAGGTATCTCTTGAAGTTCCAGCACCACATGCAGGAGTGCTAACCGATATTATAGCACAAGAAGGCGATACAGTTGAGGTTGATGCTGTGTTGGCACTATTGCAAGAAGGCGGCGTTGCTGCGCCAACTGCAAAACCCGCTGCTGCCAGCAAGCCAGAAGCGAATACCCAACAGGCACAAAAACCACAGGCGCATACGCTATCCCCAGCTGTACGCAGGTTGGTAGAAGAGAATAATTTAGACGCAAATGCGATATCAGCGTCGGGAAAAGATGGCAGATTAACCAAGGGGGATGTGTTAGAATTCTTGGAAAAAAATCAGTCAACGCCTCCTGCTGTTAGTAATCCTGTCCCAGCGCCAAAAGCGCCAGCACCTGTTGCACCAAGAGCTGACAAGCCGCGTGAAGAGCGTGTTCCGATGTCTCGTTTGCGCCGTGTTATTGCACAACGTCTGAAAGAGGCACAAAACACAGCAGCCATGCTCACAACGTTTAACGAAGTAGATATGACTGCTGTTATGGCACTTCGTTCAGAATATAAAGATAGTTTTGAGAAGAATCATAACGCAAGACTTGGCTTTATGGGTTTCTTTGTTAAAGCCTGTATAGCAGGTCTACAGGATTTTCCAGCGGTGAACGCAGAAATCCACGGTGATGATATTATTTATAAAGATTATTATAATATTGGTGTAGCCGTTGGCACTCCGCAAGGGCTTGTTGTTCCAGTCGTAAAAGAGGCACAAGATTTATCTATTGCAGAAATTGAAACAACAGTTGCAAGTTACGGGCTAAAGGCGCGTGATGGCGGGCTTGGACCATCTGATATGACGGGCGGCACTTTTACTATCTCAAATGGGGGTGTTTACGGCTCTTTGATGTCTACGCCTATTTTAAACACACCGCAAAGTGCTATTCTGGGAATGCATAAAATTCAGAAAAGGCCGGTCGCTGTTGGTGATGAGGTTGTTGTTCGTCCAATGATGTATTTAGCTTTATCTTATGATCATCGAATTATTGATGGCAGAGAGGCTGTTTCATTTTTGGTGCGGGTAAAGGAATCAATTGAAGATCCAAGAAGATTGCTTCTGGATATCTAATTTGCGCTTAAATCAATTTGGTGAATCAATTTAGTGGATTAATTTGGCCAGTATTAACTAGAATTAATTAGTTAACGAATGTGAAAAAGGTAGGAAAAATGACAGCGCAAAAATACGATCTGATTGTGATTGGTGCTGGACCTGGGGGATATGTTGCCGCGATACGGGCAGCACAGCTTGGGATGAGCGTTGCATGCGTTGAGAAGAGAGAGACCCTTGGCGGGACATGTCTTAATGTTGGATGCATTCCCTCAAAAGCGTTGCTAAATGCTTCTGAGAAATTTGCAGAGGCAAAACAAAATCATCTTGCGGCACTAGGAATTGGTTTGAGTGACGTGAAACTAGATCTTAAAAAGATGCTAGAACATAAATCAGAAATTGTTTCAGGTCTTACCAAAGGTATTAGCCAGCTTTTTGCAAAGAATAAAATAACCCATCTTGTCGGTTCTGCCCAAATAACATCACAAGGGGTGGTTACTATCATAACAGGGCGGGATAAAGGTGAGTTTAAAGCTGATAAAATTCTGATTGCCACGGGATCAGAGCCAACAAGCCTTGCCTCTTTGCCAATTGATGAAAAGCAGATTGTTTCTTCAACAGGGGCATTAGATATTCCAAAATTACCAAAAAAGCTGGTTGTGGTAGGTGCTGGATATATTGGGCTTGAAATGGGCACCGTGTGGTCGCGTCTTGGAGCAGAGGTTGAAGTTGTTGATTTTCTGCCACGTATCTTGCCAGGTATGGATGCAGAAATTGCATCCAAGTTTAAATCCATCCTTGAAAAACAAGGGATTAAATTTCATCTAGGCAAGGGCGTGAAAGAGGCAACAAAAACCAAAACATCTGTTAGCCTTACTCTGCTAGATAGCAAAACGGAAGAAGAAAGTAAGCTTACCTGTAATGTTGCGCTGGTGGCTGTTGGGCGCAAGCCTAATACTGACGGCCTTGGGCTTGAAACAATGGGCGTAGAGCTTACCCAAAAAGGTCAGGTTAAAGTAGACCATAATTTTCAAACGAATATAGCTGGCATCTACGCTATCGGGGATGTAATTGAGGGTCCAATGCTTGCTCATAAGGCAGAGGAAGATGGCGTCGCCGCAGTAGAAATTATGGCAGGACATGCAGGGCATGTTGATTATGCGCTTGTGCCTGGAATTGTGTATACAGCGCCAGAAATTGCAACTATTGGTCAGACTGAAGAGCAGCTCAAAGAAGCCGGTATTTCCTATACAAAAGGTGTTTTTCCGTTTTTGGCAAATAGCCGCGCCAGAGCAACTGGGCATACAGATGGAATGGTAAAATTACTTGCCGATAAGAAAACAGATAAATTATTAGGCGCCCACATTATAGGTCATGAGGCAGGAACTATTATCCATGAAATTGCAGTAGCAATGTCATTTGGCTCATCTGCTGAGGATGTTGCACGTACCTGTCATGGTCACCCAACAATGAATGAAGCTGTAAAAGAAGCAGCTCTTGCTATTGGAACGGGTGCTATTCATATCTAATACAAGATTCTGGCCTATCAGGTGAATTAAGCAGCAGTTTTGTGCGATGTAACATTACTATGTTTTGTTAGCACGTGGATGCGTTTGTTGGTGAATGTCTGTTAGTTTTTGTGCATCGATATGGGTATAACGCTGTGTGGTAGATAGACTAGAATGGCCCAGTAATTCTTGAATTGCTCTTAAATCACCCCCAGCAGACAGAAGGTGGGTTGCAAAGGCATGTCGTAATGTATGAGGGGTTGTCTCCGCTGGAAGGTTAGCAGAAATGCGCAATTTCTCTACCATTCTTTGCACGGCTCTTGGCCCAATTGGAGATCCTCTTTTTGACATAAAAATGGGCTTGTTATCCTCCAGTTGAAAAGGGCAGCTTTGAATTGCTGTTTGCAGCGCTTCTGCAACAACCGGTAATACAGGCACTTCTCTTGTCTTTCCCCCTTTTCCGATGATTCTCAGCCAATTCAAATCAGCCAAATGTGTCGGTGTAATGCTAAGTGTTTCTGCTAATCTTAATCCGCAACCATACATAAGATATAAAATTGCGGTATCTCTGTCATTTTCCCAAACAGGGTTCGCTCTCCTGCTTAATAGCTCAATTAATAAAGATGCATCACTGACACTAATGGCTTTTGGCAATGATAGTGGCAATTTCGGAGATTTCATCCAGCTTAAATCGATTTCATCAAAGATGCCGTGACGATGACAATAGCGGCTAAAACTTCGCAAAGCAGATACGCGTCTTGCGATGGTTGTTTTAGCACAGCCCGCCCCATACATTTCCGCAAGCCAGCTTCTAAAAACAGCTCTGTTTGGTTTAAAATCAATCTCGGTCTGCCTCGATAAACAGCCAAGATAATGCGCAAGATCTCTGCTATAAGCATCAATCGTATGAGATTGGTAATGTTTAATAGAAGATAGCCAGTTTAACCAGCTATCAATATGACGCGCAAATTCCTGAGCTTGATTAGCAGCCATTAATTATAACTCTATTTGTGGCATTATGATAGATTGAAGGCAGGTTCCAACCACCTGTGATAAATTAGACAATATGTTATCTGCTTGGTTGGAGACAAAACTATGTTTGTTTCGCCCTGCCAATAAAAGTACCGAATCAGAAATTGGCGCCGCCATCTCATCAGGCAGGGATATAACAGCAATGGAAGCCATAGGTGTTGAGAATAAGGCCAATCCAGATTTTGGTGGCGGGCCTAGATAAACAGATTGTGCGCCACTAATTTCCAAGATTTCCTGAGCTGGCAAAACCAGAAACCCAGCTTCTTCAGCGTTGCTTATGGCTGTTTCCTCTGGCATTAGAAGGCGTGCACCAGCGAGTTTGAAAATCTCAGGCAATTTCTCATCTAACATACAAGAAAATTGTTCTAAATCAGTGCATTTCATAAACCCGATAGACACGTCGTGAAGTCTTTGCCATCTCTTTGAGTTATCTTCAGCAACATCAATTAAGGATAGATTTGTTTGTGAGAGGATGCGCTCTTCTTCTCTTGCACGTTTTGCAATTTTGCCAGTTACATCAATAATATTCGTGTCTGTTTGCGGCGTATCTAATTCGACAGAATTATTTTTAGTTGAGAACCCCTTGCTTTGCTTGGCTAAATACCGCTCCAAAAACGCTTGGTTGCTATCAAGGAAAGCAGATACTAACTCTTCATTAAGTGTGTTATCGCTCATGATAGTGTCCCTCTGGCTCTAAAATTAGGACATTATAAAATGGACTGTCCTGTAGACTCCCAGTCAGATAGAAAATCTGCCAATCCTTTATCTGTAAGCGGGTGCTTATACATTTGTGACATGATTTTTGGCGGTATGGTTGCAACATCAGCGCCAATTAACGCTGCATCAACAACATGTTGAACGCCTCTTACGGAAGCAACTAAAATTTCAGTTGAATAATCATAATTGGCATATATTTCCGCAATTTCACTGATCAAATTCATACCATCAGCCCCAATATCATCTAATCTGCCAACGAATGGAGAAATAAAGCTTGCCCCTGCTTTAGCAGCAAGCAAAGCCTGAGCAGCTGAAAAACATAATGTTACATTAACCATAATGTTATCTTCACTAAGGCTTGCACAGGCACGTAATCCATCCACAGTCAATGGAAGTTTCACGGTAACATTGCTTGCTATTTCAGCAAGCCGTGCTCCTTCACGCATCATCCCATCATAGTCTGTTGCGGTAACCTCTGCGCTAACAGGGCCAGAAACTATCCCACAAATTTCCTCAATTGTTTGAATGATATTACGCCCAGATTTAGCAATAAGAGACGGGTTGGTTGTAATGCCGTCAACCATTCCTGTTTTATTCAGGTCGGTAATCTCATTTATATCAGCTGTATCCAAGAATAATTTCATGACAGGGTCCCAATCGGTTGATGTGTGTGATGTAGATTTTGCAGTCTTAATATGTTTAGTCTACAGTTTTGTTGCATATGCTTGCAACTGGAAATCTAGAGCAAACCCAAAATGGCCATGTCACCAGACACCTCGATAGAAAATACAGCCCCTCCTTCTCTGATTGCCAAAGTGCGGGTATCTGTTCCTATTTCTATACCGAACACCCAAAATGCCAAGAGCGAGTTTGATTATGTTGTAGGCTCAACCCTAAAGCTGGAGAGAGGATGTATTGTAGAGGTATCATTTGCAAACCGAATTATCTGGGGAGTTGTATATGAATGCAATTATGAAACAGAAATTGAACATTCCAAATTAAAGCCAATTTTATCGGTGAGTAGCGCGTCCCCAATTAACAACGCAACCCTTGCGTTTTTAAATCAGGTGAGTGAATGGACGATGGCACCTTTTGGACAAATACTTAAAATGATGCTGTGTGTCCCAAATGCATTAAAATCTGATGCGCCAGTTATGTGTTATGGATTATCATCGCCCGCGCAATCCAATGTTGAACAGCTTTCTGCATCCAGACAAAAAATTATAGCATGGTGCCAGCATAACCCCCCAGTTCCTGCAAATATTTTGGCGCGTGAAACGGGGGTAAGCAATAGCACGGTTCTTGCGATGGTAAAGGCAGGACAGCTAAAAAAAATAGAGGTATCGCCGCGTCAAAACCGAGATATAAAAACCACATTAAGCTCTCTTACAAGTGCAATCAGGTCAGCGAGCACACTTAATCTTAGCCCAGAGCAAATCCACGCAGCCCAAAAAATCAATGAAACAGAGAATGGCTTTAGCGTAGCTCTACTTGATGGCGTAACAGGGTCTGGTAAAACAGAAGTTTATTTCGAGCTGGTAAAAAAGCAGATATTATTGGGGCGACAATGTTTAATTTTGCTTCCTGAGATTGTGCTGACAACGAGCTGGGTTAATCGATTTAAAAAATGGGTCGGCTTTATGCCTAATATTTGGCACTCTGGTATTTCTGCTGGTAAGAAAAAACGCATTTGGCGTGAGATAAATGAAGGGCATCCAGGTGTGGTAGTAGGCGCACGCTCGGCCTTGTTTCTTCCTTTTTCTAATTTGGGGGCAATCATTGTCGATGAAGAACATGAGGCAGGCTATAAACAAGAAGAACAGGTGATATACCATGCAAGGGATATGGCTATTCTGCGCGCGAAATACGCCGATTGTTCTATTGTTCTAGCAACAGCAACACCGTCTCTTGAAAGCTGGATAAATGTTCGCAATGGGCGCTATCAGCATATAATACTTGCCAATCGATATGGTGTTGCGACTATGCCAGACATTCAAACCATTGACCTGAGAAAATTTAAACCTGCATTTGGTAAATGGATAAGCGAGCCGCTACTCAGCGATATGCAAGATAGATTAGAGTCAGATCAGCAAATATTATTATATTTAAATCGCAGGGGATATGCCCCGCTCGCCGTGTGTAGTGAGTGCGGTGTTAAGCAAAGCTGTCATCAATGTGATAGCCTGTTAGTCACACATCGCCTTAGCAATCAGCTACGCTGTCACCAATGCGGCATTGCCCGCCCATTTCAAAATAGATGCCAGTCTTGTGGGCAGACAGATTCAATACAGCTGGTAGGGCCAGGGGTTGAACGTCTAGCAGAAGAAGTCTACCAGCTTTTTCCAGAAGCAAGCGTTACCATCCTATCAAGTGATACCCTTACTAACCCAGCGCAAATGGCACTTACCATCAAATCTATAGAAGAGGGCGAGGTTGATATTATAATAGGTACCCAGATGGTTGCCAAAGGACATCATTTTCCAAAACTAACCTGTGTTGCGGTTATTGACGGTGACCTTGGTTTATCTGGCGGGGATTTGCGTGCATCAGAGAGAACATATCAGTTGCTAACGCAGGTTGCAGGCAGGTCTGGAAGGGAGAAACAAGCAGGCACGGTTTTTATTCAAACAGCAGAGCCAACACATCCAGTATTACAAGCATTAAAATCGCAGAACAGAGATGCCTATTTTGAATTAGAGATGGAAATGCGTCGTTCCGCAAATATGCCGCCCTATAGAAGACTAGCAGCCATAATCTATTCTAGCCTTAATGAATTAGCGCTTGCGGATTATGTGAAAACACTAGCCAGCCATAAACCACAATTTGAGGATGTTCAAATTTTTGGACCAGCGCCAGCGCCTATTTATCAGATAAAGGGTCGTTATAGAGTTCGTTTTTTAATCAATGCGCCCAAACAGGTAAATATTCAAAAAATCATACAAGGTTGGAACGCTAACATCACAATGCCGTCCACCATCAGAAGGCAAATAGACATAGATCCCTATAATTTTATGTAGATATTCCGAGAACAGGAATATCGTCATTTTTTGGCGTAATTTTAGATACAAATACTTGCCTTTACTGCATGCGTATGATAGCTCACCATGTAGATATTTGACAATTCGTTCTGTGCATCATTTAGGATGCGTGGATTAATCGTAAAAAGGTGGTCATGTGAGTTCAATAACCGCAGGTTTGGCAGGAAGATACGCTACAGCTCTATATCAGCTGGCGACAGAGGCTAAACAAGTTGACGATATATTACTGGACCTGAATTCGTTTAACGAATTGATAGATAATAATGCAGATCTTCAAACGCTGATTTATTCTCCTGTGTTCGGAGCAGATGAAAAAGCGGCAGCGGTAGGGCACCTATTAAAAAAAGCAAAGGCTAATGCCTTAGTCATTCAATTTGTGGGCACAATTGCAAAGAATGGGCGGTTATTTGCAATCTCCTCTATCATCTCCGCTTTTATAAAAGAAGTTGATAATAGGCGCGGAAAAATATCAGCAGAAGTGGTATCTGCTATTCCACTAGATGATAAGCGCCAAGCCAAGATTCAGGAATCCATTATTTCTCTTGCTGATGCGAAAGATGTGTCGCTTGTGATGCGGGTGGATCCCTCTTTGATTGGCGGACTTGTAATTCGTATCGGATCGCGTATGTTCGATACATCACTTAAAACGAAACTGAACCGGCTTGAATCGGCCATGAAGGGTGTTGCATAATGGATATCCGTGCAGCTGAAATTTCAGCAATTTTAAAAGAGCAAATTTCTAATTTTGGAAACGAGGCTGAAGTAGCCGAGGTTGGCAGGGTTTTGTCAATCGGAGATGGTATTGCCCGTGTATACGGCCTTGACCAAGTTCAAGCTGGAGAATTAGTGGAGTTCGATAATGGGGTTAAAGGCATGGCCCTTAACCTTGAGACAGATAATGTCGGTGTGGTGATTTTTGGCGATGACCGCGGTATCCAAGAAGGCAATGTGGTACGGCGTACAGAAACAATTGTTGATACGCCTATTGGAATGGGCTTGCTTGGGCGCGTTGTTGATGCGCTTGGAAATCCGATAGATGGAAAAGGCCCTATTACAGATGTTAAGCGAAGCAGAGTGGAAGTTAAGGCACCTGGTATTATGCCTCGCCAATCTGTGTTTGAGCCAATGCAAACTGGCTTAAAAGCCATTGACAGTCTTATTCCTGTTGGGCGTGGCCAGCGAGAATTGATTATCGGAGATAGACAGACTGGTAAAACAGCAATCGCGCTAGATACATTTATTAATCAGAAATTCATTAATAATAATGCGAAAAATGACAGCGATAAATTGTTTTGTATTTATGTAGCGGTTGGTCAAAAGCGTTCTACAGTAGCACAATTTGTGCGTGCGCTTGAGGAAAATGGCGCTCTTGAATATTCAATAGTTGTTGCAGCTACTGCATCTGAGCCAGCACCAATGCAGTTTTTGGCTCCGTATACTGCGGCTGCAATGGGTGAATATTTCCGGGATAACGGAATGCATTCTCTTGTGGTTTATGATGATTTATCTAAGCAAGCGGTTGCTTATCGCCAGATGAGTTTATTGCTTCGTCGCCCTCCTGGCCGTGAAGCCTATCCAGGGGATGTTTTCTATCTTCACTCACGTCTGTTAGAGCGCGCCGCAAAATTAAACGAAGCTAATGGTTCTGGGTCAATGACGGCTCTGCCTATCATTGAGACACAGGCAGGCGATGTTTCAGCCTATATTCCAACAAATGTGATTTCCATTACAGATGGTCAGATATTCCTTGAAACAGATTTATTTTATAAAGGTATTCGACCTGCTGTGAATGTAGGCTTGTCTGTTTCACGTGTGGGGTCTGCTGCCCAGATTAAAGCAATGAAGCAAGTTGCAGGTTCTATTAAGCTTGAATTGGCTCAATATCGTGAAATGGCCGCATTTGCGCAGTTTGCATCGGATATGGATGCATCAACACGTCAGTTGCTTGAGCGTGGTGCCAGATTAACAGAACTCTTGAAACAGCCGCAATATTCGCCAATGCCAATCGAAGAACAGGTTGCTGTGCTATTTGCTGGTGTGAACGGATACCTTGATAAAATAGCACTTGGGGATATTGGAAGATTTGAGAGTGGATTGCTTGATACATTGCGTGGTTCTGGAAAAGCAATTCTAGATACTATTCGCGCTGAGAAGAAAATATCAGATGATACGCAAACCAAATTAAAAGACGCTGTTGAGACATTTGCAAAAAGCTTTGCATAATTTTATCGAATAGTTATAGGTAAGGGATTATTGGCAAATGGCCAATTTGAAAGATTTAAAAACGCGCATTAATAGCGTGAAATCAACCCAAAAAATTACGTCTGCTATGAAAATGGTTGCCGCGGCAAAGTTGCGTCGCGCGCAGGAATCAGCAGAAGCAAATCGTCCTTACAGCTCTCGTATGCAACAGGTGATTTCCGGACTTGCAAGCAAAGCAAGCATGGCGACTGCACCTGCGTTACTGGTCGGAAGAGAAACTGTTAAAACACATCTTTTGATTGTTGTTTCCGCTGATAAAGGTTTGTGTGGTGGTTTTAATGGCTCTATTGCACGGCAAACTCGGCTTGAGATAAAGCGCCTAGAGGAAGAGGGAAAATCAGTTCTTCTATATATGGTTGGCAAAAAGGCAGCTGATAATCTAGGGCGTGAAATTACAGATAAAATATTTGAGCGCGTTGAAAATCTTCAAGGAAGCAATCTTGATTATAATAAGGTTGATACAGTTTCACACAAAATATTAACAGGTTTTAGCGATACTAGCTTTGACCATGTATCTATTATATATAACCAATTCGTGAACGCTATTACTCAGAATGTTGTGGTAACGCCCTTGATTCCAGTACAAATAAACGAAGATCAAGAAGATACAGGCGCATCAAATTATGAGTATGAGCCAGATGAAAACGAATTGCTTGAACAATTACTACCACGCAATGTAACTACTCAAATTTATAGTGCTTTGTTAGAGTCCTTCGCAGCTGAGCTAGCTGCAAGAATGACAGCGATGGATAATGCAACTAGAAATGCTGGGGATATGATAGATAGCCTGACATTGGTTTATAATAGAACACGTCAGGCAAATATTACGAAAGAATTGATTGAGATCATTTCAGGTGCAGAAGCACTATAACGATTATTATTAACGCGAGCCGCAAAACGGAGTTAGTCTCATGGCAGAAAACGCAATTGGAAAAGTTAGTCAGGTTATCGGCGCTGTTGTCGACGTAGAGTTTGACGGCAAAATTCCAGATATTTTAAACGCTCTTGAGGTTGATAATAACGGTCAGCGTCTTGTGCTTGAGGTGGCGCAGCATCTGGGCGAATCAGCTGTTAGAACTATCGCAATGGACGCAACCGAAGGGTTGGTTCGTGGAACAGAGGTAAGAGATACAGGCGGTCCTATCACAGTTCCTGTTGGACCAGAAACATTAGGGCGTATTTTGAATGTTATCGGTGAGCCGATTGATGAGCGAGAGCCATTAAAAACAAAAACAATGCTTCCTATTCACCGCTCTGCGCCTGATTATGTGGACCAATCTACTGAGTCTGAAATTCTGGTTACGGGCATTAAAGTGATTGACTTGCTTGCTCCTTATGCCAAGGGCGGAAAAATTGGATTGTTTGGTGGTGCTGGTGTTGGCAAGACAGTTACAATCATGGAATTGATTAATAATATCGCAAAAGCACATGGCGGTTATTCGGTATTTGCTGGCGTGGGCGAGCGAACCCGTGAGGGAAATGATCTCTACCACGAAATGGTTGAATCAGGCGTTATCAAAACAGACGGCGAGGGCAGTAAAGCCGCTCTTGTTTATGGGCAAATGAATGAGCCTCCAGGTGCGCGTGCACGTGTTGCGCTTACCGGTCTTACCCTTGCAGAATATTTCCGTGATGAAGAAGGTCAGGACGTATTGCTGTTCATTGATAATATTTTCAGATTTACACAAGCAGGCTCTGAAGTATCTGCTCTTTTGGGACGTATTCCATCTGCTGTGGGATACCAGCCAACCTTATCAACAGATATGGGGGGCCTTCAGGAGCGTATCACATCTACTAATAAGGGTTCTATTACTTCTGTTCAGGCAATTTATGTTCCTGCGGATGACCTGACAGACCCTGCACCAGCGACTTCATTTGCGCACCTTGATGCAACAACAGTGTTGTCTCGTCAAATTGCGGAAATCGGAATTTACCCAGCGGTTGACCCACTTGATTCTACGTCTCGTGTGCTTGATCCAAGAATTGTGGGTGATGAGCATTACGGAACAGCGCGTATGGTGCAAGAGGTATTACAGCAATATAAGGCATTGCAGGATATCATTGCGATTTTGGGAATGGACGAGCTATCTGAAGAAGATAAATTAACCGTGGCAAGAGCGCGTAAAATTCAGCGTTTCTTATCTCAGCCTTTCCATGTTGCAGAAGTATTTACAGGTACTCCTGGCGTATTGGTTGGTCTGGAAGATACCATTAAAGGCTTTAAGGGTATTGCTAACGGTGATTATGATCATTTGCCAGAGGCAGCGTTCTATATGGTAGGAACAATCGAAGAGGCTATTTCTAAGGCCGAAAAAATGAACGAGCAGGCGGCATAATTAAGCTGTAAGAGAAAAGATTGGCTATGGCTGACGTAATAAAAATCGAGCTTGTTACACCCTCTGAAATGCTGTTTAGCGATTCAGCGGAAATGGTTGTAATACCTGGAAGCGAGGGCGTGTTTGGCGTGTTACCAAGACATGCCGCAACGCTTGCTAATCTTCAACGTGGTACGCTTAATGTGTATAATAACGGCGCCATCACAAGACGATTCTTGATTGATGGCGGAGTTGCAGATGTGTTGCCAGAACGGGTCATTATATTGGCAGAGCGCGCCGTTGACTTAGATGCGGTATCCACACAGCATTTAGACGAGCAGCTTGTAAATGCAACCGAGGCTGAGGCAGCATTCGTAAACGCAGTTAAAGAAGCTGTTTGATATAAACGCGCTTATTCTGCTCGTTCCTAGCGTTTCAAAAATCTATTACGCTAACAAAAACGGCTTAAACTCGTTTAAAACTGCTTCATATACATCTCGTTTAAACGGTGCCGCAAGTGAGGATAAATCATCTGGGTAGATCCAGCGCCAGTTTGAGAATTCAGGAATGTCAGTCTGAATATTAATATCAGCATTAGTTCCCTGAAATCTAAGAGCCACCCATTTTTGGGTTTGCCCTCGATATTTGCGGTGCCATAATTTATTCGCTAGCCCCTCTGGGATATCGTAATTTAACCATTCTGGATGGATTGCTAATATGCTTGCATTATCAGTTCCGATTTCCTCTTTCATCTCACGAAAGCAAGCTGTTTTAACATCCTCCCCATCATCAATGCCGCCTTGTGGCATTTGCCATGCTTCTAGGTGATTATCTATTCGCTGGCCTGCAAAGATTTTATTCTCAGCATTAATTAATAATATTCCAACACATGGCCGATAAGGTCTTTTGCTATATTCTACTTCCATTTCCCAATGCCCCTATCAACGTTTTTCTGCAGACACATTACTGAAAATGCTAATGCCAAGAATTAAATCTATGGCTCTGGCAAGTTGGAAATCTATCTCTGACTGTTTTGGCTCTTCTTCATCTGCTTCTTCATCTGTCTGTGCATCACTGGTATCAAGAGCCCCTTTTAGGTCCTCTTCGCGAACGTCACTGCCATCTATCTCTTCAATACGGGCAAGCTCAACTTCAATATCTGGTGTAATGCCCTTACTCTGAATAGATACACCAGACGGCGTATAATATCGTGCTGTGGTGAGCCGGATCGCCCCATGTCCTGGCATGGCTATAACGCTTTGCACGGACCCTTTACCGAATGAGCGTGTGCCCATAATGATAGCGCGCTTATGATCTTTTAGCGCGCCTGCGACTATCTCTGATGCAGATGCAGAGCCAGAATTAATAAGAACAACTAGCGGTTTTCCGTTAATTATATCGCCAGCACGCGCATAAGCATGTGATATGTCTGAATCACTGCGCCCCCGTGTCGACACAATCTCCCCTTGTTCCAAAAAAGCATCCGTAACTTTAATAGATTGAGAGAGAAGACCGCCAGGATTGTTCCGTAAATCTAATACATATCCTTTAATACCTTCGCTGGATGCGGCGTCTAAATCCTCCACAGCCTGAATTAGCCCAGGGGTTGTTTGCTGGGTAAACTTTGATATCCGTATATAACCAACATTGTTAAAAACATCAGAGCGCACGCTGCGAATTTTAATCTCATCTCTTATTATTGAAACGTCAAATGGCTCATCTTGACCACGCTGAATAGTGATCACGATTTTGCTTCCGATAGGCCCTCTTAGTTTTTCAACAGCCTCATTCAATGGCAGTCCCACCAGGCTTTCTTCGTCTGCTCCAATTATAAAGTCACCTGATTGCAATCCGGCATTAAAAGCAGGCGTATCATCAATTGGGGAGACTACTTTTACCAACCCATTTTCTGTTGTTATTTCCACACCCAGACCGCCAAACTTTCCAGATGTTTCAACCTGCATTTTTTCGTAATTTTCTTCAGGCAGAAAAGAGGAATGCGGATCAAGTGAGGTAAGCAGGCCATTAATTGCAGAAGCAATTAATTCTTTATCTGTCTTTTCTTCAACATAACTTGTTTTTACCCGCTGAAATACATCGCCGAATAAAGCAAGCTGTCGGTAGGCATCACTTTGGTCCTCAGAAAAAGCATTTTTAAAAGACGGGTTTGCCATCCAGACCACAATAAGGGCCAGCAAAACAAAGCTACCACGAGATAATAATTTAGGTATTGAGGCGGGTTTCATTAGTCATATCCTTTGCTTAGATGGGCAGTAGGTTCAGCTATTTATTAAGACTTATTTTCAATAAGAGATTTGCCAGACATCTCAGCTGGCTTGGAAATATTAAGCAAATCTAACATTGTTGGTGCAATATCAGCAAGAGTACCATCTGATAAACCAGATATATCCCCTCCCACAAAGCTGCAGGAAACTAAATTAGTGGTATGGGCCGTATGTGGTATTTGCTTTTCGGCATCCCACATCACATCACAATTACCATGATCGGCAGTGACTATCATAATCCCATTTGTTGCCGTTATCGCTTTGATAAGCTCTCCCACACATTGATCTATCGTCTCAACCGCAGCAATAGCTGCTTTTAAATCGCCTGTATGCCCAACCATATCTGGATTAGCAAAATTTATGATAATTACTTCTGCTGTGTGAGCGCGAATAGCGCTAAGTGCTTTTTGTAATAATTCTTGTGCACTCATTTCAGGCTGTAAATCGTAAGTTGCCACTTTCGGGGAGGCTACAAGCTCACGTGACTCGCCTTTAAAAGGGGTTTCGATACCGCCATTGAAAAAGAAGGTAACATGAGGATATTTTTCTGTTTCCGCAAGGCGCAACTGAGATAACCCTGATTTGGAGATGGTCTCCCCCAATCCATTCTTCAGATCAGCTGGCGCGAAAAGATGGGGAACCACCTCATTCAACCTATCTGACAATGGGGTCATCGCAAGGCCGGCAGCTGGTTTTATATCTGCTTTAGATATTATTTCGGTTTCATCTGGTATAAAGAATGCCGACATGATTTGCCGCGCTCTATCTACCCGAAAATTAGTCATAAGAATACCGTCTCTAGAACTCATCCCTTTGTAATCTGCAAGGACTGTCGAGGTGATAAATTCATCTGTTTCCTTGCGGTCATAAGCATCACGGATGGCTTGTTCTGCAGTATCCGCATGGTGTGATGCAGTTGCGTCCTTGATAAGGTCGTATGCTATTTGTGTGCGCTCCCAGCGTTTATCCCTATCCATACTAAAATATCGACCGATAATAGTTGCAAAAACAACATCCTCAGGACATGCCTTTTTAAGGCGTGATAGATAGCCTGCACTAGCGTTCGGTGCGGTGTCTCGCCCGTCTGTGGTTACATGAATGAATACAGGTATATTCTGCTGTCTTAAATACCGTGCAAGACTGGCAATATGGTCAATATGCGAATGCACCCCGCCATCAGATATAAGACCCAATATATGAGCTGCCCCACCTGTTTCTTCAAGCTTACTAATAAACTGGGAAAGCTCAGCACTTTCGGCAAGAAAATGAGTGCGCAACGCATTATGGATGCGTGGCAAGTCTTGCTCAATCACCCTGCCAGATCCAATTGTTAAATGCCCCACCTCAGAATTTCCAGGCTGGTTTTCTGGCAGTCCTACCGCAGGCCCTGAGGCTTGCAGACGGCATGTAGGGCTTGTTGCAATCAGTGTATCAAGGTTTGGCGTATGAGCCCTGAAAACAGCATTTGTTTGGGTTTCCTCACCAATGCCTAGGCCATCTAGAATACACAAAACCAATTGTTTATCTTTATGTTCTCTCATCTTTATCCATATAATGTAGCTGTTAGCTGGGAACAAGTAATCAATCGTTATAAAAACACAGCAGATGCTTAGCTTTTTAATGTAGGTTAGTGGCCATTATGATAGGGATGATCCTTTAAAATCATCTCAGCCCGGTATAATTGCTCTGCGAGCATGGCACGAAACAGTAAATGAGGCCAGGTAGCCCTACCAAACCTTAGACATATATTAGCCGAATTAAGAAGTGTTTGCGTATGTCCATCAGCACCGCCTATAGCGAAATAGCAACCAGCCACACCATCATCACGCCAGTTACGTATTAATTCTGCTAATTGCTCAGAGCTTGTATCTGTACCCGATTTATCTAATGCAATCACACGATGGCCTTTGATGGCTTTCATTTGAAGAAAGGCTCTAATTTTATCACTTTCTTCTATTGCGCGCTTTGGACCTGATGCCTGCGAGCGCTCAATTTCAATAATGTCTCCGGCAAAGGGTAATCGTTTAAAATAGGTTTGCGTTAGCTCATAGGTAGCATCATTTTTTTGTTTGCCGATTGCAATAATACTCAAGCGCATAATGGTTACCTGAAGTTTGTGTTAACCGAGCTGTTCTGAAAGCTTAACACCTAGTCTGCTGAAACCTGAATTGTTTCTTCATCAGCAGAAGGAGACCACATGCGCTCAAGCCCATAAAATTCTCTAACCTCAGGCTTGAATAAATGAACAATAACATCGCACGCATCCAGTAATACCCAGTCAGCTTGCGATGCACCTTCACGGCCTAATATTGTAACGCCTGCTTTTTTTAATTTTATTTCCAGATTTTGAGCCATCGCAAGAACTTTTCGTGAAGAAGTACCAGATGCGATAACAATATAATCAGCGATTGAGGAGTTTGTCCCAAGAGGGATAGATAAGATATCCTCACCCTTATCATCATCTAATGATTGCAGAACCAACTGTTTTAGCTGGTCGGGTGAAAGCGGCTCTTTTTTAATGGTAATAGTCCATCTCCTTTATTAAGTCCTGACATCTATATAGCGTTTTTTCGTAGCTTCGACAACTCCAACTAAAACAAGCTATTCATCTGCTTTATTTTGCCTAATTTTTGTCGCTGAAAGTGTATTCCTAGTTGAAAAGCAATAGGCCCATTTGCGTTTAGGGCTGCTTCCTAGATTATAGGTGGAAACTCTTGTGCCAAGCGCGGCAATACTTCTGCTTGCAAGTGCCTTATAGGTGAATTCAGGCCTGTTCATGACGCATATATCAACAAGCCTTGCGATTTTTGGGGCATTTTGCCAGCGCATAAATTGTACCAGATTATCAGCGCCCATTATCCAGACAAAAGAAGTCGCTGGAAATTGCTTGCGTAAATAAGATAGCGTTATGACCGTTGATGCTCGATTATCAGGAAAACAGTGTGCTTTTTGAAGCTGATATTCATAATCAAGCACCTTAAGCCAAGGCTTGTTCCAAGTGAGCCTTATAGCACCTTGTAGCCGCTCATGGAACGGCATCATCTGCGCATCATGCTTTAACGGGTTTTGTGGACTGACAAGCCACCAAACTTCTTTTAGCTTAGCCTGTTTTCGGGCAACTTCAGCAATTTCTTCATGTGCTGTGTGAGCTGGATTAAAAGAGCCACCCATTAATCCAATACGTTGTTTTCTTAAATGACGTGAAAGGCGTGATAGGTGGGTGCGTTTATTTCCGAGTTTCACCATGCCCTCTTACATTATACTTAAAACTAGTAAGCTGTTCTGCACCTACAGGCCCTCTTGCATGAAGCTTACCGGTTGCAATTCCTATTTCCGCGCCCATGCCAAATTCACCCCCATCTGCAAATTGAGTAGAGGCATTTGCCATTACAATTGCACTATCAACCTCTGATAAAAATCGGTTTATAAGGTCGCTATCCTGGGTGATGATAGATTCTGTATGACCAGAGCTATAGTTAGAGATATGCGAAATTGCATCTTCAAAACCATCAACTATTTTAATAGATAAAATTGCATCTAAATATTCTGTATGCCAGTCTTCCTCGCTCGCCTTATGCATTGCAGGTACTATCTGTCTTGCTTCTTCATCACCGCGAAGCTCACATCCAGCCTCTAAAAGAGCAGAGGCAATATCAGGTAACAAGCTATGAGCGACTGAGCGGTCAATAAGCAGCGTCTCACAAGCACCACAAATTCCGGTTCTGCGCATTTTTGCATTAAGCGTGACATCTCGCGCCATGTCGGCATCTGCGCTTTGTGTTACATAAATATGGCAGATACCCTCAAGGTGGGCAAAAACAGGTACACGTGCTTTTTCTTGAACTAAACTTACCAATGATTTACCGCCTCTTGGCACGATTACATCTACTTTGCCAGCAGCCTGCAATAATTCATTTACAGCCTGCCTATCAGAGGTTGGAATCATTTGCACGGCGGTGCGTGGAAGGCCTTCCGCCTCCAAACAGTCTTGAATAAGTTCTGTTAGCAGCAAGCTTGAATGAAACGAATCAGAGCCGCCACGTAATATCGCAGCATTTCCAGATTTAAGACATAGCGCACCTGCATCCACAGTTACGTTTGGGCGCGATTCATAAATAATGCCAATAACGCCAAGCGCTGTTGAAACACGTTCGATTTCAAGACCAGATGGAACTTCCCATTTTGCCAGCGATTTTCCAAGTGGATCTGACATATCTGCAATTGCCTCGACGCCAGTGGCCATAGCCTCTATTCTATCAGCATTGAGCGTTAATCTATCAATCACAGAAGCTGCAAGCTGTTTATCATTTGCATTAGATAAATCCTGCTGATTCGCATCCATAATCTGTTCGCGTGAAGTTCTAATTTTCTCAGCTATCTTTTTTAATGCTGAACATCTTGCTGAATGAGAGGACTGACCCAAAACCAACTGGGCCTGTTTTGCCTCAGAGGTAAGACGTTCGATTATATCCCCAACAGATAAGCTGTGTTCTGTATTATTTGGAAGTCTCATTATCTTCTCTTGAAAGGTTCATCATTACCAAATCATCTGCATGTATTAACTCAGCACGCCCTTGAAACCCTACAATGGATGCAAATGAAGCACTTTTTCTTCCTTTTAGCTGATTTGCCTCCAGATGGGAATAGTTTGAAAGACCTCTTGCTATTTCATGATTAGCACTATCGCGTACCGAAATTATATCACCTCTCACAAAGCGACCCGAAACAGAGGTAATTCCTGCTGGTAATAGTGATTTACCCTCGCTAATTGCTTTTGAAGCTCCTGTATCTATGGTTACACTTCCCGCTAATTCGAGCGTGCCTGCAATCCATTTCTTGCGTGCGGTATGTGGCTCTATTGATGAATGGAAGAAAGTAGCACGGGCGCCGTCAAGCAATCGTTTAAGGGGCTGCTCATGGCGCCCATCACAAATGATCATATCAGCGCCTGCGCTTGTAGCTATTTGCCCTGCGGCTAATTTAGTAGCCATTCCACCAGAAGCAAAAGAGGCATTTGCGCTCCCTCCCATTGCAAGAATCGTTTCTGTTATCTCATTTACTTCCTCAATATGCGTTGCCTTTGGATCAAGCGACGGGTCGGTATTATATAACCCGTCAATATCGGATAATAAGATCACAAGATCAGCAGAAATCATGCCAGCTACACGTGCTGCAAGCCTATCATTATCGCCAAACCTGATTTCATAAGTGGTTACAGTATCATTCTCATTCACAACAGGAACAACACCAAGATTTAATAATGTTTTGATAGTAGCTCTTGCATTTAAGTGGCGTCGTCTTGTTTCAGTATCATCTGGCGCAAGCAGAATTTGAGCCGCAGTAATCTTGTGCTGTGCCAGATAATGAGCCCATAATTGTACGAGCTTTCCTTGTCCTACTGCAGCAGCGGCCTGTTTTTCTTCCAATTTAATCATATTGGAAGCAAGATTGAGAATTTCCCGTCCAATGGCAATTGAACCTGACGATACAAGAACAACTTGTTTTCCGTCCGATTTTAATAATGCAATATCCTTGGCAAGTGATTCTATCCAGTGTGATCTCACCCTACCAGTGTCTGCATCAACAAGGAGAGCAGACCCAATTTTGATCACAATACAGGATGCTTGTTGCACTTTGTTTGCTAAGTTTTTCACTTGCGCTCAAACCTTGAATTCATCATTACAAGAGAGAAAAAAACGCTAAGGGCGCCAAGGCTCTTGAACCTTGCCCTCATTTTCTTCTTTTATTCTCTCACTTTGTATCACATCATCTATCGCACGCAACACCTCGTTGAGACCGCTGCCTGTTACAGAAGATAATCGCAATATATTTTTTGCTCCTGCTTTTTGAAGCTCTTTAATCAAATCAGTTATATAATCGTCTGGCGCGGAATCACATTTTGATAAGGCTATAATTTCTGGTTTTCGGGCAAGACCATCATCATAAGCAGATAGCTCTGTTCGGATTGTCCGCCAGCTTGCTATTGGGTCAGTATGAGTTGCATCTATTAAATGAAGTAAAACGCGGCATCTCTCTACATGTCCCAAAAAGCGGTGGCCAATCCCAGCCCCTTCATGCGCCCCCTCAATAAGTCCTGGTATGTCAGCCATTACAAATTCTTTGCCATCGATAGCAACAACACCAAGATTAGGGTGCAATGTTGTAAAGGGGTAATCAGCAATTTTTGGTTTTGCGGCAGAGACAACACTTAAAAAAGTCGATTTGCCAGCATTGGGAAGCCCAACCAATCCTGCATCCGCGATGAGTTTTAATCGAAGCCAAACCCACATTTCCAATCCCGAAATGCCTGGTTGTGATTTGCGAGGCGCTTGGTTGGTAGATGATTTGAAAAAAGCGTTTCCATGCCCACCTTCGCCGCCCTTTGCCAGAATGATTTCTTGGCCTACTCTAGTAAGATCAGCAAGTATGGTGGTTTGATCATCTGATAGGATCTGAGTACCAACCGGTAGTCTGAGGATTATTTGTTTTCCAGACAATCCAGATTTATCTCTGCCTGCGCCAGGGCGCCCTGATTCGGCTTTGAAATGTTGTTGGTAGCGAAAATCAATAAGCGTATTGAGACCATTTACACATTTTGCAACAATGTCACCCCCGCGACCCCCATCGCCGCCATCTGGGCCACCATAAGGAACATTAGCTTCTCGTCTGAAGCTAACGGAGCCAGGTCCACCATTTCCAGATCGAATAAATATTTTTGCTTGATCGAGAAACTTCATTTTTAATAAATTTCATAACTATTGGCGCTTCGTAAAAGACCGCCCATTATAAATCAGCTTAAAATAATAAAAGGGAAAACCATAGGCTCTCCCTTTGATAACCAAAGCTGATTAATGAATTATTCTGCTGCGGCGGCAGTATCGCTCACATTAACAAATGTTCGACCACCGGCTTTTTTACGAAAGCTTACAGAACCTGGAAGAAGCGCAAATAAAGTATGGTCTTTACCCATGCCTACATTATCACCAGGGTGAAATTTAGTACCGCGTTGGCGCACAATAATGTTACCTGCCAATACAGCCTCGCCGCCAAATTTTTTAACGCCTAGACGGCGACCAGCCGAATCACGACCATTACGTGAGCTACCACCTGCTTTTTTATGTGCCATCTGTTAACTCCTCTTATTTTTCAGCTGCTTTTTTTGAGGCTGCTTTTTTAGCCGCTGGCTTTTTAGCAGCAGCTTTCTTAGCAACTGGTTTCTCAGCAGCTTGTTTTTTGGCTACTTTTTTCGGGGCTGCTTTTTTTGTTTCAGCTGCGCTGTCAGCCTTTGCTGGCTTTTTAGCTACAGCCTTGCCATCTGGGCTTATATCTAATATTTTAAGTAGCGTTAAATCTTGTCTGTGCCCCTGAATTCTGCGGTGATTCTTTCGGCGCTTACGGCGGAAGATAATCAGCTTAGGCCCACGAGCTTGCTTTACAACTTCAGCTGAAACAATTGCGCCTTCAACTCTGGGTGTGCCAATCGTAACACTACCGTCATTATCCAACATCATCACATCATCTAGATATACGGTGGCACCAGCCTCCGCCTTTATAGATTCGACCATGATTGTATCGTCTTTTGAAACGCGGTACTGCTTCCCGCCTGTTTTCACCACAGCATACATGGCGATATCCTCAATAAATAAGTTAATGAATTTCTGATTATGTAAACCAGTATTTTGTGTTATTCCCGCGATATTTAATCTACTTTAATCGGTAAATTAAAATAGCCTACCTCAAGAAGTTGCGAGACTATACATCCTCGACTATTTCTGTCAAGTGTTGCGTCTGTTTTTGCCCTTAATTTCAGGGATTAAAGCTGCTTTCGCTAATTATTGCGAGAGATAGTTTATGTCTAGTCTTGCGGCAACAAAGAGATGGCAGCATTTCGCCCTGAAATCCACGCAGACTCAATGCGAGGTCCCTCCAGCCAATCACCTGCAAGGGCAATTGAGTATTTTTGATTTGTGCGCTCGCATTCTTCATCAGCGGTTTTGGTTACTCTTGCATAGCGCCATTTATGTCCCTTCAGGTAGGAGATATGTTTAGGCAGGGCTGATACATCGAACCTCGCATCTGTTTTTAGATGCGATTTCCATTCCTCCCATAAGCTATCAGGAAATGTGCTTACATCTTCTTCTATATGTTGTGATGAGAATTCAGGGTTCGCGTGAATAATTACGGAGAGATAAGCAGTGTTATTTTCAACGGAGTGCGACCATTTTGCAATAGACCACCCTATATTGCCCTTTTCAATAAGGATGGGCTTATCCAAGAGCTCAGAATTATCCAGAAAAATCGAGGAGGATAACGGCACTTCAACCCCAGCCAATATCGCGATACAAGGATCATAAAGTGCTTGCAGGGACGTGTGTTTTAGTTCTGTTAGATATTCAGGCAGAAGCGCATTTGTTTGAGGCGCAGGCATTGTTAGAATGATATTTTTTGCAAATATAGGCTGATTATCTGCAATAGATATGCACCAGCGCTCCTCTGGTTTGTCCTGTGGTTTTTCAATATGCGTCACTGATGCGTTTTGCATGATTTCTAAGGAGCCAGTTAGTTTAGAGATAAACGGCCTGAACACAGGATTTCCCGCATATACAGTGCCTTTTTCAGGATGCTCCAAAATAGCAATTTCTTGTGTTTGTATGGCTTTGTGAACGATTTGACTAAATTCTAAATCTTTTGTTGTGAAGAACTGAGCACCATGATCAAATGAAAATGTAGGATGAATTCTTGTAGATAGCCTGCCTCCAGAATTTCTAGCTTTATCTAGAATAAGGACGTCCTTATTATTTTTTATGAGTGTGTTGGCAGCTGATATCCCTGATATTCCAGAGCCTATAACTACGAAATCATATATGTGTGTTAACATGGTTATTTGAATTCTCCGTTATAGCAGTCTATTACTACAGGTGATTGAACCCTAAACTCTCACAGCGTAAGGTAGCAGGACTGTGCCAAATATAATGGAAATCGGCAATTATAATGATTGATAGATCAGATAGAACATATTCTAATGATGGCAATAAGCTGCATTTGAACAAGCTGGAAATACCCCTTCCAGATAAATTAGATGCAGAAAAAACATTCGAAATTTATGAGCTATTAAGACCAATTTTGCCAGCACCTAAATTGATAAATTCAAAAAAAGTTAGGTCGGTGCGCGAAATACTAGATAAGGTGGATGGGGTGATTCTCGATGGGTATGGAATCATTAACATAGGCGACCAGCCCACCCCTGAAATTTTTAGTTTCTTTGAAGAAATTCGCGCGCGCAGCCTTCCTTTTGTTATTTTAACGAATGGGGCTAGCTACCCATCCGATATATCTGCCAAAAAATATAGAAGATGGGGATTAAATATTAATGTTAGTGATATTATCTCAAGCAGAGATGTTCTTGAGGCACATTTGCTCGAAAAGCCTGAGAAGAACATAATGCGCCTAAACGCGTCTACAACGCCTCTTAAAAATAATATCGATATGTATAAGGACGCGCGCAGCTATAAAGACGCGCTAAGAGAGGCTGAAGCATTTGCATTTATGGGAAGTGTTGGCTGGACAGAGGCAGAACAGGCAGAGCTTGAGGCAGCCCTAATAGAAAATCCACGGCCCGTATTTGTTGCAAACCCAGACGTTTCAGCACCCCAAAAAAATGGGTTTTCAGCAGAACCTGGATATTGGGTTACTCGGGCACTGAAAAAAGCAGATTTTCCGGTAGAATGGTACGGAAAACCGCACCATGTATCATTTCAGATGGCTATTGATATCCTTCAGCGCAAAACAGATAGGCCACTGAGAAAGTCACATATAGCAATGGTAGGGGATTCGCTGCACACTGATATATTAGGGGCGACAGCAGCAGGGTTACTATCTGTTCTTGTCACTGATTATGGATTAATGCGTGGGTTGAATGTCTCAAAAATTTGCCAACAGACATCTATTCACCCTCATATTATAGCGCCAAGGCTGTAAGGCTAAATTGGATAGCAGTTGGTTTTCATCGCTTTTATGGTATGGTTTATTAGTTTTGTATTTAGGATAGTAAATGGGAATGGTTTCAAGAAAACTATTAATTACGGGGGCTGCCAGACGTATTGGAGCAGCAATAGCAACACAGCTTGCATCTGATGGTTGGCACGTCATAATACATTGCAATCGTAATCGTCAATCTGCGGATGAGCTATGCAATAATCTTTTACAAAAAGGGTTCAAAGCAGAAGTTCTGCAAGCAGATTTATCTAATCCAGATGCCTGCATCCAATTAATTCAACAAGCATCACAGGGCGAGGGTCTAGATGCATTAATAAATAACGCCTCTTTGTTTGTGTATGATGAAATCACAGAATTTTCAGCACAGACGTTGCAATCTCATATGGCTGTAAATGTTGCTGCACCTGCTATTTTAACAGCTGAATTTGCAAAAAATATTAGGCATGAAAATCAAGGGTGTGTAATCAATATGCTTGATTCTAAATTATTTGGTCTTAACCCAGATTATTTTACCTATACTTTATCAAAAGCAGCCCTTCAAAATTTTGGTATATTAGCGGCACAGGCCTATGCCCCAAAGCTCAGAGTAAATGCAATTGCACCAGGTATTACACTTCCCTCCGGTGGTCAAACACAAGAAGAGTTTGAGAAATCGCATCAGCGAAATTTATTAAGAAAAGGCGCAGATACAGAAGATATAGTCGCTGCGGCACGTTTAATATTATCAACAAGCTCTATGACTGGAGAAACAATCATTCTAGATGGCGGTGCGCATTTGCAACCCCTACCAAGGGATGTGGCTTTTATGAAGGATAACTAAAATGCCTGAATCTAATTTAAAACGACATTTTCAGCTTTATGGTATTGAAGTGATTTGTTCGATTGGGATTCATCAGTTTGAGCGCGATGCGCCGCAACGCATCCTAATTGATCTAGATGTTCATTTAGATCCCGATAAGGAGCCAAGCGCTGATAATATAAAAGAGGCACTTGATTATGATACGGTAAGAAGTGCTGTTCTTGAGCTGAGCAAAAGCACCCATTTTGATTTGCAAGAAACCTTAGCGCGTCAGATATTTGATTTGGTGCTTAAAATGCCCACTGTTATTGGTGTGTCGGTGCGCACTTGCAAGCCAGATGTGTATTCAGATATCCGTGAGGCAGCTTATATATTATCTAACTGTTAGGGATTATGGTGCCTATAGGGTAGCACAATTTTCATATACCAAATCCTGACAAACTTGTTAAAAAGTCTTTAAGCTTTGTTTTACGAGAAACTGATAAGGTTTGATATCGCATAAAAGGACGCAGAAAAGGATGCAGAAAAGGATTAGGTGATGCTATATGATGTCGGCAAAATCGATGCATTTTATAATGGCGCGCGCGGACAGATGGTTGCAAAATTACTGCGTGAAGACCTTAGCAATATCTGGGATCCCTCTAAAACTGCCTCTAATCTTGCGGTTGGTTTTCCCTTTTATTTTTTTCCAGAAGGTATGATTTGCCCAGTGCTTATGCCAGCGGAAATTGGGGGTATGGCATGGGCATATGAGCAAGAAATCTATACTGCAATAATTGATTCAAAAAGCTGGCCACTGGAAAGTGATTCGATAGATTGTATTCTTATAAGCCATGCTTTGGAATTTATTCCTGATCATCATAGTTTTTTGATGGAAGCAGGACGGGTTTTGAAAAGTGCTGGAAAACTAATACTTATGGTACCTCATAGGCATGGTTTATGGTCAAGAGCAGAAACAACGCCATTCGGACATGGCACGCCTTTTAGCAAGGGCCAGATAGTTAGGGTGCTAAAAAACACGGGATTAAATCCCGAAAAATGCACAAGGAGTTTGTTTCTGCCGCCATTTGCAGATAAATTACCAGAGGCTGTATCCAATCAGATTGAAATTGTCGGAGAGCATTTATTGCAGCTTCTGGGTGGTGTGCTAATTGTAGAAGCAACCAAAATGGTTTATGCAGAACCAAAGAAAAACAGAGCGACAACAAAGGCTCGATTGTTTGCGCCTGTGAAAAGCCAGTCTGCTTATTCGTCGTCTGAATAAATCGGATCCGTGTTTAGAAAGCAGAAATTTGATTAAGATGGTTATAATGGGGGGCGATGTATGTCAAATGTGCTTGTCGAGCTAAGACAAAAGATAGATGAGATAGATCATGCTTTGCTGGAATTAGTAACACGGCGGTTGAATGTCTCGCGCCAAATAGCAATTGCAAAGCCAGGTGGCAGTCCTGTTTACCGCCCTGCTCGAGAGGCATTATTAATGCATCAGTTGCTCTCGCAACTAGACGGCACGGTTGAACATAAGGTTGTGGAGAGGCTATGGCGGGTGTTACTTGCATCAAGTGTTCATAGTCAAAGACCAAATTTTAAAATCATTAGCCTTGAGGGGCTAGAAGATTTCACATCGGAATTTAGCGCTGGTTTTTTGGATTTCACCTTTTGTTCTACAGGTGAGCAGATAATAAAACAGCTATCTGAAAATCAGGCAGATGTTGCTTTTTTTCCATATAGTGAGTTAGCAGAGATTGCGAGCTCTCTTGGAGAAAAAACAGGCATATATCTTAACCACAAGATGGATAATGTTGCTATTATCTGCAAAAATATGCCAGAAGAAACTGGATTTGATATTTCGCTGTTTAGAGATAGCCGTTTTGTGGAGACGAGCATAATTGAAAAGCCAGGTTTTAGCTTAAATTCGGATAGTAGCGCGCATGTCCATATTGGTGCTTGGGTTAATCTTTCAAGCGCGTTGAAATAGTAACTTCTTAAACGTTATAGAATGTATTAAAGCTGGAGACATCCTAAAATGACCATAAAGCCAGTGCCATCAGATGTTATACAATCTCTGGTAAGTTATAGACCAGCATTCGGCAAGAATGTCTCAAAGTCACTCATAAGACTTTCTGCTAATGAAAATGGAATTGGATGCTCACCTCTTGTAAGGGAAGCAATCCAGAATAATGAGGTTGATTTATATCGTTATCCAGCGCAGCAAGATGAGGGATTAATACATGCTATCGCATCAAGGTTTAGATTACATCCAGCCCAGATTTTAACAGGCAATGGTTCTGACGAGCTGATTTATTTGCTTTGCACAGCTTTTTTGAATCCTGGTGATGAGGCAATTCACACACAATATGGCTTTCTTGTATTCCCGCAAGCAATTAAAATTGCTGGCGGCGTTCCTATTATTGCGCCTGACGATGACTATACTGTTAGCGTTGATTCGATTATTGCAACGCTTACCCCAAAAACCAAACTTGTGTTTCTAGCAAATCCCAATAATCCTACCGGTTCTATGATATCTGAATCTGAAATATCTAGATTAATCGAATTACTGCCAAAATCTGTGGTTCTTGTGCTTGACTGGGCCTATAGCGAATATGTGACTAAAGGTCTGTCTGATGCAGCTAAGCTGGTTGAGTCTAGCACTAATATTGTAATGCTGCGTACCTTCTCAAAACTTTTTGGCATTGCTGCCTTGCGATTAGGGTGGGGATATTTTCCACCTGAAATATATGCTGTTTTGCAGTCGATACGTGCGCCATTTTCAGTTAATCAATTGGCAGCACTCGCAGGAAAGGTTTCGATGGAGGATAGAGCCTTTCAAGAAGAATCGGTCGCTCATAACCAGTTTTGGATGACTGAGATAGTCAATCGATTCAATGAAATGGGTGTGAAAACTCTTAAAGGTCAGGCAAATTTCATGCTGCTCGATTTCAGAGATAAGAATGGGCCATCTGCGAGTCATATTGAATTGCGCCTTCTAGAACATAATATCCAGCTTCGAAATATGACGCCATATGGCCTGCCAGATATGCTTCGAATGTCTATTGGCACATCAAACGAGATGGAAGAATTCACATCTTGCTTAAAACACATAATTCTTCAATAGGGATAATTAGCGAGATGAATGAGAAACTTCCAAACATTGCAATTATAGGCCTTGGGTTAATTGGTAGTTCTATTGCTCTTGCTACAAAACAGGCTGGTGCTGCTGCTAATATTGTAGGATTTGATAACTCAGCTGAAGTGCGAGCTGAAGCAAAGCAGATAGGACTTCCCGTTACATTAGTTGATGATATTAAACGAGCTGTTGCGGATGCTGATATTGTTTTTCTGGCGGTGCCTGTGGGCGTCATGGCGGAGGTTGTACGGCAGATAATCTCGCATTTGAAATCAGGGGCTATCTTAACAGATACTGGGTCAACAAAGCGGTCTGTTATGGATGATATTAATCCGCTGGTAACAGGAGATATCTTCTTTGTGCCTGGGCACCCGCTTGCAGGAACTGAATTTTCTGGTCCCTCTGCTGGTTTTCCGTCTCTTTTCAAGAATCACTATTGGTTATTAATTAGCGAAAATAAAACAAATAGGGCGATTTCTGTGATGACTGGTTTTTGTGAAAAGCTAGGTGCAATGGTGGAGGTTATGGATGCTGATTATCATGATAAAGTACTGGCAATCACCTCTCATTTGCCGCATTTAATCGCATTTACAATTGTTGGAACAGCATCTGATTTAGAACATGACTTAAAAAATGATGTGATTCGTTTTTCAGCTTCAGGGTTTAGGGATTTTACTCGAATTGCGGCTTCTGACCCTACCATGTGGCGAGATGTCTTTTTGAATAATGATGAAGCAGTGCTTGAAATGCTACAGCGTTTTAACCACGATCTTGCCTATGTTCAAAACGCAATTAAAAACAGGCAAGGCGATAAGCTTTTTAATCTGTTTGAGAGAACAGGCGAAATAAGACGCTCGATTGTTGATATTGGTCAAGCAACAGACTGATATTAAGCTCAAACCTTATCCAAGGCCTGATTTAACATATATATATTTTAAATATTCTTTGAGTAATAGTCTGGTTGTTTGCCAATTTGAATACCAAGCTGATAATTTTAAATCAGGTGGATTCACAGCCTGAAAATACACCGAATTCTCAGGAAGATATTGTTTAAAAATTAATTCTGCTCTTGGCAGATGATAATTGGCGCTTACTAGTAAAATATCGTCTAGCGCATGTTTTTGCATCCATTCAAAGGTTGCTTGTGCATTTCCATTTGTATCTGTTGCCGTAAATTCAATTTCAACACAGCAATCAAAAAAACGGGCTTGGCGGTTAGATATCGCTAGATTTTCTTTTAATAATTCTTTTGTTATGCCCTTGCCGACACCTGAAATAAGCATTCTATCAGCCTTGCCGCCAGCTAGTAATTCAACACCTTTTTGAATGCGCAATTGCCCGCCTGTTGCAACAACCAAGCCATCAATTGGCGCTGAGAGTTTTGTGTCATCATTAGGAAGCGTTAGAACAAATTTCTGAAAACTGGCGAGCGCAAGTCCCAGCACTACCAATAATCCGAGCAATGCTGTTTGAATAGAATTAGGAATAAAGGACATGACAAGGGCGCTTGTAAGTTATAAAAGTTCAATAAGAATAGTTTATGTTCTTTAATTTCACTGTTTATTAGGTAAACAATCAAGTTAAATCAGTCTAATTTGTGTTATTGATGCGTTTATTTTATTCTGGTATTTTATTCTGGGAAATCGGACTCTGATGCTAATAACCTGTCATAATTGTGAAACTGTTTTTCAGATCGATAGGGCAAAGATTGATCCCAATGGTCAGCAGGTAAGATGCTCGGTATGCGCGCATGTCTGGACAATCTCTGCTGATGATGAGCCGAACCGCACTCTTCCAAAGTTAAATATAGATGCAAACAGAGGTGAAGAAGCAACATCACAGGAAGCATCACAGAAATTAGAGGGCCCGAAACTAAGACAAGACACCCCCCTAAACCAAAAAAAGAAAAAAGCGAATATATTTACTTGGTTACTGTGGATATTTGGCGTGACAGGGATGCTATTAGCAGCCTTATATGCATCCATTATCTACCGCTCTACAATAACGGCCTATTATCCAGTGATAATCCCAGTTTTTGAGATGGCTGGATATAGCATAAGTTACTCGTCCGAGAATCTCTCAATCCAAAACCTGCAGACAGAGTGGAGAGATGATATATTAAGAGTTAGAGGTAGTATTGTTAATAATGGCTCAATGCGCATTCACACTCTGCCAATAAGAATATCTATCATAGATCCATCAGGCCTGCTGTTATCAACACATGAAGTATGGCCAGATAGCACCATCATTGATGCGGCTATGTCTGTTCCATTTTTTGCACAAATCACAATAGATGCAGATGAAAAAGCAGAAATACAGGTTGATTTTATTTCTCATAGCTCAGAGCGATAGACCCTGACTATAAAAACGGATTAATTTCCATTTTTATAAGATCTTCAACGGTTCTGCGAGGACGAATAAGATGCACCATACCGTGATAGCTCAGAACTTCAGATGCTTCTGGTCTGGTATTGTAGTTCGACATCATCACAGCGCCATATGCTCCAACACTTCGAACTGCTAAATAATCGCCTGCCTCAACCATTGGCATTTGTCTGTTTCTGGCAAGATAATCACCTGTCTCGCAAATTGGGCCAACAATATCGGCTTTGCCTGTATCTTCGCCGCGCTCTGCAAGGCTATCAATCCTATGAAACGCCTCATATAAAGTTGGCCTGATTAAGTCATTCATAGCGGCATCAATGATGATAAATCTTTTATCAATACCCTGTTTTACATAGATTACTTTGGTGATGAGATTTCCGCAATTTCCGACTATGGAACGCCCTGGCTCAAACCCTAATTTATATTCTGTATTCTTAAATATGCGCTCAACCATCTTGCCATATTCAGTGAAATCAGGATGCGTGATCTCCTCATAATCAATGCCAAAGCCGCCACCTAGATCAAGGCAGGGCACATCAAATCCATTGCCACGAAGATGTCCAGAAAATCCAAGCAGCTCATTATAAGCAGTTTCAAAAGGGGCAAGGTTTCTTAGCTGGGAGCCGATATGAACCGCAAGGCCAGATGGGGTTAGGTTAGGGTGGGCGGTGATTTGCTCATAATAGGATTCTGCCTGACCACCGGTTAGCGCAATCCCAAATTTTGTGCTGTTTTGTCCAGTTGATATTTTCTCATGGCTACCTGGGTCAACATCAACATTAACCCTGAGTGCAATAGAGCATTTCAAGTTGTTGGAGGCTGCAAGCGCTGCAATTCTATCTAACTCTGCACCTGATTCAATATTGATTTGTCCAACCCCATGATGCATGGCTAACAGCAATTCATCATCTGTTTTCCCAACACCTGAGAATATAATGTCTTTTGGATTAATATGAGCTGTTAGAGCGCGCTGAAGCTCTCCGCCTGAAACAATATCTGCGCCAGCGCCTGCTGTGTGTAACAACGATAATATTGCGATAGAAGAATTAGCCTTAACAGCAAAATGAACCTTACTATCAAGGTTTGATACTGCTTTTTGAAATGCCCTGAAATTCTTTAAAATCTGATCTCCATCATACACATATAATGGGGTGCTATAGCGTTCTGCAAGGTTGATTAACGCCTCCCCATCCAGCGTGCCATCGACAGGAATACTCTCAGAGGTATCAGTATGTGATAGTGCCATGATGACAGCCTTCAGCGTGTAATAATATTAATCTAAAAGTTGATTCTGTGCGATTTCTGAGGGGCGTTGAGGCGTGCCTCTCTTGCCGCAGGCAGTTTGTACCATCACAAGGCTACATATTAAACATAAGAATATAACACTTCTCATCACATCACCCTATTCATGCTCGTCATTTAGATTAAATCTAATCGCAGCCTCTGCCAATCTTAATTCAACGTCACTTGCAGCCGTTCCGCCAAAGCTAGAGCGCGCATTACATGCCTCCTCTATTTTTAGCACAGAATATACATTTTCATCTAATAGCGGCTCTATCGATTGCATTTCAGTAAGGCTTAAATTTTCTAATGCGCATCCGCGCTCATCAGCCAAAGCCACCAGAGCGCCACTTATATGATGCGCATCACGAAATGCCTTGCCCAAATTACGCACCAGAAAGTCTGCAAGGTCTGTTGCTGTTGGGTGCCCTTTTTGAAGCGCATCTCGCATGGCAGCTGTATTAATACTCATATCAGCAATCATACCAGACATTGCTGCAATACTTATTGAAAGCGTTTTTGTTGTGTCAAATAAGGGCTCTTTATCTTCTTGCATATCCTTGCCGTAAGCAAGAGGCAGGCCTTTTAGGATAGTTGCTAATGAGATAAAATGACCCATTATTCTGCCTGGTTTTGCCCGTATCAGCTCAGCCGCATCTGGATTTTTCTTTTGTGGCATTATTGACGAGCCAGTGGTGAATTCATCTGATAGACGAATAAAATTAAATCGATCTGTTGACCAAATCACAATTTCTTCGGCAAGTCTTGATAAGTGGATAGCACAAATTGTGGCGGCACTCGTAAATTCCAATGCGAAATCACGAGCCGAGACGGCATCAAGTGCATTTGGCATCGGCCTATCAAAATCAAGGAGCTTGGCAGTTAAATGACGGTCAATTGGAAACGAAGTTCCAGCAAGCGCAGCAGCCCCAAGTGGGGATTCATTAACGCGCTTTCTGCAATCTTGTAATCTTTGCCTATCTCGTCCGATCATTTCAATATAGGCAGCAAGATGAAACCCAAAGCTTATCGGCTGTGCGGTTTGAAGATGGGTGTATCCTGGCATAAGCGTCTTTGTATTTTCACCTGCTTTTTTAAGTAGGTTTTCCTGTAGCTGTTGTAATCCAACATCAAGCTCATCAATCTGGTTTCTCACATAAAGTCTAATGTCAGTTGCAACCTGATCATTTCTAGAACGAGCTGTATGTAGACGCTTTGCGGGATCCCCAATTAATTCAGCAAGCCTTGTTTCGATGTTCATGTGAATATCTTCAAGCTCGACGCTAAATGAAAATGCACCGCTTGCAATTTCCCTGTGAATCTTATCAAGACCTTGTTGAATGGCTTTTAAATCGTCAGGGCTAATTATGTGCTGCTTTTCAAGCATTTGCGCATGCGCTTTTGACCCTTGTATATCCTCAGCGTAAAGCGCTTTATCAAACGTAATAGAGGCATTAATTTCTTGCATTAAATCAGACGGGCCGCCTTTAAATCTGCCACCCCAAATAGATGATTTCTGTTTGTTTTCTTCTGACATGCACTAGTATCTTTCTTTTTGCACGTGTTATAGAATAGAAATGAAAAAGAATCAGCCTAAAATTAACACAAGCAGAAGAAGGTTATTACACCAAACAGCATTTGCTGCATCGTTGCTTGTATCCCCGTTTGTTCCCGTATCTGCATATTCAGAAAATAACTGGCAGAAATCAACAGAAGTCTTTCCAGAGATCGAGATACTCAACAAGGATGGCACAGAATTATATCTGAAACAATTCCTTGGACGACCCCTTTTGATCAATTTTTGGGCAACTTGGTGCGCGCCTTGTGTTGTTGAGTTACCCCATCTTGATAAGGCGGCTACGCTTTTAAAAGAATTTAACATAGATGTATTGCTGGTATCGACAGATAGATCTCCAATACAAGATGTAAGCGCGTTTCTGGACAGCAAACAAATATATATACCTTTTAGAGGATTTGACTCAAAAGCAAATTGGGCAAGAGCGATGAATGTTTCTGCACTTCCAGTTACGTTTCTTATCAATGCAAATCAGACCCGAAGCGTGTCTCACACCGGTATAGCAGAATGGTCATCCACAAAAATGATTAACGATATTAGAGCACAGATCAGCCTTCTAGGTTGACCTTATTGTATCCTCACTCCAGCCTTTTTGTGAATAACAGCGCAGTAAAGCCAGCTCCCTAATGCTTGGCAGGACTTTTTAATCTAGGATAACTTGCTGTCTAATTCAGGCACGGCATCAAAAAGATCAGCGACAAGCCCATAATCAGCAACTTGAAAAATGGGGGCTTCTTCATCCTTATTAATCGCCACAATCACCTTACTATCTTTCATGCCAGCAAGATGTTGAATAGCACCTGATATTCCAACTGCCATATATAGCTCTGGTGCGACCACTTTTCCTGTTTGACCTACCTGATAATCATTTGGTGCGAATCCAGCATCAACAGCGGCTCGTGATGCTCCAACAGCGGCGCCTAACTTATCGGCAACATTCTCAAGCATCGCAAAATTTGCGCTATCTTGCATGCCCCTGCCACCTGAGATAACAATTCCTGCAGATGTGAGTTCAGGTCTCTCAGAGCCGGAAAGCTCAGATGATTCGAATTCAGATAATTGCGAACTTCCAGTACCGCTTATGCTTTCAATTGTAGCAGAGCCGCCAGAGGCTTCGGCAGCATCAAAGGCCGTTGAGCGAACAGTAATTAGCTTAATTGGGTCAGATGATTGTACCGTTGCAAGGGCATTTCCAGCATAAATAGGGCGTTTAAAGGTGTCTTGTGAAATCACCTCTATAATGTCGGAAATTTGCATCACATCCAGCAATGCTGCCGCACGAGGCATAATATTCTTGCCGAAAGTCGTGGCAGGCGCAAAAACATGGGTGTAATTTGGGGCAATTTGCTGTATCAGCGGCGCTAGATTTTCAGCTAAATGATGCGCATATTCACCGCTATCTGCTATTAGTACTTTTGAAATAGATGCAACTTGCAACGCAGCATCAGCAACCTGTTTAATATCATCCCCAGCAACCAGCGCTTCAATTGGTTCTGCTAACATATTAGCAGCAGTAATGGTGTTTAATGTAGCGGGCACTATGGCGCCTTTGTCGTGTTCTACGATAACTAAGATTGTCATTATATCACCTTTGCTTCTTCTTGTAACTTTTCTACAAGCTCTCCAACTGAGCTCACTTTTATGCCTGCCTCGCGCACCGCTGGCTCTTCGACTTTTAATATTGATAATCGAGCTGTAATATCAACGCCGAGCGCTTCTGCAGTCAACGTATCTATAGGTTTTTTCTTTGCTTTCATAATATTTGGAAGAGAGGCATATCGAGGCTCGTTCAAGCGTAAATCTACGGTAATAACTGCTGGCATTTTTACTTTTATAGTCTCAAGCCCGCCATCAATTTCCCGGGTTACAATTGCATTATCTGCTGTAAGTGAAATAGCCGATGCGAATGTTGCTTGAGACCAGCCAAGAAAGGCAGACATCATCTGTCCTGTCTGGTTGCTATCATCGTCAATTGCTTGCTTTCCGCAAATAATCAAGCCAGGCTTTTCCTGATCGGCAACACGCGCTAATAATTTTGCAATGCTGAGAGGTTCTGTTTCGTGCGGCGCTTCAATATAAATGCCTCTATCCGCGCCCATCGCAAGACCTGTCCGTATGGTTTCTTGAGATTGGGTAGGCCCGATTGATACAAGTACGACCTCATCTGCATCACCAGCCTCTTTTATCCGAAGCGCTTGTTCTACTGCAATTTCATCAAATGGGTTCATAGCCATTTTAACATTATTCAGCTCAACACCAGATTGATCCTGTTTTACCCTAACCTTTACATTGTAATCAATTACACGTTTTACAGGCACCAAAATTTTCATAGCTTATATCCTTTGTGTATTTCCATAACGCTCACCCAGATAAACGAGATTTACCAATTTTTAATGGATTTTCAAGAATGTTTTTATTTTTGTTTTCCGGTTTGTGCCCCTGGAACCCACAATATATCTGCATTGCCATTATCATTTGCAACTCTTGCTAATACAAATAAGTGATCTGAAAGACGATTTATAAAATGCATTGCAAATTTATTTATCGGCTCTTCAGTAGCAAGAGAGGCAATCTCACGCTCAGCTCTTCTAGCAACAGTGCGCGCAAAATGTAGCCAGCTAGAAAGAGAACTCCCGCCAGGCAGAATAAAGGAGGACAAGTCAGATAAATTTGCATTTAACGCGTCTATTTCTTGTTCAATGCGAAGCACCTGCTGCTCGGTGATACGAAGGCTCGGCACATCTTCTTCCATTTCAGGGGTGGCCAAATCTGCCCCTAAGTCAAATAAGTCATTTTGAATTCTAGCAAGCATCGCATCGATTTTGGAATCATCAACAAATGTTCGTGCAATACCAATAACAGAATTAAGCTCGTCCACTTCGCCAAATGCAACAGGACGTTTGGCGTGCTTTGCAACACGCAGACCGTTAACCAGAACTGTCTGTCCATCATCGCCAGTTCGCGTGTATATTTTATTTAATTTTACCACCTTAAAAAAAGCCTCTCTTACGATTAATCACGCATTAGTAACAAGCCAAGAAAAATAAATAAAGCGGCAGCTTGAAACACAATTCTATATCTCATTATTTTATTAGAATGGGTTTTATTATATTCCCCGCCTCTTGCCATCGTGATAACGCCCCATAATAAAACGCCAGCAACAGAAAGCATAGCAATCGCTATTACAACCATTTTCCAACCCATCATCCGCCCCTTTTTTTAAAAATTCCGTCTAGCTACAAAGATGGACTATTTAATACTGATCTCAACCCCTTTGCGCATTGCAGCTGCTACAACCGTATTTCGAAGCAGGCAGGCAATTGTCATTGGACCTACCCCGCCAGGAACTGGCGTGATAAAACGCGCTGTGTTGCTGGCTTCATCAAAGTCAACATCCCCTACGAGCCGGTATTTTCCATCCCCCTTTTCTGGGGCAGCTATTCGGTTAATACCAACATCTATAACGCAGGCCCCCGGCTTTATCCAGCTAGATTTAACCATTTCAGAACGTCCAACAGCCGCAATCAATATATCTGCTTGAGAGGTGAGTTTTTCGATATTTTTTGTTTTTGAATGCACGATTGTAACAGATGCATTCTCAGCTAGTAATAATTGACCAAGCGGTTTTCCAACTATATTCGAGCGACCAATAATAACCGCATGCAAGCCAGAGAGATCCCCAAGCGTATCACGCAACAACAAAAGACAGCCAAGCGGAGTACAAGGCACTAATCCTTTTTGTCCAGTCGCTAATTTTCCCGCATTTATGACATGAAACCCATCAACATCCTTGTCCGGATTGATAGCCTGGATAACAGAATGCTCATTTATATGTTTTGGTAGCGGTAGCTGTACCAATATGCCATCAATATCATCATCGTTATTTAAGGTTTCAACAAGGGAAAGTAACGTTTCCTCATCTGTTTGATCTGACAGCCTGTGTTCAACAGATACCATGCCAGCCGCTTCGGTTTGTTTAACTTTGTTTCGAACATAGACCTGGCTCGCGCCATCTTCTCCCACTAGAATGACAGCTAGGGTAGGCGGTCTTCCAATTATTTTCAAAATTGTTTTTATGTCTGGGATTAGCGAGCGAATTAATTGATTGGAAAAATCTTTTCCATCAATGAGTTTAGCTTTGTTTGGGGTCATATCCTACCTATTCGTATTTCAAGCCTATAGGCTTACTGCGCTAAACAAACACATAATCTTGTTAAGCGAAAAACACAAGAATTGTAGCGCATATTACTGCTAAGCAATCAATTCAAATAGAAGGTTGCGTGCGAACTGAATCGCAAGTAGCAAGATAACAGGGCTAATATCCAACCCACCAAGGCTTGGAACTACAGAACGTATCCAGTCTAATACAGGGTCATGTAATCTAGACAGCCCGTTAATAATAGAGCGCGTTAAAGGCTGCCATGGATTAATAATATTAAACGTCACCAGCCAAGTTACAACGACATAAGCGATGAGCGTAAAACAATATAAATCAACAATAGTATCGATTAAACTTAGAAGCGAATACATTCAGCTATATCATCCTTAAATAATAGCACATCTATAATAATCCTTGTCAGACCGATTCTTCTCAGATCGATTCTTGATAGACCTATTCATGGAATCTTGTCACGCAAAATCTCAATAATTTACCTAGCAGATATGAAGATTTAATAGCGCTAAGTCAATTCTTGATTGATCTTGTTACAGGTTAGTCAATTTCACGGTATCAAAACGCTCTGATTGGGCAATATCGCAAACAATTATCTGAGAGTTGATAATCCATTTAACAATCAATTAGTCCTTTTTGGCGCCTGCTTTAGAGCTGAAGGATAGTCCGTAAAGACGCTCTTTTAACCTAACTGGATAATACCAATAATAAAATTTTACTAATAAATTTATATCTAATTTATACTTTGAGGGATGTCGAATGTGTTTTAGGTATAGTTTTTGGTATTTAAGATTAACCCAAAGTTGGAGCGGTATAATCCATCTGGCTGATAGGGTGAAGATAGGGTTCCAATTGCGGCTCAGAGCTGGTTTCTGCATGTCGTTATGGGCGTTGTTATTTGTTACGGGTTGCGGCGGCGGCGGCGGTGGTATTTCCACTAATTATCCACAACAACCTAGTACTATTCCTTTTTTGTCAGTGGCGCGCATTGGAGATGACGAAATAGGCAACCAGAATGGTGTTGCTCAGGTGCAAGCTGACTACGCTATTGAAAATGGTTTTCAAGGGCAAAATGTCACTATAGGCATTCTAGATACGGGTATTGACTCAACCCACTCCGAATTACAGGGAAAAGTAACAGATGGGGGGGACTGGGCTTATGGCGGTAGCGGCCTTATTGACCATAACGGACATGGAACGCATATAGCAGGTATCATTGCTGCGAAACAAGATGGTTCAGGAATCGTGGGAGTTGCTCCCAAAGCGTCTCTTAAATCCTATAAATTATTTAATGCTGATGGTAGGGCAAGCCAATATGGTTTCCATCATGCCTTACAGCAGGTTGTAAATGATGCTCAAAAATCAAATGTTTCTGTATTGAATAATAGCTGGTCGAACAGTGATTCGATGGAACAGATTTTCAATAAGGGCGTTTCGGCGTCTGTTAGGAATGAGCTTCCTGCTTGGAAGCAGGCTGTTAAAAATGGCAAAGTTATTGTGTTTGCGGCTGGAAATAATGTTAGAAATCAGCCCTCAATTCATTCAGGTTTACCGGCGCATGACCCCAACCTTACCAAAGGATGGCTTGCTGTGGTCGCCGTTGATTCAAATCAACAGGAAACGATTTATTCCAATAGATGCGGACTTGCTGCTGATTGGTGTTTGGCAGCGCCTGGCGGGGGGGATTATCCAGCAGCCAATGGGATAATTTCCACCAGAGTTGGGGGTCATTTTACACGCATGTCTGGAACCTCAATGGCAGCACCTCATGTATCAGGCGGCATTGCTACGGTTATGTCTGCTTTTCCGACTTTATCTGCACAAACGGCAGCGGCAAGATTGCTTGGCTCAGCTTCCTATGATGGATTGCGCACTCTTTCAGGATGCACATTGGAAAGGTGTGGGCTGGATAAAATGCGTGATATCTTTGGCAGAGGAAAAATGAATTAAAGGCTGCATTATCACCTTTGGGTCAATTAAGGCTTAGCGGGTCTGGTTTAACAGCAGCCTCATCGAGCTTGTCATTATCACCTACATTGCATAACTCGCTTACAAGCTTGTTCCATAAGGTTGATTTGCAAGCGGTAGATAGTTTCGATAAAGCTGTTTTTAATCTTAATGCAGCTAATCTGATAAAATCACCTGAAATAGCACCCCCCCTTACCTTGCGAGATGATGCGCTTCAACTCTTGAACCCGTTACGCCAGAAGCCATTCTCATTTCAGCATAGCGATATGGAAAAAACCGATAACGCCCATGCTAAGTCAAAGTTAACAGATTTATCAACTAGTAAGCGTATATTCGCTATTGACCATATTTACTTTACGAATAGGAATATGCCGATAATTTCAAGGCTTCAATTTCAGCCTGATAGAACAAGTATTTCAGCCCAATTTGAGCAAAATACCCGATTTGAGAAGAATAATAGTGAGATTTCGTGGTGGATTGGAAATGGGGTAGCTGTTGGGAATAATAATTGGTTGGGAAGCACTGGCAAAAATGCTTTAGAGCTTGGCAGATCCTCAGATGTTTGGATGTTTTCAGGTGCGAGGTGGGGTAGAAATAGAAATATATTACAGGCAGAAGCTATCTATGGGCATAGCTTCTTGCAAGGTGGCAACAACCAGATGATTCGCGCCGCCAATGTCAGGCTATTTGGCTGGGCTATTACAAATCGATTACAAGTAACGAGCAACAGCCATTTTTCGATAGGCTTGAGCAATCCTGTTCAACCAATTGCGGGTCATGTTAGGCCTACTGGTGTTACCTCTGCTGCTTCAGAATTAACAACATTCAAAATAGGATCGCATGGTGCCAGAGCTGTTCAAGAAATTGGATTTAGAAGTCAACTCTCTAACAGCTCTTTATTTTGGATAGGGCACAAAATATCCGCAAATTCTATTTCTGGTGAACAAAAGTTAACAGAAGTAGGATTACAGATTAACTTGTAAGATGTTCTCTTAAAAATCGCCTTTTTAACGTGCCTAAACTATTTTCTTAATAACATTAGTTGCGATGTTAGGCCGCGTACTTGCAATTTGAACGCTAGTTTCAAACAGATACGGGCAAGGCATGGTTTTAAAATATCGCCTAAATTGGCTCAATCCCATCGAATGGAAAATAGTCTGTGTATTTTCCTATCTGCTTTTTTTGATCATTCCTGCTAATTTGGTTTTGGCAGATGAGCCTTATTTAACCCCCGTTCAGATAATAGCGCTAGAGAATGAGCTGAGCACATTACTTGCTGATGGGGATGCCAATGCTGCTTGGGAAATTACCATGCAAATAGTCGCCCCCCATTATACTAGCCCAGAACTAATGGTTTTATATATAGAATCAGCGCTACAGTCAGGACATTTGATAGAGGCTGAGGAGTTTTCAAGGCAGGCATGGAGTATCTTTCCAGAACATACGGTATTTTTGTTCTACCTCATTAAACTTGCATATGAAGAAAATAGCTGTAAATCAGCATTAAGGTTAATCGAGCAAAGCAAGTCTCATATTGTCTCGCAGCAGTTTGTAGATTATTTCGCTTTGGTATCCAAAAACTGTTCTTCTGAATGGCAAACTAGCCTGCAGGTTCAAATAACGATAGAAAATGGCCTATTTGGGCAGGCTAGTCCCCAAAATTTAGTAGTTATTGCGCAAGGGTCACTTATTGATAATTGGTGTGAGATTTATGCAACTTCTTGCCAGAATCAAGAGTTGGAGTTGTCCCAGCCTAAATCAAAAAGAAAAACATATTTTTCAAACACAGACTTGATTGTTCAAAACAGAAGGCTAAGTCACGCCTATAACTTATTACGTTCTGCCGCAATTCGCGTTATTGTACCCCAATCTGGCAACCAATCAATATCATCCGTTTTTTTGTCTACCGCGCTTCAGACAGGTAGATTTAAGGAATTTGGGTGGGCCCTCGAGCCGTATATTTATGCAGAAAACGCCACTAACACCTATCATGACAGAACCATGGAAACATCTTCTATTGGGTTCAAGTTCCATAAAAAACAAAAGGAAACCGCATTAGGCCAAGTAGATTATATAGCAGAATACACTGTTCAAAATCCAGCAGGTAACAAAGTAACGTATCTTTCTTTCAAATCTGAATATAGGTTTCGATTTAATAAGGCTTTCTTGATGAATGGGTTTATTGAAGAAAAGCAAAGACTGCCTGACGTACAAACAGATATTTTTGGAACGTCACAAACAATTAATGCGGGTCTAGGCTTCACGGGTGAAATGAGTAGTGGGCGGATATTCACTATTTCTTATTCAATTGGAAATCAGTCATTTACAAACCTACTTCCCTATTTAAATAAAGCACATAATATAGATCATAGGAATTATGGGTTTACCCTTGATATGCCTGTAAACCTATATGAATCGGCTAATAACGGATCATCTGCCCCGACTATATGGATAGGCTATAAGGTTGAAGACCGATCTTCTTTAGATCCAGTGCAAAATTTTAATGAGAGCACATATAGTATTGGTTTTAAACAGAAATTCTGAAAAAATCACGCCTAATTACAATCTAAGATTGAAATAATAATATATATACTAATCATTAGTGGTTCAACAATAGAATAAGGAAATCTATATTTCATTCATAGATAGTAAAAAAAAAAGTTATAAACGGTAAAATAGCTTCACAGGCGAGATAATAATATCACGTCTAACCTTAAATTAAAGAACCAAACGGACAAGGGTAAAAAAATGAATATTCTATTAGCGTATCAAAATAATCTATGCCGCTCATTCTTAAAAAACACATTATCAGGGAGCGAGCAGTTCTTCTCAATTTCTGTTGCTGGTAGTGTCGAGGAGACTAAAAACTTAGTTTCAAATGGAAAACAATTTGACCTTATAGCACTGGATATAAACCTTCCTGATATAGTGATTGAGAAGAATCTGCACGAGCTAAAAAACTTGATTGAATATCAGGCAGGGTTTGCATTGATAGGTCCGCATTATTCTCAAGATGAATTTCAGAAATATATTCTTTTAGATATTCTGGGTTATCTGCCATATTCGCTATCTCCTGAGGCGTTAGTTGGCGCTCTTAGAATAATGGTCGCTGGAGAGACTTATTTCCCAACAATTTTTGATAATGAAGGTTCTGTTTCCTCAAAAGACCATTTTTCAAGACTACTGACTAATAGAGAAAAAGAAGTGCTAAATGGTCTATTACATGGACAGTCCAATAAAGAAATGGCGCGAATACATGATTTAAGCGAGGTTACCATTAAACATCATCTAAAAAGCCTCAGAAGCAAGTTAGGCGCTAAAAATCGAACTCATGCAGTATGCAGGGCTATTGAATTGGGTCTGGCGAGCGAGGCACAACCCCCAATGATGTCTATGGTATAGCTATCGGTATAGCTATCTTATTTATTTTTTCTCTTACCGATTAGATCTTCAACAACAGAAGGGTCTGCAAGTGTGGATGTATCACCGAGTTCAGCATAATCATTAGCGGCGATTTTACGCAGAATGCGTCGCATGATTTTGCCAGACCTTGTCTTTGGAAGTGCAGGTGAGAATTGAATAAGATCCGGGGCAGCAATAGCACCAATTTCCTTTCTAACCCAAAGCTTAAGTGACTTTTCGAGCTCCAAGTCAGGTTCCAGCCCAGCCACTAGCGTAACATACGCGTAGATACCTTGTCCTTTTACGTCATGTGGATAGCCAACAACCGCAGACTCCGCTACGCTTTCATGAGACACAAGTGCAGATTCTACTTCGGCAGTTCCCATACGATGTCCTGATACATTTAGCACATCATCCACACGGCCTGTTATCCAGAAATATCCGTCGCTATCTCGCCTAGCACCATCACCGCTAAAGTAACGCCCCTCAAAGGCTGAAAAATACGTTTCAACGAATCGTTTGTGATCCCCATAAACAGTTCTCATTTGCCCAGGCCAGCTTTGGTTAATGCATAAATTTCCCTCAGCTACCCCTTCAAGCTCCCTGTTATCTGTATCAACAATAACAGGCTGAATTCCAAAAAAAGGTTTGGTTGCAGAACCTGGTTTTGTAGCGATTGCGCCTGGTAATGGCGTGATGAGAATCCCGCCAGTCTCCGTTTGCCACCAAGTATCTACGATGGGGCATCTCTCATCCCCGACAACCTTATGGTACCACATCCACGCCTCTGGGTTTATCGGCTCACCAACACTGCCTAGCAAGCGCAAGGACGAGCGGTCATGTTTTTTAACAGGCGCATCCCCATCACGCATCAGCGCTCTTATAGCGGTTGGGGCAGTATAAAAAATAGATACTTTGTGTTTTTCAACAACCTGCCAGAATCTGCCGCTATCAGGATAGGTAGGCACACCCTCAAACATCAAGGTTTTGGCTCCATTGGCAAGCGGCCCATATAATATGTAGCTATGTCCAGTTACCCAGCCCACATCGGCTGTGCACCAATATACATCCCCTTCTTGGTAGTCAAAGACATATTGGTGGGTGATAGAGGCATAAACCATATAGCCACCAGTTGTATGCAACACCCCTTTTGGTTTTCCAGTAGACCCAGAAGTATATAAAATGAACAAGGGATCTTCTGCTGACATCTCCTCAGCTGGACATGTGGTTGATGCTGCCTGCATCGATTCATGGTACCAAATATCTCTCTCAGTATTCCAGTCGATGGCACCGCCAGTTCTTTTAATAACAATAGAGGTGGTGCAGTTTGGACAACTCTTAAGCGCCTCATCCACATTCTGCTTAAGAGGTATCGATTTGCCGCCTCGTACACCCTCATCAGAGGTAATGATACATGTTGAATCACAGTCGGTAATCCTGCCTGCCAGCGCATCTGGAGAGAACCCCCCAAATACTACAGAATGAACTGCGCCAATTCTTGCACATGCGAGCATGGCAACAGCTGCTTCAGGTATCATTGGCAAATATAGTGTGACCCGGTCCCCTTTTTTTACACCATTTGACTTTAATACATTGGAGAATCTACAAACATCTTCATATAGTTCTTGGTAAGAAATATGCTTGGACTGGGAGGGATCATCCCCCTCCCAAATAATAGCAGTCTGGTCGGCTTTAGTGCGTAAATGCCGGTCCAAACAATTGACAGAGGCATTTAGCGTTCCATCCTCATACCATTTAATAGACACAGCAGGGGCGTTATAAGAGCAGTTTGAAATGATACTATATGGTTTTATCCAATCTATACGCTTGCCCTGTTCGGCCCAGAATTGCTCAGGCTGCGAGACAGATTGGCTATATAGTCGCTCATAATCAGACTTAGATATATGGGCTGATTTTTGAAGTGCTTCAGATGGCTCGAAAATTAGATCATCACTCATGATAGTCAAATACCTCCCCCAGGCATATTAGTTTTAAATTTAAGTCTTCTCTGAAATTTTTGACCATAAGATTTCTTATGATTCACCCAAATAGTCAAACACATTTTTGCAGATTTCGTAACTGTAACCTGCCCTTGCAAGGCGTGCCATCTGGCGTGTACGCTCTTCATGATCGATTATGGGTGTGCGGGCATAGGGTCCAATCCGCTTTTTTCGCGCCATCGTTAATGCGGCTTGGAACTCTGTATCGCTGGTGTCGTCAACCTCGCTAAAGGCGGCTAATACTTGTTGCGAAGATATTCCGGCCTGCGCCAGTTTTTGTTTTATTTGCTTGGCTGAGTAGCCTTTTGCCCGGCCTGACTTAACTTTCATTAATGCGTAGCCAGCATCATTCACAAACCCATACTCACGGCACCAATTTACCGTTTCTTGAATTTCATCTTTTGCGTCATCAATTGGAATCTCAGGCCATTTTCTTTTGATAAACTTTATCAGAACTTGGTTGAGTTTTCGCTCAGTACTGGCATAACGGCCTAGATAATGTGCTGCTTTGTTTTTAAGTCGCTTAAGACTAACGCTCCGAGAGGTGGATGGGGCTTCGTTGCCAGCTGATTTAGGATTCTTATTTGCATTAATCATAGGGCTGATTTAAAACTGTCCGCCTTGTTTTGTAAAGTTAGGTTGCAGTTTTTATTCATTAATTGTAGGAAAAGATATGAATTTTGAACATCTCATAAGGCCAGTCCAAATTGGTGTTATCAATTGGCGGGGCATGTATACCTTATATTGCAAAGAGGTATATCGTTTTATGAAGGTGTCTATGCAGACCCTTGCGGCACCCATTGTAACTTCTGTTTTGTTTATGCTTGTTTTTGCGCTTGCGTTAGATGGCAGAGCAAGCCCGTTTGAAGGTGCCAGCTATATGCAGTTCTTAGCACCAGGTTTGGTGATGATGGCGGTTCTCCAGAATGCATTTGCGAATACTTCCTCATCTATTATTATTGGCAAGGTTCAGGGAAATATTGTTGATATTTTAATGCCGCCAATGGGCTCGTTGGAATTGCTAGTGGCGTTATCGCTAGGAGGCATTACGCGTGGTGTGCTGGTAGGGATAATAAGCATGACCATTTTATCCTTTGTTGCGAATATAGGATTCCCGCAGAATATATTAGCGGCTAGCGCATTTTTATTACTTGGGTCATGTGCGATGTCCCTTATTGGGATTTTAGCGGGCATTTGGGCTGCTAAATTTGACTCCCTTGCAGCGATTACCAACTTCATAATTCAGCCGCTCTCTTTTCTGTCTGGTACGTTTTATTCAATTGAAAGATTGCCAGATATGATAGAGCGATTTGCTATTTTCAATCCTTTTTTCCTAGTGATAGACGGATTTCGATTTGGCATTCTAGGCATGAATGATGGACCCGTTCTAGGCGGGCTGATTGCTTTATTTGTTTTAAATGTGGCGTTATTCGCTGTAAGCTATTATGTCTTGGAATCAGGATATAAGCTTAAATCTTGAGCTTTATCACACTAAAAGGATAGCCATCACATGAATTTATCTGCTGGTGTTTTACCTAGTCAAACTCTATCCGCGCTTATTGAGCAGAATATTGTTGATGCATCAATGCCGTTTTTGCCTGAGCAGATACAACCTGCAAGTCTGGATTTGCGTTTGGGGTTTAAAGCATGGCGCATTCAGGCCTCTTTCTTGCCAGGTGGAGGGTCAACGGTAGCTGATAAGCTTGATAAGTTTGCGTTGCATGAGCTGGATTTACAAAAAGGGGCTGTTCTTGAAAAAGGCTGTGTTTATCTTGTGGAATTATTGGAGAATTTGAATCTTCCAGATACGCTATCTGGTATGGCTAATCCAAAAAGCTCCACAGGTAGATTGGACGTATTTACCCGATTAATCACAGATTATGCATGTGAATTTGAAACAGTGGGAGCAGGATATTCTGGGCCATTATATGCAGAAATATCACCTTGCACATTCTCTGTTCTTGTTCGCACCGGGTCACGCTTATCACAATTACGTCTTCGCTCAGGCGCGCTCTCAATTGATGATAGGGAGTTACATTCGCTACAGCAACGCTTTGGATTGGTAAGCTCAGACGCTAAACTTTCTGATGCTGCGCTTATAAATGATGGCATTGGCTTGTCTGTGAATCTGCACAGCGAATTACAAGACGGCATTATTGGCTGGCGCGCGCGCAAACATGCTGGCCTTATCGATGTAGATAAGGTTGGCGCGTTAGAGAAATCGCGTTTTTGGGAAGCTGTTACAACAACCGATTTGGTGGGGGGCGGCCTAGTACTTAACCCAGATGAGTTTTATATTCTCGCAAGCCGAGAATTTGTGTGTGTGCCAGAGAATTTCGCTGCCGAGATGCGCGCTTATGATACAAAAGTAGGCGAATTTAGAGCGCATTATGCTGGCTTTTTTGATCCTGGGTTTGGAATGGGGTCTGTTGGCGCTGGGAAAACCAGAGCTGTACTGGAAGTGCGCTCGCATGATGTACCGTTTTTGGTCGAGCAGGATCAGATAGTCTGTCGTTTAGTTTACGAGCCTATGTCGCAAACACCTGAAAGCTTGTATGGTCAGATGCCGTCTGCATCTAATTATCAAGCTCAGGGATTAAAGTTGGCGAAGCATTTTAAATAAGCTGTTTTTGCAATGATTGCTTGACATATTAGCTTATAATGCGTCATACAACTTGGCTTTTCACCAAGTATTTCAAGCGCCTTTATCCAAATGGAACCAAGGACTGATTTTTGATTTAGGAATCGATTTTCATGGAAACTCAAAATTCTGAATATCAAGCAGCTACCATGCCTACATATGGCAGAATCGATTTGAGTTTTGTTAAAGGTGAGGGGTGTTATCTGATAACAGATGATGACACGCATTTTCTGGATTGTGCATCTGGAATTGCGGTTAACACCTTAGGGCATTGTCACCCAAAATTGGTTGAAACACTTAATCATCAGGCAAAAACTCTCTGGCATACCTCCAACCTTTACCGGATTCCAGAACAGGAGCGGCTTGCCTATCGTCTTGCACAAGCTTGTAGCCTTGACCATGTGTTTTTCTGCAACTCTGGTGCAGAGGCAAATGAAGCATCTGTTAAAATGGCACGTCGGTTTCAGTATCGACAGAACAAACCAGAAAAATCCACCATATTATGTGCTGGCGGCGCATTTCATGGACGCACCTTAGGTATGCTGTCTGCGACAGCAAATCCTGCCTATCGTGAAGGGTTTGGCCCTAGCGTTGCTGGTTTTGAACATGTTGCTTTTGGTAATTTAAACGAGCTTAGAAATGCTATGAATCAGTCAATAGCCGCAATTATGATAGAGCCCGTGCAAGGAGAAGGAGGTGCAAACGCAGCTCCAGATGGATATTTGCAAGGGCTGCGAGATGCTGCTGATGAGTTTGGGGCACTTGTAATTGCCGATGAAGTTCAAACAGGAATGGGCAGAACAGGGACTCTTTTTGCATATCAGCAATCGGGTATTCAGCCTGATATTGTCGCGCTTGCTAAAGGGCTTGGCGGCGGAATACCAGTTGGGGCGGTTATTGCTAGAGAGGATATAGGCCTAGCCATGGGGCCTGGTAGCCACGGCTCTACCTTTGGCGGAAACCCACTTGCTATGGCTGTTGCAAATTCAGTGCTTGATGTGTTGGAGGAAGATGGTTTTATGCGCCATGTCCAGCAAATATCAGCTTACCTTTTATCCCGCTTAACGGAAATAGCTGGAACCTATCCAAAGCTTATCAATGAAATTAAGGGTCTTGGGCTCTTGCGCGGCATTGGTTTGAATGAGCGTCTGCCCGCAGCAGAATTAAGCGCCATGTTAAGAGCCAAAATGGTTTTAACGGTACCAGCAGGATTAAACACACTTCGCATATTACCGCCACTGATTATAACACATTCAGAGGTAGATATATTATGTGATGCTTTGAGCGCCTGCTTATTGGAAGTTAGCACCCAAAAATAATTAAATGAATTAATCAAAGGACATATATTATGTCGGCCAATTTTATTGATATTGCAGATTACAGTAGTGCAGCGTTAAGAGATATCCTGCTATTAGCACATAAGATGAAATCAGGCGTGATATCGCCAACACCCCTGCTAGGCAAAACCATAGCAATGATTTTTGAGAAGAGCTCAACACGAACCCGAATTTCGTTTGAGGTTGGTATTAAACAGCTTGGCGGCACGCCTCTTGTGCTAACCTCCAGCGATATGCAACTATCACGCGGTGAGACGATTGGCGATACCGCACAGGTATTATCCAGATATGTGGATGCGGTGATGATACGTGCCCTATCTCATGAGACGGTTCTTCAGCTATCAGAAAATGCAGATATCCCTGTGATTAACGGTCTAACTAACCTGTCACACCCCTGTCAGATAATGGCAGATATTATGACAATAGAAGAAGAATTTGATTCTATAGACGGGCTTATAATTGCTTGGTTTGGGGATTCAAATAATGTCTTGAAAAGCTGGATTGATGCTGCTGTCACATTTCCATTTTCCTTGCGAATCGCTTCTCCAAAAGGATATCGCCCTGACAAGTCGGTTATTGATAAGGCACTTGATTTAGGCGCACAGATTAGCTTTTATGAAGATAGTCTGGAAGCAGCGGCTAACGCGAATGTTCTCGTAACCGATGTCTGGATATCGATGGGGGATGAGGCAGGAACAAGAGTGCAGGACCTCAAACCCTATCAAGTAAATAAAGAGGTGCTTGAATGCGCTGATGACAAAGCCATTTTTTTGCATTGTCTTCCCGCTGTCAGGGGTAATGAGGTCACAGCAGAAGTAATTGATGGCTCTAGGAGCAGGGTATTTGACGAAGCAGAAAATAGACTTCATGCCCAAAAAGCGATTTTGTGCTATTTGTTTGGCGACACCATCCTTTAAGCCTGAGACTTCAAAATCATGTAATTATATCGATGGCATACATAAATGGATTTTTCTAACGATACGGGTTTTTTAAAAACAACAACGCTGCGTTCAGACTTACCGTCAAACAGCTTTGTTGTGCCGTTTTATTTAACAGGTAGCCCAGCTAATAAGACGCCAAAAATAAGAGGTAGAATATGCCGCTTGGTAAAGCCGGTTACCGATATTCTGGGCAGACATAATTATCCAGATTCTGTTAATTCGATTTTGGCAGAAGCAATGGTGGTTACGTCCTGTTTGTCGACCACATTTAAGCTTGATGGCGTAATTACATTACAGGCCAAAGGGCAAGGCCCGTTAAAGACCTTATTCTGTGATGTTTCTAGTGATGGACATATGAGAGCCTATGCAGCATTAGAGGCTCAAACTCTTAAGACAATGCCGCTATCACAAGAAACCACGCTGCCAGTGCTTATGGGTGATGGATATATGGCCTTTACCATTGAGCCGAACGGGCCTAATCAGCGCTATCAAGGTATTGTTGATCTATCTGGCAAGACAGTTTCTGATGCTGTAATTTCTTGGTTCAAGAATTCTGAACAAGTGCACACACAATTTATCACAATGACAGAAAAGCGAGATGGATTTTGGGTTGCAGCAACGCTTATGATCCAAAAAATCGCAGATGAGGGTGGGTCAGAAGATGGGCTACTTTCTGATGAGAGAGCGTTTTGGCAGGAGGCTAATATATTTGCTCAGTCTGTTGCTTCAGAAGAATTGCTTGATCCAAAATTAGAGCTTGAAACGCTTCTATTTAGATTATTTCACGAGCTTGGTGTATATATTCAACCACCGCGTGTCATTATAGATAAATGTCGTTGTAGCAATGATAAAGTAGAAACAATGCTTCGATCTATTAACAAGGATGAGCTACCAAATTTAGTAGATGAAAATGGTGAATTGGTGGTTGATTGTGAATTTTGTAAAAAAAGACGTGTTTTCTCTGCTGACTTAAAAACCCATTAAACATAATTCTTAACAAGAGAATTGTGCATTGAATCTAATCTGTAATAAGCTAGGATTACAACGTCATTTTTTCAAATCGAATATGTGACATAATAAGGAGAAATTAAATGCGTCAGAGCATTATCATTATATCAATTTTTCTGTTTTTTTCTGCCTGTAGTCAGAGGATTTACAATGCACCTCTAGTGCCAGCGTTTCAGCCATCAGATTATGTCCCGCTGTCCATTAACGCTAGAAAACTCGTTATTATTCAAAATTGGAAAATGCCTGGCGAAGAGCCCTTTTATGAGCATTTAATATCGCCGAACCCATCCTCAATTTTAACAGATTGGGCAGGTAATACATTGATCCCAGCAGGTTCGTCTGGCGAGGTGACACTAGATATAAGAAAGGCATCTATCGTCATTACAGACATTTATCAAGCAGATAAGATTACAGAGCAGTTTACAGATAATCAGCAGAATAAAATAGAAGTCGAATTAGCAGGTCAGATAATGTGGTTGCAACCTGTTACGGGCCAGACTGGTTTCCTTGATGCGCGTGCTATCAGCTCTACAACTGTGCCAGAATCATCTACTGCGGTTGAATTTGATGTTGCTGTTCAAGAAACTATTTTATCTGCGCTTGCGGGATTTGATAGAAAATTCAGGTCAGAAATTGAAAACCTTAACGGAATGATACTTCGTTGAAGATTCTTAAAACTAATTGCGCCAGAATAGTGGGTTTAGCATAACTAAAACGGTAAAAAGTTCTAATCGTCCAAGTAGCATGCCAAAACACATCGCCCATTTAGCCATATCAGGAAGCGGATTAAAGCTTCCATTTGGCCCTATTACGCCCCCCAGACCTGGGCCAACATTTGAGATGGCAGTTGCTGCGCCTGAAAATGCTGTGGTAAAATCCAGTCCTGTAAAAGCTAGAAATAGTGACAAAAATACAAAACAAAGTATATATAAATAAAAGAAGCCCATAACCGCATCCATCACAGATTCTGGAACTGGTTTTTTATTATAATAGGCAAGAACCACCCCATGTGGCCTCAGAAGTCTGACAATTTGAACTTTAATGGTACTTACTAAAACCTGAAGACGGAACATTTTAATTCCGCAAGTGGTAGAGCCAGCGCATCCACCCATAAACATCATGATTAACAACATGGTCGTGGAAAACCCGCCCCATAACGCAAAATTAGCTGTACCATATCCAGTGCCTGTAATGACAGAAACAGCATTAAAGCTCGCAAGGCGAATTGAATTAAGCCAACTATTACCTGATCTGCCAAGATCAACCGTGATTAGAATTACAACAAGAATAGTTAGAACAAGAAACCATCTTACCTGCGGATCGTTTATCAGGGCACGCCAACCCCCTCTGGTAATTGCAAGATAATGCGCAAAGGGCAGACTTCCAGCTATCATCCCAAAGATTATAATAAGCTCGATAGTAACCGAATCAAACGCCCCAATGGATGCTGTTTTAGACGAGTATCCCCCAGTTGCCAATGTTGTCATAGAATGTATTAAAGCATCAAACCCACTCATTCCAGCAAGCCAAAGCATTGCTGTCCATATGAAAGTCAGGCTCGCATATACGCCAAAAATACCGCCAGCTAACTGCCGTGCGCGCGGTATCGCATTGTCACTTGCCTCATATGTTTCGGTTTTGAATAGCTGCATTCCGCCAATAGATAAAATAGGCAAAATAGCCAAAGCCATAACGATGATACCTATTCCGCCAAGCCATTGAAGCAATGCCCGCCATAGAATAATGCCAGGTGATGCTAATTCAATGGTTGTTAGAATGGTGGAGCCAGTCGTGGTAATGCCGGAAATAGACTCAAACAGCGCATCGGTAAAGCTAAGCCCCAAATCAGAAAAAAGAAATGGCAGAGCCCCAAATATACCAGATAATACCCAAGCAGAATTTGTGAGCAGGAACGCTTCCTTAAGGCCCAAATTCAGCTCTTGCTTGCTTCGGTTTGTTAACCAAAGAGATATTCCAACAAAGCAGGATATCAGTGCAGCAGATGCAAACCCAAACCAGTTTTGGTATCCCAATGAGATATCAACCAGCATTGGTATAAGCATGGTAGCAGATAAAATCGTAAGAAGGACACCAAGAATAGAAAATACGGGCGCGATATTCATATCAGCGTTCAGCCTCCATCAAGCAAGCTATATGCCAAGATATACTTAGTCGTAATGTTGCTGTCCACAAGTAATGTAAAACAGCTATATATGAATTTGCGCTTATTTAAGTTCTAACGACCTAACTCGATATGCCTGTAAAACCTGTCTCTTAATGAGGGATCTTTTTTAAACTCACCCGTAAACTGGTTTGTTACCATCGACACATCAGGCTTTTTCACGCCTCTTGTTGTCATGCATTGATGTTGTGCATCGATTAAAATAGCAACCCCTTTAGGTTTAAGCGCATTCTGTATTGCGTTAGCGACCTGTGAAGTCATTGTCTCTTGGGTTTGCAGTCTTCTGGAGTATGAATCCAGCACCCGTGCCAATTTAGAAATACCAACGACCCTAGTATCAGGCAAATAGGCTATATGCGCTTTTCCCAAGATTGGAACCAAATGATGCTCGCAATGGCTTTGCATCGCAATATCCCGAAGCATGACGATATCATCATATCCCTCAACTTCCTCGAAGGTGCGCTCCAGCATTTGTTCAGGGTCTTCTGTATAACCTGCAAAGAATTCTTCATAGGCTCTTGCTACTCTTGCAGGGGTGTCTAAAAGCCCCTCTCGCTGGGGATTATCCCCAGCCCATCTTAGTAAAACTTCAACTGCTTTTTCCGCTTCATCACGCGAAGGCTTGTTTACAGTAAAATCACTTTTCGGAGTGTCAGTAGTATCATAAGGTGTCATAATAAAGTCCCAATTGCATGAAGTACGAATATGATACGCATATAATCACAAGAACGATCAGTAACCGTATCATCTAAGGACTCTATCTCACTAGCAAAGATGATGAGCCCAGTCAGCCATCTAAAAGCTATCACCTTGTTTTAGTAGTTGCAACAAGAGATCCAATTAATTTAACACTAATATATAATTCAATAAAGAATTCGGAATTGTTTTTTATTTTCAGCAAATTGAGTTAGATAAAAAACAAGTCTTTTCCATTATTATTGGCTTACTATTATTCGGTTGCTATTATTCGCTGGCGCTAATCTGAGCCCATTCTGGAACCCAAGTAGGGTATGAGCTACAGGCTGAGAAAGCCAAAATAGTGGAAAACAAAAACACAGTTAGAATTTTTTTAGACATAACGCTCTCATAATTTCTTTGTTGTAATATGTGTGGGGAGCATGTAACCCCAGTTTTACCGCTAAAACAAGTGATAAAATCAAGCAATACCAATATTAGTGATAAGTTTTTTACTAATTATACCTCTGCGGCGCTTGAAAAAACGATTTAATTAGTGTAGATGCATTCGAGCATTTAATGTGGTCACATATTCCTATCAAATGACCGTCTAGAAAATTATTGATATATATTAAGCGCCTGTAATGATTAGTCGTTTTGTAGCATGCGCCGCTCGATTAGCGTATAGACCTATCAATGGCTGTCCAATGGTTGGTTTGCTTATTTACGACAATATTGGTGATTTTTATCTTTATTGGATGAGATTACGCAATTTATAAAAAGGATAAAAATAAATGAATAATATCGCTTCTACTGGAAAAAGAATTGCAATGATGACTGCAAACGGATTCAACGAAGCTGAATTTATTGCCTTGCAGAAAGCGATAATGGCACAGCAGGCCCAAGCAAGGATTATATCATCTCATAATGGTCTTGTTTATAGTGATCCAAAAACAGGCAATGGAATTAGTTATGCAGCTGATTCACAATTGTCAGAAACGCTTGCTATTGATTATGATTGTCTGATTGTTGTTGGTGGTTCTGAACATATTGACACGCTTACTGAAGAGCCACATGCTATTAGGCTAATGCGCGCTTTTCTGCGTGAATCCATGCCAATCTTACTTGTCAGTGAAGCTTCGAAATTATTGGATGTAATAGGCGATACACGGTTTGCATCAGATACGAGTTCAGACAAGAACTTTGTTCAGTCAGATTGCGTTCTTTGGAGCATCGATGGCTCAGGCTTGTCTTCTGTTTTTAAAGGATTTTTTGAGATTGTATCTGCCCGCCAGTTAAAGCAGGATGCAGATAATGGGGTTGCAGCCTAATTTATTTTAAGGTCACATAAGCGTTATGGAAAAATTAGAATCTCCATGCACTAGCGTGTGCCGAATATCTCATGAAACTGGATTTTGTGAGGGCTGCTTTAGAACCAGAGATGAGATAGGGCAATGGCGTGATTTATCTTTTCAAGAGCAAAAGACGCTTTTAGAAAAATTGCATGATAGACGCGCATTAACAGCTGGCCAATCAAAAAGGCGTTTACCAAAAAGGCGTTTACGTAACCGCATACAACATTAAAGAGCGCTCTGTAATAATTGTCATATTTAGTTAATGAGTCTAACAATATCAGCCCCTTCATTCTGATAAGTGAAGCGTGACAATGAATAAATTTGACCAAATTTTATTAAAAAATGAGGTGATTTTTGCCGATGGGGCAACAGGAACTAATTTGTTTGAAAAGGGATTAGAGACTGGATATCCCCCAGAGCTATGGAATGTTGAACATCCAAAACAAATAAAGTCCGTGCATTGTGAGTTTATAAAAGCTGGCTCTGATATGATTCTTACCAATTCTTTTGGAGGAACCAGTTTTCGGCTTAAACTTCATCAATCAGAAAACCGTGTCGCTGAATTAAATTCGACTGCCGCTCAATTGGCAAGGCAGGCAGCAGATGAGGCAGATAAGCCAGTGATTGTCGCTGGCTCTGTTGGCCCTACAGGAGAGCTGTTCTCGCCGCTTGGAGCCTTAAATCATGAAATGGCAGTTGCAGCATTTAAAGAACAATGCATGGCTCTACAAGAAGGCGGCGTAGATGCTATTTGGATCGAAACATTGTCTTCAATAGAAGAGTTTCAATCAGCTCTTGAAGCTGCATTAATGACTGGGTTGCCTGTTTGCGCAACAATGACCTTTGATACATCTGCAAGGTCAATGATGGGGGTAAAGCCTGAACAGTTTGCTAAGATAGCACATTCATCGGATTTATCTTGTTATGGCGCTAATTGCGGAGTTGGCCCTGCTGAATTAATTCACTCTATATCGCATTTTGACGGCTATACAGAGGGTAAGCTTATTATTGCGAAGTCAAATTGCGGTATTTCCACTTATGATAACGGCCAAATCCGCTATAAAGGAACCCCTGAATTAATGGCCGATTATGCAGTTTTGGCACGTGATCTTGGCGTAAAAATCATAGGCGGGTGTTGTGGCACCACGCCAATTCATATTAAAGCAATGGCACAGGCAGTTCAAAATAGACCAAAAGAGGCCTTTACCCAGGAAAGAGCAGATGATTTGTTAGGGCTTGCTTGGGAAGGCGTTAACTTGAACCATAATAGCCCAGAAACATCTGCTGGCAGGACAAGGTCTAAGCGAAGACGTAATTGATATTTCAAACTAAGCTGCTATCTCTTATTTGGTTGCTTACTCTTATTTGAATGTGTGTTTTTGTTGCAGTTTAGGCAAATTGATGCATACTGCGCGCGTAAGTAAAAGATTTCTGGAGACCATTATCATGCATCTTTATCGCACCCATAATTGTGGCGAGATATCAGCAACGGACGAGAATAGTCAGGTTAAAATTTCTGGCTGGGTTCATCGTAAACGCGATCACGGCTCTCTTGTTTTTGTTGATTTAAGAGATCATTTCGGATTAACGCAATGTGTGATTGATACATCTGATAGCGCATTTTCAATTGTTGAATCACTTCGAAATGAAAGCGTGGTCACGATAACAGGAATTGTTAAAAAGCGCAGTGATGACACAATTAATAAAAATCTCGCTACTGGGGAGATTGAAGTTGCGATAGCAGATATAATTGTTCAGTCAGCCGCAGATACATTGCCATTACAGGTTAATTCGGACGAGGATGCAGGTGAGGAAACACGGCTTCGATATAGGTATCTTGACCTTCGCCGCTCGCGTCCACACCAGAATATAGTGCTACGTGGTCAGATAATTCAATCAATTCGAAATAGAATGATTGAGCTAGGATTTACTGAGTTTCAAACCCCTATTCTAACGGCTTCCTCTCCTGAGGGTGCAAGAGATTTTCTTGTTCCAGCAAGATTGCACCCTGGTAAATTTTATGCATTACCACAAGCGCCTCAGCAATTTAAACAGCTGGTTATGATGTCTGGATTTGATAAATATTTCCAGATAGCACCGTGTTTCAGAGATGAGGATAGCAGAGCAGATAGAAGCCCTGGTGAATTCTATCAATTAGATCTTGAGATGAGCTTTGTTGAACAGGCAGATGTCTTTGCCGCCGTTGAGCCTGTTATAAAAGGCGTGTTTGAAGAATTTTCTGAGCGAAAAATTGATCCTGATTTTGTTCATATTTCCTATGCCGATTCCATGCTTAAATATGGAAATGATAAGCCTGATTTGCGGATTCCGATTGAGATTGGCGATGTAACAGATATTTTCGCGGGCTCTGATTTCTCTATTTTTGCAAAAAATATAGAAAAAGGTGCTGTCGTGAGAGCCATTCCAGGGCCAAAATGTGGTAGCCGCGCTATTGCAGATAGAATGAATAGTTGGGCGCAATCAGAGGGCGCCCCTGGACTTGGCTATATTATTTTTGGAGAAGATGAAGCAAGGGGTCCTGTTGCCAAAGCACTCGGTCAGGAAAAATCAAATGAAATTAAAACCAGACTGAATCTTGAAAATGGGGACGCGGTATTTTTTGCGTGTGCTGCAATGGATGATGCAGCATCTCTTGCTGGACGTGCGCGCATACGCATTGGAACAGAGCAAAAACTTATAGATGAAACCCTCTTTAAATTTTGTTGGATTGTAGATTTTCCAATGTTTGAAAAAGATGAGCAAACTGGTAAAATTGAATTCTCTCACAATCCGTTTTCTATGCCTCAAGGAGGCATGGACGCACTTGAAACACAAGATCCCCTTGATATCAAAGCATGGCAATATGACCTTGTTTGTAATGGAATTGAGCTATCAAGCGGTGCTATCAGAAATCACCTACCAGACGTAATGTATCGCGCCTTTGATATAGCAGGCTACGGTCCTGAAGTGGTTGATGAGAAATTTCCAGCAATGATAGGTGCGTTTAAGTTTGGCGCACCGCCTCACGGGGGCATAGCACCTGGAATTGACAGAATGGTTATGCTAATCGCAGAAGAGCCCAATATCAGAGAAATTATTCTATTCCCAATGAATGGAAAAGCCGAAGATCTAATGATGTCCGCACCTTCGCTTGTAGATGACAAGCAGCTAAATGAATTGCATATACGAAAAGCCATCATTCAGCCAAAAACGCCTCAATGATATAGATGTGATACACAAGTAATAGAAGGCGCTAAATTTTGAGCCATCTTATTTATCGTGTATTTATGTCACGTTTTTTCAGCAGTTAAGTATTATGTCAGGCTGTTTCACGGTAAAGGCAATGTATTACCGACAAGCTTGTAGCAAGTAGCAATAATGCGCCTGTTTGATGCATTGCGCCTAAATGAACAGGGGCTGCATTAATCAATGTTAAAATGCCAAGCGCGAACTGACCAAAGACGATGACAATCATAAGATAGGCACGTCTAACGGCAACTCCAGCAGACAGAGCATAGCGCCATAAATAAATAACTCCCACTGTCGCAATTAGTGCAATCCAGCGATGATGAAACTGTGCAGATGCTGGATTTTCAAACGGATCGGATAATCCTTTCTCCCCATATTCGGCAGGGACAAATCCATCGCCCATTAAAGGATAATGATTATATAGCAACCCTGCATCCATTCCAGCCACAAACGCGCCCGCTATTATGGTGACAAATATAAGGGCAAATACAAAAGCAGGTACGCCGAATTTAAACTTTGATTTGCCAGCTGATAAGGATTGGGCAAGCCACATTAAACAGGTAAAAATCCCCAGTGCGATACTAAGATGTGTGGCAAGCCGGTATTGGGAAACTGTTGGCTCGTCAGCAAGACCTGATACAACCATCCACCAGCCAACAACACCTTGAAAGCCGCCAGCCAAGGCAAGCCCAATTAAGGGAAGTCGATACCCGGCAGGAATGCGCCCTTGCACAAAGAAATAAATCAGCGGAAGCACGTAAACCAGCCCTAAAAGCCGTCCCCATAACCGGTGGAAATATTCCCAAAAGAATATTTGTTTAAACGCGCCCATTTGCATTCCGAAATTTAGCTGCTGATATTCAGGCGTGCTTTTATAAAGCTCAAATACACGCATCCACTCGGCATTATTAAGAGGGGGAAGCGTTCCGATTAGTGGTCGCCATTCTGCCATAGATAGCCCTGACCCTGTAAGGCGTGTGATACCGCCAATGATAACCATCATTCCCACCAGAATAGCCATCATATAGAGCCAGTACGCCACTATTTTAGTATCAGTGCTGTCATTGAATTTCAGTAAATGCATAATCCGTCTTTTTACTCCAGATTTTGGCGGATTAATATCATACCTGTTCTCCAAGATTAAAGCCCCTTTTTTAAAGAGCGGTAATGTTGCTATTTTTTTCTCTAAAGAGATGAATTTGCAAAAAAAATCTAAAATTTTTTTCTAGCTATACTTGACATATAACAGGCAAAAGCCCACATACGCAGGTAGTATTGGCACTCTCATGATTAGAGTGCTAAATAACTAGAAACGTAACCTTTAATTTTTGGAGATGAAGGCATGAATTTCCGACCACTTCACGACCGCGTTCTCGTTGAACGCCTTGAATCTGAGGAAAAAACAGCTGGTGGTATTATAATACCAGATACAGCAAAAGAAAAACCAATGCAGGGAAAAATTGTATCTGCTGGCGCAGGCGCGCGCGATGAGCAAGGCAAAGTACATCCATTGGACGTAAAAGCAGGTGATACTGTTCTATTTGGCAAATGGTCTGGTACCGAAGTCAAGATTGACGGAACAGATTATCTGATAATGAAAGAATCAGATATTATGGGAATGTTGGATTAATTCTTGTCCCAAATACCAACGCACAGCAAAAACTGGCAGTAACAGGTATTTTTGTTAAGCGTTAGTTTATATGAATTAACTTTTTTGAAAATTAGACGAAAAAGAGGAAAAAAATGGCTTCTAAAGACGTAAAGTTTGGATCAGACGCACGCACCAGAATGATGGAAGGTGTAGATACACTGGCCAACGCAGTAAAAGTGACATTAGGCCCGAAAGGTCGTAATGTTGTTCTAGAAAAATCGTTTGGTGCACCTCGTATCACCAAAGATGGTGTAACGGTTGCAAAAGACATCGAATTAAAAGACAAGTTCCAGAATATGGGTGCGCAGATGGTGCGTGAGGTTGCATCAAAAGCAAATGACACAGCAGGTGATGGAACAACTACAGCAACTGTATTAGCCCAATCAATTGCACAAGAGGGCGCGAAGGCTGTTGCGGCTGGAATGAACCCGATGGACCTGAAGCGCGGTATTGATATCGCTGTTGAGGCAGTCGTTAAGTCTCTTGAATCTCAGTCCCAAAAAATCACCACTTCTGATGAAGTCGCTCAAGTTGGAACAATCTCAGCCAATGGTGAAATTGAAATTGGAAAGATGATTGCAGAAGCAATGGAGCGCGTTGGTAATGAAGGCGTTATTACTGTTGAAGAAGCAAAATCGCTTGAAACAGAATTAGATGTTGTTGAGGGTATGCAATTTGATAGAGGATATCTATCACCATACTTTGTAACAGATGCCGAAAAGATGCGTGCAAGCTTAGAAGATCCATACATCTTGTTGCATGAGAAAAAGCTATCAAATCTTCAGGATATGCTGCCAGTATTGGAAAAGGTTGTGCAGTCAAGCAGACCACTTCTAATCATTGCAGAGGACATTGAAGGTGAAGCATTAGCAACATTGGTTGTAAACAGGCTTCGTGGTGGATTAAAAGTAGCAGCAGTTAAGGCGCCTGGATTTGGCGACCGACGCAAAGCAATGCTTGAAGATATCGCAACCTTAACAAATGGCACAGTGATTTCTGAAGAAGTTGGCATTAAGCTTGAAAGCGTCACATTAGAGATGCTTGGAACTGCTAAGCGTGTTGAAATCACCAAAGAAGATACAACAATTGTTGATGGTGCAGGTGACAAAGAAGAAATCGAAGCACGTTGTAATCAAATCCGCGCACAGTCAGAAGAAACAACTTCAGACTATGATCGCGAAAAATTACAAGAGCGTCTAGCAAAACTTGCTGGCGGTGTTGCGGTTATTCGTGTCGGCGGTGCTACTGAGGTTGAAGTAAAAGAGCGCAAAGACCGTGTCGATGATGCAATGCATGCAACCAGAGCTGCTGTTCAGGAAGGTATCGTTGCTGGCGGCGGTGTTGCATTGGTAAAAGCGCTTGCTAGTCTAGAAAACCTAGCATCTGCAAATGGAGATCAGGAAGTCGGCATTCGTATTATTCGCAAGGCATTAGAGGCGCCAGCCCGCCAGATTGCAAATAATGCAGGTGCAGATGGTTCTGTAATTGTAGGCAAGTTGATTGAAGCAGAGAATCCAACAATCGGATATAATGCCCAGACAGGTGAATTTACAGACCTTATTAAGGCTGGCGTTATTGACCCAACAAAAGTGGTTCGCTCTGCACTTCAAAATGCAGCCTCTGTTGCAGGTCTTCTTGTAACAACAGAAGCAATGGTTGCAGAACTTGATGAGCCAAAAGCAGCAGCACCAGCACCTGATATGGGTGGCATGGGCGGCATGGGCGGTATGGGATTCTAAATAACCCTGTTGCCTATTCATAAATAATATTTGTAAGCTGGATAGAATATTTCTATCCAGCTTTTTTTAGTAACGGGCAAGATTAATGGGCATATTTGTTATAATTCATCCTGCCGGCCAAGAAAGTCACGGACCTGAAAAAGGGCATCTGCCAATGGCAAGCGCTCAATCGTCACGTCCGATGGAAATGCAGAGGTCAGCCGCGTTGGAAGACGGCTATCCAGCATTACAAATATTCCCTTATCATCTGCTCTTCTTATAAGTCTTCCAAATGCCTGGCGTAATTTCATTCTAGTGAGTCTGTCTGTCAGCTCATTCTTGCCAATCCATTTGGCGCGCGCTTTAAAAAGCATGTCTGGACGCGGCCAAGGCACTCTATCATATAAAATCATCCGAAGAGCTTGTCCTGGCACATCTATCCCATCTCGCACCGCATCGGTGCCTACTAAACAGCTATTTTTATCTGCTCTGAATAATTGCAATAATGTTTGTAGGTTCATCTGGTCTATATGCTGGGCATATAATGGGATATCAGCTGAGGCTAATTGACCTGCAAGATAGGGATAAATCGCCCTAAGCCTCTGAATGGCGGTAAATAAACCAAGGCTTCCGCCGCCTGCCTCTTTCATCAATGCAGCCATAGCAGCGCCAGTTGCCGCCGGTCGCTCTCTTGCGATATCAGTTACGATCAGGATACGAGTTTGATTTTTATAATCAAAGGGCGAGTCATGAATGCTGAATATAGCAGGATGGGGAAGATGGCTTGCCCCTGTTATCTGCATCGCACTTTGCCAATTATCGCTATGTTCCTGCTTAGCCGAATTAGGGTCTGTAGGCAGGTTGATATCACGCAATGTGGCTGACGTGATGGCAACGCCATGCGCCTTTTGCAATACAGCCTCACTGAAGGGAATGGTTGGGTCTAGCCAATGTCGGTAAATGCCAATATCTCTGTCTTGGCCTTCAATGCGGTCTATTTGCATCCAATCTACAAAACCATCTCTGCCTGTCACACCATGTTCTGATGATGCAAGATCTTGCAATTGCAACAGCCAGGAAGTTAAGGGCATAATTGCACGTCTTTGTAGGCTTTTTATAGCGGATTCAAAACGAGATTTTGTCTGGCTGTCAAAACTTTCTGAATTTTGGTCGATAATAGATAATAAAGATGCTTCTAGCTGCGTGAGAGGCGTTAGAAGTGCTGTTAAGTTGACTGCAAAATCTTGAGCAGCTTTTATAATATCCAGCGGTGCTGGATAAATCTCACTTTGGATATCATAGAGCGATTCTGTATTCTCAACACGGCTATATAAACATTTTCTCAAAGCTGAAAAAAATGTCTCTGCAGTGCCAAACTGGCTTGCAGATGATATTCGGTTTTGCCATCCTCGGCTTGGCAATTCACGAGCGACATCAATGACACTCTCAAACTCGCTCAAGGCCTTCTCATCACCTAAGATTAATTCGGAGAGTCTGTTGCGCAATCCACGTGCACGCCCTTTCAGACCATCTTCAGCCCCTCTAATCCATCTGCGCATCTCTGAGGCTTCGCTCGCTGTCAAAGCGCTACTAAAGGCACTATCTGCTGCATCAAAAACATGATGACCTTCGTCAAAAATCAATCTGCTCGATAAAGTCCTATCATCCTTTTGTGCGAAAACAGATTGCAGAATTAATAGGGCATGATTGGCAACAACAATATCTGCCTGCCGAGCCTCTCGCACAGACTTTTCTACAAAACATTTATGATAGTGACGACAGGCTGAATGAATACATTCTCCGCGTTTATCGGCAAGACCAAGGGTGTGTCTGCTTTGAATCAGGTCGACAAGCCATGCTGGAAAACTCGCTCCTGTTAAATCTCCGTCTGGTGATGCACTAGCCCAGCGAGCCATAAGGCCAAGCGCGATTGCGTTTGCTGGCTGACCTGGCATCTGTGATAATGCTTCGTCTAAATTAAGAAGGCAGAGATAATTCTCCCTACCTTTACGAATAACGACTCTTCTTGTTTCTTTGTTTCTAGAATTTTGAGCAGAGTTGCTCCCATTATTATTATTAAATTTTTCAGGATTATTTTGCTTTTCAGGAAGCCTTCGAAGCTCATCCGCAATTTGATGTTGCAGGGTGCGTGTATAGGTAGATATCCACACAGAGCTGTCATTTGCTTCAGCCCAAAGGCTTGCCGGGGCAAGATAGCCAAGGGTTTTTCCTATTCCAGTTCCAGCTTCAGACAATAAAAGTGTCGGATTTGGCCCAGCATCAGGCTGATCAAAAACCACACAATTAGTTGCTGCATAGTCTGTTTGCGGTTTTCGAATCTCAGAGTTTGGCCCTAACATTTCTGTTAATCTATTTCTTGCCATATCAGGCAGAATAGGTTTGATACCAGGCTCTCCTCTTGGGGCTGTATCTTGTATTTCGCTTAACACATTCCAAATCGCAGCAGCTGCAGGGGTAGGAGGTGCTTTTGGAATATCACTTCGCCCTAAAACGGGCAGGATAAGGGCAGCCCAATGCCAGCCACCCTGTCCCATCATTTCTGCAATATCTCCTACCATCTTGAAGGAATTATAAGACTCCGTATCAGATGCAAGTTGCGCATTTTCGGATATTTTATCTAACAAATTATAAGCAACAGAGCGTAATAGGAGTGCCTTTTCAAAATTTGTTTTTGGAAGAGCAAGCCCTGTTGCAAGAGCAAGTCCGGTAGGCGTAGGAAGGCAAAATTCAGCTGGTTTAACAAATGCAAACAGCTCCAATATATCAAGATATTTATCGAGTTTTGCGCCAATTTTCTTTTCAGTCCAGTTACGGTGGCAAATTAAGGGCGGGCTATTACTGGCCAGCATCTGACTGAGTTCCTCTTTTGAGGGGGTGCACACCTCTCCATCACCTGAAATCCAGTGAGTTTCGGTAATGGAAGGATATAAAATTGGGTAATCAGCGATATCGGGGCTGAGAGAGGTGAAAACAGACATAACGATATCATAAGCACCTGAATTAAATCAGGCTAGGTGTCTTTGCTTATATTATTAAATATTCTAGTTCTGAAATAAGTTAAAAATCTATTTTGTTGGCCTTAATCTATTTGCTACCAACGGCATATATCTGGCGTGCCATAAAGGCTGGTTGAAACAGATAATTTATGCTGGAAAACAGCTGCGTTACAGTTTACACAAAACCAAGCAGATAAATCATATCTCGCACAATATCAGGAATTCCAAAAATGAACCATGTGCCACATTTTAATCAAGCAATCGCTGAACTTGCAAATAATGCAAAGGCTTGGCCATTTGTGGAAGCAAGAAATCTTGTTAAACGCCTAGAAGCGCAATCAGATGATTCAGAAAAAGAAGTAATATTCGAAACAGGGTACGGACCGTCTGGATTGCCTCATATCGGGACATTTGGCGAGGTTGTCAGAACCAGTATGATACGTCATGCGTTTGAGGTGCTCTCAGGCAGAAAAACACGTCTTATATGTTTCTCAGACGATATGGACGGATTACGCAAAGTTCCAGATAACGTTCCCAACCAAGAAGAATTAGCGAAATATCTTGAAATGCCGTTAACAAAAGTGCCAGATCCGTTTGGGACTCATAGCTCATTTGGGGCGCATAATAATGCACGATTGCGGGCGTTTCTCGATAATTTTGGGTTTGAGTATGAATTTTTAAGCGCAACAGAGCTATACCAATCTGGAAAATTTGATGAGGCTTTGTTGGATGTATTGTCCAATTACGAAAAAATAATCAATATTATCCTGCCGACACTTGGCGCGGACAGACAAGCAACTTATAGCCCGTTTTTGCCAGTTTGCCCTCATACAGGAAAGGTATTGCAGGTACCATTAACACGCCATGATAAACAAGCTGGAACGATATGTTACCTTGACCCTATTACAGGCGAAGAGATGACGACTAAGGTTACAGGCGGGAAATGCAAGTTGCAATGGAAAGCAGATTGGGCAATGAGATGGCATGCACTTGGGGTTGATTATGAAATATCAGGAAAAGATTTAATCGATTCAGTTACATTATCATCAAAAATCGCAAGGGCTCTTGGCTCAACGCCCCCTGCTGGGTTTTCCTATGAGCTCTTTTTAGATCAAAATGGAGAAAAAATCTCCAAATCTAAAGGCAATGGTCTGTCAGTTGAAGAATGGCTTACCTATGGAAGTCCTGAATCCTTGTCATTATTTATGTATGCACAGCCAAAAAGAGCCAAAAGATTATTTTTTGATATCATTCCAAAGACAGTGGACGAATATTTTACACATTTAGGTAAAATAGCTGAATCTGATGAGGCCAGCCAGCTTGAAAATCCAACATGGCATATTCATAAAGGACATCCTGTAGCATTAACCCTGCCTGTTAGTTTTTCTCTGTTGTTAAATCTTGCTGGTGTGTGTGCAGCAGAAGATAATCAGGTCATCTGGTCTTATGTTGGACAATATGCCCCTGGTGTTACACCTCAAACGCATCCTCATCTTGATACGTTAATTGGATATGCAGTTACTTTCTATCAGGATAGAGTTCGCCCAGAAAAATCCTATCGTCTTGCTAGTGCAGAAGAAAAAATTCATCTTCAAAACTTAAAAGAGGCCCTTTCTGCATTGCCAGAGGAAGCAACCGCAGAAGATATACAAAATCAAGTTTATGCAATCGGCAAACACGCTGAATATGAAAATTTAAGAGACTGGTTTAGCTGTCTGTATCAAATTCTTCTAGGGCAGACACAAGGGCCAAGGATGGGTAGTTTTTTTAAGTTATATGGTCTGCAATCCAGTCTTGCCTTACTTGAAGATGCGCTTAATGACAGATTGGGACAGGCTGAGCGAACATGATCTGGCAGACGCTGGCAAATTTAACCAAGATACTTCCAGGGGAGGCATCGCACCAGCTAGCGGTAGGCGCTTTGTCAGTAGGACTGCACCCAAGATATAACCTAGTTAAATTACCAACAATGGTAGGAGAGCTCTACTTTGCCAATCCGGTTGGACTAGCAGCGGGGTTTGATAAGAATGCAGCAGCTATTTCAGGATGTTTTGCCCTTGGATTTGGGAGTGTTGAAATAGGAACTGTAACCCCATTGCCACAGCCGGGAAATCCAAAACCACGTGTCTTTCGGCTGCCAGAAGATGACGCCTTTATCAATAGATACGGATTTAACAGTGATGGGATGGAGGCTGTGGCAACACGGCTTTTGAAATATCGCAAAATCAAAACAGCAGAACACATAATTGGGGTGAATATAGGAGCTAATAAAGATTCAGAAAATAAAATAGAAGATTACTTTACGGCCTGTTTGAGGCTTGCAGGATTAGCTGATTATGTCACTATAAATATCAGCTCGCCAAATACCTCTGGACTAAGAGACTTGCAAAAATCAGCCTCCCTGAGGGAAATAATTAAGAGCGTAAAACGCGCATTAACGCAAGCAGGGTTGCTCAAACCTATTTTTATTAAACTGGCTCCAGACCTTTCCAATACGGATTTGTTTTCGGCAATTGAAGTAATGGTGAGTGAGGGAATTGCCAGTGTTATTATTAGCAATACCACTCTGGATCGAGATAATCTTAAAAACAAAAAAAACAGGGATCAGGTAGGAGGGCTATCTGGGGCTCCTTTATTTAGATTATCAAGTGAGAAATTATCAGAGGCATATGCCTTTGCAGGGGGACAAATTTCTTTTATCGGTGTTGGTGGCGTGAGAAGCGTTACAGACGCCTATACTAAAATCCTGCTTGGCGCTGATCTTGTGCAGCTTTATTCCTCTCTTGCATTATCAGGGCCTCATATTGCGAATCACATCAATACAAATCTTGCCAAATTATGCTTGGGGGAGGGGCTTCGTGATTTGAGCGAGGTACGTGGCAGCTTTAGTTCTTTTGATAAAGCGCACCGACATGCTGAGCATGCTGTGAAAACACATTTAAAACCTGAATAATGGACGGCGAATCGGCACTAGCCTCATATAATTTATAATCAGCCCCTAGCGGGTGCGAACGCTGCATCGCTTCTGTTTTTTCTTTGTAATACATCACAATGAACAAACTCAAAGATTGTGCCATTGAATAGTTGCATCGCCTTTCATGAATTTCATGACATAGAAGATTTAAGGATAATTGCTCTTGTTCAATAATCATGTCCAAATGGTGCCAGAAATAAGTTTCTAGCTGAATCGTGGTGCGACGATCCCCCAAAGTAACATTTCGCTTTTCAAGATAGTGAGATGTATTATCCATTCGTGGTATCTTATAGAAATTATGTTAATAAAAACTTTATGACGCGCCAAGATTTTAGAAGAGTTGACCTATTGGCGCGATTGCTCTATATCCATGTCTCACATTAAGAAAATGGCATAAGATAAAAGGAAGTCGTTATGGCGAAACGTTGTCAGATTACTGGTAAAACTGTAATGAGTGGAAATAATGTAAGTCATGCGAATAACCGTACACGCAGACGCTTTCTGCCGAACCTGCAGGTTACAACCATGCAGTCAGATATTCTTGGTCGCTCTTTAAAGCTTCGTGTATCAACAAGCGCGATTCGCACTGTTGAAAAGCATGGCGGCATTGACCCATTTTTAATTCAAGCTAGAAATAGCGAATTAGCTGACGAAGCACGTGCTATCAAGTCTGAGATACTAGCTGCATCGCAGAGCTAAAATATCTAACTAAGCCTTAATTCCTAACGGTATCTTTAAAAAAAAGAGGGTGAGCGCTAATAAGGTGCTTGCACCGTGATTGAGCTGCTAAAAGAGTTAAGAGAAAACCTTGCGAGGCGGCTTTGCATTTTCATCAAACAAATCAGCTAGCTGTGTCATTACCGCTCCGCCAAGCTGTTCTGCATCTGTTATTGTTACGGCACGCTCATAATAACGTGTAACATCGTGACCAATGCCGATAGCAAGCAGCTCTACAGGAGAGCGTTCTTGGATCATCGCAATTACCTGTCGAAGGTGCTTTTCAAGATAATTTCCGCTATTAGCAGACAAAGTCGAATCATCGACAGGGGCACCATCAGAAATCACCATTAATATTTGCCTGTCTTCGTGTCGAGCAAGCAACCTGTTATGTGCCCAAAGTAATGCCTCACCGTCGATATTTTCTTTTAGAATGCCTTCACGAAGCATTAGCCCAAGCGAACGCCTTGCTCGGCGATAAGGAATATCGCCTGCTTTATAAATAATGTGCCTTAAGTCGTTTAATCTGCCAGGCTTATCTGGTTTTCCAGCAAGTTGCCAAGCCTCTCTGGATTGCCCCCCTTTCCATGCTTTGGTTGTAAAGCCCAGAATTTCAACTTTTACACCGCATCTCTCTAAAGTGCGTGCCAGAATATCAGCTGTGACAGCTGCAATCGTTATAGGACGACCGCGCATTGAGCCTGAATTATCCAGAAGAAGGGTTACAATCGTATCTCTGAATTTAGTATCCTGCTCTTGTTTAAAGGATAAGGCAGATAGCGGCTGGGTTACAACGCGGTGTAATTTTCCAGCATCAAGAACACCTTCTTCAAGGTCAAAATCCCAAGAGCGATTCTGATACGCCATTAGCTTGCGCTGTAGCCGGTTTGCTAATTTTGCAATCACAGAAGTTAGGCTTTCAAGATGCCTGTCAAGCAGCCCTCGAAGTCTATCAAGCTCTTCTGAATCGCATAATTCGGCTGCTTCGATTATTTCATCATATTTATCTGTAAATACCCGGTACCCCTGGTTTCGAGCTGTTTCATCAGATTGGTAATCACGGGGGTCACCGCCAGGTGCGTCACCTTCTGCCTGACCTTCCATTTCTTCATCTGAATCATCATCAACCCCGTCTTCGGCAGCCATTGCAGCAGCATCGCCCTCCATCTCAACAGATTGCGAATCATCCCCGTCTGAATCATCTTCTCCAGTTGCTGATTGTGCTTGCTGCTCCCCTTCTTGGTCATCTTCAGTCTGATTGCCAGTGCTATCATCATCTCCCTCGCCATCATCCCCGCCTTCGGAATTCTCGCCAAGGTCACTTTGCAACGCCCCAATAAGCTGTTTTGCAAAATCAGCAAACACCGCCTGATTCTGTGTGGCTGATTTCATTTCCTCCAACAGATCGCCAGCGCGCGATTCAATAAAGGGACGCCATAAATCCATTGCCATTCCAGCAGCTGCAGGTGGTTTCTCGCCTGTTAATTTCTCACGGATAATAAGTCTAACCGCTTCTGACAGCCCATTTTCAAGCTGGTCAGATGCTTCGGGTGAGGGAATACCAAGGGGGTGGAGTGTGTAATGTATTTCAAGGCGTTCTGTTAAATTCTTGCGAACCCCGGCCATATCATTTGAGCCAATTGCCTCTACCCTTGCTTTTTCGGCTGCTTCAAACACCATTTTAGCAGCAGATGATTTTGGGCTAACTCTCTGATGGGTTTTTTTATTATGATGCGCGAGCCATAACCCAGCAGCATCACTAGCACCCCGTAATTGATTTTCAGTATTTGCAGAGCGCTCTCTTGGAGGTGCTGGCAGTCTTACCCCATCATTGGTAATGATGCTATCCTGACCAACATATCTAACCTCATGCTGGGTGCCACCAGCTAATGCACGCAGGCTTGCAGCATTAGCTTTTAAAAACATCTCATCAATAGGTTTGCTCACGCTAACAGGCCGTTTCTATTTTCAAGATGCTTTGGCCGAGAAGCTTGGTGATTCAGGTAAATCAATGCCAAACACACGTTGGTAATATTCTGCAATCACAGGCCGCTCAACCTCATCACATTTATTCAAAAAGCTCAGCCTGAATGCAAGGGTTATATCATTAAAAATACGCGCATTCTCAGACCATGTTAGAACAGTTCTAGGGGACATTACGGTTGATAAATCGCCAGCCATAAAACCTTTGCGAGTTAGATCTGCCATCCGAACCATTTGCGATACCTGTTCCTTGCCAGCTGGCGTATTATAGCTTTTTTGTTTCGCAACGATTATGCCAACCTCATCATCGTGAGGCAAATAGTTCAGGGTTGCCACAATAGACCATCTATCCATTTGACCCTGATTAATTTGTTGTGTGCCGTGATAAAGCCCTGTTGTATCTCCAAGGCCAACGGTATTCGCTGTTGCAAATAACCTGAAATTTGGGTTTGGGTGAATGACTTTATTGGTATCTAGAAGGGTTAATTTACCATCTACTTCTAATACTCGCTGGATTACAAACATAACATCTGCACGACCTGCATCATATTCATCAAAAACAAGAGCGACAGGATTTCTTAATGCCCATGGAAGCAAGCCTTCTTTAAATTCGGTTACCTGCTTGCCATCTTTAAGAACAATGGCATCTTTTCCTATCAGATCTATCCTGCTGATATGACTATCCAGATTAATACGAAGGCAAGGCCAGTTTAACTTAGCAGCAATCTGTTCGATATGAGTTGATTTACCAGTGCCGTGATAGCCTTGAATCATAACCCGTCTGTTAAATGCAAATCCTGCCAAGATCGCAAGCGTGGTATCATGATCAAACTGATAGTCAGGATCTAAGGTCGGGACATACTCAGAAGAAGCAGAAAAACCAGGGACCTGCATATCAATGTCTAATCCAAAGGTTTCTTTTACATCATAATGTGTATCAGGAGCAGTGATTGAATGCGCGGTATTGCTGTTATTGATAAAGTCAGACAAAGGGATTCGCCTTTCAGAATATTAAAGATAGTACCAAAATTAATGGGTTAGCACAGATGCTAACAAATTGGTGTGAATTTATTGATAATCAATCATAAAATCCACCCCCAAAAATAACTTTTTATTAATTACTGGGATTTTAAATCAATAGCGGGGTATAATTTTTTCAATATCGAGTAGGCACTATTTATCTCTTTTAGCCTCTCTTCTGCATCTATATCCCCCTGATTTCTGTCAGGATGATACTTCATAGCTAATTTTCGATAAGCACTTTTTATATCTGATTCACTGGCTTCACGGGAAATGCCAAGTGTATCATAAAAATCATC
>ERZ802822.18-NODE-18-length-115377-cov-17.614987_pt1 | contig 115377 bp, 96 predicted proteins | sample MGYA00345649_ERZ802822 | MGnify/ENA primary metagenome ERZ802822 (study PRJEB30503, sample SAMEA104212359) | marine metagenome | biome: Westerlies Biome; feature: [SRF] surface water layer (ENVO:00010504) within the epipelagic zone...; material: water... | reverse complement strand
CAAGCCGCACTAGCCTCTACAACATCTATGATAATGAATGGGACTTCGATCTCTTAAACTTGTTCGGCGTGCCGTCTGAGGGGTTGCCAGATGTAATGGATTGTGCAGCTGAATTCGGCACAGCAGATGAAGATCTGATCGGCATGGCCCTGCCCATCCGCGGTGTTGCCGGCGACCAGCAGGCAGCCGCAATCGGTCAGGGATGCTTTACACCCGGCGCATTGAAATCCACCTACGGCACGGGCTGCTTTGTGATCATCAACACTGGTGATACCGCCATTGCCTCGACAAACAAGCTGCTGACCACGATCGGCTATCGGCTGCAAGACCAGACCAGCTATGCGCTGGAAGGGTCGATCTTTGTGTCGGGTGCCATCGTGCAGTGGCTTCGTGACGGGTTACAGATCATTGCCAGCGCGCCCGAAACCGAAAGCATGGCAAGCGGCATGTCCGGCAATAACGGCGTCTATATGGTGCCCGCTTTGACCGGACTTGGGGCGCCACATTGGCAACCCGATGCCCGTGGGGCCATTTATGGCATTACCCGTGATACCGGACCGGCCGATTTTGCCCGCGCCGCACTGGAATCCGTTGCCTATCAGACAAATGATCTGTTCACCGCCATTGCCGGTGACGGTATTCCGGTGTCGGTGGTGCGCGTTGATGGCGGGATGACGGAAAATAACTGGCTGATGCAGTTTCTGGCCGACATCATTGACCTGCCGGTCGACCGGCCGGTTGTGCGCGAAACAACCGCGCTTGGTGCGGCGATGCTGGCCCTGATGCAAAGTGATCCATCGATCACGCTGGATGACATCGCCAGCCGCTGGCAGCGCGATGCCGGCTTTGTCCCAAAGATGGATGCCAGCACAAGGCGCGATCTGGTGGCGGGCTGGAATCTGGCCATGCAGCGGACATTGACCGGATGCTGACCGGATGCTGACTGCGCTTAGTGGCCGTGTGGAAGCCTGGCACAGCAGCCGGTTTGTGCGGCCATGGCTCGGCCCCTTGCCCCTGACACGTGGACTGATTCTGGCAGCTTTGGTGCTGGCAGTTGTTGCCGTCTTTGCGAATGTGAAGGTGCGCTATGATCAAGGCCAGATATGGAAAGCCAATCCTGAAATTACCGAAATCGCCGGAGCCATGTCCTTTTCCACTGCTGATGCTCCCTATTTCCTGGGGCATGCTGCCGCTGCCGAGGCAGGTCTTTCGCCAGATGATTACCTTCGCAAGCGAAACTATCCGAATGGCGAGATAGCCTATCAGCAACGCGACGATGATGACCCGGCAGCCAAACGCCCCCTGTTATCAACGCTGATTTCCTGGCTGGCGCCTTCATCCAGCCCCGGCGAATTGCTGATGGCTGGCCACACCATCCTTCTTGTCAGTGCCGGAGTGACTGCGCTGATGATTATTCTGGCTTTCGGGGCAACAGGATACTGGCTTGAAGGCACGGCGGCCGCCATCGGCGGCGGGCTGTCATCTGCCTATCTTGGGCGTTCATCCTTCGGGCGGATTGATACCGATCAGCTGAATTTGGGGCTGATGTATCTGATGTTCGGACTGGTCATGATGTCGGCCAGATCCAGAACAATGCTGACAACCCTGTTTTGGTGCATTGCCGCTGGCGCAACGGCCAGCATTTTCATGGCCTGGTATGGCAAGCCAGAATTGATCTGGATGGCGATGGCCGCCTATTTCTGGTTGCTCATTGTCCTGCAACGAAATGTTCGAACAACAGCATTGTGTCTGGCCCTCTTTTATGCATTTGCACCAGTCACGTTGCCAAATCCGTTTGAATCAATCTATGTGCAGACCCATATCAGCGATGGCGATTTTCTATTTCCAAACACGATCGACACCATCACCGAGGTCGCACGTGTTTCAGTCACCGAAATTCTGGTCAGAGCAGCCGGTTCGGTTGAAATGGGTCTGGTGTGCCTGATTGGCCTCGCACTATGGGCCGCCCGACACCCAGTCATGGCCATTGCTTATGGGCCGCTTGCCGCATTCGCGCTTCTGAATTTCCTGATTGGCAACCGTGCCATTTTTTATTCGGCACCAATTTTTTGGTTTGGTGCGGCCTTCCTGATGACGAGCGCTGCACGCTTCGTTACCGAGGCGATGTCATCACAGCCAGACACGGTCACCCAGACCCGTGCCATCAGTTCACCAGCCAGCATTGCAGCTGCGACGCTGTCTCTTGTCTTTGCATGGGTAAATGTGCCCAGCGATTATGTGCCGCGTCCCAGCTTTCCCAAGCCTGTTCTGGAGGGACTGGTCAAGCTGGAAAACATAGCCACATCCGAGGCGTCGGTCGTTGCCACCTGGTGGGATTACGGCTACGCATCGCTATTTCTCAACAAGTTACCAACACTGCATGACGGGGGAAGCCAGACCGGACCTGCCACCCACTTCTTTGCCCAAGCCTTGTTAATGTCTAATCAGCTCAAAACTGTCCAAACGCTGCAATTTCTGACCCGCCAGGGGGCAGACGGCATTCAGCAATACAACTCCAAAGCGGCCCTTTTTCATGACGTTAACCAGCCAGCTGACGGCAATGTTCCAGACATCTATCTTGTTCTTACCGGCCAGATGGACGGCTGGATCAGCACCATCTCACAGCTTGGCAACTGGGATATCGAAACTGGAAAACCGATTAGATTGCCAGACAATAACGGGGCTTCACATGTCGAATATTTCGGGCTTGGCTGCAACTATCGCAGCTTTCCGTCTGCCATTACCTGTGGGAACGTCAATTTTGATTTCGACCGCGGTCTGATGAACGACGCACCTGCTGTCACCGGCTGGACCCATGCCAACAGCGGTGTTGCCCAGAATGTGCGTCGGTATGACGATGACGCCCCCTTTGGAGTGCAGACACTGCAGATCAATAACCGCCTGACATCACAATTGATGCATCGCCAGCTTTATGACAGCAGCTATAATAAACTGTTCCATCTTGGGCTGATCGAAGCGCCGGGTGTCACTCTGGTCTATGATGATTACCCGCATATCCGGATCTACAAAATCGCCGGACAGGAATAGCTGCGACTATTCGAACTCAGCCCGAAGGCGCTTCTTGTCGATCTTGCCAACACTTGTCTTGGCGATTTCAGCAACAAATCGGAATTGGTCTGGCACAGCCCATTTCGACAGATTGCCGGCCGCCACCGCTTGTTGTGCAGCTGCAGAAATCCCGCCTTTTATGGCATCTTCCTCCGCCCCTTCCCGTGCCACGATCAGCAACACCGGACGTTCACCCCATTTATCATCTTGAACGCCAATTGCGGCCACCTCGGCAACGCCATCAACCGCAGAAACCAGACTTTCAAGTTCCAGCGACGACACCCATTCACCGCCAGACTTGATCACATCCTTCATCCGGTCGGTGATCATCAACGCGCCACTTGCATCGATATGGCCAACATCGCCTGTATGCAGATAATCACCTTCCCATAACGCCTCTGTCGCCTCTGGATTTTTCACATATTCGGCGTTCAACCAGGGTGCGCGCACCACCACCTCGCCTGTGCTGGCACTATCACGTGGCAGTTCGGCCATGCCTGCACCAACCGTCTGCAGATCAACCAGCGGCAAGGGGTTTCCAGTCTTCAGACGTGCCTCAACATCAGCCTCGTCATCTGGATCAAGCACAGCGAATGTCAGCACCGGACAGGTCTCGGACAGGCCATAGCCGGTATACACATTGATCCCCTGTGCCAGCGCCGACTCGGCAAGACCGCGTGGCAATGCAGACCCTCCGATCAGCATTTTCAGCCGGGAAAGATCAGTGTCTGCTGCTTCCGGGGCCGATAGCAGCATCTGAAGAATGGTGGGCACACAGTGCGAGAAGGTCGCCCCCTCCTCGGCAATCAGCCGCAGCAGATTTGCCGGGGTGTAACGGCCCGCATAGACCTGCTTTATGCCCAGCAATGTTGCTGCATAGGGAAAGCCCCACGCATGGACATGGAACATCGGCGTGATTGGCATATAGACATCGCCGCGATGCAGGCGGTTTGACGTCTCAATCGGCCCAAAACCCGCCAGCAACCCCATCGTATGCAGCACCAGTTGGCGATGCGAATAGGCAACCGCCTTCGGTTCTCCCGTCGTGCCGGTCGTATAGAATGTGGTAGCGCGCGTGCCCTCGTCAAAATCAGGAAATTCGAAATCTGTAGCCGGGCCAGCCATCATTTCATCATAGCTGGTAACAAAATCGAAAGAACATTCCGGGTCTTGTGCCGGGTCGTCACGCAGCAGGATCAACCGCACCTTGCGTTTCACCAGCGGCATCACCTCTTCCATGAGGGGCAGGAAATCAGCATGGACAAGGATCACGTCATCCTCGGCATGGTCGATTGTGTAGGCAATCTGCGCCGGCGCCAGACGGATATTCACCGTATGCAACACCGCCCCCAGCATGGGCACGGCAAAGAAACATTCGAAATAGCGATGCGTGTCCCAGTCCATCACCGCAACAACATCGCCGTGCCCGATACCATGCCTGGCAAGGCCACTTGCCAATGTTTTCAGGCGCGTATCAAAGTCGCGATAGGTGTAGCGCATCAAACCGTCACTGACGATTTCAGTCTCGGGCGCATTCTGCAGCGGTGTACGCAGCAACGATTTAATCAGCAACGGGAAATAGGCGGGCGAGTCTGCAGACAGCATGATGGCACTCCTGTTTATCAGGAAACGCTAACAGGCCAATTCGGGTAAATTCAAGCCTGATAAAGCGGCATCTACTTCTGACGCGCCTGATGGGCCACCGCCAGAGCAAACGCAATAGAACTCCACATGAAGGTATTGTTCCATTGACCGAAGAAATCAGCCGTCGACTGGATCGGAAAGAAGAAGCCAAACGGCACAACAAAACAGGTGGCCGCGAGGACATCACCTCTTCTGGCGAGGTTGGCTTTGAAACATGTCCATATAATCGAGGCAATCATCACCGTGGCCAGCACAAGCCCGATCAATCCCGTTTCGCCAAGAATCTGAAGATAATAATTATGCGGATGTGTGTGGCATGCCACATCAGGGTTATCTGCTGAGATCGTGGGGCATAACAAGCGGTAATTATCTGGGCCAATTCCTATGACTGGCGACGTGTAGAATGCATCGATCGCCCCGTTCCATACCCGTTTGTAGGGACTGGCCTCATGGACGGGAAGCTGTTCAATGAAGGTGGTGACAAACCGGTTTCCAATCGCAGGTTTCAAAAGAAAGACCCCGAAAACGGCAACAACCTCAACAGAAACCAGCAACGCGTACCGTGACCAGATTGGCTTGTGGACAAGCCCGGCAAGCATACCGGCCATCGCACGCAGAATGAAATTGATCCGCTCGCCCGTCAGGACAGATGCAATAATTGTGATCAATGAAACCAGTGCCGCCAGACCAGCGATTTTGGTTCTTGCCGACACCGCCAACGCGACAAGCACACAGAATAATGGCAGGCCGGCTTTTGCCAGATAATTGCCCGGGGTCAAATCACCATACGGCCACGACAAGCGGCCCCCACGTTGACCAATAATTGTGAATTCAGCGAACAATATGCCGCTCATAATCAGCATGCCAGCGCCCATGGAAATAAGCATCGCCATCAAAATTCGCGGATCGCGCGCCAACCAGAATGCACTGGCAAAGGCAAACAAAGGAAACCGAAACCAGGCAGCCGCTTCACCCAGTGAATAGCCCGGCAATGTTGAAAGCGCAGCCGAGATCAAACACCAGAGCCAGAAAACGAAGACGGCCCGCACCCAGAAATGTCGGGTCCAACCCCAGTCTTTTCTGTAGATACAACGGCCGATAAATGCCAAACCGCAGAGTGACAGCCACGCATCTGCCGGGCTTCGCTCTATCAGCATGAAAAAGGGACCGAGAAGATAGAAGACTGTAACGGCCATGCGCGGCCATGCTTGAGCTGAAATTGCTTGCTGCGCGCCGGCAATATTCTGGCCGAACCAACCGCGGATGCGTCCCTCATTCATAGTCTTGATGTCCTTGGTCAGAGACCAGCTGGCGAGCCACAAAAATACTACGCAATACCAATTGTCGGGGCGTCAGTAATCCAGCCACCACCCAGAACCACATCGTTATCCGTTACATCGTAAAGAACCGCCGCCTGGCCTGTTGCGATACCAAATTGACGCTCATCAAGGTGCAATATTGCGGTGTCATCTGCGACTGATGACAACGTCGCGGGCATTGCCGGTGCGGTATTTCTCAATCGCGCCAGAACCTTTGCGCCAACTGCCGGCGCACCGCGACCCGAGGTCCAACTTGTTTCGGACAAAATTACCTCATGACAGGCCAGCGCAGATTGCGGGCCGACTATAACCTTATGCGTACCCGCATCAATGCCAACCACATATAGCGGGCCATCGCTTTCATCGGCATCCTTGCGCCCACCGATTCCCAGCCCTCGCCGCTGCCCGATCGTATAATCGATAACGCCGTTATGTGTGCCCAGCACAGTGCCATCCAGATGCACAATCTCGCCCGGCTCTACCGCGCCGGGGCGCAACCTGCGCACCACATCACCGTACCGCCCGTTCGGCACGAAACAGATATCCTGACTGTCCGGCTTCTCAGCGACCGACAGCCCGTATTTATGTGCCAGCGCACGTGTGTCGTCCTTGGTCATGCCGCCCAGCGGAAAGCGCAGATAATCCAGCTGCTCAGGCGTTGTGGCAAACAGGAAATAGGACTGATCCTTGCCGGAGTCGGCGCCGCGATGCAGTTCCGGACCGTCATCACCATCAACGCGTTGCACATAATGGCCGGTGGCAAGACAGTCAGCTTTCAGATCACGTGCAGTTGCCAGCAGATCGGTAAATTTCACAGTTTGATTGCAGCGCACACAGGGGATCGGGGTTTCACCACGAAGATAGCTGTCGGCAAAATCCTGCATCACCTGATCATGGAACCGGCCTTCATAATCCAGAACGTAATGCGGAATGCCGAGCCGCCCCGCAACAGTGCGCGCATCATGAATATCAGCACCGGCACAGCAGGCACCCTTTGCCTGAACAGCAACACCATGATCATAAAGCTGCAGGGTTATGCCGATGACATCATAACCCTGTTCATGCAGCAACGCCGCAGTTACAGAGCTGTCAACACCGCCAGACATGGCAACAACCACCCGCGTTTCGGCAGGTGGTTTGGCAAAGCCAAGCGAGTTTCGCGTCGCCGTCATGTCCGCATCTGTTTCTGGATGTGACAGCATAGCCATCCCTGCTCGCCTTTCTAGAAGTCGTCAGGAACCGTAACCCGCAAACCATCAAGCTCTGGTGACATCGCAATCTGGCATCCAAGCCGCGAGGTGTCAGACAGGCCAAAAGCCAGATCCAGCATATCTTCCTCATCTTCGCTTGGCCCGCCAGTCTTGGCATACCAGTCGGCATCGACAATCACGTGACAGGTTGCACAGGACAGGCAGCCGCCGCAGGTGCCCTCGATGCCAAGATTGGCATCACGCCCTGCTTCCATCACGGTAACGCCTTCATCGACGGTTACCGAATGTTCCTTGCCATCAGGCGTCTTAAAAATGATGCTCGGCATGCCCCGGCACTCCTGTCAGTCACAAATTCAAAATGGGCCACCATCGACCCTGACGACCCGCTTTTACAGGTCACTCAGAACTTCCGCAAGCCTTTCGAAATCAGCGGCCTGTGATTGCCAGCCAGCAGAAATACGCACGGCGCGCCGCGCGCCTTCGCCTGCCTGCATGGCTGTCAACACATGGCTTTCATGCACCTTGCCTGATGAACAGGCGGCACCAGCACTGACAGCGATCCCTGCAATGTCCAGCGCCATCACCATGATCTCCGAAGTCTTGTCACCCACCGCGATGCACGAGGTGTTGCCAATCCTGTCTGCCCGGCTGCCAAAAATCGCAACATCATCACGCATCTTTTGCATACGCGCCTCAAACGCGTCACGCCACCCCGCCATGTCATGGTAAAGCCCGACATCGTCAAAGGCAGCGCGCGCCGCCGCACCAAACCCCGCAATACCGAGGAAATTTTCCGTCCCCGACCGGCGTCCCTGTTCCTGACCACCGCCACGCAGCAAGCTTGTCAACCGGTTGCCGGGCCGCACCAGCAAAGCACCAACACCTGCGGGGCCGCCAATTTTATGCGCTGATATGGTGGCATAATCCAGCCCGCTATTGGCAAAATCGAGATGCGTCTTTCCCAGCATCTGCACCATGTCGCTATGCACCGCAGCACCAGCGTCACGCGCCATTGCAACAACAGATTCGATCGGTTGGATGACCCCGGTCTCATTATTCGCCATCATCACGGAAACCAGTGTCTTTGCACGCATCGCATCCGGCACAGCATCCAGGCAGTCAGCGAGATGATCCAGATCAATAAGCCCGTCCCGGTCAACGCGCACAATATCTGCACCGGGCGCAGCATGCAGAACAGAATCATGCTCGATCGCGCTGGTGATGATGTGATCAAAGCCTGACAGCACCAGATTGTTGGACTCGGTCCCGCCGCTGGTAAACACGATATCTGCAGCACGGCTGCCAACAAGGATGGCGATCTCTTCGCGCGCGCCCTCGACGATCAGGCGTGCTGACCGCCCGAATCCATGCACCGAAGACGGGTTTGACGGCGGACCCATTGCCTGTTGCATGGCCGTAACGGCTTCCGGACGCAGCGGCGCTGTGGCGTTATTGTCCAGATAAAGGGCCGGTCCCGGTGACATGAGGCCTTGTGACATGATCGTGGATCAGCTTTTGCGAGACCGCGGCGTCAGTGGCGGCTCATCACCCAACATCGGCTTGCCGGCTTCATCATGCAATGCCGAGGCGGACAGCCTGTCTTCCATATCGTTCAACCGCGCCCGCAGGCTGTGCACTTCATCAACCAGTGCGGCAATGGTCCGTCCGCGCGGGTCAACATCATCGGGATTGCTGACGCCGTAAGCCGCAAAAGGCGCGTCGGCTGTGATTTTTGACTGGGTTGCGGGTTTCGCAGCCAGTTGACGTGCCGGCACACCAACGACCGTCGCACCTGCCGGCACATCTTTTGTCACAACCGAATTACCACCAACACGAGCGCCGGCACGAACGGTTATGTTGCCCAGAATCTGCGCACCAGACCCGACAATAACATCATCTTCCAGCGTCGGATGGCGTTTGATGGAGCGCTGCGCTTCGGCATCGACAGCCGGCAGTACACCGCCAAGCGTCACACCCTGATACAGCGTTACATTGCGGCCAACAACCGAGGTCTCACCAATCACCACACCTGATCCGTGATCCACAAAAAAGCCGCAACCGATTGTCGCGCCCGGATGGATCTCAATGCCGGTAAACCAGCGCGCCAGCTGCATGATAAAACGGGCGATGAACTTCAGACCGGCCTTCCACAAAGGATTCGCAATCCGGTATGCCAGCATCACCTGAAAACTGGGATACAGAAACATCGCCGCCAGCTTGTTGCCCGCAGCCGGGTCGCGCGCACGAATAGCGTTCAAATCACGGTTCAGCTTTGCGAACATCCCTCTGCTCCCTTCAAGGCCCGGAATAGCGTAAGATGGACACAGTTACACTCGGGCAGATGCCACCGGCAGTTTATCGAAATTAACCTTGTCTGCGTATGCCGACTTGGCCTGTCGATCGTATTAAGATATAAGCGCTTTCCATAAAATCACAAGAAAAGTGGAATGATCATGCCTGAGGTGATTATCAACGGTCCAGAGGGACGTATTGAGTGCCGATACATGCCTGCCGAAGCGCCTGACGCCCCGACCGCACTGATCCTCCATCCCGAGCCTGATCGCGGTGGCACAATGAACAATCGTGTGACCTATGCATTATACCAGCATTTTCAGTCACGCGGCTTTGCTGTCATGCGGTTCAACTTTCGCGGCGTTGGCCGCAGCCAGGGCACCTATGATAATGGTGAGGGCGAATTGTCTGATGCAGCCACGGCTATGGACTGGCTGCAGTCACAGAACCCGGCATCAACACAATGCTGGATCGCCGGGTTTTCATTCGGGTCGTGGATCGGCATGCAGCTGATGATGCGCCGGCCAGAAATTCGCGGCTTCATCTCTGTCACTCCGCCGGCGGTGACACATGACTTCACGTTTTTGGCCCCCTGCCCGGCATCTGGTCTGATTGTACATGGCGAAGACGACACAGCCGTGCCACCAGATTCCGTTCACAAGCTGGTCGAGCGGCTGTCCATCCAGAAGGGTGTCACCATCGATGTGGATGTTGTACCCGGCGCCAATCATTTTTTCACCGACCATCTGGACCAGATGGTCGAACGGGTATCGGCCTATCTCGATGACGCACTGCCGGAAGAAACCCCCGAACCCCTTTTCGAATAGAAAGCCGAACGCCCGATGTCATACGACTCCGAGCTGATCCGCACCTATACTGAACGCGGTTATGTTCACCAGATCACCAGTGATCTGGGTCTGGATCAACGCGCCACCGAACAGGTTATTCCGGCCTATATCGGCTTTGATTGCACGGCTGACAGCCTGCATGTTGGCTCGCTTGTGCAGATCATGATGCTGCGCGTTCTGCAACGCACCGGGCACAAGCCGATTGTTCTTATGGGCGGTGGTACGACAAAGGTCGGCGACCCGTCCGGCAAGGATGCGGCCCGCCCGCTTTTGTCCGATCAGGACATTGAAAACAACAAGCAGGGCATTCGCCAGGTGTTTGAGAAGTACCTGACTTTCGGCGATGGCCCGACAGACGCAATCATGGTCGATAATGCCGAGTGGCTGGACAATCTGGCCTATATCCGGTTCCTGCGGGATTTCGGACCGCATTTTTCGATCAACCGGATGCTGGGCATGGAGTCGGTGAAGTTGCGGCTGGACCGCGAACAACCGCTGTCATTCCTCGAATTCAACTATGCCATCCTGCAGGCCTATGACTTCATGGAACTGCGTCGGCGGTATGGCTGCGTGCTGCAGATGGGCGGGTCGGACCAGTGGGGCAACATCGTCACCGGCATCGATCTGACGCGCCGTGTTGACAGCCAGGAAGTGTTCGGCCTGACATCACCGCTGATTACCACCGCATCTGGCGCCAAGATGGGCAAGACGGCAGATGGTGCGATCTGGCTGAATGCCGACCGCCTGTCACCGTTCCAGTTCTGGCAGTTCTGGCGCAATACCGAAGATGCCGATGTTGAACGCTTTCTGTCGCTCTTCACCGAACTGCCAATGGATGAGGTGCGCCGGCTTGGGGCGCTGGAAGGGGCCGAGATCAACGAGGCCAAGATCATTCTGGCAAATGAGGCCACAACGCTTTGCCACGGTGCAGATGCTGCTGGCGACGCCATGCAGACTGCACAGCAGACTTTTGCCGATGGCGGGGTGGGCGACGGATTGCCGCAAATCTCGCTGTCAGCTGAAGAAGCTGACGGTCTTGGCATGATCGCCGCGCTGGTAAAGGTTGGGTTTGCCAAATCGAATGGCGAGGCACGCCGGCTTATTCGCGGCGGCGGCGCTCGCCTGAATGATGTCGCCATCAATGATGAAGATCATGTGATGCAAGACGCAGATTTCGGCGATGGACGTGCCAAGATTTCGGCTGGCAAGAAGCGTCATGCCCTTATTGTGATCAGCTGACTTGCCGGGATAAACTGACTTGCCGGGATAAACTGGTCACTCATCAATTGACGGGCCCAGAATACGCTCGCCCTCGCGCTCAAGCCAGGACGGGCTCAGAATATCGCGCAACACCCCGGGGATGACCGAGGCCGGTGTGACAGAGCTGTCCGGATCATCGATATCACCCTTCAGGCTGAACTGCGTGACAAACAGCCCGGCCTTGTCGACGCCTGTCAGAATTTGCCCGACCAGCGGTATGACTCCGATTATGTTGCTGAGGAAACTGGCTGGCACCAGATTACCACTGACATCGACCGTTCTTGTTTCGCGGTCATACTCGCCGACAAACGTAACCGACACTGCCTGCCCCTGACCGGCCACCTGTTTCAGTCTGACTTGAGGGCCACGGTTTTCGATCAACGCCTCACCCCATCCGAAATAGGTACCCTCGCCCTCCAGCAATCCGATAAGTCCCGCCGGGCCAAGCACCGAAAAGGCGCGTACCGCGCGCGGGGCCTCGACAACGCGGAAGTTCGTAATGCGGATTTTGGTGTCGAAATTGGCGTATCCATCAAGAAATCTGGTCTTGAGAACCAGATCACCCGACCGGATGGTGTCGGTCACACCAAGTCCTTTCAGAGTGCTGCCGCCATTGTCAGAGGTCATGACCAGCTCAGCCGGACTGTCCTTGTTATCAACATACCGGATTGATGTTTCCGCCCCGCCGACCAGACCTGCGCCGTCCATCAAATCGGCGTTTTCACCAAATTGAATGTCAACCTGCGCCTCGGTGATCAATGGCTTTGTCTTGTTGAAAAGATCGCCCGAAAAGCGGGCCTTGCCGCCGCCATTGCTGCGTTTTGAACCGATGATCTGGCCGCTCAGGACAATACCGTCACCGGCGATGATGCGATCAGCAAGAAATTCAAACGAGATGGCCCTGCCTTCACCAAGCCCGCGGTTGCGGCGCAATGGCACCAGATCAATCAGCTTGGCATTGCCTGCAATGCGCCAGTCACCATTCTCGGCTGTCGACACCGTCAATTGCTGGATATCGTTGCCGGGCCAGACGAGATCACGGAATGTTGCACCGCTTATTTTCAGGGGACCATCTTCCGGCGCATTGAACTGCACCTCACCACGTGCGGACAGGCTGCCAGATGTCACAGTGATGTCGTTGATACGCCGTAACCGTCCCTCATCCAGTTCAAGGGTCATCGCAGCTGTGCCGGGTTCACCCGGCAATTTCGCCCAGCCTATTGTCGGCACTGACGCGCCAGCATCGCTGAAATCAACCCCGACATCGATCAGAACATTGCCAAACTGCATGTCGCTGTTCAGCTCTATACTGCCAGCAAGTGTGCCGTTGATATCAATGCCCGCACGCGCCGACATCATCTCGGCCAATGCTGCCGATTTCTGCGCGCTGACGCGCATTGAGACACGCTCGCTATCATCATCAAATGTCACAAGAAGGTTGCTGGCCACGCCCAGCAGGTCTGCTGAACCGGATACCGATGCCCCGGTCGCATCAAAGTTTGCCACCAGTTCGGCATTCTTGACCTGCCCCACAACAGGCATGTTTCCAAATTCGCCATTGCTGACGACCATCTCGATCCCAACATCAATGTCACCGGGTTGCAGCGTCTGGCCGGTGGGAAACGCTGCATCAAGCGCAAGTTCGGCTGTACCCCGCATATCGATATCCGCCAGATAGACACCGCCAATATCAACAATACCAAGATTGCCCGCCAGATCACGCAGACGATCCAGCGGACCCAATGTTGCAAGGGTCAGCTTGGCCGCACCACCATCACCATTACCATCACGCCTGCTGTCATAACGAAAATCAGACGGCAAGCCGAACAGCAACCCGGATCCGGCAACGCTCAGCACACCGCGCGATGCGATGATTGTTGCCGCAGCATCACGCGCGTCAGCTCCAAATGGCAGATTTTCAAACACACCACCGGTAACACGCGCCTGTGCTTCAAAGTCAATCTCTTGCGGCTTCAGGCGTGGGCGCACCGGAAACCGTGTCACAACATCGAAAATGGTCTGGCCCGATGCGCGCAGTGTCGTGGCATCATAGCCGCCATTGCCGGGCTTGATCATCCGCATGGAAGTCGCCAGCGCAATCCCGTCCCCCATGTCACCGTTAAGATTCAGTTCGGCAACAGCCCGTGGCGGCTTGCCTCCAATCACAGGTACGATGGTGACCTTGGCCGTTTCCAGCCCAAGACCGCTGACGTCACCTTCAGTCAGGATAATTTCGGCCTTGTTGTCAGCAATTGTCATCCGGCCATCGATGCCTGTCATAACCGGAACACCGCCACCCAACGCCATCTCGACATCACGCACAGTAATGCTGCCATCGATCTGTCGAACCTTCAGGCGATTTTCATCACGCTGGCTGACAAGATCCAGCCGCACATCCTCAACACGCCCGGAACGTATCTTGCGCCCGACCCAGTTTCGCGTCCTGGACACCGCCCAGTCCGGCCAGATTGCGTGAAAGTCACGCGCATCCATATTGTTTGCTGACAGGGACAGGGATCCCCCTGCCAATGTCCATGAAGGACCAAGCCCCAACACCCCCGACACCGACATGGCACCGCCATTGGCCAGATTGACGCTGACTTCTTCAATCGCCAGTCCGTTATTCTGCAGCGCGCCGGACGCCTGCACACGGCCGACCAGCAGCGGCGCTTCACGCCCAGCCAGTGTCAGCATTGCATTGCTGGCACCCATTGCCACAGACAGCTCTTCAATAACACCGCCAGCACCAACGCGCAGTGACAGCGTGCCGTCACCCGTTCCCTGCAGGCGTTCATATTGTGCGGCACCGATATCCACACCGACAGCACTCAAGGCTGTCTTCAGGTCAAGTGTAACGATATTCAGTCGCCGCGCCGTTCGATCGAATTCAGCAGCGATGCTGATACCAAGGTCACTCAGCTGGCCACCGGAAAACCGTTCCTGGAGCATCGCCTTTGCCTGCGGTGCCATCATGTCTGGCCAGTCAGCGTAAAAGCTGTCCAGTGACAGATCATTGCCATCGATACGACCGGTAATGACCGGCGCCGGGCCATCGATATCTGCAATGTTGCCTTGCACCGACAGAACACGCCCGTCATTCAGCACAATTTCGCTTTGTGCAACAGTCAATGTTCCACCGTCGCGGTGATAGGTTGAAATCACCGACGCCGTTTTATAGTCAATCGCGCGAAAGGGTTGCGGCAGTGCAAGGGTTCCGCCAGTCGCCGCTGCATCAAGATCAAACACGGCAATCGCCGAATCACGAATGGCGGCATTCATCCTGCCGGATATATTTCCGCTGAATGGCAACATTTCAGCCGACAGCGGCGCATATGCAGTCACACCATCCAGCAGCAGGTTATCGGCTGCCACATCAAGGCTGAAGGTGCCACCAAGCGGGTCACCAAGGACTGCTGCTTCCAGCCGGCCGGCCGGAGCCGCATTGGCCATCCGTTCAGCAGACACCATACCATTCAAAAGTGTGCCTTGGTCAAAGCTGCCAACTGCATTGATATTGACGAGGTCGATAGGTGCCACCGCGTCATCAACATGGCGAAGATTCAGCACCGCACGGTTAATGCGCAGCCGCTGGTTAGTCAGGCTTTTGGTGTCACCGGAAGCGCCACCAGAAGCGCCGCCAGAAGCGCCACCGGCCGCCAGACCAGCCAGCAACGCCATTCCGGGCGACCCTTCGATATTGCGCGCGGAAGGATCAACCGTCAGATCAAGCTGCAGGTCAGAGAAGACCAGTTCAAACGGCCTTTGCGCCAGCAATCCAGTCGGCGTGAAAACAGCACTTGCCTCGGGAATGGTCAAACTGGCATCAGCACCGGCTACGGTCACATCGGACGCAGTGACCGTCAGGTGCATCGCGGGGAGTCGCACCTCAACCCCGGTATCGCCCAGCGTCAGGGATAACGCCTCGTTATTGCGCGCCAGCTGGCGTGCCAGTTGCGCTTCGATAATACCAGTGAGTCCGCCAGCCTGTTGCAAATAGATAAAAGGGGCGGCAATCACCACCACCAGCACGCCAACAACTCCAATCAGGATACGCCGCAGCAGTTTGCCGCCGCCATCAATGCCGCTGCCATCAATGCCGCTGCCATCGGTACCATTGGCATCAGTGCCGCCCGCACCGCGGCCATCAGCGCCGTAGGTATCACCCTTTGATTGACTGTTGTCTGTCTCTGACATGGTCAGCGCACGTTCCCTTGATCGATCATGTTCTTTTATCATGGCGATATCGGGCTGTCTTGCCATCAATCACCAACATCCTATCTATATCGCGTAGGCAATAACCCCGGAACACCATCAGGATGATGCCGTCATGCCGGGGCCAGGAAACCGCAGGACAAGGACCTTCAGCATGCTTGAAACCGGCCAGAAAACAGACCCGTTTACAATCCCCACCGACACAGGCTCTTTCTCATCCACCGACGATGCAGGTGGCAAGACGGTGGTGTTCTTTTTTCCCCGCGCCGACACATCCGGCTGTACCAAGGAAGCTGTTGCCTTTTCAGGCCTTCTTGACGAATTTGCAGCTGCCGGATGCCGGGTGATCGGCATTTCCAAAGACACTGCCGCAAAGCAGGCGAAATTTCGTGCCAAGCATTCTCTGACCTGTGAACTTGGCGCCGATGATGAAACCGGCATCTGCGAGCAGTTCGGCGTCTGGCTGGAAAAATCAATGTATGGCAAAAGCTATATGGGCATTCAGCGAGCAACCTTTGTTCTGGATAGCGACGGCACATGCCTGGCCGCTTGGCCAAAGGTCAAGGTCCCGGGCCATGCAGAAGAGGTGCTGGAGACCGTTCGCAGTCTGTAGCACTTAGCAATTTCCAACCCAAAAATTGGACAAACCAGATGATGTCGGCATGCCAGACCAGTATAAAATGCCAGCCAGTATAAAATGCCAGGCCAGCATATGATGACAGCACGGCACACACTGACAGACCGGCTATGCATCATTCTGGGCACAGATGATCCGGCGGAAAAGGCAGGCCAGACACGCCAGCTGGTGGCTGACTGGCATGGCGGGCGCATCACCGGGATTGGTACTGCCACACCGCCTGACCGCCCCGGCCGCCCGGACCGGCCTGAACTGAAACCCCCGCGTGATGTACCGCGCCGCCGTATCGGGCCAACGCCCGGCGGGCGCATTGCGTTGTTGCACGCCATTGCGCATATCGAACTGAACGCCATCGATCTGGCGCTTGATATGGCTTGCCGTTACACCGATGCCGCGCTGCCGCGCGCCTTTTTTGATGACTGGCTGGGGGTGGCCGATGATGAGGCGCGCCATTTCCTGATGCTGAGCGAGCGTCTGGCGGGCCTTGATGCGGCTTATGGCGATCTGCCAGCGCATGACGGGTTGTGGCAGGCGGCGCAGGAAACCGCACATGATCTGCTGGCCCGCCTTGCCATCGCACCACTGGTGCTGGAGGCGCGCGGGCTGGATGTAACCCCGGCGATGATCGACCGGTTGCGCGAGGTAGGTGACGACGCCAGCGCCGATGCCTTTGCCATTATCATGCATGACGAGGTCGGGCATGTCGGCGTTGGCAAGACATGGTTCGATTATGCCTGCGGGCTGCAGCGCCTTGATCCGGTCAGCACATGGCACCGGCTTGTCGGTACATATTTCCGCGGCCCGCTGAAACCGCCCTTCAATATCACGGCACGCGAAGCAGCCGGCTTTGCCGCCGCCTTCTATCAGCCGATGTCAGAACGTTCAGATTTGTTTGCGCCGCCGACGGAGGCAGGCTGACACCTGTCAAGCGTTGCGCTGTGCACCGACACGTGCGGCAAGACTGGCCTCGACAAATTCATCCAGATCGCCATCCAGAACGCCGTTGGCATTGCCCTTTTCAACGTTGGTGCGCAGGTCCTTCACCATCTGGTAGGGATGCAGGACATATGACCTGATCTGGTTGCCCCATCCGATATCGGTCTTTGCTGAGGCCGCGTCATTTGCCGCCTCTTCACGCTTTTGCAATTCCAGCTCGTACAGGCGCGCTTTCAGCATGTTCATGGCGGTGGCGCGATTGCGATGCTGCGAGCGATCATTCTGGCACTGCACAACGATGTTTGTGGGAATATGGGTGATCCGGATTGCAGAATCGGTCTTGTTCACATGCTGACCGCCCGCCCCAGAAGCGCGGTAGGTATCGACCCGCAGGTCCTTATCCTCGACTTCAATTTCAATATTGTCATCGACCACCGGATAGACCCAGGCGCTGGCAAAGCTGGTATGGCGGCGGGCGGAGCTGTCATAGGGCGAGATACGCACCAGACGGTGCACCCCGGATTCTGTCTTCAGCCAGCCATAGGCGTTGTCGCCTTCAATCCGCATGGTCACCGATTTAATGCCGGCCTCTTCGCCAGCACTTTCCTCAATCATCTGCAGCTTGAAGCCGCGACGCTCGCACCAGCGGCTATACATCCGCACCAGCATGGCAGCCCAGTCCTGAGCCTCGGTCCCGCCAGCACCAGCGTGAACTTCCAGAAAGCAGTCATTTCCGTCAGCTTCGCCCGACAACAGGCTTTCAAGCTGACGTTTCTCGGCAAAGGGAACCAGCGCAGCCACGGCGGCCTCGGCCTCAGCGACAACATCGGCATCGCCTTCCATCTCGCCAAGTTCAATCAGCTCGACCGCATCATTCAGTTCTGTTTGCAGACTGACAATCATCTCGACCTGGCGTTGCAGCTTGTTTTTCTCGCGCATGGCCTCTTGCGCCGCTGCCTGATCATTCCAGAAATCGCCCTCGGCGCTCAGCGCTTCCAGCTCTTCAAGACGCGCCAAAGCAGCCTCAAAATTCACATGCGTGCGCAAAAGGTCCAGTGCGCTTGTGATGGTCTCGATATGGGCCTGCGTTTCAGCTTGCATGATGTGGGGGTTCCGAAAAATTACCCGCCATTCCTAGCGCGCCGCTGCACAGGTTACAAGGGCCGCGCGCGGCGGTGTCATCGTATCAGCGGGGCCTAGAACAAACCGGGGATCGTAATTTCCTCATCTTCAGCACCGCGGGCTGAACTGCCAGGCACATCAATCAGCGCCCCGCCAGGGCGCTGGCCAGGCTTGAATACCTCAAAGATGGCCTTCTCATGATCGGGAAGAACACGCTCACCGGTCTCGGCATGCACCGGTATGATCGTCACACCACTTGGCCGGCGGAACGGAATCACCGGCTTGCCAGCCGATGCGGCGGCGATGAAATTGCCAAATATGGGCACAGCCACGGTCGAGCCTGTCTCGCGTTTACCGAGCGCGCGCGGGGTGTCATAGCCAACAAACACACCAACTGCCAGATCAGGTGTAAAGCCGATAAACCAGCCATTTGTATTGTCATTTGTCGTGCCTGTCTTGCCGGCAACAACAAGATCAAGACTGTCGATCCGCCGGCCGGTACCGCGTTTGATCACCCCTTCCAGCATCGACACCATCTGAAAGGCCGACGCCGGCTCGGTCAGTTGCGGGCGAATATCGGCAAGGTCGGGGACCTCCTGGCCAGACCAGCCATCCTCATCCGTACAGCCTTTGCAGTCACGCAGATCATGGCGATAAATGGTTTTGCCGTGACGGTCCTGCACGCGGTCGATCAGACTTGGCGTGATCTTCTTGCCGCCATTCACCAGCATGCCATAGGCTGCCGTCAAACGGATCAGCGTTGTCTCACCAGCACCAAGCGACATGGACAGCAGCGGCGGCAGATTGTCATTCAGTCCGAACCGGCGGGCATAATCCTGGATCTCGTCCATTCCCAGATTCATCGCGAGGCGCGCTGTCATCAGATTGCGCGACTTCTCGATCCCTACCCGCATGATCGAAGGCCCATAGAAACGCCTTGTATAGTTGGCCGGCTTCCATTTCGGTTTGCCCTGCCCCTGGTCAACCACAAGCGGCGCGTCAAGAATGCGCGTTGTCGGGTTATATCCCTGATCCAGCGCTGCCAGATAGACAAATGGCTTGAAGGCTGATCCGGGCTGTCGCAACGCCTGAACCGCCCGATTGAACTCGGAATCGCGGTAATTGTAACCGCCACTCATCGCCAGCAGGCGCCCGGTATGCGGATCGAGCGCGACAATCGCCCCCTCTACCAACGGGCGCTGTGATAAAGACCAGTCTTCCTGTTCCGGCTCAAACCCGTCACGGATCAGATCGGGGGTGGCAACGGGTGGCTGCACCATCACGATATCGCCGATGGCCAGCGCATCGCGCAAATCGGCCAGGGGCTGCGGACGCACGCCATCCTCGTCACGCGGTGGATAGGCCCAGAAGGCCAGCTTGAAAGGAATGCGCCCGGGCTGCCCGTCGCGCAGCCTGATCTGCGCCTGATCCTTTGTCACCTCGGTCACGATGGCGGCGAAATGATTGTCCAGCATGCCACTCTCATGGCTGGCAAGAACGGCTTCGATATCGTCGCTACCATCATAACTTTCCAGCGGGCCGCGCCATCCCTGACGTCTGTCCAGGGCTTCCAGCCCCTGTTCCAGCGCTGTACGCGCCGCCTGATGCAAGGCTGGATCAAGCGTTGTGCGGACCGACAATCCGCCAGAATACAGCATGTCCTCGCCGAATTTTTCAACGATGTCGCGGCGCACTTCCTCGGCGAAATAGGGTGCGTCGGTTGAATCATATCCGGTTTGCACCGCCACTTCGATTGACTGGCCTGCTGCAACGCGTGCCCGGCCTTCAGAAATGAAACCGTTCTCCACCATTTGCGTCAGCACCCAGTTGCGGCGTGCCCGGGCAGCATCGCTGCGGCGGATCGGGTGATAGTTGGCAGGTGCTTTCGGCAAGGCTGCAAGATAGGCCATTTCGTCCAGCGTCAGCTGGTCCAGCGCCTTGTCAAAATAATTCAACGCCGCTGCCGCAACCCCGTAACTGCCAAGACCCAGATAGATCTCGTTCAGATAAAGACCCAGAATCTGATCCTTGGTGAAGGCGCGCTCCATCCGCAAGGACAGGATCGCTTCCTTGATCTTGCGGTCGATCGACACTTCATTGGTCAGCAGGAAATTCTTGGTCACCTGCTGGGTAATTGTCGAGGCCCCGATCGGTCTGCGACCAGTCCCGTAATTCATGGCATTGGTGACAGTCGCCCGCACCAGCGCCCGCGGATCAATACCGAAATGCGAATAAAAAGCCTTGTCCTCGGCCGACAGAAACGCCTGTACCAACAACGGCGGCATCGCCTCAACCGGCACGAATACCCGTTTTTCGGTGGCGTGCTCGGCCAGCAATGCGCCATTGCCAGCATGAATGCGTGTTGCAACCGGTGGTTCATAGGTTGCAAGCTGATGATAATCGGGCAAGCCCTTGCCGTAGGTCCAGAACACCCACAATATTGCGGCCGACGCGGCAACCAGTCCCAGAAACATCAAACTGAAAAGAACCGTCAGCACGCCAAAAAACCGGCGCAGCAAGGATTTGCGCTGCGGCCGCCCGCTGCGTTCTATCTCGGTCAGATCGACCGGATCATCATCATAATGTAACCCGTCATCGCGGCTCATCGGCGCGGCCCGTACTCCTCAAGATAGGCGATAATTGCCCGTGCCAGCCTTTCAACAACCTTCCGGCGGTAGGATTCCTTCTTCAGGTTGCTTTCATCACGCCGGTTGGTAACAAATCCCATTTCAACCAGCACTGAAGGCATGTCGGGTGCTTTTAACACCGCAAATCCGGCAAAACGATGGCCACGCTTCGTGCCGCCGGGCAAATCACCAATCTGGTTCAGGATCGCACTTGCCAGATAGGTCGACTGGTTCATTGATTCCCGCTGGAACATGCGCAACAATTCATCAGCCGCTTGCGGGTCCTCAACAGCCAGATCAGGCCCACCGATCAGATCAGCCTGATTTTCCTTTTTCGCCAACAGGGCCGCTTCCTTGTCCGATGCGGTATCTGACAATGTGAAGATTGACAGGCCATAGGCCTTTGCAGATGGCGCAGCATCGGCGTGCAACGAAATGAAGACATCTGCCTCGCGCGAACGTGCCAACTGGATACGTTCCCGCAGCCGCAGATACCGGTCATCATCACGTGACAGCACCGGTTCAACCACGCCAGTGGCGCGCAGTTGCCGTGCCAGTTCCAGCGCTGCCGCCAGTGTGATGTGTTTTTCCTGCGTTTTCGAATGTCCGATCGCGCCCGGGTCCTTGCCGCCATGACCAGCATCGATGAACACCACCCATTTGCGCGGCTTTGCCAATGGCGTGGCGACGGTTGATGCTGTTGCGGGGGGTGCCGCATCTGTGGGTTTTGGCACAGCTGCCGGTTTGGGCACGGGCGTGGTATTGGCAGCCCCGTTACTGGCAGCCCCGTTACTGGCAGCCCCGTTACTGGCAGCCACTGTTGCGCTGAGCGGTTCGGCAGGCAGAGCCGGAGAGGCATTTGCCAACGGGCGCGATACCGGCATTTGTTCACGCGACAGCACCTTTGCCGCTACCGAAAAGGCGGTTGCGCCACGATCAACGAGGTCCAGAACCAGCCGATACCCACCATTTTCCGGCGGCAGACTGAACCGGCGCACCGGAATGGCCGGCGCGTCCAGTTCGATGACAACGCGGCCCATATCGGGCGTCGGCTTACCGAACCTGTAGGCACGCGCTGGCGGCTTGGCCAGAATGCCGCGTGGGGGCACATTCTCAACCTGCCAGTGGGTTGCCGGCATATCGACGACCAGCCGGTACGGGTCATGCAGCAAGGTTACGCGCGGTGTCACCGGAGTGCGGGTTTCGATCACCACCCGCAATGTCTGTTCGCTCTGGGCAGCATCGCCTTCAACGCCAATCACACCAAGACGCAAGCCAAGGATGCTGTTTTCAGCGGCGTGCGCGCTGCTGGGCATCAGTGCACCAGACAAGATGGCACCAGACAAGATGGCACTGGTGAACCACACCACCACCACAAGCATCACCGAGCAAACACGTGCCGCGTGCCGCTGCTGAAAGAGCCCGTCAGATTGCCGCATCACGCTTTAATTGTCCCCGCGTCTGTTATCGACGGGTCGACCGTGCCGGCCCGATTTAACGTTATTGGCATTTTGCGTTTTGGGTGTATATAGTCAAGCTTGGCTGGTAACGCGAAACCTCGCAACAATGAAACAGAAAGTTTCGCGCGGCACCTGAAGGTGTTGAAACCAGCCAAAAAAGAGTATCCATCGGGTGATACCGCCCCTGTACAGCTATGCCAGACCTTACAAGGAGTCCCGCGGCTGTAGGTCAGCGCGAGAGGCACCCGAACACGTTGTTCGAAACCAGTCGCAGAAAGCGATCACGATGTACCACCTTCAACCAGACATGACGATGCCCCCGTTAAGGGCCACTGTCCTGGTGGCGTCGGCGCGATCCTGTTCACGACATAATCATCAACCGGCACCACTTGCCACACGACCAACAGAGATGGTCATGGGTCAGCACGCCGGAAAGAGACATAACAATGACAAAAAGACTATTGATAGACGGCCGCCAGGTCGAAGAAACGCGGGTTGTCCTCCTGAGCGGCACCCGCATTGAGGATTTTGACTACGAGACTGAAAATCGCAAGCAACTTAAGGGAAATGTCTATCTGGCGCGGGTGACGCGCGTAGAACCATCGCTTCAGGCTGCCTTCGTTGAATATGGCGGCAATCGCCAGGGCTTTCTCGCTTTCAGTGAAATCCACCCGGACTATTACCGCATCCCGATCGAAGACCGCGAAGCGCTGATGGCGGCTGAGCGCGCCTCCGCCGATGAAGAAGATGGCGACGCCGAAGACGGCGATGCGCCGGAGACCCTTGGTGGCGAAGACACCGATGATGAGGACAACCGCCCAAAACGGTCACATCGCAAGTACAAAATCCAGGAAGTAGTGTCGCGCAAGCAGATCATGCTGGTGCAGGTCGTCAAAGAAGAGCGCGGCAACAAGGGCGCTGCGCTGACCACCTACCTGTCACTTGCAGGCCGCTATTGTGTGCTGATGCCAAACTCCACCCGCCGTGGTGGTGTCAGCCGGAAAATCACCAACGCCGCCGACCGCAAGCGCCTGAAAGGCATTGTCAGCGGGCTGGACACACCAGATGGTGTGGCCGTGATTGTGCGCACCGCCGGTGCCAAGCGCACAAAGACCGAAATTTCGCGCGACTATGCCTATCTGTCGAAGCTGTGGGACGAAATCCGCACCCGCACGCTGGAATCACAGGCCCCAAGCCTGATCCATGAAGAAGGTGACCTGATCAAGCGGTCCATCCGTGATCTCTACACAAGTGAGGTTGACGAGGTTCTGGTTGAGGGCGAAGAAGCCTACAAGACAGCGCGCAACCAGATGAAGATGCTGATCCCCAGCCATGTGAAGAAGGTGCAGAAATACGAGGACAATCTGCCGATCTTCCAGCGCTATCAGGCTGAACAGCAGATGGACACCATCCACAGCCCGCAGGTGACGCTGAAATCAGGCGGGTATCTGGTGATCAACCAGACCGAGGCACTGGTCGCTGTCGATGTGAACTCGGGCCGCTCAACGCGTGAGCGGAATATTGAGGAAACGGCACTCAAGACCAATCTTGAGGCCGCGGACGAGCTGGGCCGCCAGTTGCGCCTTCGCGATCTGTCCGGGCTGATCGTTGTCGATTTCATCGATATGGAAGAGAACAAAAACCGCAATACTGTCGAACGCCGCATGAAAGATGCGATGCGGAACGACAGGGCGCGGATCCAGATCGGGTCGATCAGCCATTTCGGTCTTCTGGAAATGTCGCGCCAGCGGTTGCGGATCAGCTTTAATGAATCGATCAGCAATGTCTGCCCGCATTGTGAAGGCACCGGGCGTGTCCGCTCAGTCGAAACAGCGGCTTTGCAATTGCTGCGCGCCATCGAGGACGAAGCCTCGAAAGGCAAGATGGATCAGCTGCGGATCACCATGCATAACGATGTTGCGTTGTATATCCTCAACCACAAGCGCGCATCTGTCACTGCGCTGGAAGAACAATTCGGCATCTCCATCGTCATTCTGGCCGACCCCAACCTGACCGCGACCGAGCATAATGCCGAGCGTGTGGGATGGCAGGGCAGCAATCAGCGCAAGCCAGCCAAAACCGCAAAACCTGCTACGGCTGATGTTGAGGCTGTTGACGAGGCTGACAGTGCCGAGAGTGAGGATCGTCCCGAGGCCGATGAGGCCAGTGAGGATGACCAGCCACGTCGGCGCAAGCGTGGACGGCGGGGCGGTCGGCGGCGGCGGCGGCGCGGCGGTGAAGCAGCAGATAACGCTGTTGACGCCGATGCAGCTGCAAATGATGACGCTGCAAATGATGGCAATACCGCCAGCGATGAATCCACCGAAGCTGCGGCGCCAGATCAGGAAGACGGCAAAAGTTCAGAAGACGGCAAGGGGTCAGAAGACGGAAAGTCTGGTCGTTCGCGTCGCCGTCGTGGGCGCGGTCGTGGCAAGAACGCTGCTGACAACGCCGTTGACAATGCTGGCACAACAACAGATGCCGGCAGCGATGCCGCTGATGCCGTATCGAGCGATGCCGACACAGCTGCAACAGAGTCTGACGGCTCCGGCACTGATTCTGCCAGCACGGCCAAGCCAAAGACACGTGCAAGGAAGAAAGCGGCCACGGTAGCCGCAGATTCAGACTCGCCAGCAGATACCAGTGACAGTGCTGATACTGGCGATGGTGCTGATACCGGTGACGCCGGCGATGCAGCACCAAAGGCGCGCAAGAAAGCCGCCAAGAAGGGTGCCGCAGCTACCAAGAAAAAAGCTGCCAAGAAGGCAACGACCAAGAAAAAGGCCGCTGCAAAGAAAGCCGCACCCAAGACTGCGGCGAAAACGGCTGCCAAGAAAGCTGCCAAGAAGGCTGCCGCAAAACCTGACACGGATGATGCCGCCGCCAGCAGCAGTAATACTAATGTTGCCAAGCGCGCGCCGATCAGCTCGGCACCTGCGGATGTGGTTGAGGTCGGCAGCGATGCGCCGGCCAAGCCGAGAACAGGCTGGTGGAACCGCGGCTAGCCGTTATTCGGCGGCGCTGCTGCCAACCTGTCTTAGATACGAGGGAAGCCAGTCGTTGATTCTGCGACTGGCTTCTTTCATATCCGCCGTGCTGCCTGCATAGGACAGACGCAGATGGCGATGCCCCTCGACCGTGTCAAAATCAACACCGGGCGTTACCGCAACATGCGTCTCGTTCAGCATCGCTTCGGCCATAGCGATGGAATCAGGTGTTGTCATACCCAGCTTGCTGATATCCACATACAGATAGAACGCGCCGTCGGACGGTGCCATGTCACCCAGAAAATCCTGCGGCAGACGGCTTGTCAGGATGTCCCTGTTTTCGCGATATCGCGCCGCCTCGGCGTCCAGCGCCGCATAATCATCAAAGGCTGCAATGGCGCCGGCCTGCATCGGACGTGGCGGGCCGATATACATGTTCTGCGCCAGACGTTCCACTGTATCCACCAGGTCGGGCGGAAAAATTGCCCAGCCAACACGCCACCCTGTCATGGCAAAGAATTTCGAGAAGGAATTGACGACAATCACGCTGTCACTGTGCAACAGGGCCGTGGTTGGCCGCCCGCCAAATGTCAGCCCATGATAGATTTCGTCCATGATCAGACGCACACCGTTCTTGTGGCACCAGATGCACACATCGCGCACATCGTCATCACTCATCACCACACCGGTGGGATTGGCCGGGCTTGCCAGCAACATGCCGTCAGGCAAAGGCTCGCCAGATGCGACCAGGGCCTCAAGGCTTGGTAACCATCCCTCAGCCGCACGCGCCGGCATCAATACCGGCTCCAGACCCAGCGCCTTCAGCAGATTCCGGTAAGCCGGATAACCGGGCGTAGCAACTGCAATCTTGTCGCCGCGGTCAAAACCGGCCAGAAACGCAAGAGCAAAGCCAAGTGAAGACCCCGGGGTGACGGCAATACATGCCGGATCAACCTTTGCCCCGTACCAGTCGGCATAATGACCGGCAATGCGCCGGCGTAACGGCAACTCGCCGAGAGCCACCGAATAGCCATGCGTAGACACCTCGTCCAGCGCCTTTATCAGCGCCCTGTTGACGGCTGGTGGTGGCGGCGAGGATGGCTGCCCAACCTCCAGATGGATCACATCTGCGCCCGTTGCTTCCAGCTCCTTGGTGGCATTCATTACAGCCATCGCAAGGAAGGTGGGAACCATGTTCGTTGTTGTCTTTTTCAGTGCCATTGTCTGCCTATGTCCGCTTACCATCGTCACAAATAGGGCGTATGTCGGTCACGCAGAGGCAACAGGGCCTCTGACAAAACGTAATTTTGATGCATGAGGCCACATAAGTGCCACGTTCGTGTGACATGAGATAGGGGCAATCAGAATATTTTCACCCGAAATTGTCTTTATCTGCGTTATTTTCACGATCATCGCCATGCGGCAGGCGCAATAACCCGGAGACAGCATGCCAACCAGCCTATGCAACACAGCCGGCGTTTCAACGCCCGTCACTATGCAGGTGCCAGTCGGTTTTAAGGCGCTGGTGAAAACGATGCGCTGGCTTGTATTGGCAGCTGTCACGCTCTGCGTATTGGTGGCTGGCAGCACGTCGCTGCGCGCCAATATGATCCGCGATGCCGAAATCGAGGCAGGCCTCGAAACACTCGTCCAGCCGCTGGCGCTGGCGGCCGGTTATGCGCCCGGTGAAATCACGGTGCGGGTTGTCATCAATCCCAAATATAATGCCTTCGTCGCTGGCAAGCGCACGATCTATGTGCATTCCGGTCTTATCCTGCAGGCTGATGATGTGCTGGAATTTCTGGGCGTGATGGCGCATGAGATCGGCCATATAAAGGCTGGTCACGTGCCGCGTCTTGACGAGGCACAACAGCAGGCCAGCGGTGCCGCCGCACTGGCAACCATTGCTGCCATGGCCATTGCGGCAGGTGGCAGCGGCGATGCGGCAGCCGGTGTTCTGATCGGTGGCAGCGACCGCGCCAACCGGGTCTTTCTGTCTTCGGTCAGGCGCAATGAATCCGTTGCTGATGAAATCGGTCTGGCATTGATGGACAAGGCAGCCTTGTCCTCTGTCGGTCTGCGCAATGTGATGCAGCGGATGGCACGCCAGCGCGCCCTGCCGGAAAGCCGCCAGTCGATTTATTATTCGACGCATCCGGCATCTGCTGAACGTCTGCAAGCCCTGCAGGATCATGTCAATTTGTCACCGCACTCAGCGAATGCGCCTTCATCTGATATGACACGGCTATATGCCCGTATGATCAGCAAGATGTTCGCCTGGACCGAGAACCCGCAACGCGTCCTGAACAAGAATGGTGGTACGAACGCTCGTGCCGATGACCGCCGATATGCCCTCGCCATTGCCAGCTATCGGCAGGGTGATTTGCGATCAGCACTCGATCACATGGAATATCTGTTGTCAGCCTATCCCGATGATCCCTTCTTTCACGAATTCCACGGCGACATCCTGTTCGCATTGGCGCGCCCCGGCGATGCCGCCGCCGCTCTCGAAGCCGCCCTTGCCCGCCGCCCGGCCAGCCCGCTGGTACAACTGACCCTTGGCCGCGCGCTGCTGGCCACCGGCGACAAGGCCAATCTGCCGCGCGCTATCAAGATTTTGCAAACCGCGCGTGAGGGTGAACCACTCTGGGCCTTTCCCGCGCGCCAGCACGCCATCGCCCTTGGGCGCGCCGGGCATGTTGCAGCGGCCGATCTGGCGCTGGCCGAAGAGTCTATTCTGCGGGGTGACGAAGACCGTGCCGTAAAGCTCGCCCGCCGCGCAATATCGCACGCCAATGTTGATGCGGTGATCCGGAGCCGCGCCAGCGACATCATTTTCCGCTATGACGGTGCGGCTGACTGACACCGTTATCGCGCTAGGCAGACAGGACAGTGATTGCTATATCTTTGCACCGTATCGCCAACCCGCAAAACAGTGCTGCCAGCACCGATCCATGCGGCGTCACCGGACAAGACCAGAGTTGCACAGGAAAAGAACAGGAGACACAGATGACCCGCACCCTGAGATCGATGATCATCAGCCTTGTGCTTTTATTGGGCGGGCAGTTGATCAGTGTCCTGCCAGCCAGCGCCGATATCACCGATGCTGACAAGGCGATGATCGAAAAGATGTTCGAAGAGTATATCCGCGCAAACCCCGAGCTTGTCCGCCAGGTATTGGTTGACCTTGCCCAGCGCGAAGCAGATGCCGCGATGGAGGTGGCGCTGACCATCCTGCAGAATGATGACGGCGATCCATTTATGGGCAATCCCGATGCCGGCACAGTGATCTATGAGTTCAGCGACTATAATTGCGGCTATTGCAAACGCGTGTTCACCCCGCTGCGCCAGCTGATTGAGGAAGACGGCGATATCAAGCTGGTGATCAAGGAGTTCCCGATCCTCAGCCAGTCATCGCTGCTGGCAGCACAGGCAGCTATCGCCGCCCAGGCGCAGGACGTCTTTCCAGCCTACCATGTGGCGATGATGACATCGCGCGGGGCAGTGACGATGGAGGGCATCATGTCCGCCGCTGGCGATGCTGGTGCCGATCTGGATCGCCTGCAAAAAGATATGAACAGCGCCGAAGTAGCACTGATTATTGAGCGTACACGCGCCGCTGCCCAGCAGCTGGACATTTCCGGCACCCCCGGCCTGGTGATCGGCAGACAGGTTATCCCGGGCGCAATTGATATCGATCAGATGCGCCAGATCATTGCCGAAGAACGGGCAAGAACCAGCTAGCAGGGACCATTGATCTTGCGATGAATGGCTGGACTGTTGCTGCCATTGCCGCTATGTCACCCCGCGAAGGGCTTTGAATGCAGCCCGACTTTAATGATAGGCTTTGTTCCATGACTACTGCACCGCGAATACTGGTGATCAACGGTCCCAACCTGAACATGCTCGGCACGCGTGAACCGGAAGTCTATGGGTATGACACGCTTGATGACATTGAGACGCGCTGCCGTGCAGTGACTGACGAGGCCGGCGCCGTGCTCGACTGGATGCAATCCAACAGCGAGGCTGTTATCCTCGATACGATCCATCAGGCTGTTGGCAACGCCGACTGGATCGTCATCAATGCAGCCGCGCTGACACATACGTCGGTGGCGGTGCGCGACGCGCTGGCCATGTTCAATGGTGGCAAGATCGAAGTTCACCTGTCCAACACCCACACGCGCGAGGCCTTTCGTCAGACATCGATGATTTCACCGGTGGCGAATGGCGTTGTTATGGGATTTGGCGCGATGTCCTATATCATGGCTATCAGAGGCATTCTTGAAATGGCAAGGGAGACCGAAACTCATGGCTAAAGCCCCAAAAGCATCTGCCGGCGCAGATACGGCACTGGTCAAGGCACTTGCCGACATCCTGGACGATGCTGGTCTTGCAGAACTGGAATATGAGACAGAGGCTGTTACGGTTCGTCTGTCACGCGTAAGCGGCAATATGGCACCCGCCATGCCGGTGGCACCTGTCGCTGCGCCCGCCGCCCCGGTTGGCGAGGCAGCATCTGCCGCCAGCACCGCCGCAACACCAGCTGATGCCGCTGCGCATCCGGGTGCCGTTACATCGCCGATGGTCGGCACCGCCTATACTTCTCCCGAGCCGGGCGCCGATGCCTTTATCGAAGTGGGCAGTGCGGTGAAGAAGGGACAAACCCTGCTGATTGTCGAAGCCATGAAGGTCATGAACCCGATCACCGCGCCGAAAGACGGCACTGTCAGCCAGATCCTCGTGCAGAACGCACAGCCGGTCGAATTCGGCGAAGCCCTGGTCATCATCGAGTAATGTTCAAGAAAATACTCATCGCCAATCGGGGGGACGTCGCGTTGCGGGTGCTGCGCGCCTGCAAGGAAATGCAGATCCCCACCGTGATCGTTCATTCCACAGCGGATGCTGATTCGATGCCGGTGCGCCTTGCTGACGAATCTGTCTGCATCGGCCCGCCAAGCAGCAGCGAGTCCTATCTGAACGTCGCCGCCATTATCACAGCAGCCGGTATTACAGGCGCTGATGCTGTGCATCCGGGCGTCGGTTTTCTTGCTGAGAATGCTGATTTTGCTGATATCGTCGCGGCACACGGGCTGACCTTCATTGGCCCCGAACCGCGCCATATTCGCTCGATGGGTGACAAGGTAGAGGCAAAAATCACGGCTGCCGAAGCCGGATTGCCGCTGGTTCCGGGATCGCCCGGCGCTGTTCCGACCCTTGGTGATGCAAAGCGCATCGGTGCCGAGGTTGGCTATCCGCTGCTGGTAAAGGCGGCGTCTGGCGGCGGCGGCCGCGGGATGAAGGTTGCCGAAACCGCTGACGGGCTTGCCGAAGCGTTCAGTTCTGCGCGTTCAGAGGCGAAAGCAGCCTTCGGGGACGATACTGTTTATCTGGAACGCTATCTTGGTCAGCCCCGTCACATAGAAGTTCAGGTGATCGCTGACAGCCACGGCAATGTGGTGCATCTGGGTGAACGCGAATGTTCAATCCAGAGACGCCACCAGAAACTGTTCGAGGAAGCCCCCTCACCGGCGCTGAGCCCCGAACAGCGGCAAGAGATCGGTACTATTGCTGCCGAGGCCACCCGCCATATGGGCTATCTTGGTGTCGGCACGATGGAATTCCTGTATGAAAACGGCGCGTTCTTTTTCATCGAGATGAACACCCGTCTGCAGGTCGAACACCCGATCACCGAAGAGATCACCGGCGTTGATCTGGTGCGCGAACAGGTGCGCATTGCTGCTGGCATGCCGCTGTCTTTCACACAGGAAGACATCACCTTCACCGGCCATGCCATTGAATGCCGTATCAATGCCGAGCATCCGGAAACCTTTATGCCCACACCCGGCAAGGTCACCGCGTTCCATGCGGCCGGCGGGCCCGGTATCCGCGTTGATTCCTGTCTTTATACAGGCTATTCGATCCCGCCCTTTTACGACAGCCTGATTGCCAAGCTGATCGTCTATGGCGATGACCGCGACAAGTGCCTTGCACGGCTGCGCCGCGCGCTGGCTGAATTTATTGTCGAGCCGATCCCCACGACGCTTGGCCTGCATGAACGCCTTGTTGATGCCGAGGCCGTCAAGGATGGCAGCTATAACATTCGCTGGCTTGAGGAAAAATTCCTTGCCGGCGATGACAGCGGCACGGCCGAATAGTATCGGGCCCAATGGCTGAACGGTTCGCCTTTTCGCCGGAAACTCTGATCAAGGCCTATTCGCTCGGGGTCTTTCCCATGGCGGACAGTGCGGACAGCCAGGACATTCGCTTTTATGACCCTGATGTCCGCGCCCTGATCCCGCTTGGCTGGCATGATGGCCGGAAGCCCGAATTTCATTTGCCGCGACGGTTGGCCCGGACTGTGAAGAGACACCCGTTTATGGTGACTTTTGACCGCGACTTTGCCGGGGTCATCACACAATGCGCAGCACCATCACAAACCCGCGCTGATACTTGGATCAATGCCGATATCCGCGCGCTCTATATCGCGCTTCACAAGCTGGGCTTTGCGCATTCGGTAGAGGTGTGGGAGGGCAAGCAACTGGTTGGCGGGCTTTATGGCGTGGCGCTGCGGGCTGCTTTCTTCGGCGAATCAATGTTCTCACGCCGCACGGATGCCTCAAAGATTGCGCTTGTCCATCTGGTGGCGCGGTTGCGCACCGGCGGGTTTGAATTGCTTGACGCCCAGTTCAGCAATGATCATCTGCTGCAATTCGGTATTTATGAGCTGCCGCGCGAACGCTTTCAGCAGCGCCTTGCGCATGCGCTGTCACTATCGGCTGACCTGCATCTGGAGACAGACAGCCGCGATCTGGTCGATGCCATGCTCGCCGAGGCTCAGCGCTGAATTATCGGCACCCGGCTCAGTCAGACTCGCAGCTGAGAAGCGTGATGTCATAGACCGGATGTTCGAGCGCCGATACCGCCGGGCTGGACGAAAACATCCAGCCATCAAAGACAGGTTTCGGCAGCGCTGAGGGGTCATGGCCGCGATCAACGATCTCCAGAAAGGCGGCATCTTCGGGGGGCAGCTCCGGCGGACGGAAGGCACAGCGATGCACGGTCACGCCCAAGGTGCCAAAGCTCAGCTCGCTGCCGATCATGGCCGACAATGTTGAAATACGTGCGGTGATCTTGTCGAGGGCCTGCAGCGTTGCTGTCTCACCCTCAAGCCAGTCTGCCTGTGCCGGGCTGGCCAGCAGACAGCCAGCGATGAAGACAGGTAGCAATCGGGCTGCGCGCATCGGGCCGTCTTCAGGTGCCATCACTGCCAGCAGCAAAGACAGCCTTGCCCAGAAGATCGGTCAGGCTGACCGGGTCCCGTGTGTCATAAATCACATCGCCCGCCTGCAGCATGTCCAGCTCTGCCCCCGGCAGCAATTCCAGATAATTGCCGCCCAGCAGGCTGGCCGCGGTAATTCGGGCACTGCTGTCGGCAGGCACCTGAATGGCCGGGTCCAGCGCAATCACAATCCGCGCCGAATAGGTTGCAGGGTCGAGTTCCTGACGCACGATCTGGCCTACCTTGATGCCCGATATACGCACATCATCACCCACAGACAGACCGCCAGTCGCGCCAAATTCCGCTTCAATCTCATAGCCGCCCGAGCCGCGCAGATCAGCAGCTTCATAGGCAATCGACAAAAAGGCAACGGCAGCCAGAAGCACCACCGCCCCCATCACCGTTTCCAGCATGCTGCGTTGCATGTTTGCCTCCCGTCAGTTGGTGTGCGCACCAGTTGGTGTGCAAAGGCGCCATCCCGTGTGCCCAATCCTGCCCATGCGTCCTTTCATCATGGTCAACCGGGGCTCCAGGGTTCGTAATCACCTGTGGCCGCTGCCCGCTTGCCACCTTTTAATACATGACCCGCCGGACGATGCGCAAATTTTGTTCCTGTCAGATTCGGCAAATGGTCCTGTTGCCAGCCATGACGGTCATACCCGTCAGCGGGCGGCGGTGATTCTTCGGTATGATGCAACCAGCCATGCCATTCAGCCGGCACCTTGGATGCCTCCACGATACCATTATAACGGACATAGCGGCGCGGCGGCTTGTTGGCCCGTGCCTTTTTTTCCTCATGATAGGTGTTACCAAAGGCATCACTGCCGATCTGGCGCGTGTGAAACCGGATAAACAATCTGGTTACGAAATCCATGGTGTTGGCAACCCCCTCATCACTCGTCTGCCCTTCCTTCGTCTTATGGCAGTGGCATCTCACGCCAATGGCGGCCTTTGGCTGTGGCGTTTTTTGCCAGTGGCGCGCTTTTATACCTTTGGCAAATTATGCAATACCAAGACCGCTCAGGCGGGCTACTATAGGCCGAGGCTACCCGCCGCGTCCAGTGGTCACAGACGGTCTGGGCTGGACCAGGGGCGCGACAAATAAACAACATGGTTAACGGGCATGGCAGCCGACCGCGACACACACCCGATTCACAAAGATTGGATCAAGGCAAGCCAATTTTTCGCTAAAATTACAAATTTGCTACTTGTTCCCGGCGCGCAATATCAGGTAGTTTCCAAGCGTTGGTACCGCTAAATCTTGTGTTTTTCCTGCCAGCACTATGAAAAAAGTATCAAGATTCAATTACTAATCGGCCATTACTTAAGCCGGTTTGCAAAGACAGATTCAGAGGAAGATAAATGCACTTTGAAAGACGCTTCACCTCCGCCGGGACGGACCCCTATCAGGCGCTCGAATTCAGATCAGCCGCAAGCGAGATCAGAAATCCCGACGGGACGGTTGTGTTCCGCGCTGAACATGTCGAGGTGCCGACGCAATTTTCGCAGGTCGCAACCGACATCCTGGCACAGAAATATTTCCGCAAGGCAGGTGTGCCTGCAGTCCTGAAGCGTGTTGAGGAAAGCGCCGTGCCGTCGTGGCTCTGGCGCTCTGTCCCTGACGAGAAAGCGCTGGCGAAACTGCCTGAGGAGGATCGCTTTGTTGGCGAGACATCGTCAAAGCAGGTATTCAACCGTCTTGCCGGCACATGGACATATTGGGGCTGGAAAGGCGGCTATTTCTCAACCGAGGAAGACGCGCGCACCTATCATGACGAGATGTGCTACATGCTGGCGGCCCAGATGGCGGCACCGAATTCACCGCAGTGGTTTAACACCGGAATGCATTGGGCTTACGGTATTGACGGGCCAAGCCAGGGGCATTTCTATGTTGACTACAAGACGGGTGAACTGACCCGTTCAGCCAGCGCCTATGAACATCCCCAGCCACATGCCTGTTTCATCCAGTCGGTGAATGACGATCTGGTAAATGAAGGCGGCATCATGGATCTGTGGGTCCGTGAGGCGCGCCTGTTCAAATATGGGTCAGGCACAGGGTCAAACTTCAGCCGTATCCGCGGTGAAGGTGAGAGCCTGTCAGGTGGCGGCAAGTCATCCGGTCTGATGAGCTTCTTGCGCATTGGCGACCGCGCAGCCGGTGCCATCAAGTCAGGCGGCACCACACGCCGCGCGGCCAAGATGGTCACGGTTGATGTCGACCATCCGGATATCGAAAACTATGTCGACTGGAAAGTTGTCGAGGAACAGAAGGTCGCGGCGCTTGTTGCCGGCTCCAAGCTTGCCCAGAAGCATATGGGCGAGGTGATGGCCGCCTGTCAACTGACTGAAGGTCTGGACGGTGATGACCGGTTTGACCCGCGTGAGAATCGAGCCCTGAAAAAGGCCATCATGCGGGCCCGCGACGTGATGATTCCGGAAAACTATGTCCAGCGTGTGATCCAGTTTGCGCGTCAGGGCTATACCGAAATTGAATTCAAGACCTATGACACCGACTGGGATTCCGAAGCGTATCTGACCGTCGCTGGCCAGAACTCCAACAACTCGGTGCGTGTCAGCAATGAATATTTGCAGGCCGTCCTCGACCAGGGTGACTGGGAATTGATCAGCCGCCGTGACAACGGTGTCGCCAAGCGGATCAAGGCCGCTGACCTGTGGGAAAAGATTGCCTATGCCGCATGGGCCTGCGCCGATCCGGGACTGCAGTACGACACCACGATCAACGAGTGGCACACCTGCCCGGCCGGGGGACGCATCAATGCCTCCAACCCGTGTTCGGAATACATGTTCCTCGATGATACCGCCTGTAATCTGGCATCGCTGAACCTGATGCAGTTCCGCCACGATGACGGCAGCTTCAACATTCCGGCCTTTGAACATGCCTGCCGCTTGTGGACGCTGACACTGGAAATTTCAGTTCTGATGGCACAGTTCCCGTCAAAGGAAATTGCCCAGCTGTCTTATGAATACCGTACGCTCGGGCTCGGCTTTGCCAATATTGGCGGCCTGCTGATGGCGCAGGGTCATTCCTATGACAGCGATGAAGGCCGCGCCATTTGTGGTTCCATCTCGGCCATCATGACCGGTATTTCCTATGCGACCTCGGCAGAGATTGCCAGTGAGGTTGGCGCGTTCCCGCAATATGACAAGAACGCCAAGAACATGATCCGGGTGATGAAGAATCATCGTCTGGCCGCGCATGGCAAGGCAAAGGGCTATAAGGGGCTGAGCATTCTTCCGGTGCCGCTTGATGTTGCCTCATGCCCTGATCAGGCGCTGGTCGCAGCCGCTGCCGCTGCGTGGGACAGCGCTGTCGAAAAGGGTGAAGCACATGGCTACCGCAACGCACAGGCCACAGTTATTGCCCCGACCGGCACCATCGGTCTTGTCATGGATTGCGACACCACCGGCATTGAGCCCGACTTCGCCATCGTGAAGTTCAAGAAGCTGGCCGGCGGCGGCTACTTCAAGATCATCAACCGGGTCGTGCCCGAAGCACTGGCAAACCTTGGTTACGGGCAGTCGCAGATTGACGATGTCATCCGCTATGCGGTTGGTGCCGGCAGCCTGAAGGAATGTCAGTCGATCTCGATGAGCGCGCTTCGCGACAAGGGATTTGGTGATGCCGAGATCGAAAAGGTCGAAGCCGCCATGGAAAGTGCCTTTGATGTGAAGTTCGCGTTCAACCGCTTCACCCTTGGCGATGCCTTCTGCAAGGATGTCCTCGGCTTCACTGACGAACAGCTGAACGACTACAACTTCAACATGCTTGAATCGCTTGGCTTCGACAAAGACGCCATTGAAGCTGCCAATCTGCATGTTTGTGGTTCGATGACACTTGAAGGCGCACCGCACATGCAGGACGAACATCTGCCGGTGTTTGATTGCGCCAATGTCTGCGGTCGCCTCGGCAAGCGTTTCCTGTCAGTTGGCAGCCACATCACCATGATGGCAGCGGCACAGCCGTTCATTTCGGGTGCGATCTCGAAAACCATCAACATGCCGAACAGCGCCACGGTTGAAGAATGCGGCGAGGCCTATATGCAGTCATGGCGTCTTGGCCTGAAGGCAAATGCGCTGTACCGCGATGGTTCGAAGCTGAGCCAGCCTCTGTCATCCGGCCTGATCGACGATCTGGAAGAAGATGAAGAGACGGCAGCGGCGCTGGACACACCCGTTGCCGCCGCAGCCCCGCAGGTTATTGAACGCGTGGTTGAGCGGATTGTCCGCGACGTCGAGCGTGAAAAACTGCCACAGCGGCGCAAGGGTTATACCCAGAAAGCCACCGTTGGCGGCCACAAGGTCTATCTGCGAACAGGCGAATACGAGGATGGCCGCATTGGTGAGGTGTTTATCGACATGCACAAGGAAGGCGCTGCCTTCCGGTCGCTGATGAACAATTTCGCCATCGCTGTGTCGATCGGTCTGCAATATGGCGTGCCGCTTGAGGAATTCGTCGAGGCTTATACCTTCACCCGTTTCGAGCCGCAGGGCATCGTCACCGGCAATGATGCGATCAAAATGTCAACCTCGATCCTCGACTATACCTTCAGGGAACTGGCGATCTCGTATCTTGACCGCCATGATCTTGGTCATGTCGACAAGGATGATCTGGATGTGACCACGACGGGTAGCGGTGAAGGTCAATCGGAACTGGTCAACAAGGTCACCAGCCGCGGCTTTATCCGCAACAAGCAGGGCCTTGTCGTCTATTCGAACGGCGGTGCAGCACAAGCCGTGGAAGAGGCGGCCCCTGTTATGCGCAACGCCGATCCGGCACCAATGGCTGAAACGTCAAACGTTATCACCACCAATGCCATTACACCGTCTGGCGATACAGTCATCGCCGAGCGGGTTCAACAGGCGCGCATGCAAGGGTATGAGGGTGAAGCCTGTCCAGAGTGTCAGAACTTTACGCTGGTTCGCAACGGCACCTGCCTGAAATGCAACACCTGCGGCAGTACCACAGGTTGCAGCTGATCTCTCCTGCAGAGTCCCTGCAGACTGGCCCCGTGCTTCGGCACGGGGCTTTTTTATGGGGTTAAATGGCTTGCTGTGTTGTCAGCGCTGTGCAACCGTCTGCGTTGTAATCCATCAGAACAGCTGCCCAAAACAGCGACCCCTGACGGCTATCAATAACAGCCCCTGCACGCAACACCGGTGAATAACATGAGCAACGTCGAACAACGCCTCAACGAGATGGGAATCACCCTTCCCGATGCCCCTGCCCCTGCGGCCAACTATGTCCCCTTCGTGAAGACCGGAAACCTTGTCTTCATTTCTGGCCAGGTGCCATTTGTCGATGGCAAGCTGACACAGACCGGACGACTTGGTGATAATGCCACTATCGAAGATGGTTATGCGCAGGCACGCATCTGCGCCATCAACCTGATCGCCAATCTGAAAGTGGCTTGCGATGGTGATCTTGACCGTGTGACCCGCGTTGTGAAGCTGGGCGCGTTTGTGGCGTCTACCGATGACTTCAACAGCCAGCCACCCGTTGTGAATGGCGCGTCAGATCTGATGGTTGAGGCATTTGGCGATGCCGGGCGCCATGCCCGGTTTGCCGTCGGCACCAATGCGCTGCCGCTGGGATGCCTTGTCGAGATTGACGGCGTCTTTGAAATCGACGGCTAGCGGCTGCATTTGTTGTCGCACCGCCGCCTAAATTGGCTCGGGCCCCTTGCGGGAACGGCTGGTTTACGCCATTTCAGATAGATGGATGGTGACAGCCTTACCCTTGATCTTGCGACGTCAATAGACACCGTTCCGGCAGCCGAGTGGGATGCTGTCGCCGGCAGGGCAAACCCGTTTGTCAGCCATGCGTTTCTGGCCGCTATGGAAGCTGGCGGTGCTACCGGCGGGGACAGCGGCTGGGACCCGACGCATCTTGTGTTGCGCGATGCGGGCGGGCGTCTTGTCGGCGCCATGCCGCATTATCTCAAGCATCATTCTTATGGCGAATATATCTTTGACCACAGCTGGGCAAACGCTTTTATGCAGGCTGGCGGCAGCTACTATCCAAAGATGCTGTCCGCTGTGCCGTTTACCCCGGCCACTGGTCCCCGCTTTCTGATTGGCGACGTGCCAGCCGAACGCGCCAGGATGCTGCGGCATGCGCTGGCTGACGGGCTTGTTCAATATCTGGATCAGTTCGATTTGTCGTCGGCGCATATCAATTTCCTGCCCGAAAGCGACACCGCCGCGCTGGCTGAACAGGGCTGGATGATTCGCTCGTCCATGCAGTTTCACTGGCAGAATGACGGGTACCAGACTTTTGATGATTTTCTTGCCGCGCTGTCATCACGCAAGCGCAAGAATATTCGCAAGGAACGGCGCACCGTCGCCGATGCCGGGGTGCGTCTGCTGCGCCTGACCGGCGATGACATCACTGCCAGCCATATCGATGATTTCTATCGCTTTTACATGTCGACCATCGATCGCAAATGGGGCGGTGCCTATCTGACGCACGAGGTTTTTCATGAGCTGCGGGCCAATATGGCTGACAAGATGCTGCTTGTGATGGCGGAATATGACGGCGCGATCATCGGCGGGGCGCTGAATTTCATCGGCAGTGATGCCCTGTTCGGCCGCAATTGGGGGGCTGATCTCGATATACCCTGTCTGCATTTCGAGGCCTGCTATTATCAGGCCATCGAATTTGCCATCGAACGTGGATTATCACAGGTCGAAGCTGGCGCACAGGGCTTTCACAAGGTGCAGCGCGGCTATATGCCATCCACCACCTGGTCAGCCCACTGGGTGGCGCATGACGGCTTTCGTGCCGCGATTGAGCGCTTCCTGGAAGCCGAGCGACGCGGCATCGATGAAGAGAAGAACCACATCACGCTGGCGGCCAGCCCGTTCAAAAAGGGCTGAACGCCATCCGGCGCTGACCGATGACATATCTGCGTGAAATTTCTGCGCTTCGGGCGGCCCTTCGTTCAGAGACCACCCGAAATCAAGACAGATTGGTCTTCGCTCACCCTTCTTCGGGGGCTGGCAAGGCGGTTCGCTTTCCCGGCAGGGCGCGCGGCGCAGGTGCCTGCCCCTTGACCACCAGCTTGCCATCCTCGACATCGACAAGAGCAAGGCCGCCGCCCGTCAACTCGCCAAACAACAGCATGTCGGCAAGCGGCTTCTTGATGTGCTCCTGAACAACCCTTGCAAGCGGGCGCGCGCCGTAATTGCGGTCATAACCACGCTCGGCAAGCCAGTTGCGCGCCGCATCCGAAAGCTCGATCTCGACATTGCGCTCGGCAAGCTGTGCATCAAGCTGCATGACGAACTTGTCGACAACAAGACGGATCACATCGGTGCCAAGTGGCGCGAACGGAATGATCGCATCCAGCCGGTTACGGAATTCCGGCGTGAACATTTTCTCGATCGCCTCGGCATCCGCACCATCACGGTTCTCGCGGTTAAAGCCGATGGCCTTCTTCGAGAGTTCCTGTGCACCGGCATTCGTGGTCATGATCAGAATGACATTCCGGAAATCGACAATCTTGCCGTTATTGTCGGTCAACTTGCCATGGTCCATCACCTGAAGAAGGATGTTGAACAGATCGGGATGCGCCTTTTCAATTTCGTCAAGCAGCAACACCGCATGCGGTGTCTGGTCGACAGCATCGGTCAGCAGCCCGCCCTGATCAAACCCGACATAGCCCGGAGGCGCGCCAATCAGCCGCGAAACCGTGTGTCGTTCCATATATTCCGACATGTCAAAGCGCATCAGCTTGATGCCAAGCGCCTCGGCCAATTGCCGCGCAACTTCGGTCTTGCCAACCCCGGTGGGGCCAGAGAACAGATAGTTGCCAACCGGCTTTTCAGGCTCACGAAGCCCGGCGCGCGACAGCTTGATGGCGGATGACAGCGCTGTGATCGCTGCATCCTGGCCAAAGACCAGACGTTTCAGATCATCTTCCAGCGAGGCGAGCGCCACCTTGTCATCGCGGCTGACATGTTTTGGCGGGATGCGGGCCATGGTCGCGATGGTGGCTTCCACCTCTTTCTGGCCAATCGTCACTTTGCGGCGCGATGGCGGCAGCAGATTCTGCGCTGCCGCCGCCTCGTCAATCACGTCAATCGCCTTGTCAGGCAGCTTGCGATCATTGATATAGCGCGCTGACAGATCCACCGCTGTTTTCAGCGCCGCACTGGTGAACCGTACCTTGTGATGCGCCTCGTAGCGCGGCTTCAGACCGGCGAGAATCTTGATTGTGTCAGCGATTGTCGGCTCGTTCACATCGATTTTCTGGAACCGGCGCACCAACGCGCGATCCTTTTCGAAATAGCCCCGATATTCCTTGTAGGTGGTAGACCCGATGCAGCGCAAAGTGCCTTCCTGCAAGGCCGGCTTCAAAAGGTTGGACGCATCCATCGCGCCGCCTGATGTAGCACCAGCGCCAATCACCGTGTGAATTTCGTCGATGAACAGAATGGCGTTGTCATCGTCCTGAACCGCTTTCACCACCGCTTTCAGACGTTCCTCGAAGTCGCCGCGATAGCGCGTTCCCGCCAGAAGCTGGCCCATATCCAATGCATAAATTACAGCTGTCGACAGCACATCCGGCACTTCGCCATTGTGAATGCGCAATGCCAGGCCCTCGGCGATGGCCGTTTTGCCAACGCCCGGGTCACCAACATATAGCGGGTTGTTTTTGGTGCGGCGGCACAACACCTGCACCGTGCGATCAACCTCGCGGTCGCGGCCAATCAGCGGGTCAATACGCCCAGCCGCCGCCTTGGCAATCAGATCAACTGCATACTGGCTAAGCGGATCAGACCCTTCGCCGCCCTCAATTTCGGTTGTTTCCGTCTCTTCGGAGCTGCGCCCGCCGCCGTTTTCGGCACCATGGCTGATATAGGTCACGGCATCGAGACGGGTCATGTTCAATGACTTCAGGAACCAGACCGCGTGCGATTCACGTTCGGAGAAAATACCGACAAGCACATTGGCGCCGGTCGCAACCTCACGCCCCGAGGACTGGGTATGGATGATTGATCGCTGGATAACCCGCTGAAAACTGGCTGTCGGCTGTACATCGGCGCCATTGTTCGGGTTGACGATCGAGGCAAGCTCACTCTCGATATAATCGATAAGACGGGCGCGGAGTTCATCAATATCCACCTTGCAGGCAGAAAACACCTCCAGCGCATCACTGTCTTCGGTCAGTGCCAGCAGCAGATGCTCAAGCGTTGCAAATTCGTGATTCCGGTCAGTAGCGTTGCTCATTGCCCGGCGCAGCGTCTCTTCAAGTTCGCGTGATAACATACTGATCAGTCCTTTTCGATTTGCAACTGCAACGGGTGTTCATTTTGCCGTGCATAATCCATGACCTGAGTGGCTTTTGCCTCGGCTACTTCATAACTATAGACACCGCACACGCCGACACCGCGCTGATGCACATTCAGCATGATGGCTGTGGCCTGATCGCTCGACATGCTGAAGAAACGCTGCAGCACATAAACAACAAACTCCATCGGCGTGTAGTCATCATTCAGCATGATGACCTTATACATTGACGGCTTCTTGGTGCGCGGGCGCGTCTCTAGGACAACCTGCGACTGGCCATTGCCGTCATCTGTTTTCTTGTCAGTCATGGCGCTTCATCTATTCCCAGACACATGAAAACCAAATAGTTAACCCACGATATTGTTCAAGAAATAACCCCTGAACGCAACACTACCGGCACCAGTTTCGCAGGAACTGCGACAACCTTTTGCGGTACAGCTTTAGATATTGGCATTTCGGCTGGGCGCAAAAAGGGAGGCTGGTAAAAAATATCGCCCTGCGGCAATTCGCCAGCGCCGTCGATGCTCTCCGCGGCAATCGGGAAACCGGCTGCTTTGATCCGTTCACGGCGTCCGGGCATGTTTATTGCTTGCAGTGTCAATGCTGTGCGCTTTACGTCCGCTGCCTGTTGAATGAGATGTTAATCTCTCTATGATGCCTACGAGTTCGAAGATCGTGTTTTTTTCTTCTGGAGGCTGGTTGATGCCGCGTCGCTCAAGGACGGTATTGGATATGTTTGTCCCTGCTCTTCGGCACGAATCCCCGGACCCTGCCCCGCATATTATTTTTGTTCACCCGCTTTCATCCGTTCGCCCATTCTTATCCATGCACCCGCTGTCATCAATTCGGATCTTGATCCTGTCGCTTCTTCTGTTGGGATTCGCGATGGTTCAGGCCACGCCGGCAATGGCCGCCAAATATGCTGCCATCGTCATTGAAGAGCATAGCGGCAAGGTGCTGTTCGCCCGCAACGCCGACCAGGCGCGCTATCCCGCATCCCTGACCAAGATTATGACGCTATATCTGCTGTTTGAGGAGCTGGAGGCACGGCGCCTTACCATGGATACCAGAATGCGCGTCTCAAAGACGGCTGCCGGGCGCTCGCCATCCAAACTGTATCTGCAGCCGGGGCAAAGCGTCGCCGTGCGGGACGCCATCTACGCCCTGATTACCAAATCGGCAAATGATGTAGCCACCGTGGTTGCCGAACATCTTTCCGGCACCGAACGGGATTTTGGCAAACGAATGACGCGCAAGGCGCGGGCGCTTGGCATGTCGCGCACAACCTTTCGCAATGCCTCCGGCCTGCCGCACAGCCAGCAGAAAACAACAGCGCGCGATATGGCGCGTCTCGGCATCGCCATCCGGCGTGATTTTCCGCAATATTTTGGTTTCTTTTCCACAAAGTCCTTTCGCTGGAAGGGCAAGAGGTTCGGCAACCATAACAAGCTGCTCAGCAGCTATCAGGGCACTGACGGGATCAAGACCGGCTATATCAACGCTTCCGGTTTCAATCTGCTTGCCACGGTTGAACGTCATGGTGTGCGGCTTGTCGGGGCCGTCTTTGGCGGTCGCACAGGCAGAACCCGTGATGCCCATATGGTCCAAATCCTTGATAAATCCTTCAAACGTGCAAAGCCGGCTGACATCCAGACCCAGCTTGCATCCGCCAGATCGCGCATCCGTGTGATCCCGAAATCGCTGCCAACGCCGATTGCCGCGCCAAAAAGCCTGCCCGTGGCACCGCCGCCGCGCACCACCAGCAGCGCCAGCATCGATGTGGCACTGGCTGGTGAGGCCGCCTATCTCGACGGCGGCACACCGGTAGATGATGCTGATGGGCAGCTGACAGAACTGCCAACAAGCTGGAGCGTTCAGGTCGGCAGCTTTGCCCGTCGGGTAAATGCGCACAAGGCAGCAGCGCAGGCACGCCGTGCCGCACGCGATGTGCTTGGCACGATCCCGGCGCGGCTGACCATGGTTACGCGGGGCAACATTCCGTTATGGCGGGTCCGCTTTCACAATCTTGATGAAACGCAGGCACGCAGCGCCTGCGCAGTCCTGTTTTCGGAAGGACGGCCCTGTGTGGCCATCGCCGAAACAGGCTAGCCGCCAGAAATGTCATCAAGGCATCGCGCCATCATCTCCTTGACGATCTTGGCAGCCACCATCGCCGTGACCCCGTTCACATCGCGTTCGGGATTCAACTCGACAAGGTCACCGCCAACCATTCGCGCACCGGAATGCGTGCCAAAATTCTGGATGATGTGCAGCACATCGCGCACCGACATGCCGCCCGGTTCATGGTGCGAAACCCCGGGGGCAAATGCCGGGTCCAGCACATCCAGATCAATGCTCAAATAGACCGGTCCGTCGATGCTGATCTCGGTGATATCAGCGGCATGCCTCATCTCATGACATTCGACACTGAATCTTTCCACCTGTGCCCGTTGATGCGCGTTCAGCGTCCGCACACCCATCTGGATCAGGCGCGCCGCGCCGCCATCTTCCATAATCCGCGCAAAGGGCGAGGCGTGGCTGAACGGATTACCCTCCATGTCATCATAAAGATCCGGATGCGCATCCAGATGCAGGATGGTCAGCCCCTGATGTTGCGCGGCGTGCGCCATCACCGCCGGCCAGGTCACAGAATGATCGCCACCAAGGCTGATCACCGCCTGCCCGTCTGCCAGCCGGTCAGCAATACCATCATGAATTGCATCAAAGGCAGGCTTGCCCGAAAGACCGCGCAACGCCAGATCGCCAGCATCCTGCCACAGACCGGTCATGCCGCCATCAGCATTGATGTCGTGGCCAAGGTCTGTACCTGTCTCGGCAAACATATTGGCTGACGGCGATGTCATGGCGGCGCGGATCAGCGGCGGTGCCAGCCGCGGACCCGTCAGAAACGTGGAATTATTGTCCTGCGGCAGCCCAATCAATGCCAGAGGCGGGCGTTGGGTCGCGGTCTTTTGAATGGCCAGCTTTTTACCGGTCATCGCGCTATCGGTCATCTGGCATCTTTCATTGGCCCCTGTTGGCATGATCTGGCGTATCGAGGTCCAGAATATCTGCCGGCGCCACCGGCCCCCATGCCGGATGTGAATGGCGGAAAATCTGGCCGCCAACATACAGCATCTCGCCTTCATCAAAGGCACCGGGGGCGATGCTGATCATGTCCCGGCCATCACGCCGATAAAACATCTGCGCCCCGCAATCGGCACAAAAACCTCGCTCTGCGCCTTGTGAACTGCGGTACCAGCGCGGCCGTGCCTCTGTCAGATAGTGGAAATGATCCTCATAGGCCGCACTTGCGCCCCAGCTTGTGCCGGAAAGCTTCAGACAATCACTGCAGTGACACAGAAACACTTCGCGCAACGGGCCTCCGGCGCGAAAACGGATGGCACCGCAATGGCAGCCACCATCAAAGCTCTGTCCCTCGGTACCGGCAATTGGCCTGTCCATACCTTTGTCTCCTCCGCTGTTTCAGTGCAGCCTACACACAGCCGGGGGCAGCTGACCAGCCTCACCTGAAGTCGCGGCTTCGCATGCGGGTGGTGCGGTGGTCGCGGCCAGATTCAGCATCCAGATGCCCCAGGAAACCGTTCAGATTGAACAGCGCATCGGCAATAAAATGCAGCACCGCCTTTTCCCGCTGGATACGCCCGACCACCCCCAGAATCTGTGATTGCAGCATGGCATCACGATAGGTTTCGGTCAGTTTCGGCCAGATGATTACATTCAGCGATTGCAGCCCGTCCTCCAGCGTCAGAAACACCGTTCCTTTGGCGGTACCGGGGCGCTGACGCATGGTAACAAGACCAGCCAGCCGCAAGCGTTGTCCATCGCGCGCATCAAAGGCAGCTGCACTGGTCTTCCAGCCAGCCGCCGCCAGTGGCTCCGCCAGCAATGTCACCGGATGCGCCTTCAATGACAGGCCAAGACTGCGGTAATCAGCGGCCACCTCCTCGCCGGCTCGCGCCGCTGGCAATGTAACAGCCGGCTCGTCTCCCGCCAGATCATCATGGCGGCGCGTTGCATGCGCAAACAGCGGCAGTTCGTGCCAGCGCTGACGGGCCAGCGCCCGCACTTCCCACAGCGCCTTGCGCCGGTTCAGCCCTAAACTGTTGAACCCGTCGGCACGGGCAATCGCCTCCAGCGCTTTTGCTGACACATCGGCCCGCCGCATGATATCGGCAGGACTGGTATATGCAGCCCCTGTTTCGGCATAGCTGGTATCAGCACGGCTGGCGGCAATGCGCGTGCCTTCTGTCTCTGACAGTCCCTTGACCAGCCGCAACCCCAGCCGCAGCGCATGTCGCCCGTCGCGGTTCGCCGGATCAGCCTCCAGCGTGCTGTCCCAATCGGAATACATCACATCGGTCGGGCGCACAGTTATTCCGCTGCGCTTTGCCTCGGCGACAAGCTGCGAGGATGAATAAAAGCCCATTGGCTGGGCATTCAGCAGGGCGCAGATGAACACATCGGGATAATGACATTTGATCCAGGCCGACACATAGACCAGCAGTGCAAAGCTGGCGGCATGCGATTCCGGAAACCCATAGGTGCCAAACCCCTCAATCTGGCGAAAACATCGCTCGGCAAAATCCGCATCATAGCCGCGTGCCACCATCCCGCGGATCATCTTGTCGTGAAACTTGCTGACATCGCCATGTTTCTTGAACGTCGCCATGGCACGGCGCAGCTGGTCCGCTTCGCTGCCCGTAAAACCGGCCCCGACAATGGCGATCTGCATCGCCTGTTCCTGAAACAGCGGCACGCCCAGCGTACGGTCCAACACATTGCGCAACGCATCTGACGGATAGCTGACCTTTTCCAGACCAGCGCGACGACGCAGATAAGGATGCACCATGTCGCCCTGAATCGGCCCCGGCCGCACGATCGCCACCTGCACAACCAGATCATGAAAACAGCGTGGTTGCAGACGCGGCAACATAGCCATCTGCGCGCGTGATTCCACCTGAAAAACACCAACCGACTTGCCAGCGCACAGCATGTCATAGGTTGCGGTATCCTCAGGCGGCACCGATGCCAGTGTCAGCGGGCGTTTATAATGCTGCACCAGCAGACCAAAAGCGCGGCGGATACAACTCAGCATGCCAAGCGCCAGCACATCGACCTTGAGCAGGCCAAGCGCATCCAGATCATCCTTGTCCCATTCAATGACCGTGCGCCCTTCCATCGCAGCCGGGCTGATCGGGCACAGATGATCCAGCCGCCCGCGGGTGATCACAAAGCCGCCAACATGCTGCGACAGATGCCGCGGAAACCGGCTGATGTCAGTGACCAGCCGGCGGACCAGCGCAATGCGGCGATCAACAGGGTCAATTCCGACTGCGCGCAACGCCGCATCATCTGGCCCGCCGCCCTCGCGCCCCCATGTCTGCCCCGACAGCGCCGCCTGCACATCGCTGCTCAGCCCAAACACCTTGGCCACCTCACGCAGGGCACTGCGTGAACGATAGGTGATCACCGCCGCCGTCAACCCGGCCCGGGTGCGGCCATATTTGGCATAGATATGCTGGATTACCTCTTCACGGCGTTCATGCTCGAAATCGACATCGATGTCGGGCGGCTCGCCGCGTGCCTCGCTGATAAACCGCTCAAACAGGGGTTGTGAGCGGTCCGGATCAACTGAGGTGATGCCAAGGCAATAGCAAACCGCTGAATTCGCTGCCGAGCCACGCCCCTGACACAATATCCCGCGGCTGCGCGCAAAACGGACAATATCGAAGACAGTCAGAAAATAGGGTGCGAATTTCAACTTTGCGATCAGCAGCAATTCGCGCTGCAGATAGCTCTCGACCTTTTCCGGAATGCCGTCAGGGTATCGTTCTCGCGCACCATTCCATGTCTGGTATTCGAGTTCATCCATGGCATTCCGCCCGCCCGGTGCCACCTCGGCCGGGTATTCATAGGACAGATCATCCATCGCAAAATGACAGGCTGCGGCCAACGCATCGGCGTTTGCCAGCGCATCTGGCCAGTGCCGCCACCGCCGCGCCATCTCATCCGGTGCCAGCACCTGTCGTTCGGCATTGCGTGATAACAGGGCTCCCGCACTGTCAAGGCGCTGCCCCTCACGGATGCAGGCCAGCACATCGGCAAGCGGGCGGCGGGTGGGACTGTGATACAGCGCATCACCGGCTGCGGTCAGCGGCAATTGCTGTGATTTCGCCATATCGGCAAGCATGGCCAGACGCGCCTCATCACCGCCATCACGATACAGCACCGCCCCGGCAAAAACCCGCGCAGCCGTCATGTCGCGGATTCGGCCAAGCTGTGTTGCATGCGCAGCGTCGGGATGGCGCGGCGGCATTACCAGCAGCATGGTGCCAGCTGTCAGACGGGCCAGATCGGCAAGATACAGAACCGGTGCCGCCTTGCTGCCCCGCATATTGGCCTCACTCAGCAGAACCGACAGGGCCTCATAGCCAGCACGATCAACCGGATGCGCGATGACGTCGGGACCATCGACCGGGCGCAGACGGGAGCCGACAACAAGCCGGATGCCGGCATCACGCGCCGCACTGTGCGCCCGCACGATGCCAGCCAGCGAATTCACATCTGCCACACCAATCGCCTGCCAGCCAAGGGCAGCTGCCGTCTCAACCATCTCGGCCGGATGCGACGCACCAGCAAGAAAAGTGAAATTGCTGTAACAGCCAAGCAGCGCTGAAGGTTGGCCAGACCCCTGGCCAGACCCCTGATCAGACCCGTGGCCGGGAGTCTGCGCCGGGGGCAGTCTGCCCTGCCCTCCGGTATCTGATGCGGTGCCACCCATCACGCAAAAAAGCCGTGCAGAAACCAGTCAGGCTCTTCACTGCGCTCTGGCAGACCCTCACGATATACCCAGAAACGGGCACCATCCTCGTCCTGAAGACGGAAATAGTCACGTGTCCTGGTGCCGGCAGCGGCGCTCCACCATTGCGGGGCAATGCGCTCAGGTCCACTTGCCCGGATCACCTTGTGGGTGCGTTTCTGCCACACGAAGCGGGCAGGCGGATGATCCGGTAAAAGCGCGACAACAGCCAGTTTCTGCGGCACACCAAGCAACCTGATCGGGCGCGGTGCGGCTGTCAGGCAGTGCGGCGTTGTATTCATGTCATCATGAAAGCCGGCCGTTTCCATATCGGCATAGGCAGCATATTGCGCCGCCTCGGGCTGCCAGCAGTTACGCGCCCGCATATGCAGCACCGCACCATAACCAAGGCGCGCCACCAGCCGGTCAACCAGACTGGCATAGGTTTCACTTGCCGAAATGCCTTCATCAAACCGCGCCGCCACAGGGGCCTGCGGGCTGCAGTCATGCGCTTCCAGCCACATCCGCTCCAGACCAAATTCGGGATCGATTGTCTCTGCCGCTGATACCAGCAGACGACAAAAGGCACCGCTGTCACGGCTGGGGCGCGAAAAATGCACATCCCGTCCCATCACCATATTGTCAACACGCTGCCAGCCAAGCTGCAAACGGCGCGTGGCCAGCCCCTGTTGCTGCAGGATATCAACCATCTCGCCAGCCAGTCCGCTGGCAATGGCCTGAATGTCCTCAGGCGCGGCAACCGGTTCGGCAAACTGGCGCATCGCCACACGCGGACGCGCCGGCATCAGCGGTGTGAAACTTTCATTCACATGCCCCAGCGCCGCATCCAGCTGGTGTGTAACCACCTGCCCGAACCGCGATGCCAGCGGCGCGCGCGCCATACCCAGAAGATCGCCCACATGACGCAGGCCCGATGCCGCCATCGCTGTACAGACCGTGCCGTCAAGACGCAGCGCTGCCAACGGCAATCCGGCCAGCATGGCTGACAGCTGGCGTGATGATGATGCGCTGTGGCGGCTGCAGCCATAACGCTGTGCAGCAGGTGCATAGCGTGCCAACCCCCATGCAGAACCACATGTCGGGGCCACTGCCAGCCTGACTGTCAGACCGGCACGGCGCAGACGGCGCGCCATATCGGCCAGAAGCGGGCGAATGCCACCATGCAGATGCGTTGCACCAGCCACATCCAGCCAGATACCGTTGCCGTCATGTGCGATGCTGGCACCGCCACCGGTAATTCCGGCCGGGGCCGGGGCGGTCAGCGGACAATACCGTCTTGCCCACATGGCCAGATGCTGCAGATCCTGCCGGTCAGCCGCATCATCTGCCGGGTGTGACAACAGATCAGGACGCAACGCACGGGCATCGGCCAGCCGCATACCGCCGCGCAACCCCAACCGACGCGCCAGCACACAGACAGAATCGACCAGTTCGGCCCCATGCACAGCACGTGTCAGCACAAGTGGGTGCATGGGCGAGACATCGCTGGTCCGGCGCACACGTTCGGCAGCCAGATGCGGAAACCAGGCATGGATGATCAGCCGTGTCATGACCGGCTATCGGGCGATGGTGGCGCGTGCCGGGCCCACAGACGCCACACCAGCCGCAGACAATGCGCGGCCTGACGGCGTCGTCTGGCGGCGTGGGCGCACCACATGACGGGGCAGACCGGCGGCATTACCTTCCTGACGTGCGGTAAATGGCAACATTGCGGGTCTATCGATCTGCTGGTCAGCCCTGCCGGCAAGCGTACAGGCCTGAAAGCGGTCGGCAAAACTGTCCCACAGCACACCCGTATGGCAGGGCCGCCCACCACGGGCATGTGTGATATGGATATCCCAGACCGGGTGCCAGGGGGCGGCTGGCGATCGTGCAACTGCCTGCTGCTGACGACCCGGGGATATATGCCACTGGCTCTCAAAACCGCTGGCTGCCACTGGCCAGCCCAACAGCAGACCAGTTGTGCCACTGGCTTCGGCAGCAAGCTGCGCCCGCCGGGCCAGCCGCATCCAGTAATCGGAAGACTGGCTCAGACCGTCATATTCAACAACCACCGCAGCCAGCCCTTCGGTGCGAAGAATATCCTCAAGCGCGGCAAGGCGGCGTGTCGGGCCAGGCGCATCAACAATCAGCAACCGCCCGGGATCGATTCCCAGCGCAGCCAGCCCGGCCGCATACAGCATTCCCGATCCACCCATCGCCGCCGCCGGACACCAGACGACCGGCCCGTCGCAGCGCACGGCCAGACGGCGAACCAGCGCCGCCGCAAATCCGGTCAGCGCCCCGTCATGTCCCGGGCGACCACACAGCATATGAACCCGTCCCAGCGCCAGACCACCCGCAAGTGCCGAATCCAGCGAAGCAACCCCCAATGACAGGCGCGGCGAATCAAGACAGCCTTCGAGGCGCGCCACATCATGGCGCAGCTGCCGGAAATGCATATGGCGGCCCCCGGCAGAATCGGAATTACTGGCAGAATCGGAATTACTGGCAGAATCGACATTGGAATCGACATTGGAATCAGTATCAGTCCCAATTGAAGCATCATCAAAAAATTGATTTTTATGAATAAAACTGTTTGATCCAGATACCGGACCCGCATTCTCTGCCGTGTTGATGATGGTCGCCATATTGCGCCCTCCTGCCGATTTTTATCCTGTTTTACATCCTGTTTGTTCACTATTTGTTCTATTATAGGACAGGAGCAGAGTCAAGAATATGCAGGTGCTGCAGGGTCTGTCCGGGCCAGAAGGAGGGCCACCGGGCTGGCCAGAGGGCGGGCCAGAGGGCGAGCCACCGGGCGGACCAGAGGACAAGCCGACAAGCAAGGCAGCAGGCGAACAGGCAGATGGGCCGGCTTACCGGCATATCTCCATGAAAAAACCCCCGCTGCCAGGCAACGGAGGTTCAGGATCAGGCATGTCGCCCGAAATTTTCAACAGATCAGGATCAGCGCGCCAGCTCGCTCTCGGCAAGCTGCACCCAATAGCTGGCGCCAACCGGCAACATCTCGTCATTGAAGTCATAGCGCGCGTTATGCAGCATGCCGTCTGCCGGTGCCGGGCCAGACCCAAGCCAGATATAGCATCCGGGCTTTTCCTCCAGCATGTATGAGAAATCCTCACCAGCAAGCATTGGCTCGATGTCCCGGTCCACATTATCGCTGCCAATCACCCCGCCCATAATCTGCGCGGCGCGCTCCGCCTCGGCTGCGTGATTGACCGTCGCCGGATATCCGTGCGTCCAGTCCATTTCAATTGAACAATTATAGGTCTTCGCCATTGTTTCAGTGATTTCGTGAATGGCCTCACGCAACAGAGTCCGCGTATCCTTCAGAAAAGATCTTGCCGTACCGGCAATGCGCACTGTATCGGCGATCACATTCTTTGCCGTTCCTGCCTGAAAAATAGTTACTGACACCACCGCCGAATCCACCGGTCCGACACGCCGTGAGACAATTGTCTGCAGCGACTGGACGATGGCCGCACCGCAAGGGATCGGATCAATACATAAATGCGGCTGTGCTGCGTGCCCGCCGCGACCGGTGATTGTCATGTCAAACTGGTCGGCATTCGCCATACAGACACCATCATGCACACCAGCCGAGCCCATATCCATATGCGGCATGTTGTGCATGCCCCATACAGTCTGCATATCGAACTCACGGAACAGACCGTCCTCGATCATCGCACGGCCACCACCGCCGCCTTCTTCGGCTGGCTGGAAAATCACATAGACAGTGCCGTCGAAATTCCGTGTTTCGGCCAGATGCTGCGCTGCACCAAGCAGCATGGTTGTGTGGCCGTCATGCCCGCACGCATGCATGCGATTGGGGATTTTGGATGCATGCGCGAATTCATTCAGTTCCTGCATCGGCAGCGCATCGATATCCGCCCGCAGCCCGATCGCCCTGTCGCTGTCGCCGCGGCCACGAATCACCCCGACGACACCAGTTTTGCCCATGCCCCGATGCACTTCAATGCCAAAGCTGTCCAGCTTTGCCGCGATAAAGTCCGAGGTCCACACCTCTTCATAGCAAATTTCAGGGTGCTGATGCAGCTCTCGGCGCCATTCAGTCAGTTCGTCCTTACGCTCGGCAAGCGAATTGATCACGGGCATAGTTTCTGTCCTCTTGATGCAAACTTACGGACTGATGTTCCGACGCTGCGGCTGGCACGTCAAGGTCGCTTTAGGCGGCTTTGGCACGTACCTTTGCGACGCTTTGTCACCGCTGCCATCACTGCGATTTTTCTGTTACTGTTCTTAACAAGGTTCTGGGGGGAGCTGCCGGTCGGTCGCTTGCGGCCGGCCGGTACACCACGGGTGTCGGCACGGGTTTATCCTAGGTCGGCACAAGAACAGGAAAAATCCCCTCTGAATTGCAGATTGGCCTAGTCCTGACGGACATCATGCAGACCCGGTCGCACAGGGTTTGCATTGTCCTGAAGTGACCTGTCCTGTCGTGGTTGATCATGAAGTGACCGGCCGCAATAGAAACACAACGGATGATTCGGCATTGGTGCCCGCGCCTGCCGGTTTCCAGCAGGTGAGTTAGCATGGCGTCAGAACAGCCAGATCGCGGCCTACGCGGCCTGCCGGGAGGCAAATCCCGGTATTCCGGTTTTGCCCTCGCGCGAAACGCGATGAATTATCATCAGGACTGGCAGCGCGCCTGGCGCGATGCCGCGCCAAAAAGCGAATATGATGCTGTCATTATCGGCGGTGGCGGCCACGGGCTTGCAACTGCCTACTATCTGGCGGCAGTCCACGGCCTGACCAATATCGCGGTTGTCGAAAAGGGCTGGCTTGGTGGCGGCAATACAGGCCGAAACACCACAATCATCCGGTCAAATTACCTGTGGGATGAAAGCGCCGCCATCTATGAACATGCCCTGAAGCTGTGGGAAGGCATGTCGCAGGACCTGAACTTCAACGTGATGTTCAGCCAGCGCGGCGTTCTGACCATCGCACATTCCGAACATGAACTGCGCGAAATGTCACGCCGTGTGCACGCCATCCGCCTGAACGGGATTGATTCCGAAATTCTGGGCCCCGACGAGATCAAGTCATTCGTCCCGATCATCAATATCGACCAGTCGATCCGGTATCCGGTGATGGGCGGCTTTCTGCAAAAGCGGGGCGGTACCGCGCGCCACGACGCGGTGGCATGGGGATATGCCCGCGCTGCCGATGATCTTGGTGTGGATATTATCCAGAATTGCGAGGTGACAGGCCTGCGCCGGACTGGCCGCCGGATCGTTGGCATTGAAACCACTCGCGGCTTTATCAAAACCCGCAAGGTTGGCTGTGTTACAGCCGGTCATTCCAGCGTGATGGCAGCTATGGCGGATATTCGCCTGCCGCTGGCCAGCCGTCCATTGCAGGCGCTTGTGTCCGAGCCGATCAAGCCGGTGCTGGATACAGTGATCATGTCAAATGCCGTTCACATGTATATCAGCCAGTCCGACAAGGGCGAGATGGTGCTTGGTGCCGGCGTCGACAAATACAACTCATATGCCCAGCGCGGGTCGTTCCCGGTGCCTGAACATATGATTGCAGCGGCGGTTGAGTTGTTTCCGGTATTGTCGCGCTTGCGGATGCTGCGCCATTGGGGCGGCATCGTTGATACCTGTCCGGACGCCTCGCCAATCATTTCGAAGACAGATGTGGACGGGCTTTATTTCAATTGCGGCTGGGGCACAGGCGGATTCAAGGCAACGCCCGGGTCCGGCCATGTCTTTGCTGACCTGATCGCCAATGACCGTCCGAACAAGATCGCTGCCCCCTATTCGCTGGACCGCTTCCAGACCGGCCTGTTGATCGACGAACACGGCGCTGCCGGTGTGGCCCACTGACGTGACCGAGGGAGACAAGACATGCTGCTGATCAACTGCCCGCATTGTGGTCCTCGCGAAGAAAGCGAATTCAGCTGTGGCGGCGAGGCCCATATTGCCCGCCCACTGGCCGAAAACACGCTCACCGACGCGGCCTTTGCCGATTATCTGTTCCTGCGTGACAATCCAAAGGGCCTGTTCCTTGAGAGATGGCGTCACGCCGCCGGGTGCCGGCGCTGGTTCAACATGGCACGCGATACGGTGACCCACGAAATTATCGAGATTTATCCGATGGGCAGCCTGCCGAAGACCAAAGCCGGAAAGGCAGCGCATGCAGCCAGCTGGCGTCGTGAAACTGCTGCCGAGGCGGCTGCCAAGCCAGCCAAAGCCAAAGCACCACGCGCAAAGAAGGAAAATGGTTGATGGGTTTTTTCAGTAAAACACCCGCGCCACAAATCGCGCGCCTTGCAACGGGTGGTCGGGTGAACCGCACCAAGCCGATGACATTCACCTTTGACGGAAAAACCTGTCAGGGCTTTGCAGGGGATACGCTTGCCTCGGCCCTGCTTGCCAACAATATCCATCTTGTCGGCCGGTCCTTCAAATATCACCGGCCCCGCGGCATCATGGCCGCCGGAGCGGAAGAGCCGAATGCACTGGTACGTGTTGGTCGCGGCAATTTGGCAGAGCCCAACCTGCGCGCATCCCAGGTCGAACTCTATGACGGTCTTTACGCTGAAAGCCAGAACCGCTTTCCGTCGCTGAAAGCCGATGTCGGCGCGGTCAATTCGCTGATGTCGCGCTTTTTCCCGGCCGGATTCTATTACAAGACGTTCATGTGGCCAGCCTCGATGTGGATGACCTATGAGCATGTGATTCGACGCGCTGCCGGTCTTGGACGGGTTGCCGACGATCACGATGATCCTGACCGCTACGAAAAAACAAATGCGCATTGCGATATTTTGATTGCCGGCGGCGGGGCTGCCGGTCTGATGGCTGCGCTTGCCGCGGCGCGCAGTGGTGCGCGTGTTATTCTGGCTGATGAGCAGAATGAATTCGGTGGCTGGATGCTGGCCGAGGGCGATGTCACGATTGAGGGCGGCTCACCCGCTGACTGGGTAGCCGGCATCATTGCCGAACTTGCCGCGATGCCGGATGTGACGCTGCTGCCGCGTACAACTGTATTTGGATATATGGACCATAATTATCTGACGCTGACCGAACGCGTTACCGACCATCTTGCGGTGCGGCCATCCCATCTGCCACGCCAGCGCATGTGGAAGGTTCGCGCCCGTCAGGTGGTGCTGGCACAAGGGGCGCATGAACGCCCGCTGGTCTTTTCCGGCAATGATCTGCCGGGCGTGATGCTGTCCGGGGCCGTTCGTACCTTTATTAATCGCTACGGCGTTGTTCCGGGCAATCGCTGCGTTGTCTTCACCAATAATGATGATGGCTACCGCACAGCGCTGTCCCTGCAACAAGGTGGTGCCGAAGCGGTGATCGTCGACCTGCGGCATGAGGTGCGCAGTGCGCTGATCAAGATGGCAAAGGAAGCCGGCATTCGCATCATGACGGGTCATGCCGTCACCATTGCCAGCGGCACACAGCGTATCGCCCGTGTTGAAATCTCGCCTGTCAACGAAGATGCCACCCGCGTTCTTGATGATCCTGTTCATATGGATTGTGATCTGCTGGCCATGTCTGGCGGCCTGTCACCTGCTGTTCACCTGCATTCACAGGCACGTGGCAAGCTGGCCTGGGATGAAGAACTGCTGTGCTTCAAGCCGAAGTCGGTTCACGAGGCCTGCTTCAACGCCGGTGCCTGCAATGGCGTTTTTGGTCTGGCAAAAGCCATGGCGGACGGGCTGAAGGCCGGGGCTGCCGCCGTGCGGGCCTGCGGTCTGGATGCTGGCGATCATCTGCCGCCGGTCGTGACCGCGCCGCCGCAGAACTGGCGACCGATGCCCGCGTGGAAAATTCCAAACGGCCAGCCCGAAGGTGAAGGGCCCAAAGCGTTTGTCGACTTCCAGAACGATGTGACCGCGTCTGACGTAAAGCTGGCGGTCCGCGAAGGGTACCAGTCGGTCGAACATGTAAAGCGCTATACCACACTTGGCATGGCCACCGATCAGGGCAAGACATCGAATATCAACGGTCTGGCCATTCTTGCCGATGCCCTTGGCGATGAGATTCCGAACGTCGGCACCACCACATTCCGCATGCCGTATACGCCAGCGAATTTTGGTGCCATTGCTGGCCGCGATATTGGCAATCTGTTTGACCCGACGCGCCTGACCCGCATGGATGACTGGCACCGTGCCCACGGTGCCACCTTCGAACATGTCGGCCAGTGGATGCGCGCCTGGTATTACCCGCAGACTGGCGAAAGCATGCAGGAAGCGGTCAACCGCGAAGTGCTCGCCGCGCGGACAGCAGCCGGCCTTCTGGATGCCTCCACCCTTGGCAAGATCGATATTCAGGGCCCCGATGCAGCCGAGTTTCTGAATCGTATCTACACCAATGGCTGGTTAAAGCTTGGCATTGGCAAATGCCGTTACGGGCTGATGCTGAAAGATGACGGCATGGTGATGGATGATGGCGTCACAACACGGCTTGGCGAGAATCACTTCCACATGACAACCACCACGGGCGGGGCTGCCGGTGTACTGGACTGGCTGGAGGAATGGCAGCAGACGGAATGGCCGGACTTGAAAGTCTATCTGACTTCGGTGACCGAGGAATGGTCCGTTGCCACCCTCTCCGGCCCGAACGCGTCAAAGATCCTCAAAGCGGCCGGTATCGATATCTCGCTTGATCCGGCGGATTTTCCGTTCATGTCGATGCAGGATGCACATATCGCCGGCCTGCCAGTGCGGATATTCCGCATTTCATTTACCGGCGAACTGTCCTTCGAGATCAATATCCGGGCGCGTCATGGCCTTGCCCTCTGGCAGTTGCTGATGAACGCCGGTCGCGATCATGGTATCACCCCTTACGGTACAGAGGCCATGCATGTCCTGCGGGCAGAAAAAGGATTCATCATCGTTGGTCAGGAAACCGACGGGTCGGTAACGCCGCACGACCTTGGCATGGACTGGATCGTGTCCAAAACCAAGCCTGATTTCATCGGCAAACGTGCCCTTGCACGCGCATCGATGAGTGACGACAATCGCAAACAGCTTGTTGGCCTTGTCACCCGCGACCGCAAAAGGGTTATTCCGGAAGGTGCGCATGCCGTGCTGGAACCCAATCAACCCATGCCGATGGAGATGCTGGGCCAGGTGACATCATCCTACTATTCGCCGAATGTTGGCGGGTCAATTGCCATGGCAATGCTGAAAGGCGGGCGCAGCCTGAAGGGCGGCACTGTCTATCTGCCGATGCTGGATGGCGATATGATAGAGGCAGATGTGGTTGATCCAATCTTCTTCGACCCCAATGGAGATCGTATAAATGGCTGACGCAAGCCCGCAAATCCGTCTTCCCGGGCGCAACGCGCTGTCAGGTCGCCCCGCAATCACGCATGCCAATCAGGATGGCGGCAAGCCGGGCCTTGTCATTGAAGAACTGGTTCATCTCGGCAAACTGAATATCCGCGGGGCCGCAGATATTCTGCCGGGCATAACAGCGCAGACTGGCTGCCAGTCACTTCCCGAAAACAACCGGTTTGTGACCATTGGCGAACGCCACCTGGCCTGGCTTGGCCCGGATGAATATCTGTTGCTGTGCGAAGCTGGTCGTGAAGATGAAATTCAGACGCGTCTACGGCAGGATTTCGAGGGTATCCATGCCGCCGTCACAAACGTGACCGACGGCCTGTGCGCACTCGGTATTCGCGGCGGCTCAGTCCGCAAGGTGCTTGCCAAAGGCTGCGCCCTTGATCTTCATGAAGAGGTGTTAGCGGCCGGCCAGTGTGCGCAGTCTCTGCTGTCGCATGCGGGCATCACCCTGCTGGCAACCGGCGAGACGCGTTTCGTTCTCGTTTGTCGCACCAGCTTTGCCCCCTATGTGGTGGACTGGCTGGTGGATGCCGCGCTTGAATATGGTGTCAGCTATCGCACCTAGACCGGTCTTGGCAAGCCGCCGCACACCGGTGCACATTTCTGAAAAAGCCCGGTCGATACGGGGCCTTTTTATTTGTTTCAAAAGCCGGCTCAGAATTCTGAATCTGGCAGCTCTTCCATTCTTTTGCCGATGAAATCACGCAGCCCGTCATTGATTGAGGGGTCCAGCGCTGGCGCCTCAAATGAATCCAGCATCTTCACGGCGCGGGCGCGCGCGCGCTCATGACTTTCGACCGATCCCTCTGACGACCATTGTTCAAAGGTGGTGTTGTCAGCCAATTCGGACCGCCAGAATGCAGATTCGAAATTAGCCTGTGTATGCGATGACCCAAGGAAATGTTTGCCCGGTCCTGTTTCGCGCAAGGCATCCATTGCCTGCCCGTTTTCCGAAACATCAATCCCGTTCACGACATCCTGCATCATTGTCAGCTGATCGGCATCCAGTATCAGCTTGGCGTAATCGGCGACGAGTCCGCCTTCCATCCAGCCACCGGCATGCAGGACAAAATTCACCCCGCCCATCACCGTCGGCATGATTGTATTGGCCGATTCATAAGCCGCCTGCGCATCAGCTGTCTTGGCAGCGGTCAATGACCCGCCAGACCGGAACGGCACACCAAGGCGGCGGGCCAGTTTTGCACATCCCAGCAGAACCTTTGCAGGCTCAGGCGTGCCGAAAGTCGGCGCACCTGTCTGCATCGACATGGAACTGGCAAAGCTGCCAAACACCACTGGTGCACCCGGGCGCACCAGCTGTGTAAAGGCAATGCCGCTCATCGCTTCGGCCAATGTCTGTGCCAGCGTACCGGCAACCGACACCGGCGACATGGCACCAGCCAGAATGAACGGGGCAGTGATCACCGCCTGATTATGACGCGCATATACTTTCAGTGCGCCCAGCATCATCGCGTCCCATGTCATCGGCGAATTGGCATTGATCAGGCTGATCGACACAGTGTTGTTTTCAACAAATTCGTCACCGAACAGGATCTTCGACATATCGACCGTATCCTGCGCACGCGATGGCGCTGTCACCGAACCCATATACGGTTTGTCAGACAGCGACTGATGCGCGTAGATCATTTCCAGATGTCGTTTTGTCACCGGCAGATCGACAGGCTCGCACACCGTACCGCCAGAGTGGTGAAAGCCCGGCAGCATGTAGACAAGCTTCACAAAATTGCGGAAATCCTCAATGGTGGCATAGCGGCGCTCATTCTGCAGATCGCGCACGAAAGGCGGTCCGTAAACAGGTGCAAACACCATGTTGTTGCCGCCAATCTCGACTGATCGTTCGGCATTGCGGGCATGCTGGGTAAAGCTGGACGGCGCTGTTTCACACAGCTTGCGCGCCAGTCCTCTGGGAAAATGTACGCGCTCCCCCTTGATATCGCATCCGGCGTCGCGCAGCAGCTCGAGCGCCTCGGCATCCTCCAGAAAATCGATACCGATCTCTTCAAGGATGGTTTCAGCATTCGCCTCGATAATCTCGGCAGCTTCATCGGTCAGTATATCGACAGGCGGTATGCCGCGGGTGATATAAGGCGACGCCGCAACGCCGCCACCGCTGCGCATTTGACGGCGCGCATCGCGTCCGCCACCACGCCGCCCGCGCCGTTGTGCCGTTTCTGTTTCCGCCATGGATTACCCTTTCATGGTCACGGACACCTGTTTCATCGTCACAGATGCCGGTGCGACATATCTGCTATGCACGCAGCTTTTCGTTTTCCGGATCATAAGGGGATTCCTCAATGACCGTTGCTTTCAGACGCTGATCAAGAATGTCGATCATCAGTTCGGTACCGGTCACCGCCAGATCAGGCCGGACCATTGCCATCGCCAGTGATGTGTCGACCCGGAAGCCATAACCGCCACTGGTCGCACGGCCAATGACTTCACCATCTGGCAGCATCACCGGGTTACCCCCGATTGCGTCAGCATCACTGGTATCATGCACCGCCAGCGTCACCATGGCATTGGCAAAGCCGCGCTCTTGCCACTCGCTCAGTTTCTGGCGGCCAATGAAGTCACCCTTGTTCAGATGCACAAACCGGTCAAGCCCGCTTTCCAGCGCCGCATATTCGATCGACAATTCGGTACCAACCATACGATAGGACTTCTCCAGCCGCATCGCATCCATAGCCCGAATGCCAAACGGCTTGAGCTGGAATTCGGCACCAGCGTCCATCAGCGCGTCGAAAATATGATTCTGATACTCAATCGGATGATGCAGTTCCCAGCCAAGTTCGCCGACATAATTCATGCGAAAGGCCATAGTCGGGGCCAAATTCACATCGATCATCTTGCTCGACAGCCACGGGAATGCCCCGTTCGCCAAATCAGAGCGGGTAACTTTTTGCAGAATGTCGCGGGCATGCGGCCCGGCCAGCACAAGAACGCCGATCGAATTGGTCAGATCATCAAACCGGACCGACCCGTCATCCGGCATGTGCTTTTTGATCCAGTCATGGTCCAGCCGCTGTCCCGCGCCAGCCGATACGATATAAAAGCTGTCCGCAGCCTCGCGCTGGATCGTATATTCGGAATGCACACCGCCGCGCTCGGTCAGGGCATGTGAAAGCGACACCCGCCCGATGCCCTTTGGCAGCTTGTTTGCCACAAGCCTGTCCATAAAGGCCTCGGCACCGGGGCCTGACACACGGCATTTTGCAAATGCGCTCATATCCAGCAGGCCCGCATGCGCTGCTGTATGGCGCACTTCGTTGCCAACATGTTCAAACCAGTCAGACCGGCGGAATGACCAGTGATCTTCCTGCACGGTGCCTTCCGGCGCAAACCAGTTGGCACGTTCCCAGCCAAACTTTTGCCCGAACACAGCACCAAGCGCCTTCAGCCTGTCATAGCAAGGCGCGGTGCGCAGCGGGCGTCCTGCCCGGCGTTCTTCATCAGGATAGTGAATGACGAAAACGTTTTCATACGCCTCTTCATTTTTCACCTTGAGATATGATTCGGTGGCATAGTTGCCGTACCGACGCGGGTCAACACCCAGCATATCAACTGTCGGTTCACCCTCGACGATCCATTCGGCAAGCTGCCAGCCAGCACCGCCGGCCGCGGTCACACCAAAGCTGTGCCCTTCACTCAACCAGAAGTTTGGCACATCCCATGCCGGACCAATGATCGGATTCCCGTCTGGTGTATAGGCGATGGCACCGTTATAGACCCGCTTGACACCAACCTCGCCAAAGGCTGGCACACGTTCAATGGCGGATTCGATGTGCGGCATCAGGCGTTCCAGATCCTCCTGAAACAGCTCATATTCCGAATCATCACTCGGCCCGTCCATATAGCAGGCCGGCGCACCCTTCTCATACGGTCCGAGGATCAGCCCGCCAGCTTCCTCGCGCAGATACCAGCGGCCGTCGGAATCGCGCAACACACCCATTTCAGGCAGGCCCTGCGCCTGCCGCTCGCGGATGGCCTCATGCGGTTCGGTGACAATATACTGGTGCTCAACCGGGATTACCGGGATATCCAGACCCACCATGCGGCCAGTCTTGCGGGCAAAGTTGCCGCTGGCACTCACGATGTGCTCACAGGTGATTTCACCTTTGTCGGTAGTCACTTTCCATTCGCCAGACAGCGTGCGCGAAATGCCGGTCACGCTGGTGTTACGATAAATCTCTGCGCCGCGGTCACGCGCCCCGCGCGCCATTGCCTGCGTCAGGTCTGCTGGCTGAATATAGCCATCATCAGGATGGCGGATCGCACCGACCAGCCCTTCAGAATTACACAGTGGCCACAAATCATGAACCTCGTCCGGGGTCAGAAAATCCACCTGCACGCCGATCGTGCTCGCCACGCCGGCATATTGCCGATATTCGTCCATTCTTTCCTGCGTCTGTGCCAGACGAATATTCGACACATTGCGAAATCCGACATTCATGCCGGTTTCTTCCTGCAGTTCCTGATAGAACTTCACCGAATATTTGTGAATCTGGCCAACTGAATAGGACATGTTGAACAAGGGCAGCAGGCCGGCGGCATGCCAGGTTGACCCCGATGTCAGTTCCTTGCGTTCCACAAGAACCACATCGGACCATCCCTTTTTGGCAAGGTGGTAGAGCGCGCCCACACCAACGACTCCCCCACCAATCACAACAACGCGTGCATGCGACTTCATTTCCCCCACCTCCTGGCCATGATAACCGGGCCCGCGCACACGCACGCAGCCTCAGCGCGCCACGTGACACACCGGCACTCATTTCATCCGGAATTCTAGGCAATCAACGGCCAAAAAAGCGTCTGCCATCCGACCAGTTTTGACGCGATTAGGCTTAGGGATTCAGGCGTGAAACATCCCAGCCGCCAGCAGCATCTGGGGTAAAGCGGAACCTGTCATGAAGGCGATGTTCGCCATCCGCCCAGAATTCGATTTCCTGTGGTTCGATCAGGAACCCGCCCCAATGCGGTGGGCGCGGCACATCATCAGGAAAGCGCGCCTCAACCTCTGCCACCGCAGCGGCCAGGCTGTCGCGCGAATCCAGCGGACGCGACTGGGCCGATGCCCATGCCCCGATGCGGCTGCCCCGTCCACGGCTGGCAAAATAGGCGTCCGAGCGCGCGGCATCGACACGGCTCACAGGGCCGACAACCCGCACCTGGCGACGCAGGCTTTTCCAGTGGATGCAGAATGCAGCCTTGGCAGTGGCATCCAGTTCACCTGACTTGCGGCTCTCATAATTAGTGTAGAAGACAAAACCGTCAGCCGCCCATTCCTTTAGCAACACCATGCGGACTGACGGCATACCGCCAGCATCAACAGTGGCCAGCGCCATCGCATCCGGATCATTGACCTCAGCCGCTACAGCTTCATCATACCAGCTCTGAAACAGGCTGAACGGGTCGGTGCCAGCTGTGATATTCATCTCGTCAGTCTCCATTCATGACAGTGGGCCAGCACGCGGCATAAGTCCGGGCGGGACTCCCTGCCAGATAGATGGGAAGCAGCATTCGTCATGGCAATGGGCGCTGGCGACAGCCCTGACAAACCTTTGTGGCAGACATCGACGTCTGTTAACCCTCTGGCAACAGAAGCAGCCAGATTTAAGGGCCAAATTTTTGGTGCGTCTGCCTTATTTTGGTACGAATCTGCACATAGTGTGATGTCGTCGAGAATAAACCAAACAGGTCAGAACCATGGCAGATTCCAGGAATATGCGCGGCGTCACTTTCGGGCTGGCGATTGCGACAACAGCAACATTGATGGCTGGCACAGTGCCTGCTGCGTTTGCGGAAACACGGATCGAAACCGTTATAGGAACGGTATCGGGGGCCGATCCCATTCGCACCAGCTATATCCGCAAAACGCCAAAGGATGAACGGATCTGTCAGACCCAGGATGTGCCGGTCTATGGCGAGACAGCCGGCAATAACGAATCCGACCTTGGCGCGATGATTATCGGCGGTGTGATCGGGTCTGCCATCGGCAACAAGACATCGGATAATGAAGGCGCTGGCGCTGCCGGTGCGGTTGTCGGGGCGCTTCTTGGCCGCGAACACGCCAAGAAAAATCAGGGCGGCGGCCAGCAGATTATCGGCTATCGCCAGCAGGAAGTCTGCAACATCCGGACAGTGATGACCGAACAGACGGTTGAGGAAATCACCGGGTACCGCGTACGTATAGAGGTCGATGGCAAGATCATTTCGCTGGAATCAAAGCGTCCGCGCAATTTGGGCGAGCGTGTCGAGATCAATCGCAAGACGACATATAGCCTGCGATAGGCGTTTACAGCCTGCGACTTGTTCCACAGATTCAGTCGTGTAGTATAGCGTTTCTGCTTTGTGTGTCCCACACGGAGCGATGATGTATGGGTGAAAAAAAATGTCTGATCAGCTTGGAACCGGAGTCATGGCTGGCAAAAAGGGCCTGATCATGGGCGTTGCAAATGAACGCTCTATTGCCTGGGGTATTGCCAAAAAGGTGGCCGAACAGGGTGCAGATCTGGCCTTTACCTTTCAGGGCGAAGCGCTGCAGAAACGCGTGACACCGCTTGCCGCGTCGCTTGGCAGCTCGCTTGTGTTACCCTGTGATGTAACGGATGAGGCCAGTGTCGATGCTGTTTTCAGCGAGCTGGAATCCCGTTGGGGCAAGCTGGACTTCGTTCTTCACGCTATCGCCTATTCGGACAAGGAAGAGCTGAAAGGCCAGTATGTCGATACCACCCGCGATAATTTTGAGCGGACGATGGATATCTCGGTCTATTCCTTTACTGAAGTCACACGCAAGGCCACGGCCATGATGAATGATGGCGGCTCCTTGCTGACCCTGACCTATTACGGTGCGGAACGCGTGATGCCCCATTACAACGTCATGGGCGTTGCCAAGGCCGCACTTGAAGCATCGGTGCGTTACCTTGCCGTTGATCTTGGCGGGCGCAACATCCGCGTCAACGGGTTGTCTGCCGGCCCGATGAAAACCCTGGCCGCATCCGGCATTGGCGACTTCCGCTATATTCTGAAGTGGAATGAATATAACTCGCCGCTGAAGCGCAATGTGACACTGGATGATGTCGGCGGGGCCGGTCTTTATTTGCTGTCTGATCTGTCCTCTGGGGTAACCGGCGAAACGCATCATGTCGATTGCGGGTATCATGTTGTCGGAATGAAGGCTGTCGACGCCCCGGACATCTCGGTCGTCTGATATGGCTGACAACAGTTTCGGTCAGCTGTTTTCCTTTACTACTTTTGGTGAGAGCCATGGTCCGGGTATCGGCTGTGTGGTCGACGGTGTGCCGCCGCGCCTGCCCTTGTCGGAAAGCCTGATACAGCCCTATCTGGACCGCCGCAAACCGGGGCAGAACCGGTTTGTGACCCAGCGCCGTGAGGCGGATGAGGTGGAAATTCTGTCCGGTGTCTTTGAAGGCATGACAACAGGTACACCAGTGGCGATGCTGATCCGCAACACCGACCAGCGGTCGAAAGACTATGGCGAGATCGCGCGCCAGTTCCGCCCGGGTCATGCCGATTTTACCTATCAGGAAAAATATGGGATTCGCGACTATCGGGGCGGCGGCCGGTCATCAGCCCGTGAAACAGCCTCACGCGTGGCTGCAGGTGCCATCGCCGATCTGGCGCTGAAGCAGTTTCTTGGCAGCGACTTCCGCATCCGCGGCGGCGTTGTGCAGATCGGCCCACACGCCATTGATCGCAGCAGGCTTGACTGGGATAACGTCGACAATAACCCGTTTTTCTGTCCTGACCCGGTGGCCGCTGACCAGTGGGAGGGGTTTCTTGACTCCGTGCGCAAGGCTGGCAGCTCGGCAGGTGCCATCCTCGAGATTGTGGCTGACGGTGTTCCCGCAGGACTGGGCCAGCCAATCTACGGAAAGCTGGATAGCGAACTTGCCGCCGCAATGATGACGATCAATGCCGTCAAGGGTGTGGAAATCGGCGGCGGCTTTGCGCTGTCCGCGATGGATGGTGCTGATGCTGGTGACGAGATGCGCGCCGGTGATCAGGGACCGGAATTCCAGTCAAACAATAATGGCGGCGTACTTGGCGGCATTTCGACGGGCCAGCAGCTGGTGGTACGGGTGGCCATCAAGCCGACAAGTTCGATCCTGACGCCGCGGAAATCGGTCGATCTTGAAGGACAGGATGTCGATGTTGTGACAAAGGGTCGGCATGATCCTTGTGTCGGTATTCGCGGCGTGCCCGTCGCCGAAGCGATGATGGCCATCACCCTTCTTGATGCGCTGATGCGCCACCACGCCCAATGCGGGCTTGGTGATCCGGCATAGATAAATCCCGTTTCAATAATGGCCTGGCCAGCGCCAGTCCAGCTTGACCATGCGCGGCCTTGTCAGGCAGCTTCTGATGGTCCTGGTCTATGTCGTCTTGCGGGCGGCCAGCAGAAATTCACGGTTTCCATCTGATCCGGTAATCGGTGATGCCACCGTTCCCAGCAGCTGCCAGCGCATGGTGGCAGCCACCCAGTCCTCAACCCGCGCCACAGCATCACGCACCGCCTGACCGTCTCGGACAATACCGCCCTTGCCGATCTGCGCGCGGCCAACCTCGAATTGCGGCTTTATCAACGCCAGCAAACTTGCATTCTCGGCTGCCAGCTTCATGACCTGCGGCAGTACCTTGGTCAGTGAGATGAAAGATGCATCGCAGACAATCAGCTGCGGCGGTGTCTCGAAATCTGTCACGCTCAGATGACGGGCATTCATCCCTTCGCGCAAGCTGACACGCGGATCATCGGCAAGGCGCGGATGCAGCTGGCCATGCCCCACATCAACCGCTGCCACATGCGCCGCACCGCGAGACAGCAACACCTCGGTAAATCCACCAGTGCTGGCACCGATATCAACACAGTGACGCCCCGCCGGATCAATCGCCGGAAACGCATCCAGCCCGCCGACAAGTTTCAGTGCGGCCCGGCTGACCCATGGTAAATCAGGAACGGCCACATTGATGTCAGCATCCGATGACAGTCGTTTCGCCGGCTTTGTCAGCACCGCGCCGTCAACAGTAACGTGGCGACCTGCAATCAGCGCCCGGGCCCGGTCGCGCGATGCTGCCAGCCCGCGTGATACCAACAGCGCATCAGCCCGCATTCCGCTATCGCGTTCGCCCTTTCGCACGTTATGCGGGGGTCTTGCTGGCGGCAGGACCCGCCTTTGTTGTGGACTTGCTGTCAGTACCGCCATTCATCACGCGCAACGTCTCGGCAATACCGTCTGCATCAATGCCGGCCAGTGCCAGCTGCCCTGCCTGGCTGTCATGGTCAATCAGCCTGTCAGGCAGTGACAGACAGCGAACGGTCAGCCCGCCATCCAGATGGCCGGCATTTGCCAAATACTGCAACACATGCGCGGAGAACCCTCCCGGGCTGTTTTCCTCAACAATCAGCAATCGCGCATGATTCTGCGCCAGCCTGTCGAGCAAATCTGTGTCCATCGGCTTGGCAAAACGGGCATCAGCCACCGTCACCGGCCCGATATCATCTTCCAGCTGGTCGGCTGCGCGCATCGCATCTGCCAGACGTGTGCCGAGTGACAGGATGGCCGTGCCCTGCCCTTCGCGCACGATGCGGCCACGCCCGATTTTCAGCACATCGCCGATTTCTGGCAGCTCAACCCCGACACCTTCACCGCGCGGATAGCGCACAGCCGAAGGGCCATCATCATGCGCAACGGATGTCGCCACCATATGCATCAGTTCAGCCTCGTCCGACGGGCACATGATGACCATGTTCGGCAGACATGACAGATAGGCAATGTCAAACACACCGGCATGCGTTGCGCCGTCATTGCCAACAAGCCCGGCACGATCAATGGCAAAGCGGACCGGAAGATTCTGGATCGCCACATCATGTACCAGCTGGTCATATCCACGCTGCAGGAACGTTGAATACAGCGCGCAGAACGGCTTCATCCCCTCGGTCGCCAGCCCGGCCGCAAAGGTGACAGCATGTTGTTCGGCGATCCCCACATCAAACACCCGGTCGGGGAATCGCGCCTTGATCTTGTCGAGGCCTGTCCCAGACGGCATGGCGGCCGTGATCGCCACGATCTTGTCATCCTGCTCAGCCGCCGCAATCAGTCCTTTTGCAAAAACCGATGTGTAGCTTGGTGCGTTTCCGGCACTCTTTTGCTGTGTTCCGGTAATCACGTCGAATTTTGGCACGGCGTGATATTTTTCCGCAGACGGACCGGCAAAAGGATGCCCCTTGCCCTTTTCCGTGACCACATGAACCAGCACCGGACCGCGCGCATGCCCGTCGCGAATGTTCTTCAGCACCGGCAGAAGATGCGCCATGTCATGACCGTCGATCGGGCCGATATGCAGAAAGCCAAGCTGGCTGAACACCGAATTGCCGCTGATCAGATCACGCGCCGCCTCACGGGCGCGGCGCGCCGTCCGCTCAATCTCGGCCGGGAATTTTGCTGCAACTTCGCGCATGAGATCGCGAATCGAATGGAAGGGCTCAGACGTGATCAGGCGCGACAGATAGCTGCTCATCGCACCGACAGGCTGGGCAATCGACATGTCATTGTCGTTCAGGATTACGATCAGGCGCGAATCCGATGCGCCGGCATTATTCATCCCTTCAAAGGCCATGCCTGCGCTCATCGCGCCATCGCCAATAACCGCAATCACATTTCGTTGAATGCCCTGCAGATTGCTGCCGACAGCCATACCAAGGCCGGCAGAAATCGATGTTGACGAATGCCCGGCGCCAAATGGATCAAATTCGGATTCGCTGCGTTTGGTGAACCCGGACAGGCCGTCTTTCTGGCGCAGTGTCTCAATCCGGTTACGGCGACCGGTCAGTATCTTGTGCGGATAGGCCTGGTGGCCAACGTCCCAGATCACCCTGTCATGCGGTGTATTGAATACGTGATGCAACGCCACGGTGAGCTCTACAACACCCAGCCCGGCACCAAGATGACCACCAGTTTTAGACACCGCACCGATCGTGGCATCGCGCAGCTCGCTTGCCAGACGCTGCAGATCCCCTTCGGGAAGACGTCGCAAGTCATCAACAGAGGCAATGCGGTCTAGCAGTGGTGTTGAGGTCATCCGGTTTTCCACGGGCAGGCGTGCCTGCCGACATTCATGTTACGTTTCCGTTATATAAGACCTATCACGATCGCCGCTTAATTGCGAATCGTGCAATTTCCTGCAGCGGTTCTGCCGCCACGCCCCACGGGGACAGCCTGTCGCTGGCGGCCTCGATCAGGGTCGTTGCCGCATCACGGGCCGCTGCAAGACCCATCAGGCTTACGAAACTGCCCTTGCCGCGTGCCGCATCCTGTCCGGCCGGCTTGCCAAGCGCTTCGGGCGTGCTTTCATGATCTAGACAGTCATCAGCGATCTGAAAGGCCAGCCCCAGATCGCGCGAATAACTGTCCAGTACCGCCATCAGTTCGGTGTCAGCGCGCCCGTATATTCCGCCAGCACAGGCCGCAAAATGGATCAGCGCCCCGGTTTTCATGCCCTGCATCTGACGTATCTCGTCAAGTGACAGGGCGTTGCCAGCGCGCGCACGCTCCTCGGCCTGCAAATCAAGCATCTGGCCGCCAGCCATGCCGTCTACGCCTGATGCTGTGGCCAGCCCGGCTACCAGCGCGGACCGCACTGCCGGGTCGACATGTGTTGCTTCATCCGCCAGCAATCCGAATGCCAGCGTCTGCAGTGCATCACCGGCCAGAACGGCTGTCGCCTCATCAAACGCCACATGACAGGCCGCAACACCGCGCCGTGTGGCTGCATCATCCATCGATGGCAGATCGTCATGTATCAGGGAATAGGCGTGCAGACATTCAATCGCCGCCGCCACGCGCACAGCCGATCCTGAATTGTTCGCCCCACCGGCCAATCGCGCCGCGGACAGCACCAGCGCCGCCCGCATTCGTTTGCCGCCATTCATTGTGGCATATCGCATCGCTGCCACCAGCCGGTTCGCCGGACCGGTCATGGCATCGAACATGTCCTCCAGAAAGGCAGCCGTGGTTGCCGCATCCCGTTCAACGATGTCTGGCAGTGTCATTTGCCTCAGTCTTCGACGGCGAAGGGGGCAGTGCTGTCCGGTGCTGATCCATCAGCCGGCAGGCGCAATTGCTCTACTTTCATGCGGGCTTCTTCAAGGCGGGCCTGACAATGTGTCTTTAGTGCCGTGCCGCGTTCAAACGCCGTGATCGCATCATCCAGCGACACGTTTCCCGCCTCCAGCGCGGCCACAATCGTCTCAAGCTCACGCAGGGCATCTTCAAAGCTGATGGCCCCAAGATCGGCGGCAGGTGCGTTTTCGGTCATCTATCTCTCCAGGTCAAACCCCTGCCACATCTACTCCTTGGACAAGGCCGCCGCAATGCTCTTTACAATGTCGGCAGCCCGCTTTCTGAGGCTGGTGTCTTCAATACTATAATATGCCCGGACAAGCTCAAGTGTTTCTCGTCGCGCCATCGGATCCTTTACAGGATCTCTGCCCTTGCCATCGACATCAACCCCGCTGGCTACCCGCCGGGGCGAGCTTCGCATTGTTGTTTCCGACATGTCATCGAAGAAATAGCCAATCGGTGCGTCAAGTATCTGGCTGATATCCCACAAGCGGGACGCGCTGACCCTGTTCGCGCCGCGTTCATATTTCTGAACCTGCTGAAAGGTTATGTTGAGCTCGGCACCAAGTTGTTCCTGACTCATTCCCAAAAGCGTTCGCCGCAACCGGACCCGCCGCCCGACATGCTTGTCGATGGCGTTATTGTTGGTAATGCGAAAATTGCGTTCGGATGGCGATTCTGCCGGCATGATACCACCTCGGTTTCGCGGAGCGACGGTTATTCAGAGAAGCTGCGTGCGATGTCGCAAGGCACCGCTTGTTGAGGCAATTGTAACCCGATTTACCGAATCTCAGAATATGTGGATGAGTTGCTTGTGCCACCACATGTCCGGCCACATGCCCGATGATCAAAATCAAACCCGGAGAAGGCTATACAGCGAACTCGTCAAGCGCAGATAACAACGCGTGGGCAATTCCATTCTCGAAGGTTGAATGACCAGCATCATCAACCATGCGCAAAGTGGCACGATTGCCCCAGGCATCGGCCAGCCGGTGTGCCGATACAGGCGGGCAGATCACGTCATGCCGCCCCTGAATGATGTGCGCGGGCAGATGCCGGATCACCTTTATATTCCGCAGGATATGATTATTTGGCATGAAACAGTCATTGACGAAATAATGCGCCTCCAGACGCGCCATGCTCAGCGCAGACCGGCCGGTGACGCGCCGCATGCCGGCACGCAGGGTTGAACAGCTCGTCTCGTAAGAGGCCCAGCGCTCGGCTGCCGGCTGGTGAACCAGCGCCTGAGGGTCCATCAGCTTTTCATGATAGCTGAGCAGGATGTCCCCGCGTTCCTCGACCGTCAGATAGCTGACAAACTGGTCATAGGCTTCGGGAAAGAACCGGCCCATGTCATGCAGAAACCAGTCGACCTCGGCGCGTGTTCCCAGAAAGATGCCGCGCAGGATCAGGCCAGATACACGCTCGGGGTGGGCAATAGCATAGGCCAGCGCCAGCGTGCTGCCCCACGAACCGCCAAACAGCAGCCATTGCTCTATTCCCAGCTGCTGGCGCAACACCTCAATATCGGCAATCAGGTCCTGTGTGGTATTTTGCGCTGTCTCGCCATGGGGCAGCGACTGCCCGCTTCCCCGTTGGTCAAACAGCACGCAGTGATATCTGTCAGGGTTGAACAGGCGACGATGTGTCGGAGATATTCCGGCCCCGGGACCACCATGAATGAACAGGACCGGCTTGCCGTTCGGCCGCCCGCACTGTTCATAATAGATCTGGTGCAATCCGCGATCCAGCCGACCCTTGGCAAAGGGGGCCAACACCGGGAACAGTTCCTTGTCTTCGATGAATGCATGCGCCATGGCGTGATCATACCCAATACCGGCTGCCAGCAACAGGTCTCCCGACACTTAGATGCAAGGTATCAGCCGAAAAAACAAGAGGTGGCAAACTGCCACCCCCGGTTTGGTCAATCCAGACGACCTGGTCAAACCTGACGGCAGATCAGGCAGCGTCCATCAAATCTTCAAGTTTGGTCGCCGCAGCTTCCTGATCGATCTTCTCAATCGCCGCGAACTCACGGGCCAGACGCTCCAGCGCGGCCTGATACATCTGACGCTCAGAATAGGATTGTTCAGCCTGATTTGTGCGGCGATGCAGGTCGCGCACAACTTCGGCAATGGATACCGGGTCACCCGACTTGATCTTTGTTTCATATTCCTGCGCGCGGCGTGACCACATGGTCCGGCGCACCCGCGCCTTGCCCTGCAGCGTTGTGATGGCCTGCTCCATCTGCTTTTTTGAGCTGAGCGTGCGCAGACCGAGCGAACGTGCCTTTTCCAGCGGAACACGCAGCGTCATGCGGTCATGTTCGAAACGGACAACCAGCATCTCAAGCGCACTGCCGCCTACATCGCGTGTCTCGGTACCCAGAATTCGGCCAACACCATGCGTCGGGTACACGACGAAATCACCTTTATCGAAGGTGCTTTCAACTTTCTTAGTCATTCTTGCTCCTCGTCCATTCATTGGCACCCGGTCAGGCAATAGGACCATTGCGGTACCTGCTTTTTCCCGTCACTGGCGCCTGCCTGCAGCTGGTCTGACCACAAACCATGGGTGTGGCCGCAAATAGCAGCAGTGCATGCTGGCTGAAATGGCGTCAGGAAATATTGCAATTGGATTAAATAGTAACTGAATTTACCCGAAAAAGCAATCGGTTCACCGGGCATCCCGAAGGGTTGGTTGCACAGTCCTGTCAGTTGCCTTCACCCGGATTGCGCGAGAAGTATTTGTCGAACTTGCCAGCTTCTTCCTTGCTGGCTTCAGCATTTGGCATCGGGTCCGAGCGCTGCATGATGTTTGGCCAGACTTCTGCCATCTCGCGATTGACCTCCAGCCATTTTTCGATCCCCGGCTCTGAGTCCGGCAGAATGGCTTCTGGCGGGCATTCCGGCTCGCAGACCCCGCAATCGATACATTCATCAGGGTGGATGACAAGCATGTTTTCGCCTTCATAAAAGCAGTCAACCGGGCATACCTCGACGCAGTCTGTGTATTTGCAGTTGATGCAGTTCTCATTGACGATATATGTCATTTGAAAATCCTCCGCAGAATGCGGCCAGTAGAGTGCTGCCAGTCTATAAACCTGACCGAAAGAATTTCGGTTTGTAGCCCAGATTACGGTCCCGAACAAGGCACCACAAACCCGCCAATCCCATCAGACCAGAAGCCCGGATCAGAAGCCCTGATCACCAGCCCTGATCACCAGGCACAAGATGAGCAAAATTTCCTAGCGGGCATCCAGCCGCGCCCGTGCGCGTTTCTGGGCACGTCCTGAATCGATATCCTCGACATATAACAGCCCGGCAAGGCGCCGCATGAGTTGCGCCTCATATTCGTGCAGTTCGCCGTCTGCCAGCACCACCATCCACGCCATTTCCATAATGGCGATGCGGTCTTCTGCATCGGTCTCTGCCCGGATCGACCGGGTCAGCCCGTGAATTTCGATGCGGCCATCCTGCGCCGCAACAGCCGACTCGATGATCGATTCCACGTCACTGGCGCTCATGTGCAAATCGGCCTGCAATGCATCAGAAATCTGCGCTTTTTCGTAATCATCAAGGCTGCCATCAGCCATCGCAGCCTCAACCAGCAGGCCGGCAAGGGTGCGCGCCCAGTCGCCATCATCAGGCGGGGCTGAGGATGTGTCCTCGGTAAAATCACGAATCCATGAACCCAGATTGCCAAGCATTCCACTATGTCCTTTTCTGTTGTCAGCCCTAGATAGCAAGCCTGCCTGAAAGTTCAATCACCGGTCCTATGATGCAGACCATCATTGCCAGCATTTAATCGTCAGGCAGTATGTTTCAGAGAGGGTGTTTCGGCGACGGTCCCTCACAGGGTGTCTTTCAGCTGTTGCGTTACCCGCCTGTCACGCTTTGTCGGCCGGCCAGCACCAGCATCACGGCTTTCGAATTCGCGTGCTGTGGCAGCTGTCTCGCGGCGTGTTTCCGCCGCCGGCGACAGATCTTCATAAAGTTCGATTGCCTCGCTGGCTGGCCCCCGCCTGGTGCCGAGTTCAACAATCCTGATCACCCGGACCCGATCGCCCTGCAGGAATGTCAGCACCTGCCCCGGCACTGCGGCGCGATGCGGCTTGCTCATCACCTCGCCATCAAGACGGAAACGGCCACTGGAAATCGCGCGGGTTGCATTGGCGCGGGTTTTGAAGAACCGCGCATACCACAACCATTTGTCCAGCCTTAGCGCACGCGCGTCTTCAGTCACGATTTCAGCTTCAACCCAGCCAATACAGCGAATGGCGAATCCGGATCCGGCTCACGGCGTCTTTGACCGCCACCAGATCCGCCGCCGCGCGGACCTTTGCCACCCTTGTTGTTATTATCGCCCTTGCCCTTGCTATTGGCATTGCCGGAATGACGCCCACCTTGCTTGTGCGACTGGCCTTCCTTGCGCGACTGGCCTTCCTGCCGCTTGCTGCCACGGCCCGCTGGTGCGCCATCTTGCTCTTTGGCATCGCGCGGCTGGCGGTTGCCCTGACGTTGGCGTTTCATCCGCTCAAAAATCTGAATTGGCGGGCGTTCAGGGTCCTCGTCAGGCTCTTCGCCGACAATCTTGCAATTCATATCCAGCAGCATTGCGGCCATCTGATCACGCGTTGCGCCTGCCAGTGACAACATGTCCTCGCTGATACGAAACTGTCCCTCGCGGGCAGCGGTCCGCACAATTTGCGCCACACGCTCAACCATATCCACGCGCATCACCCGTCCACCAAGGCGGCGATAACCTACCGCCAGCCAGAATGCGTCGGGCACGCCTTCGGGACAGTCGATTGTCACCCGGCCCGCAGGGGGCGGTGCATGAAAGGCACCAATCTGGCTATATTGCAGGTTCCACAGCAACGCGCGAAGGCTGATCTGGGCTGGCTTCAGCATGTCCGGCAGATAGATTGATTCAACACCAAGGCGCAGGCCAAGGCGCGCAAGACGCGGCCTGTCTGTCTCGGCAAGACCGCGCACCTGCTGCGATCCCGCTGCTGATGGAATGGTGCCAAGTCCCTCGAACAGCATAAAGGCGAGGCCCCGCGCCTGTCCGCTGAATGGTTCCGGGCCTTCATCCTTGGGCTCTGCGCCGCGTTGCTCGGCAATATCTGGCTGCTCAACCGGCGGCGTAGCGGCAATCTCGTCCTTTGTCGGCCCGGTCGCTTCATTCCCGGTCGGCTTTTCTTTGTCTGGTGATGCCTCTGTCAGTGAAGGTTGCGCTGATTGTGGACGTACCTGTTTACGTTCAGGCAGCGGCGCAGTTTCAGCATTTTCCAGCACCACAAGACGTCCGAGAACATCGCGCACATGTTCCGCAACAAATTCCGACAGGCGGCCGGTCATCCGCTGTGTCTGGTCGATCGACAACAGATCGCTGGGGATCAGTTCCGGGCGCGGCGCATACAGCGTGTCGCCCCGCACAAGGCGCGCAACCTCGGCCTCACGCCAGGTGATCACGCCGTTCTCATCCAGCTTGAAGGCCGGTGTAGCCGATGCCGCGAACGCCCGCACACGGTTTTCGATCTCCTCAGGGAGCCCCCGGCGCGCCGCAGCAAGTATAGTGGCTTTTTCGTCACCTTCATTCAGGGTTGGGCGGAAAACGAACCCGTCAAGGACACCCACTTCTTCGCCCTCGACGAGCACAGTCCCGTCATTCTTCACCGACGCCATCAGATTTTTTGTTTCCTTCAACTTGCGACTTAAATGCGCGGCCCGGCGGTCGATAAAGCGTTCCGACAGACGTTCATGAAGACTGTCAGACAGCCGGTCCTCGACCGAGCGCGCACGATCCTGCCACTGCGCGGGGTTGTCTGTCCAGTCCACACGGTGCGTGACATAGGTCCAGGTGCGAATATAGGCAAGCCGGGTCATCAATGTATCAATATCACCATCAAGACGATTAAGCTGATCCATCGCCCGCGCCACCATATCATTACCAAGCTGCCCATCACGCGCCAGCGACATGAACAGCCCGGCCAGCAGGTCATAATGATCGTCATTCAGGCTCTGCCGAAAGTCGGGAATGCAGGCAACATCCCATAGCAGGCGCACCTTTGCCGCATCTCCCAGCATGCCCTGTACATCATTGCGCTCTGCAAGGGTGATCAGGGCGCGGTGGTCCAGCGCATCGGCCTTGCGAAACAGAAAGGGCAGAGGCGGCGGCGCTTCCAGCGATTCCTGCAGCATGGAGATCGACGAGAAATCGAGATTGCGTGACCGCCACCAGAAATTGCGCAATGGCGGGAACTTGTGCTGCTCGATCGCCTCGATCATCTCTTCTTCCGGCGCCTCGCAGCCATCGGTTACGCCGAATGTCCCGTCATTTGTATGCCGACCCGCCCGGCCAGCAATCTGCGCTGTTTCAGCAGCTGTGAGGCGGCGCGTCTGGCGGCCATCGAACTTCATATCTGCCGCCAGCGCCACATGGTTCAAGTCAAGGTTCAACCCCATCCCGATGGCATCTGTTGCAACAAGAAAATCAACATCGCCATTCTGATACAGTTCCACCTGCGCATTGCGGGTACGCGGGCTGAGCCGGCCCATCACCACCGCGGCCCCGCCTCGCTGACGCCGCACGAATTCGGCAATCTGATACACATCCGCCACACCAAAGGCCACGATCGCGCTGCGCCGCGGCAGACGAGTCAGTTTCTTTGATCCGGCATAGCTCAGCTGTGACAGGCGGCGGCGCGTTTCAAACCGCGCTTCGGGAAGCATGGCGCGCAGCAGCGGACCTGCTGTTTCAGCCCCCATGAACATCGTCTCGAACAGACCGCGCGCATGCAGAATGCGGTCGGTGAACACATGGCCGCGCTCGCGATCACCCGCCAGTTGCACCTCATCGACAGCGATGAATTCAAAACCGCGATTGGCAATATCACCATGTCCGATCGACAGGGCATCAACACCGCCTTCCATTGGCATCGATTCAACCGTGCAGCACAGATAGCGCGCGCTGGCCGGCAGAATGCGCTCTTCACCGGTGATCAGCCCCACTTTGCTGGCCCCAAGCCGCGCCACCAGCCTGTCGTAATTCTCACGCGCCAGCAGGCGCAGCGGAAAGCCGATCATGCCCGAGCTGTAGCCGGTCATCCGTTCAAGGGCCAGATGTGTCTTGCCGGTATTGGTCGGGCCAAGAACAACCGTCACCCCGGCCCCCGCTGCATGGACGTTGCGAGCCGCGCGGTGCGGCGCTGATGATAATGGCGCGGGCATGAGGCTGAACCGGAGAAAAAGATCACAGACAGAACAAGATACTCTTTTTCACCTTCCGGCGCATCCGGGATTCGAACGTCGCGTTGCTTTTCTCGTGTCCTCTTAGACAGGTCGTCAAACTGGCACCAATCTGGCAGAAATCTGGCAGCAATCCGCTGGTAATCCGCTGGCAAACCTGTTGCAACTTCACCATCAATCCATGACCAGTCTGCTGGCAGATTGTTGGCGGTGTGCCATTAGCCTGGCCCTGATGCATCAATTACCCGGAACAGCGGGCCAAGTAACGATTTTTTAACTTCAATGCGCTATGACCTGACGACCGGATTTTCCGGGAAACTCCGGGGGTTAGCCTGTGGCCGTTGCCAAACTATTGGCACCAGTAACCGATCATCTGCACGCCTTGTTCAAGGCACCCGGCCGCCCGGCCAATGGCGCGCTTCTTCAAGGTGATTGTCTGGACATCATGAGCCGCCTTCCAGCTGCCAGCTTTCGCGGCATCGTTACCTCCCCGCCCTATAACCTGCGTAACAGTTCGGGCAACGGCCTGCATGACGGGCGCGGCGGAAAATGGGAAAAGGCCGCACTGCTCAAAGGCTACTCCACCCATATGGATGCAATGCCGCATGACGCCTATGTCCGTTGGCAACGTGACTGTCTGGATCAGATGATGCGTCTGCTGCGCCCGGACGGTGTGATCTTCTACAATCACAAATGGCGTGTGCAGAAGGGGCTTCTGCAGGATCGCCACGACATTGTGGCCGGCTTTCCTGTGCGCCAGATTATCATCTGGCACCGGTCTGGCGGGATCAATTTCAATCCCGGCTATTTTCTGCCGAATTACGAGGTGATCTACATGATCGCCAAATCCGACTTTGTGCTGGCACCCGGGGCAAACCGGCTGGGGTGTGTCTGGCGGATCAGCCAGCAGATAAATACCCCGCATCCGGCACCCTTCCCGCCTGAACTGGTTCAAAACTGCCTGACGGCAATTGGCGACGGCCCGGTTCTGGACCCGTTTGTCGGCAGCGGCACAACCGGCATGGTGGCCACCGGACGTGGCATCGACTGGGTCGGCATCGATATCTCCGAGCCCTATCTGAACACCGCTGCAAAACGCATAGCCGCCGCCCGGCGGGGGATCGAAGCACCTGAATAAGGGAGACCAAAATGGCCGAAGAAGAAGAAAATAATTTCAATAAAGTGCACGATAGACTCAAAAATGCCGTTGCCGTTCAGAATGGTTCTGAAATTATGAACATCATCCATGAGGTTCAAAAACAACAAACGGCAGACAACAACTTGAATGCGCTCCTTCAAGTATTTTCCGGATATGTGCCGTTTTTCGAAGGGGATCATCAAGCTGCAAAAACAATATGGACGGCACTTGAAAGACTGGACTTTACCAGTGAAGTTCCAGCTCTGGCTGCAGGTGAAAGCCTGCTGCGAATTAACGAAGTTGATTTAGCGCTACGCAATTTTATCCATGCTTCTGAGATCAATCCAAACAATGCTTTGAACTGGATTAATATCAGCCAGCTAAGGCAGAATCTAGGAGAGTTTGATGCTGCAGCAGATGCTGCCGCAAAAGCCACCCTAGCCGCTCCAAAAAATCCGGATGCACACAATCAGCTTGGTGTCACGTCAATACAGATTGCCGACCATGAAGACGCCATCAGAGCTTTCGAAAATGCGTTTGAGCTTTCGCCAATGTTCGGACCTTATGCGGCAAATCTGGCAAACTTCTATAAGCAAAATCTATCATCTGAAGACGTCCTAATAAGGGCTAACCGATTTCTAGCAAATAACCCAGACGCATTGGCATTGCTATGTCTCAAAGCCGAGATGCTACTAAGGGCTAATGATTTAGAGGAAGCAATAAATACCCTAAGTCACGCTGAGAACATCAACCCGAGAGACCCAGAAGTAATGAGGCTTCAATTAGAGGCTATGCGCGTTCAACAGAGAATTGGTCGGGTTAATTCCCAAAACATGACGCCTGATCAACTTGCAGAAGCGTATGATAAGCTTATTACCAACAACATGGATGAGGCTGAACAACTTGGAACTTCATACAAAAGCACAATTTTTTGGTTATCGATATTGGTTCCATCTTTGTGGACAATTCTATTTTTAGTCATTTATCTCGTAGACTTCGATACTTTCGTTCGATGTCTGGTTCTGACCTGTGACAAAACACAAACCTACTCAACTGGGTTTGATTGGAAACACCTTTTCAGCGCCTCTTTCGTTACCACTACATCTACTACATTTCTTGTGCTGCCATTGCTGCTGAAAGGCCGGAGGTGCCTACTGGATCAACGGGCGTGCAAACTTGGAATAGAAGACTACACGCGGAAACAACTCCTTCTAAATTTCGTAGCTGTCTACAGTCAGCGTCCGGCCAAAAATGCGGAGGCAATTCGGTTGGGTCTTGAACACTTCAATGAACGGGGCAATGCTGAAGAAATAACACTGAAGGCTAATGAACGACGATTTAAGTACTCTCGAAATTCAGAGGGCTTGCCCAGCAATAGCTCAATGCGAGCTCTCGCTCGAAAAATGAAGCATCTCCGTTCAGTGCTAAAACGAGACTGATAAACAGGATGAACCCGTGAACGGAAAACTAAAATCCATGATTTCTTCATTCACTCTTCAACGCGAAAAACACCCTCTCTAGATTGGCCAACGGGGACACAATTTTGCAGGCAAACCACCGCCCCTAAAAATGGGCGGACTGGGTGGTGCCGGGCGTGGCCAGAGGCGGGGCGAACCGTGTCAGGTTGATGCCTTCGACGGCTGTCTTGTATTCATCCAGCGTCGGTGTCCGGCCCAGAATGGCTGACAGCACCACAACCGGTGTTGAGGCAAGCAGCGATTCACCGGCCTTTTCATCCGAATCCTCAACAACACGCCCTTTGAACAACCGTGTCGAGGTGGCCAGCACGGTATCACCCTTGGCGGCTTTTTCCTGGTTGCCCATACACAGATTGCATCCCGGGCGTTCCAGATACAGGATGTTTTCATATTCGGTGCGGGCTTCGGTCTTGGGCTTTGCATCATCGAATTCAAAGCCCGAATATTTCTGCAGAATGTCCCAGTCACCTTCTTCCTTCAATTCGTCGATGATGTTGTAGGTGGGGGCCGCCAACACCAGCGGCGCCTCGAATGACACCTTGCCGGCGTTCTTTTCCAGATTGCGCAGCATCTGCGCGACGATCTTCACATCACCCTTATGCACCATGCAGGACCCGACAAAGCCCAGATCGATCTTCTTTTCCGCACCATAGAAAGAAATCGGCCGGATCGTATCATGCGTGTACCGCTTCGAAACATCGGCATTGTTCACATCCGGATCAGCGATCATCGGCTCTTTGATCTGGTCGAGGTCCACAACCACCTCGGCGGCATAGCTGGCATTGGCATCGGGCGCCAGCGCCGGTCTTTCACCCGACCTGATTTCGGCAATGCGCTTGTCGGCAATGCCAATCAGGCGATGCAGCATCAGATCATCATTTTCCATGCCCTTGTCGATCATGATCTGGATGCGGTGCTTCGCGATCTGGAGCGATTCAATCAGCGTGTCATCTTCGGAAATGCAGATGGATGCCTTGGCCTTCATCTCGGCAGTCCAGTCGGTGAAGGTGAACGCCTGATCGGCCAGCAGGGTACCGAGATGCACCTCGATGATACGGCCCTGAAACACATTGTCGCCGAACTGCTTGAGCATCTGCGACTGCGTGGCATGAACCACATCACGGAAATCCATATGCTCGGCCATGGTGCCCTTGAACGTCACCTTGACCGATTCCGGAATCGGCATCGACGCCTCACCGGTAGCAAGCGCCAGCGCAACAGTGCCCGAATCAGCACCAAAAGCCACGCCCTTGGACATGCGCGTATGCGAATCACCGCCGATGATGATCGACCAGTCATCCACCGTAATATCGTTCAGAACCTTGTGGATGACATCGGTCATCGGGTGATACTCGTCCTTTGGATCGCGGCCCGTGATCAGCCCGAAATCATGCATGAACTTCATCAGCTTCGGCGTATTTTCAGCAGCCTTGAAATCCCAGACCGAGGCGGTGTGACACCCCGACTGATAAGCACCATCGACCTTTGGCGAAATGACCGTTGCAGCCATCGCCTCCAGTTCCTGTGATGTCATCAGGCCGGTTGTATCCTGCGATCCGACAATATTGACGCGCACCCGCGCATCGGACCCGGCATGCAGCACGGTGCCCGGCGTTACACCAACAGCGTTGGCATTGAAGATTTTTTCGACAGCTGTAAGCCCCTGCCCCTTGACCGAAACTTCCTTTGACGGCGCAAAGGCGGATTTCAGCGGCACGCCCAGCGTCTCGCACGCAAACGTCTGCAGCATCTTGCCAAACACAATGGCGTAGGACCCGCCCGCACGGATGAATTCCAGTTTTTGCGGCGTGAAGGCACCGGACACGTCGACCAGCTCTTCCCTGCCAGCCTCATCATACAGCTTCTTGTTTTTGGTGTTGATCGTCAGCACCGTGCCGGTCGCCACCGAATACTTTTGTTCCAGAACGGGGTTGTCGTCATTGTTCAGGATCGGATTGCCATCGGCATCCAGCTTTTTCACCCAGTTTTTCAGATCCAGCCCAACGCCGCCGGTCACCCCGACCGTGACCTGAAAGATCGGTGATATGCCATTCGTGCCGCCGACAATCGGCGCGATGTTTACGAAAGGCACATATTTGCTGGCCTGCCTGCCAGTCCACAGCGCCACGTTATTGACGCCTGACATGCGCGATGACCCGACCCCCATGGTGCCTTTTTCAGCGATCAACATGACCTGTTTGTCAGGATGCTGCAGCTTCAGCGCATTGATTTCGGCCTGGGCGGCTTCGGTCATCATGCATTTGCCATGCAGTTCACGGTCCGAGCGCGAATGCGCCTGATTGCCGGGCGACAGCAGGTCGGTGGAAATATCACCTTCCGCCGCAACGTAGGTAACGATCTTGATCTCTTCATCAATATCGGGAAGACGGGTGAAAAACTCAGCCTCGGCATAGCTTTCCAGAACGTCGCGCGCCACCTTGTTGCCAGCGGCAAGTGCCGTTGTCAGCCGTTCCTTGTCCGCTTCATACAGATAGACCTGCGTTTTCAGTACCTCGCCAGCATCGGTTGCAATGACATCATCATCACCCAGCGCCAGATCAAGCAACACCTCAACCGATGGGCCGCCCTTCATGTGTGACAACAGCTCAAATGCCAAGGTGGACGTAATTTCGGGCACATCAACCTGGCCAAGAATGATCTCTTTCAGGAAGCGTGCCTTCACACCAGCCGCACTGGTGGTGCCGGGAAGCGTGTTATAGATCAGAAAATCAAGCGAGGCAGCACGGTGTTCATGGCCGGCATCCCTGATCTGCGCGATCAATTCGGCAACCAGCCCGCCATGATCAATCGGCTTTGGCTTCAGCCCTTGTTCCTTGCGGCTTTCGATCTCTTCCAGATAAGTTTTATACAAAGACATCTCGTCCCCCACGATGGTCTGTTGTTGGCGCTGTGCATTCACCCTGCTGTGGCAGGCTGGCTGTTGTAAGGCTGGCAGTCAGGCCGCCAGTTATCAGGCCGCATGGGCGTGACAGCACGTCGCCGGAATGACAGAACGCCTGGCGCATTGCAGCCAACGCCTGCCAATCTATGTGGAATTGTGAACCCGATGATCGGGCCGGCCAGTCTGAGGAGTGCCTCACAAAGGTCCCTGTTTATATAACCGCCAACCGCCAGTTTTTCCAGTTTGAAATGATCGAGGGATGAAATTGGCCGCCTCGGCAGAGACACCGTCGCCAGTCTCATCGCCATGACGCCGATTACGAAAAAAGAGACCGCCAGAAACCGCTGAGGACCCAATCCCGATCGTCACTACCATTAATTTTGTGACAAACCGCGTCAAACTCGCTGCTGGACCGGATGCATGCTTCGCGGTTAAAACCGGCACATGAATAATCCGTCCACACATGCTGCCTCGTCATCGCCAAATACCGGGACCGTGGGCACTATGGCTACGCTGCAGCTTGACGGCGTTGTGCTGGCGCGCGGCATGCGCGTTCTGCAGCGCGGCCTGTCGCACAGCATGTCGGCGGGGCAGATCACCCGTCTGCGCGGACCGAACGGATCTGGCAAATCAACTTTGCTGCGCGTCATCGCCGGCAGATTACGACCTGCGGCAGGGGCGATCATCTGTCAGGCACCGCGACTGTACATCGGTCATGCGGATGCGTTGGCATCGGCCCGCAGCGGGCGCGATAATCTGTCCGACTGGGCGCGCCTGAACGGGTTTGATGCGACGCCTGATCATATCGCCGCCTCTCTGCAGATGATGTCAGCGGCCGGCTTTGCCGATATACCGGCCCGCCAGCTGTCTCGTGGGCAACGGCGACGGCTGGCGCTGGCCCGCCTGCTGCTTGGCCCGCCGGATGCGTTATGGCTGCTGGATGAACCAAATGCCGGTCTTGACGGCCCGGCATCAGTGCGCCTCGATGATCTGATCTCTCGCCATCTGGATGGCGGCGGCATGGTGATAGCAGCAACGCATCTGCCGTTGGCACCCACGCATAAAGGCAGCGATCTTGTGCTGGCAGACCCGCAATGAACATGCTGACAGCACAGATACGGCGCGATCTGGCGTTGATGTGGGCCGGGCGGGGCGATGCCGCGGTCATGCTGGCGTTCTTCCTGATTATCATCACACTTTTCCCGCTGGCCGTCGGCCCTGATCCGATGCGCCTGCAGCCAGTTGCGCTGCCTGTGATCTGGATCGCCGCTTTGCTGGCCAGTCTTGCCGGGTTTCCGCGCATTTTTGCAGATGATGTGCGGTCTGGCTGGATTGATCAGGTGGCGCTGTCGCCCTTGCCATTACCCCTTTACGCCTTGTCAAAGGTGATCACCCACTGGCTTGTCAGCGCGCTACCGATGCTGATCGCAACACCGCTGATGGCTGTCATGCTGTATGTGGACATGACAAGGCTGGCGCCTCTGATCCTGGCGCTTGGCATTGGCACGCTGGCACTGACGCTGCTTGGCGTGTTGGCCGCCGCGCTTGGCGAAGGCGCACGCAATAGCGGTGGGCTGATGGCCATTCTGGTCTTGCCGCTGGCAGTGCCGATATTGATTTTTGGAACCCTGGCCTCATCACCCATCAGCAGTGGCCCGGTTGGCAAGGACCCGGTTGGCAATGACCCAGTTGGCTATGACCCAGCTGGCTATGACATCATAACGCCGCATCTGTTGCTGTTGATGGCGGTGACAGCGGTGTTGCTGGCCATCGTGCCGGTGGCGGCGGCGGCGGCCCTTGCCGAAGCCGAGGCGGAATCCTCATGACCCGGCACTCTGTTATACCGCCAGCGGCCGATCTGCCAAACATGCCCGCCAATATTTGTACGGCCAATATTTGTACGGCCAGTATTTGTACGGCCAGTATTTTTGCTGCTGGTGTTTTTGCTGCTGGTGTTTTTGCTGCTGGTGTTTTTGCTGGGCCACACCATATGAAAAACGATGTTTGACTATTTCGCAAATCCGACCCGCTTCATGCGCCTCGCCAGAGTGCTGGTTGCGCCGCTTTCCGTGCTGTCTGTCCTGTTGATTTTGGCTGGCCTCTATTACGGGCTGCTGGCTTCACCGCCTGACTATCAGCAAGGTGATACGGTACGCATCATGTATGTTCATGTGCCTGCCGCCTGGCTGGCCAGTCTTGGCTATGTGGCGATGGGGGTCTGCGGGCTGTTTTATATTGTGTGGCGGCACCCGCTTGCCGATGTTGCCTTGCGGTCAATGGCACCGGTGGGCGCGATGTTCGCCTTTCTGACACTGGTGACAGGTGCGCTGTGGGGCAAGCCGATGTGGGGTGCGTGGTGGGTATGGGATGCCCGGCTGACATCCATGCTGATCCTGCTGTTCTTTTATGTCGCCGTGATCGCGCTGGCGAACGCATTTGATACAGTCGAGCGTGGCAGCCGTCCGGCCGCCATTCTGGCACTTGTCGGGCTGATCAATGTGCCCATTGTGAAATTCTCGGTCGACTGGTGGAACACGCTGCACCAACCGGCAAGCCTGCTGCGCAGCGGCGGCGTATCCATTGATCCGGCAATGCTGACCCCGCTGCTGTTGATGCTGGCCGGCATGCATCTGTTTTTCGCATTCGTGGTTATCCTGCGGATGCAGGCGGTACTGGCCGAACGGCGCATCGCGGCACTGCATATCCGCACCATGGCGCGCGAGGGCGGGGCATGAGCTTTTTTCTTGAGATGGGCGGATATGGTGGCTTTATCTGGCCCTGCTATATCCTCACCCTTGGCGGCATGATCTGGATAGCCATCTCCAGTTGGCGACGCGCAAAATCAGCTGCTGCAATGCTGGCTGACCTCACCGCAGAACAGGAATAGCTGGCAAGATATACGGCTCATCCCTTGCGGCGCCGACCGCCACGGCGTCTGCCGCTTTCAATTGCCGGGGCTTCATCCGGTGTCAGAACGCGTTCGGGCAGCTCGACAACAGCAGCCAGCTTTTCATAGGGCTCACTTTTATGCGGGATCGCCATCGCCTTGACGAACTGATCCTGGAACGAGGCTTCTACCGCCGTCTCGATCTTCTCAATATCCCGAACAACCGCCTCGATCTCGCGCCGGGCCCCCTTGTTCAGCAATGCCATCCGCGCGCCGGTTCCAGCAGAATTGCCGGCAGCCCGAACATTCTCCAGTTCGCAGTCCGGAATCATGCCAAGGACCATCGCGTATTTCGGGTCGATATGGGTGCCGAACGCACCGGCCAGCACCACCCTGTCCACCCGCTTCAGATCCATCTTGTCCATCAGCAGACGGAACCCGGCATGCAGTGCCGCCTTGGCCAGCTGGATAGCGCGGACATCATTCTGCGTGACCACGACATTGTCAGAAACACGGTATGAGAATGTGCGGCCATCCTGTTCGATACGCGGTGAGCGCGCCACGACATCGCCGTCAATCACCCCGTCCGTTGACAGAATGCCGTTGATATACATCTCGGCCAGCACCTCGATGATGCCAGATCCGCAAATGCCGGTGATACCAGTGGATTGCACCGCCGCATCAAAGCCATCCTCATCCGACCATTCCTCGACGCCAATCACCCGAAAGCGCGGCTCCAGCGTATCTTTGTCGATACGGATCCGTTCAATTGCGCCGGGCGCGGCACGCTGACCTGATGAAATCTGCGCCCCTTCAAAGGCCGGACCTGTCGGCGAAGAGGCGGCAAGCATCCGCTGGCTGTTGCCGACCACAATTTCGGCATTGGTGCCGACATCTACGACAAGCGTGTTGATCTCACCCTTCTGCGGGGCCTCAGCCAGCACAACACCTGCTGCGTCCGCACCAACATGCCCGGCGATGCAGGGCAGGATATAGACCCGCGCGCCCTTGTTCACATCCAGCCCGATCTCGCTTGCACGCACTTCGAGCGAGGTATCAACAGCCAGCGCGAATGGCGCACCGCCAAGTTCCACCGGATCAATGCCCAGAAGAAGGTGATGCATCACCGGATTGCCGACCAGCACAATCTCGACCACATCATCGGCGGCAAGACCGGCCTGTTCAGCCGCACCGGAAATCAGTTTCTGCAATCCTTCAATGACGGCGCTGGTCATTTCCAGATGCCCGCCCGGATTCATGATGCCGTAAGACACACGGCTCATCAGATCCTCACCAAACCGAATCTGCGGGTTCATCGCGCCGGTCGACGCCAGCACGTCGCCTGTCACCATGTCACAAAGATGCGCCGACATGGTTGTCGAGCCCACATCAATCGCCACGCCGGCCACCTGTTCCTTCAGCCCCGGCCAGATACCGACAATCTGATGAGCATCACGCAGCGCCACTGTCACCTGCCAGTCGCCAGCACGCAGCACCGGTTGCAGTGTTTGCAGAATATGAAGATCACATGTCACATCGCCGCTGACACGATCTGGCCACTGCGCCTGCAAACCCTCGACAAGGCGGCGGAAATCACCCGACGGTTCGTGCATGTCGGGCTCGCGCACCTCGACAAGGCACAGCCGGATGATCGGGTCCATCTCGATCTGCCGGTCATCGGCGGCCTTACGCACCAGCTGGTTATGAACCTGACTTTCTGGTGGCACATCAATGACCACATCGGCCTGCAATGTGGACTGGCAGGACAGCCGCCTGCCGGCAGCAAGGCCTTTTTTGTCGGCATAGCGGGTTTCAACAGCGGTCACACCGCACAGGCTGTCATCGCCAGAGGTGATCCCGTGCTTGGCAAATTCGCCGTGCCCCACATCAACCTGGCAGCGTCCACACAGGGCCCGGCCGCCGCAAACCGAATCAATATCAACACCAAGTGTCCGCGCCGCCTGCAACACCGTTGTGCCAGTCGGCACAAAACCTTGTCGCCCAGACGGCGTAAATACGATCTTGATGTCTGATCCGGTGTCGCTCACGGCATCCGCCTTGCCCGGTCAGGCGCTGCGCCGACGGCGCGTCTGGCGACGTTCACGCCCGCCCTCGCCAACAGCTGCAGGTTCACGGAAACGCTTGATCCAGTTGCGGCATTCCGGGTCATGCCCGTTCATCACATTCGCGCCCATGATGCCGGTCATCTCTTCGGCGTGAAGCGGGTTCATGATCGCCGACGTCATGCCAGCACCAGCCGCCATCGACAGGAATGCCGCGTTCATACCGTGCCGGTTCGGCAGGCCAAAGGAAATGTTCGATGCCCCGCAAGTGGTGTTTACCTTCAGCTCGGTGCGAAGCCGTATGATCAGGTCCAGCGCCGACCGTCCGGCAAGATTGATGGCACCAACCGGCATGATCAGCGGATCAACGATCACATCCTCACGCGGGATGCCGTAATCTTCGGCCCGCTCGACAATCTTTTTGGCAACCTCGTAACGGACGTTCGGGTCCTCTGAAATGCCTGTCTCGTCATTCGAAATGGCAACCACAGCGGCGTTGTACTTCTTGACCAGCGGCAGAACTACCTCAAGGCGTTCTTCCTCGCCCGTCACCGAGTTTACCAGAGGCTTGCCCTTATAGACAGCCAGACCGGCCTCCAGCGCAGCAACAATAGAGCTGTCGATGGCCAGCGGCACCGACACCGTATCCTGTACCAGCTTGATTGACTCAGCCAGGATCGCAGGTTCATCCGCCATCGGAATACCAGCATTCACGTCCAGCATGGTGGCACCGGCCTCAACCTGTGCCACGGCATCAGAAATAACCCGATCGTAATTGCCTTCCGCCATTTCCGCGGCAAGCAGCTTGCGCCCGGTCGGATTGATCCGTTCTCCGATTACGCAAAAGGGGGCATCAAACCCGATGACGACTTCCTGCTTGTCCGACGAAACTAAGGTTCTGGTCATGAATTCGCTCCTTCTGCGATTACGGCGATGGCCTTTAATGGCTCAGTCATCGGTTCAGTTGGCAATCACGTCAAACCCGCCTTTCGGCAGGAGTTCGATATTGCCTCCGGCAATGGCACCAGCATAGGCGGCAGTGCGGGCAAATCCCCCAAACGGATAATAATGAAAATGCCGGATCAGACAGGCATCATCAGCAGCCATGCCCTCGGCAAGGCCGGCAATCAGCATATGCGGTGACTGTACCGTCATCAACTTGGCCACATTCTTTGCCTGTTTGGCGATAAAGCGCATCGACGGGCCAATGCCGGAAATCTGGGCAAAACGGAACAGCGTCTTGATCGTCGCCGGTCCCGGAATGCCAATGCGGATCGGCAGCGTGTTCCCGGCAGCCCTGACGCGGCGTTCCCAGTCCAGAACGATATCTGCCTCAAAACAGAACTGCGTTTCGATATAGAGGTTCAGACCATCACGAGCGGCCAGCGCATTTTTTGCTGCCAGAGCCTCGGCAACTTCCTCATCGCTTATATCAGGGCTGCCTTCGGGGTGGCCAGCAACACCAACCGAGCGAATTCCGTGTTTCTGGATCAGACCGGCCTCCAGCACCTGTATCGTGGCATCAAACGTCCCGACAGGCTTGTCGACACCGCCGCCAATACACAAAACCTCATCGACACCGCAGCGGCTGGTAAAGGCTGTCAGCAATTCATCCAGCTGGTCAGCATCGCGCAAGGACCGGGCCGCCAGATGCGGCACTGGCCGCATGCCGTCATTATGCAGGCGTTCGGCGACAGCAATGGTTTCGGCCGGGTCGGTCCCCGGCAGGAATGTCACATTCACCGTGGTGCCGGGCGGCAAGCAGTCACGAAAACTCTCGATCTTGGTGGCGCCTGTCGGTGTGACTTCGATGGACCAGTCGGTGGCTGCCTTGCTGATCATCTCGATAGTACTGGCCATCATTCACTCCGCTCAGAAATCATTGAACATGAAATTCGAATTGGTCCTGTGTGTCTGCATGTGTCGCAGGCCGGAAGAATGGCGATTTCGGCCCGCCGGCGATGGCTTACCAACGCCCCCCTATCTTCCGATTGCGACATGCCCCCATCTGACCGGTTAATCGGGGTTATTTCCACCATTCTCGACAAGCTGGCGCACCCGGTCTGCCGGGTAGTCCTCTTCCAGTTCTGCTGCCTTTGCCGCTGCCTCTGCTTCCAGATCCTCACCACATTCAACCGGGTCGCCGCGACGCCATTCTGCCAGATAGTCATCTGTCGAATCCGCGCCATCACGCATGGCAGCGGCATCAATGGCAATGGCAAAGCGCCGTGACAGTTCAATCTTGGCCTGCTCTCGCTTGCGGCCACGACCACGCTCGGCAATGACCTGGGCGGGAATATCACGCCAATATAATGTGATCAGCTGTGCCATCCTTATCTCCGCTGTTTTTGCTGTGATGTCTGAGAGGTGCTTGCGGTAATCGCATCCGCCACAAAGTCGGGAAACGCGCCATATCCGGTGAACCGATAGTCATAGGTCAGACCCAGCTCGTCAGCGGCCCGCCGGGCCTTTTGGCGCAACCCCTCATCATCTGTCTGCGCGATATAGAGAGCGCGTGTATAGTTACCGAAATACATGTCCCGAAGCTGCGGGTATGCGCGCAGGCCCATGCCCTGCATCACAATGCGTTCAAAATGCCGGACCATATAGTCGGTCAGGAAAAATGTGCCGATCTGATCTTCCATCTCGGCGTCAAATTCGGCTGTGCCCAGGAACATTTCATAGCAATGCGGACCGGGGATGCGCGTCAACCCCTCGCGTTCCAGAAAGGCATCAATCTCGCCACCTGTTCCGCAATCACCATAGATCACAGCAATCTGGCGGCCCTTGCGGCGCAGTGATGCAACCTTGCGGGCAAGGCCCGGAACAATCTTTTCAGGATGGTTGTGCCAAGAGGCAGGAAGACAGGTCAGATCAACCATGCCATCGGGAAACTGGCTTGTGATGGCAAGAATTTCACGGGCAAGCGCGCCGCACGCCAACAGGGTAAGCCCGCCAGGTGTGTAATCACCAGTCTTGATGTCACCAGTCTTGATGTCACCAGTCCTGGCGTCGCCAGTCTTGACGTCACCAGTCTTGACGTCACCGGTCTTGACAGTTTGGGTGCGTGTCATCTGCATCTCGGCACGATGACCGGTCATAGTCACGCGGCCAGCATCCAGCCCGCAATCACTCGCAGCGTTGATGCGATCAGCCGGCAGCGGCCCGGGCCTCGCGCTTGGCGGCAATCCGTTCCTTGGCGGTCTCGACAGCAACGGCGGCATCGCGGCAATAGGCATCGGCACCGATGGAATCGGCAAACGCCTCGTTCAGCGGCGCGCCCCCGACCAGCACGATATAGTCATCGCGAATGCCCTTCTCGACCATCGCATCGATCACCACCTTCATGTATGGCATAGTGGTTGTCAGCAATGCCGACATGCCGAGGATGTCGGGCTTGTGTTCCTCAAGCGCCTCAAGATAGTTTTCAACCGGGTTGTTGATACCAAGGTCGACAACATCGAAACCGGCACCTTCCAGCATCATCGATACCAGATTCTTGCCGATATCATGGATGTCACCCTTGACCGTGCCGATCACCATCGATCCGACTTTCGGCGCACCGGTCTCCGCCAGAAGCGGGCGCAGAATGCCCATGCCAGCCTTCATGGCGTTGGCCGCCATCAGAACTTCAGGAACAAACAGGATGCCGTCGCGGAAATCGACACCGACAATGGTCATGCCTTCGACCAGCGCCTTTGTCAGAACATCATAGGGTGTCCAGCCGCGTCCGAGGAGGATATTGACACCTTCGCGAATTTCATCCTGAAGTCCGTCATAAAGGTCATCATGCATTTGCTGGACAAGTTCATCATCGTCCAGATCGGCAAGGATGATTTCTTCTTCGTCAGACGTCGCTAGATCAGACATGGTGGCGCTCCCCAAAAAGGCCTGCAGACACGCCCTGAGGCGCATCCTTCCTATTTCAGATGTGCGACAATCGATGCACCGAATGTCTTTTGTGGGCGACTGAATTTATGCATTTCGCGACAATGCAGGTTGAATCAGAGCAGAATGCTGTTTGCCGTGCCTTTTTGGAGGATTTATTCCTCAATCTGGTGCTTTGTCATGATCGGCATGCTGCCAATAGCAAAAGCCAGCGAAATGACTGTTATACCGAACACTTTGAAGGTTACCCAATCATCGGTACTCAAGGTACGCCAGGCGATCTCATTGGCCAGTGCGGTGGTCAGGAACATCGCCACCCACAGCCAGCTCAGCGCGCGCCAGCCAGCATCATGCATGCGAAGCTGCGCGCCCATTATTGCGCCAAGGGGGTTGCGGCCCAAAAGACGTCCCCCGGCGATTACCGCCGCCAACAGGACAGTCAGCACAGTCGGCTTGATCTTGATAAACAGCTCATTGTCGAAATAAAGCGACAAGCCACCGAAAAAGCTCACCGCGACACAGCCGAACAGCGCCATCATCGAGATACGTCGCTCGAGTATCCAGCCAGCGGCCAATGCCACAACTGTCGCAGCAACCAGCACACCGACTGCCAGCATGAACTCGCCGGTAAAATAGTTTGCGATGAAAAAGACAATGAGCGGCCCCATATCCAGCAACAATTTACGGCCCTGCCCCTGGGGCGGCTGTGTCGGCGATTGTTTGCTGTCGGCCTTGGATACGGTTTCGGATGTCTTGTCAGTCACGCTGCTCTCCGGTTACGGGGTTGGCTGATGGGTAGCGGGGTATGCCCGGCAAAAAAGGGGCCGCATTTCAGGCTGTGTATCACAGATGCTGCGGCGAATCAGGCAGCAAGTACATTGTTCATCGACTCACAGGCCGCAGCGGCTTCGCGGATCAGCATCCCGCCATCATCACGGTGACGCGCTTCCTCGCCAAGCTGACGGCGCCACAACCGCGCGCCCCTCTGGCCATGGAAAAGGCCCAGCATATGGCGTGTAACGGAATGCAGCGGCACGCCCTGGCGGGTCACATCATCGGCATAATCCGCCATGCCGTTGGCGATATCCACGCGCGATGGTGCAGCCGTTCCGGTGAAAGCCTCGGCGACATCGGCAAGGATCATCGGCGTGCGATAGGCAGCGCGTCCCAGCATCACACCGGCAAAGCCATCTGCTGCCTCCAGGGTTGCATGCGCGGTATCCAGACCGCCATTCAGAATAACCTGCAGCTGCGGCCAGCCAGCAGCAAGGCGGCGCGCCCGATCATAATCAAGCGGCGGAATGTCCCGATTTTCCTTGGGGCTCAACCCCTTCAGCCAGGCCTTGCGGGCATGCAAATACACAACACCGACGCCGGCACCGGCAATATGCGAGACAAAATCATCGAGGCCCGCCTCCGGGTCCATATCATCAATGCCGATACGGCATTTGATTGTTACCGGCAGGTCGATCGCCCCCTGCATAGCAGTTACACATTCGGCCACCAGCGCGGGTTCAGCCATCAGGCAAGCGCCAAACCGGCCTGATTGAACGCGGTCGGACGGGCAGCCGACATTCAGATTAATTTCGGCATATCCATAAGGTGCCGCTGCCATCACCGCCTGTGCCAGTCGGGCCGGATCACTGCCACCCAGTTGCAATGCTGTCGGAATTGCGCCGTTCTGGTCGGGCCCGGCAAGTGCCAACAGCCGGTCACGATCACCGTGAATGACCGCCTCGGCAGTCACCATTTCGGTAAAGCGCAGTGCCGATGGCGCAATCAAGCGGTGGAACAGCCGGCAATGCCGGTCCGTCCAATCCATCATCGGGGCAACACATAACCGGCGATCAATCAGCTGATTGCCGCCGCCATGCCGCACCTTTTCACGCTGCGATGTGTCATGCTTGGTCGTCATCGGGTCTGTATATCCCACCTCAACGCGAAATTCCATGCTGTGTGACGTAACGTATGACAACCGGACCGGCTGTGCCTAGAGCATCTCGAACGGGTTACGCGCCTTGTGGTCGGCAATGGCGATGATCCACACATCGGGATCGGTCTCGCGCTCGCGCGACAGGCGGGCTGCAACAGCGTCCGCATCCGTCCAGCCTTCAGCATCGCTGCCAAGCAGATTCTGCCATTCATAATCGCCATCAAATCCGATGACGCGTGACAGCAGCCTGTGCCGCCCGTCCAGCGCATCAATATGCACAAAAAGCGCCCCGGCATCAGCGTCACCACGATTGGCGACCACACAATCAATCAGCGCAGCACTGGCGACGCGAACCGCAGCACTGACCAGCATGCCGGTCTTCAATCTGTCCATTCAAAATGCCTCATTCAGCAAGCCGGGATGTAGCAGGATCGGGCAACAATCAGACATCGCCGTGATTAAAAGTCACTGCAACGACCTTTTTGTTCCCAGTCACCATAGCGCGTTGGCTCAGGCCCCTTTGGCCCGTTCACCTCACGCGGCGCACTGGCCTGGCTCTGCGGCTTGGCAGTGGCATCCTGCGGCGCACCAGATTCACCGGCAGATTCACCGGCAGATTCACCGGCAGATTCACCGGCAGATTCACCGGCAGATTCACCGGCAGATTCACCGGCTGATCCACCCGTTGCCAGCCCCGCCTGATCTGTGTCTGGCGCGGCGCTGTTTTCAGCCCGTGTCTTGTCAGTCTCCATAAATCACTATATGCCCCCATGACCACCGAAAAACAAGCGGAGCCCCCATGCCACCAGCCGTGCAAGATCGCCGGAACAGCCAGAGTGATGCCGCTGGCGGCAAATCCACCAATCCTGCCAGCGACAAATCATCCGGCGCAAGAAATGGCGGGGCCGGCGGTGAAAGCCGCATCGCCTGCTTTCAGGTCCTGCGACTGGTTGATAACGGGCGCTATCTTGACGAGGCATTACGTCAGGCGCGTCACCTGCCAGACCGTGACCGGCGTTTCGTCCGGCTATTGGCTGCAACCTGTTTGCGGCGCGCCGGCCAGATTGACAGCATCCTGGCTGATCTGATGTCACGCCAGCCCTCAGGAAAGCAGCGCGATGCAATGATCATCCTGCGCATGGGCGCAGCGCAATTGCTGTTTCTGGATACCGGTGCCCATGCAGCGGTCAACAGCACGGTCGAATTGATGCGCTCGTCTGGCTTTGACCGGCTTACCGGCCTGACCAATGCGGTTATGCGCCGCCTTGCGCGGGAGGCTGCGGAGCGACTTGCCCAAACAACCGCAGACGAAAACCTGCCGGACTGGTTACGCGACAGTTGGCATCGTCAGTTTGGTAAATCGGCGACCACCGCCATCATGGATCTGGTGATGGAACCGCCAACGCTTGATATCACACCAGCGCAGGATATCAGCAGCTGGGCAGACAGCCTCGACGGGACAATCATCAACGATCACACCATCCGCCGTGCCTTTGACGGTGACCCGGCCGAATTGCCGGGCTTCAAGGACGGTGCCTGGTGGGTTCAGGATGCGGCGGCGGCCCTGCCCGCAACCCTGTTTGGCGATCTGGCCGGCAAGGATGTGATCGATCTCTGCGCTGCTCCGGGTGGCAAGACTGCTCAGCTGATATCGCAAGGGGCCACCGTTACCGCCATTGACAGCTCGGCAAAGCGTCTGAAGACCCTGCGCGGGAATCTGGCCCGGCTTGGCATGAAGGCGCAATGCGTTACCGCTGACGGGCGCAGTTATGATCCCGGCCGCACCGTCGATGCCGTGCTGATTGATGCGCCTTGTTCAGCCACAGGCACGCTGCGCCGCCGCCCCGATATCCTGCGCGGGCGTCAGGCTGATGACATAAAGCCACTGGCCATTCTGCAGGCTGACCTGATCCGCCAAGCCGCCACCTGGCTGAAACCGGGCGGCTGTCTTGTCTACGCCACCTGCTCGCTTCAGTTTGAAGAAGGAGAGCAGATTGCCGACAGCATTCTGGCTGACGAAAGCGTGGCGCTGACATCCGATCCTGTGACGAGCGAAGAGGCTGGTGCATTTGCCGCCGCCGTTACATCAACAGGTGCCTTGCGCCTGCGGCCCGACATGTTCGCAGAAATAGGCGGCGTGGACGGATTTTTTGTTGCACGGTTTCGTTCTGTTGGCGGATAAATCAATATAGTCTTTGCCTGATCCGGAACTGATCGGTAGCACGGACCACGACCAACAAGAGATAGGCGATCATCTCGCCTGCCAAAACCTGTGGATACGCCAACACCGCATGCCCGCGCCGCCTGACACTGCTGATCAAAAACCTGCATCACCTATGAGCCGGGACAGGATGCGGCTGTCCGCATTGGACAGATTGATCCGCAGCACAGCGCTGTTTGGATGGCAATTGCGCGGCGGCAATCGCGGGGCGCTTCGGGCCAGCCTGCAGGACCCGTGGCGCGGCAATCTGGAAAATGGCCGTGATATCCTCACAGATCGCCTCGATCCAACGCGCGATCCTGCCTATTTTCAGTCATTCGAATGGGTGCGCGATCTGCGTGTCGAAGGTAGCAGCGAGGCACGGTCCCGCGCGCGCGACCTGATCACCAGCTGGGTCAGCGTAAATCAGCGCTGGAAACTGCCCGGCTGGCGCCCTGATATTATGGGGCGGCGGCTGGCTGTTCTGGCATTAAACTATGGATGGTATGGAAATTCTGCGCCTGAAAGCTTTCAGGACATGCTGTCTGCCGCGCTGGATATTCAGCTGAACTGCCTTGCCAGCGACTGGCAGCGCATGCGCGCACTCGATGACCAGATTGCTGCTCTGCGCGGTCTTGCTCTTGCCGAAACAACTTTCGGGGTCAGCAAGGAGACATTCTCCGCCCTGCTGGAAATTCTGGCATCAAAGCTGGATACCGTGATGGTGCCGGATGGTGGCCATGCCAGCCGCATGCCTGACCAGCACGTCACCCTTATGCGCCAGCTTGTCGAACTGCGCATTGCCGCCGCGGCAACTGGCGTCGACAGCACCAATCTTGGTGAGATGATCACCCGTATGGGAGCTGTAACCCGCATGTGGCGGCATGGCGACGGGCGGCTGACCCATTTCAATGGCGGTGGCGGGGTTCCCGCCGCGCATGTGGAAGAAACACTGCTGCGATCCGGTGTGCGCGGCAAACCGCTGCAGCAGGCACCCTATACCGGATTTCTGCGCATTGGCAGCGGGCGTACCATTGTCATCATGGATGCTGGTGAACCAGCCGTGATGAAAGACGGGCGCAGTGTGACCGGACTTGGCACGCTCGGCTTTGAATTGAGCGTCGGCCCAACCCAGCTGATCGTCAATCCCGGGCAGATGATGACAGACCCGACGATGCGGCGGATCATGTCCTCGACAGCTGCCCATTCCACCCTCGGGCTGGACAACCAGAATTCATCCAGTCCGCAGACCGGCCGGATGGCCAGCATTTCAGGCGTAGAGGTCGGTGAAGCTGATGGTGGCATTCTTGCGGTCGCCACGCATGATGGCTATGAGCCCTCGCACGGGCTGCTGCATCATCGCAAACTGTATCTGAAAACTGGCGGATCAAATTTGCGGGGGTCCGATATTCTGGAATATTCCGGGGCCCCCGGTGAAATTCCCCATCTGGCGCTGATCCGCTTTCATCTTCATCCACGTGTTTCCGCCGCGATGCTGTCAAACGGGTCCGTTCTGATGAAAATTCGCGGCAGCAAGACCGGCTGGACGCTGAAGGCGGCCGGTGCCACAACCGAACTCGACAATTCGGTCTATTTTGAAGATGGTGTCCGTCAGGCAAGCCAGCAGATCATCCTCAAAGCGGTGATCTCCGATATTCGCACCATCGGCACCCATGAGGTGAGATGGGCTTTCACCCGCGGCAACCAATAGGGCTCAAAAGCGCAGTCAACCAATTGCCTTTCGGGTGATGCTTTGCCATAACGACGCGGCATGCAGGCTCACCCCAACCCCATGATCAGGAACCCCTCCCCATGACCCGACGCCGCGCCCTTCTATCCGTTTCCGACAAGACAGGACTTGGCGAATTCGCGGCAGCGCTGGTGCGTCATGAATACGAAATCCTCTCAACGGGCGGCACCGCAACGATGCTGCGCGATGCCGGCATTGATGTCACAGATGTGTCCGAGGTAACCGGCTTTCCCGAGATCATGGATGGACGGGTCAAGACGCTGCATCCCAATATCCATGGAGGGTTGCTGGCCCGCCGCGATAACGAGAATCACCTTGCCGCCATGCGCGAACAGGGCATCACCGGTATTGATCTTGTTGCGGTCAATCTATATCCATTTGAAGAGCAGCTGGCGCGCACCGATGATCAGGAGACGCTGATCGAAACCATTGATATCGGCGGGCCGGCAATGCTGCGGGCGTCGGCCAAAAACCATCAGTTCGTAACCGTTATCTGCGATCCTTCAGATTATGACGAGGTGGTTGCCGCGCTGGATTCGAACGGCGATGTCAGCCCGCAGTTGCGCCGCGATCTTGCCGCGCGCGTCTTTGCCCGCACCGCTCGCTATGATGCGGCGATTGCCGGCTGGCTGGACGGCAGCGATTTTGCCGAAACGCTGCAGATTTCAGCACAACGCCAACAGACACTGCGGTACGGCGAAAACCCGCACCAGCAGGCTGCCCTTTATGCAGGTGGTCCGGCACGCGCCGGTGTTGCCAGCGCCACACAGATTCAAGGCAAGCCTCTATCCTATAACAATCTGAACGACACAGATGCAGCCTTCGAACTGGCTGCTGAATTCACCGCACCCACGATTGCCATCATCAAGCATGCGAACCCGTGTGGTGTGGCCAGTGCCAACACCCTTGCCGCTGCGTGGGAACATGCGCTGGCCGCCGATCCGGTCAGTGCATTTGGCGGCATTGTCGCCAGCAATCAGACGCTGGATGCCGATACAGCCAGCGGCATCGCCAGTATCTTTACCGAGGTGGTGATTGCACCCGATGCCAGCGAGGCTGCGAAAGAGATCCTTGCCGCAAAGCCAAATCTGCGTCTGTTATTGACCGGCAGCATGCCTGATTCGCGTGCCTCAGCCATCAAGGTGAAGTCCGTCAGTGGCGGTTTTCTGGCGCAGTCGCGTGACAACGGCTTTATCACCGAAGCCGATTTGCAGATCGTCACAAGCGCCAAACCCGATGCGGCGCAACTTGCCGACATGATGTTTGCGTGGCGGGTGGTCAAACATGTCAAATCCAACGCCATTGTATTTGTGAAAGACACCATCACGGCGGGCGTGGGTGCCGGCCAGATGAGCCGCGTTGATTCGGCCCGGATCGCTGCCCAGAAGGCGCGTGATACGGCGCACCATCATGGATGGGATGTGCCACGCACCAGCGGGTCAGTGGCCGCATCAGATGCCTTTTTCCCGTTTGCAGACGGGTTGCAGGCATTGATTGATGCCGGTGCGACAGCTGTCATCCAGCCAGGCGGATCAAAGGCTGATGACACGGTGATCGCAGCGGCGGATGCGGCGGGCATTGTCATGGCAATGACAGGCATGCGCCACTTCAATCACTGATATCCGCAATCACTGATATCTGCGGATCCTTGATCAATCTTGGGCATGCCTTGCTGACTGATTTGTCAGCACAGGTTCGGCCAGCTTCCAGACCTTGCGCATCAAAGTTGGCAGGCTGGCGGGCCGCACCTTTTGCCAGGCAGCACCCGCAACCAGCTTGTCACCTTCCCGAACAGCACCCATTCTGGCCACCGCAACACGCATGGTCAGGCTGAAATGTGTGAAGACATGCGAAACGCTGTCATCCAACAGCGTCCAATTGGCCGGAAATGGTGGACTGGCCAGCGGCGCATCGGCATTCCAGTCACTGTCTGCCGGGGTCCAACCGGCTGATGGAAAAGCCAGCATACCGCCAAGCAACCCGCTTTCGGGGCGCTTCACAAGACATGCCGCGCCGGTATCAGAATACGCAACAAAGGCAATGCCGTGCCGTTCAGGTTTTGGTTTCTTGATCGCCTTTACCGGCCATGTTTCCGGCGTTCCCGCTTTTGCGGCCGCGCAGCCGGCCGCCACCGGGCAAGCATTGCATGCGGGCGCTTTTGGCGTGCAGACGGCGTTGGCAAAATCCATCAGGGCCTGCGGATAATCTGACGGCCGCTCGCCCGGATGCTGGGCGGCATAGGCTGCTGAAATGTCTGCCTTGGCAGCAGGCAGCGGGGTTGAAATCGCATAATATCTGGCAAAGACACGCTCAATATTCCCATCAACCACAACCGACGACGCGCCAAAACCAATCGCCGCGATGGCACCGGCGGTATAGGGGCCGATGCCAGGCAGCGCCAGCAAGGCATCACGACTTTCCGGAAAATTGCCACCATGCGCGGCACAGACAATCTTTGCGGCACGGTGCAGATTGCGCGCCCGCGCGTAATAGCCAAGCCCGGCCCATGCGGCCATCACATCATCATTGTTGGCAGCCGCCAGATCACAGACGCTTGGCCAACGACGCACAAAATCCACAAAATAGGGGATGACCGTTGCCACAACGGTTTGTTGCAGCATGATCTCTGACAACCACACATGATAGGCTGGCGACAGATCAGGCCAGCGGCTGCGCCATGGCAAAATGCGGGCGTGCCGGTCATACCAGTCAAACAGGGCGGCAGCAGGAAAGGGCGTCATCGTCATGCTGGCGAGACTGGCACAGCAGCGGACACCATTCAACGCACCCGTCCCGGCAGAATGGTCGCAGCAGAATGGTCGCAGCAGAATTGTTGCAGCAGATCACCTGCAACTCGGTTCGGTTGCGCATTTGACGAGGGGCAGTCGTATCTCTGGCTTACGCCGTGCGGGGGCGGTGTGCTAGACTGCCGCCACGAAACAAGCTGGCCCTCCTGATAATCACCGGATGGCCCGGTTACAGCCTTTCAAGGTATGTCGATGGACAAAACCCGCAAGAACCGCATGACCCGCCTGTCCAGCATGCTGGATAACATGGTCGCGCCGAGTGTGCGTAAACGCGGTTTCGTGCTCAGCCGCCTTGTTTCGGAATGGCCGATCATTGCTGGTGACATCGCGACATGGAGCCGCCCGTCACGCCTTGCCCTGATGCGCGATGGTGGCGGCAAGCTCACCCTTGCCATTCGCAGCGGTTTTGGCCCCCTTGCCTTGCAGATGCGCAACAGCATAACTGACCGGGTGAATGCTGCTTTCGGCTATCGCGCTGTCAGCGAGATTATCTTTGTTCAGACATTACCGCCAGCGACAGCAAAACCCGCACCCACCAGCATATCCGCGCCCGACGCGCCACAAGATATCTGGACGCTGGACAGCAAGCTGGAAAAAGTGAAATCGCCGGACGTGCGCGCCGCATTGCGCCGCCTTGGATCACCGATAGAAGGTGATGACTGAGGCGCGGCGCATCCCGCTGACGCAACGTCCATCCCGGGCCACAAATTGCTGCTGCAAAAGAACACAAAATACCGCCGCAATCTTTTATCACCATGTGATTCTCGGATTGCCGACTTCCTGCCCTTTGTCTATGGTGACGCCATGAAAAAACAATTTACATTTTCAGCCGGTCCGATGAGCGATGGTGAGGCGATCACCGGTAGCTTTAACGAGGTCAGCCAGCCAGCGGGACCTTTTGCTATTGCCCACGCTGATACTGCCCATTTTGATACTGCCCATTTTGATACTGCCGGCACCACGCGCCGCGCCTTTGTGGCGGGCAGCGCCAGTTTTTTCGGACTTGCTGTCGCCAGTCCGATGGCATTTGCCGACGAACTGTCGCTGGATGAGGCATTGTCGCCGCGCGTTCTGGGGCAGAGCGATGCACCAATTCATGTTGCCGAATATTATTCGATGACCTGTGGCCATTGTGCTGATTTCCACAACAACACCTTCCCCAAGGTGAAAGCACGTCTGATTGATGAGGGCATTGTCCGCTTTGAGATGCGCCCCTTCCCGCTTGACGGGCTGGCTTTGCGCGCCCATGCGCTTGCCCGGGCTGTTCCGGAATCAAAGTTTTTTGCAATGGTCAAAATGTTGCTGGCCAAGCATGCCGTATGGGTGCGGGCCGAAGACCCGATCGCCGAATTACAAAAAATGGCACGGCTAGCCGGCGTTAATGCGGATATCTTCAACGCGGTAATGCGCAACAGGCCGTTGCTGGAGGGTCTGGTCGCACAACGCCAGATCGGCATCGACAAATGGGGCGTATCATCTACGCCTTCATTCGTGGTCAATGATGACCTGCTGATCTCTGGCAACAAGAACTATGATGATTTTGCCGAGGCGCTCAGCGCGTTCGGGGCATGATTTGATGTTCGGCCTCCATCCAGTCCCGGGTGTCAGCGGTTTATAGTCTTGATCTTTCGTTCACTGAAAATTGCCGGCTTCAAATCCTTTGCGGAAAGCGCAGAGGTTGATATCGAAACAGGCCTGACAGGCATTGTCGGGCCGAACGGGTGCGGCAAATCCAACATTGTCGAAGGCTTGCGCTGGGTAATGGGCGAAAGCAACGCGCGCCAGATGCGTGGCGGCGAAATGGATGATGTGATCTTTGCCGGCACGGACACGCGTCCGGCCCGCAATCTGGCAGAAATCACACTGCTGCTGGACAACAGCGACCGGTCTGCACCCAGCGAGTTCAATAATGACGACGATCTCGAAATCACCCGCAAGATCGAACGCGGCAAGGGAAGCAGCTATTTCGTAAACACGCGTCCTGCACGTGCCAAGGATGTGCAGCTGCTGTTTGCCGACAGTGCCACCGGCGCGCGCTCTTCAGGCATCGTATCGCAGGGGCGGATTGGCGCGATTGTGGGTGCGCGTCCAACAGACCGGCGCGCCCTTCTTGAGGAGGCGGCAAATATCCGCGGTCTGCACGCCCGCCGTCATGAGGCCGAGTTGCGGCTGAAGGGTGCAGAAACCAATCTCGAAAGGCTGGATGATGTTGTTGCCGGCCTGATCGAACAACGCGACTCGTTGAAGAAGCAGGCGCGCCAGGCAGCGCGCTACCGGTCGGTAGCAGACCGTATTCGCAAGGCCGAGGCGCAGTTGCTTCTGGCGCGCTGGCATGCAGCCGAACAGGCGCTGGCCGATGCGGCTGAAACGCTGCGCACCTTGCAGTTGACAACGGCCGAGCACACCCAGATTGCCGCCAGCCAAGCAACCACACGGGCCGAACTTGCCGCAAAACTGCCGCCGCTTCGTGAAACAGAGGTCGCCCGCGCCGCAGAATATCAGCGGCTTGCAATCAGCCGTGACGAACTTGATCGCGAAGAAGCGCGAATCCGCGACGCGCTGGAACGCGCCAAAGACCAGCAGCACCGTATTACCGAGGATATTGAGCGCGAGGCCAGCCTGCGCACAGATGCAAGCTCTGCCATTGACCGGCTGACGGCGGAAACAGCCGGGCTGCGGACCACGATCGATGAGGCAGCACCACAGCAGGAAAGCGCTGCGAGTGAACTGGCCACCATCCGCGCTGAACAGGATATTGCCGATTCTGCGCTTGCCGATGCGGCCGGCCGCGTCCGTGCTGCCGAATCAACGCGGACTGCCTTGTCAGGCCGTATCACTGATTTGCGGTCCCGCCAGGATGCGGCCAGGGCCGCGCTTGATGCGATCTCGCTTGCAGAGTTGCAACAGGCCGCTGGCACCGCGCATTCGGATCTGGAGGCGGCCGAGGCCAGGAATGCAGCCGATGTCGCGCGCCTCACACAAGCAGAATCCGCACTTGCCGACGCGCAGAACGCAGCAGAAAGCGCTGCCACAATTTACCGCGAATCCGATACCAGAACGACACGTCTGCAGGCAGAGATTGATGCGCTTGGATATCTGCTTGCCGCAGGTGATGGCAGCGGGGATGTACCGATTGCCGACAGCCTGACCGTCTTGGACAGCATGGAGCAGGCGCTGACAGCATGCCTTTCTGAAGAGTTGTCAGCCCCGGCTGGTTCGGGCGACGTCAGCTATTGGCGCAGCGCAGGTGCCCAGCATGATCTTGAGCCGCCCGAAGGCACGCGTCCACTTGCCGATTCAGTGATCGGGGCACCCGAACTGGCGTCAACGCTTGCCGGCATTGGCGTTGTTGATACACCCGGCCAAGCCCAGTTCCTGCAGGATTCGCTGCGTCCCGGTCAGTCTGTCACCACCCAACAAGGCGGATTGTGGCGCTGGGACGGGTTCGTCAGGCGCCCCGGCGCACAGGACAGCGGCGCCGAGCGCATCCGCCAGCGGCAGCGACTTGAAACGCTGGAAGCCGAACTGGCTAAGGCCGCCACTGAACAAAACCGTCTTTCTGCCAGTGCCAGCACGGCTGATCAGGCGTTGGCAGAGGCACGGACCTCCCAGACAGGCGCACGGGCAGATGCCGCCGAGAGCAATACATCACTCTCGACCGCGCGGCGGGCTGAAGAAAGCACCAAGCTGCGCCTGTCAGCAGCAGAAGAGCGCGCCGATGAGTTGCGAACAACCGCCGCAACCCTTGGTGATGATCTTGCGAGTGCCGAGGCCGAGGCTGCCGCGCTTGGCGATGATGCCGCTTTGCAGAAGGGCGAAGCCGACGCGCGCCAGGTGGCAGAGGCGGTGCGCACGCGTGTGGCAGAGGCCATGCAGGCCGAATCGCGTTTTGCCGAGGCCGTGCGTGTGGCCAGTGACCGGCTGGCCTCGGCCGCAACTGAAACCGAAGCATGGCAGAAGCGGCTTGTCGGGGCAGAAAACCGTGTCGGCGAAATGAAAACACGGCTGGCCGAAGGTGAAGCCGAAATCGAACGCCTGTCAGCCATGCCTGATGCGCTGGCAAAACAGCGCGATGCGCTTGCCGATACCTTGCAAACGGCTGAAACAGTGCGCCAGCAGGCCGCAGATGATTTACGCCGCGCCGAGACAGAGCTTGCCGCCGCCGAAACGGCCCAACGTGAAGCGGATACCACTCTTGCCACAAGCCGCGAACAGCTTGTACGCGCTGAGGGCACACGCGATTTTGCCACTGAAACACGGCGCGTTGTTGAAGAGCAGATCAGCGACAAGCTTGATTGTTCACCTGATGGGCTGGCCAGCATCGCCGATATTGAAGATGCTACCAGCCTGCCAGAGGTGACCGTTCTTGAGGATCGCGTCCATCGCCTGATCCGCGAGCGTGACACAATCGGGCCGGTGAACCTGCGCGCCGAAACCGAAATGGAGGAAGTCGCTGCGCGAATCGAATCCATCGAAGCCGAACAGGAAGACCTTGTCGCTGCAATTGAAAAGCTGCGCGCGGCCATTTCGCGGCTGAACCGGCAGGGGCGCGAACAATTGCTGAACAGCTTTGCCGCCGTTAACAATCACTTCAAGGATCTGTTCAAAGTCCTGTTTGGTGGTGGCACCGCTGAATTGCAACTGACCGAATCCGCCGACCCGCTGGAAGCCGGCCTTGAAATTCTGGCACAACCTCCGGGGAAACGCCTGCAATCGCTGTCCTTGCTGTCGGGCGGTGAGCAGGCATTGACGGCGCTTGCCATCATCTTTGCTGTATTCCTGACCAATCCGGCACCAATCTGCGTGCTGGATGAGGTGGATGCGCCGCTTGATGACACGAATGTGGCCCGCTTCTGCGACCTGCTGCGCGATATTGCTGGCAAGACTGACACCCGCTTTATGGTGATTACGCACCACAGAATGACCATGGCGCGGATGGACCGGCTGTTCGGTGTGACCATGGAACAGCGCGGTATTTCGAAGCTTGTTTCGGTTGATTTGCAGACCGCCGAGCGAATCCGTGATGCTGCTGTTGCCTGACCGCGCGTTGTGCCTGCACCCCTTTGAAATATGCGTCCGCAAATCACCGTATCTGCTGGGAAAACCTGACCTGATTGAAAGCTTGACAATGGCCAAGCCAAACCCCTATTTTGTCGGCGATTTCGGCAGGGTTGTGGCACCTGCATTCTCGGTGCGACAACACGGCTCAATCAGGTGAACGGCAACCATTACGGGACAGCAGCGGCACTCCGTCATTTCTGGCAGATCGGGACATCCGGTATCATCCGAATCCCCGGCTGAAAGCGACATCATGAAAGATCCGAAACCTCAGCGCAGTTCAGACCGCCTGAAGGATATAGAACGGCGGATCAGTCAGATCGAGGGCGCGAAGAAAGCGGAAGACGCGCCGCGGCATAACGGACTTCCCGCCGGAATGGGTGCTATCCTCGGGCGCGTGGCAACGGAGCTTGTTGCTGGTGTGCTGGTTGGATCCTTCATCGGTTGGGTTCTGGATCGCTGGCTTGATACATCGCCGCTTTTTATGGTGATGTTGTTTTTCCTGGGGGCAGCGGCCGGGATGTTGAATGTGTGGCGGATCGTGTCAGGACGCGGACTGGCTACAGGGTATTTTGAAGAACACCGGCAGGACGCTGGAAAAACGGACAAGGACGAGTAGGAAGGGACGATCCAGGCATGGCTTCTCAGGGTATGCATTCGCCGGTCGAACAATTCGAGATCAAGTCGATCATCGAGCTTAGCGCCGGTGGCTACGACATCTCTTTCACCAATTCCAGCCTGTTCATGTTGTTGGCAATGGTTGTCGGCGGCGTGTTCCTTGCCAGCGCGATGAGCAAACGCGAAATGGTGCCGGGGCGCATGCAGGGCGCTGCCGAGATGATGTACGAATTTGTGGCAGACATGGTGCGCAGCAATGTCGGCAATGATGGCCGCGCCTATTTCCCGTTTGTCTTCACGCTGTTTGTATTTCTGCTGTTCGGCAACATGCTGGGACTGATCCCCTACTCATACACCTTTACCTCGCAGATCATCGTGACCTTCGCGATGGCGGCCTTTGTCTTTGTCGGCGTGACGCTGATCGGTCTGGTCAGGCATGGTCTGCATTTCTTCAGCTTCTTTGTGCCGCAGGGTGCGCCGAAGGTGCTGATCCCGTTCCTGATCATCATTGAGGTGATCTCGTATTTCGTGCGTCCGGTCAGCCTGTCGGTTCGACTGTTCGCCAACATGCTGGCTGGACACACCATGCTGAAGGTATTTGCCGGTCTTGCGGTGATGATTTCAGGCGCCGGTGGCATTGCCATGACCGGTTCTGTGCTGCCATTCCTTGCGCTGGTCGGTCTTACCGGTCTTGAGGTTCTGGTGGCGGCGCTGCAAGCCTATGTGTTCACCATCCTGACATGCATGTATCTGAATGACGCGTTGCACCTGCACTGATCGCAGGTGCCTTGCGGCGTAACGTTTACCGCTGACGTTTTGGAACAGCGGATGACTAACCAACGAAACCTAGATTTGAAATCAACGGAAGGACTAGGAAAATGGAAGTAGAAGCTGCAAAAATGATTGGTGCCGGCCTGGCTGTTATCGCCCTCGCAGGCGTCGGCGTTGGCATCGGCAACATCTTCTCCGCTCTGGTAACTTCGATTGCCCGCAATCCAGCTGCTCGTGGTGAGGTGTTTGGCATCGGCATTCTGGGCTTTGCCCTGACCGAAGCCATTGCGCTGTTCGCACTGGTTGTTGCGCTGCTGCTTCTGTTCGCGCTGTAAGCCGACTGTCCCGTATCCGAACGTGATTACCTGCGCCGGGGGTGCCCGGCGCAGACAGTCGGACAAAGGAGACTGGCATGACCAGAGTGAACAGAACGGTGTCCGCAACAGCTGCAGGCATCGCGGTTCTGATGACCGCTTCGACGGCTATCGCCGCGAGCGGTGAGGCCGGCCTACCGCAGCTGAAGATCGAAACATGGCCATCACAGATTTTCTGGCTGGTGGTGATTTTTGGTGTTGGCTACATCTTTATGGAACGCGTCGTGACTCCGCGCATTGGCTCGGTACTTGAAGAACGGCGCACCCGGCTTGATGATGACCTTACCCGTGCGCGCGAGGCCAGCAGTGAAGCCGGGCAAACCCGTGCTGATTACGAGGCCAGCCTTGATGCGGCCCGTAATGAAGCTGCCGAGTTTGCCCGTAACGCTGCAGCAGACGCCGCCGCAAAGGCTGACAAGGAAGGGGCAAAGGCCGCCAAGAAGATGGCGACCAAGATTGCCGCTGCCGAAACCAAGCTGGCTGCTGCACGCAGCGAAGCAGAGGGCAACATTGTTGCTGTTGCTGCTGAGGCTGCCATCGATGCTGCACAACAGCTGGCAGGCGTGAAGGCCACCAAGGCGCAAGCCGAAAAGGCAGTCAAGAGTGCCGCCGCACAGGGAGCTGGATAATGGAAGGCATCGTGATGGAATCCGTCTGGGTCGCTGTCGGCTTTGCTGCCTTTGTCGCCCTTGTCTGGCGCAAGGCAGGCAGTGCGCTGTCGGCAATGCTGGACGCACGTTCCGAAAAAATTCGCACCGAACTGGATGAGGCACGTGCGCTGCGTGAAGAGGCTCTTGACGAGCTGCACCAATTCCAGCGCCTTCACCGCGAAGCTGCCGAAGAAGCCAAGGCAATCCTGAAAACCGCCGAGGCAACAGCCGAGCGGATTCGGGAGAATGCTGAAAAGGCTGCCGAGGAAGCAATCAAGCGGCGCGAGCAGCAAGCGACAGCCAAGATCAAGGCAGCCGAAGCAGCGATGATTTCAGACTTGCGTGAAAAGGCGGCCAGCCTGGCCATTGCCTCAGCCGCAGAAATCATCACCTCAAAGCTGGACGACAAGGCCGGCATGGGGCTGATAGATGAAGCTGCCGCGGAAATTGAAAAGCTGAACTAGTCACAACTGGCCAGTCCCAGCCAATGTTTGGCAACCAATATTTCGATGATACCAATTGCCGGTTCCGGTCACGGGGCCGGCAATAAACTTATCACCAGCCGGTGATCAGGATTTACCGTGACCCGGTAATCAATAACCGGATATTTCAGCGATTCCTCTTTTGACATACCCGCGCGATAGATGATCCTGTCATTTGCGACGACATTGTCTTCCGCATCAACAATTGCCGTGCCCACCGTGATGCCGACAACATCATCCACAGCCCCGCCATCGAGACGCTTCAACTTCATGCCAATGGCCACATCCATCCGGATGTCGCCGCTGCCAACCACCTTGCATAAGGCCGATACACCATTGAAGCGCATATCAATCAGTGCGCCAGCTTCATCTGTCGTCTGATAAGCGCTGATTGTGTCCACCGGTGCCGTAATCGGGGGGCAGGGAACGGTGTCGGCCTTGTTGGCACACCCTGCAAGGGCCAGCCCCGCAAGCAGTGCCGCTGATGGGCCCAAAGTTGAAACAGGAGTCTTCATGAGTGCTTTCACCCGTCAAAAGTTGCGCGCATCCTAGCCCTTTTTTCGAACAACAGCAATTGACCTGTGCGACGTAATCAAGCAAGAACAACTGCATGGCAAAGCAACGCAAATACCTGCACCTGGCCGCGCCGCGCGGCTTTTGTGCCGGCGTCGATCGTGCGGTCCGCATCGTCGAGGTCGCGCTGGAGAAATTCGGCGCGCCAGTCTATGTGCGCCACGAAATCGTTCACAACCGTACAGTTGTCGACAGGCTGGCGGGTATGGGTGCGGTTTTCGTCAAGGAACTTGATGAGGTTCCCGAAGGGGCGCCGGTTGTATTCTCGGCCCACGGGGTTGCCCGCGCTGTTGTCGAGGAGGCGGATCGGCGGAATATGATCGCTGTAGACGCCACCTGCCCGCTGGTGACCAAGGTTCATGTGGAAACACGGCGACATGCAAAATACCGGCGACATGTGCTGCTGATCGGCCATGCAGGCCATCCCGAAGTAGACGGCACAATGGGCCAGGTTGCAGCTGACGAGATCACATTGATCGAAACAGCTGAGGATGCCCGCAATGTCACCCCGCCAGCAGACGCAGAGCTGGCCTTTGCCACGCAGACGACATTGTCGGTAGATGATACAGCCGAGATCATTTCGATCTTGCAGTTCCGCTTTCCCGAAATCTCGGGTCCGCGCGGCGAGGATATCTGTTATGCCACGACCAACCGGCAGAACGCTGTCAAAGCGATCGCCGAAGCCTGTGATCTGATGATTGTTGTCGGGGCCGAAAACTCATCAAACTCGAAACGACTTGTCGAGGTGGCAATGACAGCTGGCACAGCCGCCGGCCGCCTGGTGGCTGACAAATCAGGCATCGACTGGGACGAGATGGATGCGGCCACCCATATCGGCCTGTCGGCCGGTGCCTCGGCGCCTGAAAACCTTGTTCATGAGATCATCGATGCCATGAAGTCGCGCTATGATCTGGTACTGGACGAGAATGCACTTGTTGAAGAAAATGTGATCTTCAAGCTGCCGCCAATTCTGACCCGCCAATCCTGACTCACACAGCCTGAAGCGAATTGTTCCATGGCCGTTTACACCCACGTCGATGACACCGCGCTTGCCGAATTTCTGTCGGCCTACGACCTTGGCTCGTTGCTCAGCGTCACCGGCATTGCCGAAGGTGTGGAGAATTCGAATTTTCTGCTGCGGACTGACCGGGCCAATTATATCCTGACGCTCTATGAAAAGCGTGTCGACCCGCAGGACTTGCCGTTCTTCATCGAGGTGATGGAGGTTCTGGCGGGCTCCGGAATGGCCTGCCCCCTGCCCGTTCCATCGCGCGATGGCAGCATCCTGCAACAGCTGGCCGGCCGTCCCTGCGCTGTCTTTTCATTTCTTGAGGGCCGCTGGTCGCGCTACCCCAATACCAAGAAATGTGCGGCGCTGGGCAAGACACTGGCGACCATTCATATCAACGCGGCACCGGTCACAAGACGCCGGGAAAATGCGCTGGGACCGTCTGGCTGGCGTCCGCTTCTTGCCTCAATCGGGGATGATGCCGAAACACTGCGGCCCGGCATGACTGACACCATCCATCAGCGGCTTGAATCCATCCTTGCCAACTGGCCCGCTGATTTGCCGGAAGGTGTCATCCACGCCGATCTGTTTCCGAACAATGTACATTTCATTGGTGACAAGCTGACGGGAGTCATCGACTTCTATTTCGCCTGCAATGACATCTTTGCCTATGATCTGGGCATCTGCCTGAACAGTTGGTGCTTTGAGGCAGATGGCAGCTTCAACCTGACCAAGTCACGGGCAATGCTGCGCGGCTATACGGCGGTTCGTCCCCTGTCGGATGCGGAAGTTGCCGCCATTCCCACATTGGCGGCCGGGTCTGCCATGCGATTCTTTCTGACCCGTCTTTATGACTGGATCCACACGCCCAAAGACGCACTTGTCAGCCCGAAAGACCCGATGGAATACTGGCAAATCCTGCGCTTCCACCAATCGGTATCCGGCACCGCCGCCTATGGCATCGGCCTTTGAGGAGCGATGAATGAGCGAACGCGTAACTCTATATACAGACGGGTCATGTCTGCAAAACCCGGGGCCCGGGGGATGGGCTGCCATTCTGCAATGGCGTGATGAAGAGCGCGAACTGAGTGGCTCTGCCCCCGATTCGACCAATAATCGCATGGAATTGCAGGCTGCCATCGAAGGCTTGCTGGCCCTGAAACGGCCCATGGCGGTCGATCTCTATACGGACAGCACCTATGTGATGAAGGGTGTCACCGAATGGATGCCACGCTGGAAGGCGAATGGCTGGCGCACCGCCGCAAAAAAGCCGGTCCAGAATCAGGATCTTTGGCAGGAACTGGATGCCGCGCTGGGCGACCACGCTATTTCCTGGCACTGGGTCAAGGGGCATGCCGGCAATGACTTGAACGAACGCTGTGACCAGCTTGCCCACGCCGCGGCCACGGCGCTTGCCGAACAGGGCTGACGGCTAGAGCTGCGTTAGCACATGCGTGGCGCTTGAAACCTCAAAGACACCAACATCTTCCATCAGCACCTTGGTAACAGTTCCATCATCGATAATGATGGCACACCGCGTTGCCCGGTTGCCCAGTACAGGCCCCATATTGACCAGCAAGCCCAACGCCTCGGCCAACTCGCCATGCGGGTCAGCCAGCATATCGATCTTGCCATTGGTTTCGTTCTGGTCACCCCAGACCTTCATGACATGCGCATCATTCACAGCCAGACAGGCAATCCGGTCAACACCGGCCGCCTTCAGGGCGTCGTACTGCTCGATAAAAGTTGGCAGATGCTTGGCCGAACATGTCGGGGTAAATGCCCCCGGGACGGCAAACAGGACGGTGCGGCCTGCGGCGAAATATTCAAGGCTGTCATGTGTTGCAATGCCGTCTTCAGTCTTGATCTGGAAACTGGCCTGCGGAATAGCCTCACCGGCTGCAATGGTCATGGTGAAATGTCCTGATTCTGCTTCAAAGAGAGTCGCCAACATATGTCGGGACATCATCTCTATTTGGACGATATTCCGGCAGTTTCAAGGGCCGCCATGACACTGCTTGTTTGCAACAATTCCGACAGCACCAGCCCATTCGGCACCTCATCCGAATAGATGATGTTGAACGGGATGCCATATCGCCCGTGCGAGGCCAGAAATGCCGCGATATCCTTGTCAGGCCGTGTCCAGTCTGCCTGCAACAGCATGATATCGCCTTTTGCTGCCGCTTCGCTCAGCACACTGGCCACCGGATCGCGGTCAAGAACCAGCGCCTTGTTGGCTTTACAGGTGATACACCAGTCGGCTGTGACATCCACAAACACCGGTATACCGGCCGCGCGCGCGTCCTCGAGGGCGGCGGGACTCCACATCTGCCACGCAAGACCGGACCCGTCCTGGTCCTGCTGACCGGTGGATGGTGCCAGCGCCGCGGCCAACACCGTCGCCAACCACAGAACTGTCCCAAACAGCAGCAGCGCCAGTACCCGCTTCATCCAGATCATCCACCGCCCCGGACGTGGCAGTAACGCAACCGCGGCTGGAAACGCTGCCACCAGCAGCCACGGTGCGGCAAGGCCAGCGCCCATGGCAGCGAAGATAATGAAATGCGCCAGCATTCCCCCGGACAGCGCTGCCGCCACTGCTGTTCCCACGAAAGGTGCTGAACATGGTGTGGCGAGTATCGTTGCCAGCATCCCGGTAAAAAAGTCCTGAAGATAGCCACCGCCACCGCCGATCCGCTGTGCAAAAGCTGGCACCGGAATATGAACCCGGTCGAGCAGACTGAGCGCAAACAGGCCGATGAACACCATCATGACCACCAGAAAGACCGGGTTCTGGAACTGAATCCCCCACCCCACAGTACCGCCAGCAATTCGAACAGCCGCCAGACCGCCCGCCAGCAACATGAAACTGCAGATGATGCCGGCAGCACCAGACATAAACCGCAGACGCATCTGCCGCCGTCCAACACCAGCAGCATCAATTACCGCAGACAGCTTGAGCGCCAGCACCGGCAGCACACATGGCATAAGATTCAGGACCAGCCCACCCAACAGGGCAATCAGCACAATTCCCACAAGAGGCGTCACAAGCTGCGATCCTGTCCGGTCCAATCTGGTTGCAGCGACCTCAAAGCTGCCCGCTTGCGGCGGCGCATCGATTGTCACTGTCAGCTCTGTTCCAGCAGGAATTGCACCGCCTTCCGGCACTGCCTGCATAAACAGCCCGTCATTGAGTGGCCCGTCATTGAGTGGCCCGTCATTGAACGGTCGTGGTGCTTTGAAGGCAACACCGTCCACCCCTTCGACAAAAATATCGCGAATATCTGGCACCGGCCCCGCAAACCGCAGGACCAGACCCTGCCTGCCCTTGTCATCTTGCGTGATCGCGGCCATAGCAATCTGCAGATCAGGGCCACTGGCGCTGATACCGTCTGCATTGGCGTCGCGCGGCACCATGGCCGCATATTGCGCAATCGCCTGTGCGTGCTGCGTCGGTGCTGCGTCTCCAGCCGGAATCGCAAGGGTCAGTTGTCCCTGCATCGGCACGCAAATATCACTACACACCAGGGCGTCGAGTGCGGCGGATATCACAACGGGGTCGCCGCCAGAAAATCCGGACAGCTGCACCGGCAGGATCACACTGTTTTCATATCCAAAGTTGTCAAAGCCAAAAACATCAAACCGCGTCGGCATTGGCCAGCTGAACGATGCCTGAATACCGGCAGTCCCGGCGTCATCGAGGATCAAGCCGGGCGGCAGACCAGCTTCGCCAGGGGTGCGCCAATACACTTTCCATCCGGGTGCCAGCGTGAATTCCAGACCAAGCGGCAATGTGTCCAGATCACCTGTCGCCACCACCGCTGACACCAGCCGCGCCTCACCGATCGCCGGATCACCAACCCAGTCTGACTGCAGCGCATGCCCAGCCGTTACACCAAACCCGGCCACAAGTGCGAACAGCGCCAGCACCACCGTCATACCCCGCGCGACGGCGTGTCGCGGCCGGGCAAAACCAGCGCGCAACAATTCGCAATTGTCTGAAATGGCGTTATTTTGGCCAGATATCATTCTGTTTCCACATCGGCTGAGTGAGGCATTTGGACCTTTACCCAAGTGATTTTTCCTGTCTAGGCTAGTTTATGACGCAGGACAAGAAAACCGACGACGAACCGGATGCATTTGATGCGGTCGCCAGTAGCCCGCAAAGGGATGGCGCGACTGTTATGCCGAGCCTGCAGGGACAGCTGCTGCTGGCATCACCGCATATTGGCGATGAGCGGTTTGAAAAATCAGTGATCCTGATGTGCCACCATGACAGCAATTCTGCGATGGGGCTGATCATCAACAAAAGGACCAGCAACCTTAATCTGGGCGATCTGTATGAGAAACTGGATATAGGTGCGCCGCGTTTCTGCGCGGGCAATCCGGTGCATATCGGTGGGCCAGTCGACAGCAATCGCGGATTTGTGCTGCATTCACAGGATCATATGCTGCCCGACAGCATTCAGGTGACGCATGATATTGGCCTTACCGCGAGCATCGATATCCTGCGTGACATCACCGAAGGTATTGGCCCCATCCAGTCTATTGTCTCACTTGGATGCGCCGGCTGGAGCGCTGGGCAGCTGGATCAGGAAATTTCGGAAAATGTCTGGCTGAATCTGCCAGCATCGGCACCGCTGGTGTTCGACTATGATCGCGATACCTTGTGGGAACAGGGGTTTGCGGCGCTGGGCATTGACCCTGGCTTCTTCGCCGGCACTGCGGGCAGCGCCTGATCACCGACTGAACTGTAATTCCAACGCATTCTGTAAATCGCACGGGATCATGCCGCGCAAATTCGTGCCAGATATGATGCTGCAATAACGCCGGGCTAACTCAGGCGCGTCCGGCCAGCCGGTCTGCCAGCGAAGCATTGTCCAGAATACTGGAATAAGGTCCGACAGCCGCGATAACAGGCGCCTGCGTCGCAATCATCTCGCCAGCCACCGCGCTAACCATATTGCCATCAATGCGGGCAGGATCGGACG
>ERZ802822.16-NODE-16-length-116674-cov-16.079144_pt1 | contig 116674 bp, 105 predicted proteins | sample MGYA00345649_ERZ802822 | MGnify/ENA primary metagenome ERZ802822 (study PRJEB30503, sample SAMEA104212359) | marine metagenome | biome: Westerlies Biome; feature: [SRF] surface water layer (ENVO:00010504) within the epipelagic zone...; material: water... | reverse complement strand
GAATGGCTTGTAGAGTTTAAAAAACCGCCGCAAAACCCCGAAGCCTTTGCTACAGACTTAGACGAAGCCTTGCAAAGCATCAACTCCGACTACGAGGCCAAACGCTATAAAAACATGACACTGATGCCGCTGAAACTACATGTGGCAGCTCCTAAAACCTTTTACAAATGGCTGAAGCAAAAAGGTAAAATTGGCGGACAGCATAAAGTACCACGCCTTTCCAATAACCGCGAGTATTTAGAGGAGTTGTTGAGAGAGGTTTAAGCAGGTGTAATAGGTGTGCGTCTTCCTGACGACAGTCAAGTCAGGGTTAGATTTTATTTAATTCTCTTTAGCATTCCTAAATCGGTCAAATTTTTTAGGCAAACTATTGGTAATTAACAGTTTATTTGAAAAAGCCGTGGGTTTTACCTGTAAAATTTTGGTTTCATCATTGATTACAATATCATGCTCACTTTTTATATTAAAAACATCAACATGTAAAAGTTTAACATGATGCTTCCCTTTTGAAAGAGGGACTATCAAGTACTCATCTGGATCAATATGCCCTAGAAGCTTATCATCAATCCAAATACTTAACCTTCCAGTATTTAATTTATTTTTGTACAATCCCTTTGCTCCATTATAAATTATAACAGTTCCATTTCCAAGCTCATCAACTTTTTCACTACCAATAAATGAATTAGTAATTCCAGATTTGTTTATAATCTTTTTTTCATACTGGAATTCAACTTCTTGGTTAGTAGATGCATTAATAAGAGAAATAGAAACATTACCTAAATTATCAGGGTCAGACATAATACTTATGAGGTAGTTCTTGTTTTTTTCCGCAATAAAACTTAGCACATAATGGTGGTGATTCATTGTTCGTTCCTGATTTAGTCCAGCTTGTATACCTCCAATTGCACCTCCTCCAGTATATTCAATGCCATACTTCCAAGTTCTAAAGTGCCTTACTTCAATTACATTTTTACCTTCTTTAACTTTTAAATTCTTAGGCCATCCTTTACTGTAACTTCCAACATCCCTCTGATTTACTTTGGCAAAAAGAACTCTTTCTTTATGCTTTCTACCATCTATAGCTATGGAGTTAACGCTTCCATTTAAAATAGCCAATTCATTAGTAGATATTTTGTCACCAACATATCCTTTTGAAGTACCACAGCTAATTATAATTGATAACGTAACTAGTACAACTGTAACCTTAAATAATTTCATTTTATTGGGTTTAAGTAACCCCAAAAAAATCCTTAAAGAAAAAGCAAGTCTACCAGACGGTAGAGAATATTTAGTTGAAGAACAGATTTAGGGCTTGTTCTACGCTAAAATAACAAAAAAACTAAGAAGCCGCTTTAAGCTGGTTTAGCTCTATACCGCTAAGCTTGTTTTCGGCATAGCGTTTGGTCACTTTTAGTGAGGTGGTTTTTGTGCCTGGCAGTTCAAACATAGCATCGGTGAGTATGGCTTCACAAAGGGAGCGTAACCCTCGTGCACCCAGGGCATAGTGCATTGCTTGCTCCACAATATAATCCAATGTGGATGGAGCAAATGTTAGTATTATGTCATCCAATGCAAACAAATGTTCGTATTGCTTAATCAATGCATTTTTAGGCTCAACCAAAATAGCGCGCAATGCTTTTTTGCTCAATTGGTTCATGTGCGTCAATACAGGCAAACGCCCAATAATTTCGGGAATCAATCCAAAATCTTTTAAATCAGATGGCGTAATATGTGCCAACAATTCTTCTTCAGAAACGCTCTCTCGCTTAGCCGAAGTGCTATAGCCTACCGCTTGCATGTTCATGCGTTTGGCAATATGACGCTCGATGCCGTCAAAAGCACCGCCAGCGATAAATAAAATATGTTCCGTGTTGATTTCCACAAACTTCTGATCGGGGTGTTTGCGTCCTCCTTTTGGTGGGACGTTTACTACGGTTCCTTCAAGAAGTTTTAGCAATGCCTGTTGTACACCCTCACCTGAAACATCTCTGGTAATGGAAGGGTTATCACTTTTACGTGCAATTTTATCAATCTCATCAATAAATACGATACCCTTTTCGGCTTTTTGCTGGTCGTAGTCGGCGGCTTGTAGTAAGCGTGTCAAAATGCTTTCTACATCTTCGCCCACATAACCCGCTTCCGTAAGTACGGTGGCATCTACGATGGCAAGTGGTACTTGCAGCATTTTGGCAATGGTTTTTGCCAAAAGGGTTTTCCCTGTTCCCGTTTGCCCGGCAATAATAATATTACTTTTTTGGATTTCTACGTCGTTGTCATCATGGGTTTGGGTAAGCCGTTTGTAGTGGTTATACACCGCAACCGAAAGCACTTTTTTGGCGCGCTCTTGTCCAATGACATATTCGTCTAAAAACGCCTTAATCTGTTTGGGTTTTTTAAGTAGAATATCAGCAGAAGATGTTGCTGTGTCAATGTGCGTTTTTTCCTCTTGGATAATCCCAACGGCTTGTTCAACACAACGCTCGCAAATATGCGCATTGAGTCCAGCCACCAATAATTTGGTTTCGGCTTTTTTACGACCACAAAACGAACAACTTAATTCTTCTTCCATCTTAACTTCTGGTCAATACCTCGTCTATCATGCCGTATTCTTTGGCTTCTAGCGCTTTCATCCAATAATCACGATCTGAATCTTCGTACACCTTATCATAGGGTTGATTACTGTGTTTGGCAATGATTTCGTACAATTCTTTCTTAAGCTTTAGAATTTCACGCGCCGTAATTTCAATATCCGATGCTTGTCCTTGTGCGCCTCCTAGAGGTTGGTGAATCATCACACGTGAGTGTGGTAGTCCAGAGCGCTTTCCTTCCTGACCCGCACACAGCAACACAGCACCCATTGACGCCGCAATTCCCGTACAAATAGTAGCTACGTCGGGATTGATAAACTGCATAGTATCGTAAATACCTAATCCGGCATACACGCTTCCCCCTGGCGAGTTAATGTAAATCTGAATGTCTTTGTTTTTGTCTGTGCTTTCCAAAAAGAGCAATTGCGCCTGAATAATATTCGCAACACTATCGTTAATGGCAGTTCCCAAAAAGATGATGCGATCCATCATCAACCTAGAAAATACATCCATTTGCGCCACATTAAGTTGACGCTCCTCGATGATATAAGGGGTTAAACTGCTTACAAGTTCATTGTAATAAAGCGAGTTTATACCGTGATGTTTGGTTGCGTATTGTTTAAATTCTTTTCCGAAATCCATAGCTTAAAATTGTATGTTAAATATAGCGATTATTTTTTGTACGCCTCCTTCATAAAGGTGTCGTAGTTTACTTTTTTAACTTTAATGTTACCTTTTTCTAAAAACAGTTGTCGCATTTTTTCACTCATAACTTGATCTGAAATGCGTTTTACTTCTTCTTGATTCCCCAAAATACGAGCGGCAATATCATTGAGTTCTTCATCCTTAACGTCTGTGCGTCCAAATTGCAACATTTGCTTTTTGAGTAAATCTTTAGCAAAGGTTTCTATTTCTTCTCTAGTTATTTGAAGGTTGTTATCTTGAATCAATTTAGATTCAATAAGTTGGTATCGCAAGCCACGCTCCGATTTTGCATACTCTGCCTCCGCTTCTTCAGCAGAAATGGGGTTTTCTCCTGCCGTTTGCATCCATTTTTTTAAAAATGTATCTGGCAATGAAAACTTGGTATTATCAATCAAATTCTCTGTCATATCGTTGACAAACTTCTGATTTGCCTGCGTTTCAAAATGACCAGAAGCGTCCTCCTTAAGTTTATCCTTGCATTCGGTTGCTGTTTTAACAGCATCTTTACCGAATACTTTATCTAAAAATTCTTGGTCTAGTTCTGCCAAACCACGGTTGTTGCGTTCTTGCAAGGTTAGTGAAAGCTCTAGTGCTTTCTCAGGCAATTTACCCATAACACGTTGCAATACATGATCTTCTTTGAACAGTCCTTTTGTGCTAAGAGAAACAACATCTCCTAAAGTCGCTTTTTTGAAAGCGGATATAGCCCTTTTACTTTTAATTTCGTCTACGGAAAAGGTAGCGCTTTTGTTATCCTCAGATCCCTCAAAAACAACTCCAACGGTGAGTTCGGTTTCTTTAGAAACTTCTTCTGTTGGGGTGATCGTGCCGTACTGTTTTTGCAAACGCTCTAATTGTTCGTTTACAAAGGCATCATCCGCTTGGATTTCATATCGTGTAACAGCTTTTCTGTTGGGAAGTTTTACCTCCACATTTGGGGTGAGCCCCAATTCAAAATCAAATGAAAAAATTGGAGCAGACCAATCCATCTCATCTACAGGTACGGGTAATGGATTGCCTAAAATATCAAGTTTTTCCTTGTTTAGATATTCGTTTAATGATGATTGTAATGCTTTGTTAACCTCATCTACCAAAACCGCCTGTCCGTATTGCTTTTTTACAACACTCATAGGAATATTCCCTTTTCTAAATCCTGGAATGTTTGCGCGCTTACGGTAGTCGTTTAGCACTTTTTCTACCTGTGGCGCAACTTCTTCTTGTTTTACTTCAACAGTTAAGACCGCATTAAGGGCATCTATATCTTTTCGCGTAACGTTCATCATCTTATTTTAATAGCTGGCAAAAGTAGGCTATTTTACACCAAGGTCAAAGCAAAGATTTCTAGAGCTTTAGGATAAGAAATCGTGTAAAGCAGCTGTAAATGCTTTTGGGTTTTCGGCATGGAGCCAGTGCCCTGCATTTGGTATCCAATTCAGCGTTGTATTAGGAAAATACGATTGGATTTCGGTGTGATCGTTTTCTAAAATATAGTCTGAATTTCTGCCTGCCAAAAACAGCGTTTTCCCTTCAAAAATGACTCCTTTGGGAGCAGCACCAATTTCGGTTAACTTGTGCTGTAATATCTCAATGTTGCAACGCAATTTTAACGTACGTTGCTCGGTCCATGCTAAGTTCTTTAATAAAAACTGCCGTACACCAACATCAGAAACAAAAGCGGAAAGTGTATCATCAGCAAGCGTTCTTGAAGTAAAAATATTCGCATTCAAATGTAACAGTCCATCAATAATATTGGAGAACTTTTCGCGTACGTCATACACTTTTGGTGCAATATCTGCTACGATAAGTTTACGCACACGATCGGGATATTTCAGTGCCAAAGTCATGGCCGTTTTCCCCCCCATAGAATGCCCCAAAACAATCGCTTTATCAAGTTTGTGTGCATCCATATAAGCAACAACGTCTTGAGCCAAAATTTCGTAGTCAAATGATTCGCTGTGAAAACTTTTACCGTGATTTCGTTGGTCTATGGCATGGACCTCATAATGCGAAGACCAGTACTTGGCATGCGTACGCCAGTTGTCGGACATGCCTAAAAATCCATGCAAAATCAACAGTGGCGAACCTTGCCCTGTAACGGTACTGTGAACTAAGGGTTCGATAGTTTAGATATGTATTGGTTTATCACATTTTCTAAGCCATAATAAAGAGATTCGCAAATTAAGGCGTGACCTATAGAAACTTCCAACAAGCCAGGTATGTTTTGGGCAAAAAACTGAATGTTTTCCAAACTCAAATCGTGTCCGGCATTAAGCCCTATTCCAACTTCTTTAGCTTTTTTGGCAGCATCAACAAAAGGAGCAATTGCTTTCTCAGGGTTTTTGACAAAATATTCCGCATACGACTCTGTGTACAATTCGATACGATCTGTACCCGTGGCAATTGCTGCTTCAACTTGAGCTACATCAGGATCCAAAAAAATAGAGGTACGAATGCCGTTGAGCTTAAATTCCTGTATCACTTCTTGTAAAAATGAACGGTGAGCAACAGTATCCCAACCCGCATTTGATGTTATGGCATCGGGGGCATCAGGTACAAGTGTCACCTGTGTGGGTTTAACCTTACAAACCAAGTCAATAAATTTTGGAATTGGATTGCCCTCCACGTTAAATTCTGTGGTGATAACTGAAGGTAATTCCGTAACATCTTCATATGTAATATGTCTTTCGTCTGGTCTTGGATGAACTGTAATTCCTTGAGCGCCGAAAGCTTGGATGTCACGAGCCAGGTCTATCACATTGGGTTGATCTCCCCCACGAGCATTGCGCAGTGTGGCAATTTTATTGATGTTAACACTTAACTTTTTCATAGGTTTCTACAGGTTCTAAGGGCGTAAAAATACAACATTATACATCTTTATTCTTTTTGGTCTAACTTTGTACCATGAATATAGCGTTATACAGTTTAGTGCATGACGACGCAACGCTTCGGATTGTATCTCGAATTCTTGCTTTTTTTACAGACAAAAAAGCTGTTATTCAGATAGAAAAAAAACTTTCAACACACTTCCCTAAAATAGCTGTTTCATCGTTTGATTCCCACCTAGATATTGATTCAAAAACAACTGTTTTTTTTGCCGTTGGTGGCGATGGAACGGTACTTCGTGCCTTGAACTATGTTCGTGAATCTAAAATTCCATTAATCGGTATCAATACAGGTCGTTTGGGGTTTTTGGCTACTGTTCAGCCAAACGAAATAGAAACGTGTCTTTCCGATATTGTTTCAAAAAACTACAGCACGGAAGAGCGTAGCGTACTTGAAATTAAAACCAATCCTCCTCAACCTGAGTTAGAAACATTTTCATTAGCACTAAATGAAGTTTCAGTGGCCCGTGAAAACACCACTTCCATGGTTACGATCCACACCAAAGTGAATGGCGCTTACTTAAATGTATATTGGGCCGATGGCTTGGTTGTAGCAACTCCTACAGGCTCTACAGGATACTCATTAAGCAGTGGCGGGCCTATCATTGCACCCGAAAGTAAAAGCTTGGTGCTTACCCCCATAGCGCCACACAATCTAAATGCACGCCCTTTAGTTGTGGCAGATGATGTAGAAATTGAACTTCATGTAGAAGGTAGGGGTGACTCCCACTTGGTTTCACTTGATACGCGCTTATTTTCTATTCCAATGAACACCACTATCCATATTAAAAAAGCGGTATGTCCTATTGTCTTTATTCGCCCTAACAATCATAACTTTTTTGATACCCTTCGCAACAAGCTGTTGTGGGGACAAGACAAACGTAACTGACAATAAAATTGGTGATTTTCTGTTTTTAGCATACACACATTTCGTATGACCCGCATATTTTTTTGGTGTTTTTTAGTAAGCTTCGCTTTTACGGCAGTCCACGCGCAGCGTCACGAATTAGGAATAATTGTGGGAGGTACCAACTATATTGGCGAAATAGGAAATACACAATATTTCAACCCAAAACATTTGGGTTATGGCATCATTTACAAACGAAACATTACACAACGCATTGCGCTACGAGGGCAATTTAGCACAAGTAAGTTTGGGGCAAATGACGTTAATGCAACAGATCTAGATCGCCTTGCCAGAGGCCTTTCTTTTTCAAATTCATACAGCGCGTGGGGCGTTGGAATTGAAGTAAGTTATGTGCCGTTCGCGATTGGGGATTTTAGTACTTCATGGACTCCTTATTTGCATGTTGGCGTACAGCGGATGGTAACTGATGAGTTGTATTTTCCAACATTTGAAAATACCGCATCTGCCCATGGAAAAAAAATGACTCTAGGCATTCCTTTTGGCGCAGGAGTAAAAATCAATTTAGGGCAATATTGGGTCGTAGCAGCAGAGGTTCAACCGCAACTTACATTTTCTGACAACCTTGATGGAAGTTTTCCAAATACAGACAAACAACCTCTTGCAAGAAAATTTTCTACTAGTTTAAGCAACGATTGGTTGGTATTTACTGGGATTTCAATAACTTACGCCTTTGGAAGATTACCTTGTTGCAGAGAATAAAATAATGATGAGTTTCGAAGAAATTAATCTGGAAATGCTACCACAACACATTGCTATCATTATGGATGGGAATGGCCGTTGGGCAAAGCAGCATGGTAAAATGCGTGTTCGTGGTCACGAAGCAGGAGCAGAAGCGGTTCGCAAAAACGTTGAAGAGGCTTCAAAAATTGGGATTAAACACCTTACGCTGTACGCTTTTTCTACTGAGAATTGGAGCCGTCCAAAAACAGAAGTAAATACCCTAATGGGGCTGTTAGTAAAGAGTCTACGCCGTGAGTTGGCACAGATGATTTCTAATAATATCAAGCTTAGTGCTATTGGCTCACTGAGTAAATTACCTGAAAATGTTCAACAAGAACTACTTGAAGTCATTAAAAAAACCACCCATAATACGGGAATGCATTTGACCTTAGCAATTAGCTATGGCGCCAGAGAAGAAATCAAACAAGCTGTGGTGCAAATAAGTCAAAAAGTTAAAAATAATATAATTCCTATTGAAAGTATTGACGAAACCATAATTAATGAGCATCTTTACACGCAAAATCTGCCTGATGTAGATTTACTTATCCGCACTAGCGGAGAAGTGCGAATTAGTAACTTTTTGCTGTGGCAAATTGCCTATGCTGAACTTTACTTTACTGAGGAGTTGTGGCCAGAATTTAACGAACAATCACTCCATCGGGCAATTTTAAGTTATCAAAAAAGAGAACGCAGATTTGGAAAAACAAGCGAACAACTTACGTAACAACCTCCTCCACTCCATCTTCTTATGCATTGCGCTTTTAGGTTTTACCTTAGGTTTTGCTCAAGAAACCACCTATGACAAAGGAAAAATTTACGAACTGGGTGAAATTACCGTCACTGGAGTAAAAAGCTTTAGCCCGCAAACTGTTGTTGCCTATACAGGTCTTAAAAAGGGACAACGTATTCAGATCCCTGGTGAAGAAGTTAGCGCTACTATTAACAAACTCTGGAAGCTTGAACTTTTTAGTGATATTGAGTTTTTTATTACTAAAATTGAGGGAGACGTTGCCGATTTGGAACTCTACATACAAGAATTGCCCACACTTTCTGAGTACACTATTAAAGGAATTAAAAAGGGTAAAATAGAAACCATTGTCAAAGACACGGATATTAAAAAAGGGAAAAAACTCAGTAAGAATTTTTTAGCCACCACCAAAAACTACATCGAAAACAAATACCGAAAAGACGGTTTTTTAAATGCCAAAGTAACCATAGATATAAAGCCAGATACCACAGGGGTCAACAATCAAAAAATGCTGGTATCCCTAGATCGTGGAGACCGAGTAAAAGTACGATCGCTTGCTTTTGATGGAAATTCTGTTTTTAGTAATAAAAAACTGCGCAAAAAATTTAAAAATACACGTGTTGAATTTCCTGGACGGTTTTGGAAACGTTCCAAATATATTGAAGCTGATTTTGATGAAGACCTCAAATCCTTGCTTGACTTCTACAAAGAAAAAGGGTATCGTGATGCTAGGATTGTTTCTGACACCATTATAATTGATGCAAATAAAATTGATGTCGACATTGCCGTTCAAGAAGGCAATAAATACTTTTTTGGCGAAATCGATTTCATAGGTAACTCTATTTATTCTGATGCACAACTTTCACGAATTTTAGGGCTTAAACCTGGTGACACATATAACGGAGTTTTGCTTCGTAAACGTATTGCTGATCAAACCAAGCCTGACGGTGATGATCTTACCAATTTATATCAAAATAATGGATACTTATTTTCAAGCATTAACCCTGTTGAGGTTAGTGCTACAAATGACACCATCGATTTTGAAATTCGTATAACAGAAGGAAAGCCTGCCTATTTTAATCGCATTTCAGTACGTGGTAACGACCGTACAAATGACCATGTTATATACAGAGAAATTAGAACACGTCCAGGTGAGCTTTATAGTAAAGATAAGGTAGTGCGGTCGGTCCGTGAATTGGGACAACTGGGCTTTTTTGATGCAGAGCAAATCACTCCCGATTTCAAAGACGTAGATCCAAACGCGGGCACTGTAGACATCGAGTACGGTTTGGTAGAGCGAGGAGCTAGTCAAATTGAGCTTCAAGGCGGCTATGGTGGCGGTGGTTTTATTGGCACCTTAGGCTTGTCATTTAATAACTTCTCTATGCGCAATATTTGGAACAAAGAAGAGTACAAGCCAGTTCCAATGGGCGATGGGCAACAACTTTCGCTTCGATTGCAGGCAAGTCGGTTTTTCGAAACCTATAGTTTTTCTTTTGCCGAACCATGGCTTGGGGGTGAGCAACCTGTACGCTTTTCGACCTCTATCTCCCAAACCACGCAGTATCGTTATGATTATATGACAGGGCTTGCCAATAAGAATGAGTATTTTAAAATTAGAGGTATAAACTTTGGCTTAGCAAAACGCTTACAAGTACCCGATGATTATTTTACACTTTCTCAGACTATTGGTTATCAGTATTTTGATTTAAATAATTATTACACAGGTCTATTTACTTTTGGTGACGGTGTGTCAAACAATTTATTCTATGCGGTAGCACTCTCAAGAAACAATACGTTCACCAATCCAATTTTCCCCGTTGGAGGATCTTCCTTTACAATTGGCGCTAAATTTTCATTCCCATATTCTTTGGTGAATAATGTGGATTATGGTGATTTAGAAAATCAGCCTGCTTATCAAAATGCGGACGGCTCTGCAAACAGAGAAAAAATCGATCAAGAAAAATTTCGCTGGTTAGAGTATTATAAGCTCAATTTTGAGGGAAGTTGGTATACGCGCCTCTTTGCTAAACTTATTTTACGTACCCACGCCGAATTTGGCTTTTTAGGAGCTTATAATAATGAAAGAGGTATTATTCCATTTGAGCGTTACTATTTAGGTGGAGACGGTTTGGCGCAATACGCTTTAGACGGAAGAGAAATGATTGCACTTCGAGGCTATGAAAATCAATCGCTATCTAGTACTGACGGCTCTACAGTTTACAACAAATTTTCGTTAGAACTTCGCTATCCTATCACACTGAAACCAAGTGCGTCTATTTATGCGCTATCTTTTTTAGAAGCAGGGAACGGATACAACAATTTTCGCGAATTTAATCCGTTTAACAGTAAGCGCTCTGCTGGCTTTGGTGTTCGGATATTTATGCCTGCGTTTGGATTGTTAGGCATAGATTTTGGATATGGGTTTGATAGCGCGTTAGAAAACGATTTAAATCCTCACGGATGGGAAACACATTTTATCATAGGACAGCAATTTTAACTAAAAGTACGATAACGATTATGCGTTCCATGGTTTTTTCGTCATTACTCTTCCTTTCAACATTTGTTATTGCTCAACAAAATGTTCGTATTGGGTTTTTAGATATTGATAAAGTCTTAGGATCAAATAAAGAGTATGCCATTTCAAATCAAGAACTTGAAGCAAAAATTAAGACTTGGCGAAATGAAATAGAACTTCAACAAAAAGAGTTGGACCAGCAGCGGGAATCTTTAGCCCTTGAACGTCCCCTGCTTACTGAAGAAATTTTTGACGAGCGTACAGATGATATTGCTTTTGAACAAGAGAAATTAGATCAATACATTGAAAAACGTTTTGGGACAGAGGGCGATTGGATTAAACAAAAAGTATTATTAGCACAACCTGCACAAGATGAAATACTAACCGCAATCAAAGAAGTTGCCGATGATCGTAATTTGGATTATGTTTTTGATAGCACTGCAGACATTTTGGTGTTGCATTCTGAAAAAAAATACGATATTAGCGAACTTGTTATTCGATACATAGAAATTGAAGACAGAAAGGAGGCGCAAGAATTTTTGAGTAAATCCAAAAAAGAAGAACGCCGCCAGCAGAGCAACCCCGCATTAGAAGCAAAGCGAAAGGCTTTAGAGCAGCGCAAAGCCGAAAGATTAAAGTTGTTAGAAGAACGTAAAGCAGAGCGAAAACGTAAAAAGAATACGAAAAAACCAAAGCAAAAAACTCCCGGCGACGCGACTGAAATTCGCTCTGAAGAAGAACAAAGAGCAGCTCGAAAAGCTGAGACAGAACAAAAAAGAAAAGACCGTGCTGCGGAAATAGCACAACGTAAAAAAGAACAAGCAGAAGCATTAGCAAAGCGTAAAAAGGAACGTCTTGAAGAGCTAGAGCGACGCAAAAAAGAAATCGAAGAAAAACGCAAACAAGCGCAACAAAAAAAGTAATATTCAAATTAATCTTAATCAAATGAAATATATATCTACACTCTTTCTAACCATAGTTTTGATGCTAAGCAGTGCTACCTATGCACAAAGTAAAGTGGCACACATAGACTTCCAAAAGCTTATCAGCGAAATGCCTAGCGTATTAGCTGCTCAAGAAGAAGTTCAGAAACTGGAGAAGGACTATCAAACCGAAATTGAAGCATCAATTAAGGAATACCAAACCAAGTTGCAAACGTATTCTGCTGAGGCAGAAAATCAAACCGATGTAACAAACCAAGCGCGTCAGCAAGAGTTGGCTGGCATGGAGCAAAATATCCAACAGTTCCGTCAAACGGCATCTCAAGATATTCAGAAGAAGCAAGCTGATTTGCTTCGTCCTATCATTGAAAATGTGCGTGCTAAAATTCAAGAAGTAGCCAAAACTCAAGGTTTTGACTACGTGATTGACGGTAGTATGGGCGGTGCTTTGCTTATGGCAAACGGTAAAGATCTTTCGCCAGACGTAAAGAAAGCATTGGGAATCTAATTCGAATTTTCAGACAATTTTAAAAAACTGCTTCTATTCGGAGCAGTTTTTTTATTTTTAGACATGCGGAATTCTCCTATTGGCGTATTTGATTCAGGTGTGGGCGGACTTTCCGTATTTCACGCACTGCGAGAACTTCTTCCAAACGAGGAAATTATTTATGTAGCCGATCAAGCATTTGCGCCTTACGGCAAACGCACAAAATCTGAAATTCAAAATCGTTCTGAAATTATTAGTGAATGGCTCATCGCAAAAGGATGTAAGCTTATAGTGGTAGCTTGCAATACCGCAACCACTAACGCCATAGCACACCTTCGCGAATCCTTTTCGGTGCCTTTTGTAGGCATCGAGCCCGCAATAAAACCTGCCGCATTGGGCAGTAAAACAGGTGTAGTTGGCGTATTGGCTACCGAAGGAACATTGTCAAGTGAGCTGTTTCAAACTACTGCACAAGACCACGCCAAAGACATTGACGTAATTTCCCAAATTGGACACGGATTAGTAGCATTGGTAGAAAGTGGAAAAGCGACTAGTTTGGAAGCGGAAAGACAACTCCAAAACGACCTAGCACCCATGTTAGAAAAACCCATCGACCATTTGGTTTTAGGCTGTACCCACTACCCCTTTTTACGTCAGGCGCTTGGGCGCATACTTCCAAAAAACGTTACTATTGTGGATTGTAGCAATGCCGTTGCTAAGCAAACCCATAGGCTCTTGGAACAACACCAATTGCTTCATAATGGTAGGGGTGACACTACCTATTTCAGTACGCAATATCCGGATAAAAAACTTTGGAAGCTTTTTGGTGTAGACGATGTGTCACAAATCGACATTTAGTCTTTAAACCAACTGGCATAAAGGCTGTAGTTTTTGGCAATACGCTCAATTTCGCCTGAAATTAATGCTGGGGAGCTGTTTTTAATTTTTTTGGCAGGCACACCCGCAAATACAGAACCTGCAGGTACTAGGGTGTTTTTAGACACTACCGCACCGGCGGCAATTATACTATTTGATTCAATAACAGCATCGTCCATAATAATGGCACCCATACCTACCAATACATTATCGTGGATAGTGCAACCATGCACTATGGCGTTGTGCCCTACCGAAACGTTGTTTCCAATAGTTGTAGACGAGGTTTTGTAGGTAGCGTGAATTACGGCACCATCTTGAATGTTTACACGATTCCCCAAACGAATGCTGTTTACATCGCCACGCACCACTGCCTGAAACCAAACCGAGCAATAATTTCCCATTATAACATCTCCGATGAGTGTGGCGTTATCAGCAAAAAAACATTCTTTTCCGTAGTGTGGGGTATGTCCTAAAACAGATTTTACAAGCATACTGCAAAGTACAAAAATCTGAGGGTCTGGCTAAGCGACTGAACGCAGGAATGTGTATTTTTGCACCAAAAGCTTATGAGTCGTTTTCGTATACTGCCATCTGACAACCCCGATTTGCTTGTGTTTGCTACTGATACGCCTTTGGTAGACCGTGCCTATGCCTTTAACAATGTGGCAGAAGCTGCGGAAGTGCCCTTGGCGCAACAACTATTTTATTTACCGTTTGTCAAAGCGGTTACGTTGAGCAGTACCCAACTTTCGCTAGAGCGATTTCCCATTGTGGAATGGGATGAAGTTCAAGACGAAGTACATGATCAACTTGAAAAGTATCTCGCTGATGGCGGAACTGTTTTAAAAGAAAAAAAGACAACGCCTGCCAGTGTGTATGCCGAAAGCACGCCAAATCCAGCTGTGATGAAATTTGTAGCCAACAAAAAATTGGTTCCCGCTAGTGTGGAATTCACTTCTATAGACGCCACCAAAGACGCCCCTTTGGCGCAAGCACTGTTTCATTTTCCGTTTGTAAAAGAAGTCTATATGGATGAAAACTTCGTGTCGGTTACGAAGTATGAGATTACATCATGGGACGAGGTGGTGCAAGAAGTGCGCAACTTTATCCGCGAGTATATGGCTGCTGACAAACCCATATTAGCAGTTGGATTTGTCCCTGTCAATGAAACGCCAGAGCAAGCGCAAACAAACTTTACGCAAACGGAGCAGGAAATTGTCCGCATATTGGATGAATATATCAAGCCTGCCGTGGCTTCTGATGGTGGAAATATTGTGTTTCAATCTTTTAATGAATCCGAAAAGGCAGTGCATGTGGTCCTACAAGGTGCTTGTAGCGGTTGTCCTTCTTCTACCTTTACCCTTAAAAATGGGATTGAAACCATGATGCGCGAAATGCTGCCCGGCAAAGTAGAGCAAGTCGTGGCTATTAATGGGTAGAAAGCTAAATTTTGTAATGCTGTTTATTTCATTAAAACTACACCACCCTACCTAAAGCATCTTTTTTTGAAGGTGTAATACGAACAGATTTAGTATAGGTAGGTGAAAAAATGGTGCTGTCTGTAAACTCTTTTTTCTTAAATGCTGCAGCTGTTAAGGCAGGCATGGCAGTAGCTATTGGGAATGTGGGCAGAAACTGCCACTTGGTGTTTTTGGGTAAGATGGCTTTTGCTTTTTCGGCACCTGTACCCACAAAGCAAACGGGTTCGTGGGTAAGGTCGGCAAAAGAAGTTTCGTTAAGTATGTGGGCTTGCGTTGGAGACAACTCCTCACCACCTAGATCAAAAGTTGCAGTATAAACCTCATCGCGGCGTGCGTCCAAAAGCGCAACCACTTTGCTGTTCTGCCAATGTGGCGCAGCTAATAGTTGCAAAGTTGGTAAGGCTATTAGGGGGATGTCTAAGGCAAAACACAACCCTTTGGCGGCAACGCTTCCAATCCGCAGTCCTGTAAACGACCCTGGTCCTGCGCTAATAGCAACAGCATCTAATTCTGAGGGTGAGATGTTGGCTTCTCGTAGGATTTCGTCAATAAAAACATGCAGTTTAGCTGCGTGCTTAAATCCGCCTTCTAAAATGGATTTTTGCGCCAACAGTGTTGCGTTGTCAGTTAGGGCAACGGAACATTGCTCGGTGGCGGTTTCTATATGCAAGAGTATTGCCATGTGGCAAAAATACTACTTTACAGCGTTAGCGGAATACCAAAATAAAACTCTAAAATTTTGATTCGGAATATGGCATCAAACTTCGCGCGAAGTTCTGCAGAAACCGCCGAGTCGTACCGTTGTTTTGCTTGTGAAAATTGCAACGAAGTAGCTGCGCCTGCATTAAATCGATTTAAGGCATACTGATAGGCTTCTTTTCGCGCCTGGGTAGTTTTTTGAGCTGCTTCATAGGCTTTCAACACACCCTTAGCATCGTTGCATGATTGGTAAATGGTACGCTCTAAATCTTGTTTCTGTTGGGTCAAAGCAGTTGAAGATCGGTCTACATTGACTTTATTGCGACGCACATTATTCTTTACCGTAAGCCCATTCAATATAGGGATGCGCAAACTCACGCCAAAGTTGTGCCCGTCGTTTTGTCTTAACTGATCGCCTATAGGCAAATGTGAAGCGCTTTCGGTTTGTGCTTGTGGTATCACAACGGCTTGTCCTGTTTCGGCAACCGTACCAAACTCAACAAGACTTACAGCTCCTGTTGGCACCAATCTGTCTGCATAAGAAAGACGGGAGCTATAGCTGTAATATCCCGATAAACTAGGCTGATAAGCTGCTTTGGCAATTTTTAAATTTGTCTCTGCGATATCTACATTAGTTTCGGCAAACCTAATATCGTTTCTAGAGGAAACCGCTTTGTCAAATAATTCTTGAGGAGATTTATCGAGTATCATCGTGGCTACCATGTCGTAATCAAAATCGGCAATGGAAAAATTTTCAAAATCCTTTAAAAGCAGTAGTTGTGCTAAAGAGATACGCGCCATTTCGTATTCATTATTTGCCGTAACCGCTTGTTGCTCTTGAGTAGCTAGTGTGGCTTGCAGTTCGTACAATTCGCCTTGGGGCAATACACCTGCATTTACTAATGCCTGGGTTTGCTCTAGTTCCGATTTGGCAACCAATAGCTGGTTGTTTTGAACCGCCAGATTTTCTTTACTGAACAAGACTTGCAAATAGCCGTTTACCACCAAAAGCATCACGTCTTCTTTCATGTCTTCTAACTGATATTGACGAGCCAAAACACCCAAATTGGCACTTAGCAATTGGTATACATTTCGTTTGCCATTGTAGATATTTACACCCATATCCAACGAACCATTTGAGAACTGATTGGTCATATCTTCTAAAGTATTGGTCGTAAGATTCCTATTGAGACCCACATTCCACGAATGCCCTGCCGAAAGGTTTAACGAGGGCAAGAAGTTTCCAATGGCTTGGCTTTTATACGTTTCGGCATCCATAACATCCAAATAGGCTTGTCTGATTTGCAAGTTGTTTTTTACGGCATGCTCTACAGCGGCTTCCAACGTCCAGGGTACAGATTGTTGGCTTTGTTGGCTGTAGCCAAACAACAGCTGTATTGTGACAAAAAGTAATAACATTCTACGCATCGTCTTGGTCATTTTCGTTATCCTCGTCACGTTCTTCAGTACGGTTCCATACCTTTACTTGGTCTTCTTCTGAAACACCCTTAAGAACTTCCACATTTACACCATCTGAAATACCAAGTTTTACGTCACGGCGTTCAAATTTCTGATCGCCTGTCATAACTTCCACAAAGGGGTCTTGTGTCTTTCGGTCAAACTGAATAAGTGCTTCACGCAATGCAAATGCGTCTTCTTTGCGATCTAATACTATTGAAGCATTAGCACTGTAGCCTGCACGCACAAAAATGCTATCGTTAAGCACCATATCCGCTTCAATCTTAAATTGCACAGCCCCTTGTTCTTCGGAGCCTTTTGGTGCGATAAATTGTAAAGTAGCGTCTAATTCTTGATCTTCAATAGCCCCCAAACTCACTTTTAACGGGATTCCAACACGCAACGATGCCACTTCTGCTTCATCTACTTTCCCTTCAAAAATCATCTTGCCTAAATCGGCAATAGCCGCAATAGTTGTTCCGGCGTTAAAACTGTTGGATTCAATAACTTGATCACCTTCCTTAACAGGGATTTCCAAAACAGTCCCGGGAACGGTAGCTCGAATGTCGGTATTGGCGGCATTAGATCCACCGATAGAGCCTTCCTTAATAATTTTCAGATCACTTTCGGCGTTTAATACATCTTGTTTTGCCTGATTAAACAGCAACTCATTGGCGATAAAATCAGCATTAGAAATAATACCCTTCTCGTACAGCGACTTGTTACGATCAAAATCTTTCTTGCGTGTGGCAAAGGAAATTTGCGCCTTTTTTACGCGCCCTTGAGCTGCGTTAAGATTTTGCTCGTTGGGTACCACTTTAATACGTGCGATGAGGTCGCCCGTAGTTACTTGATCGCCTTCTTCCACAAAAATACGGTCAATGATTCCGCCAATTTGTGGCTTTACTTCCACTTCATCTTCTGGTATAACCTTTCCCGTGATCACTGTTTCCTTTTCAATAGTGGTTTTAAACAATGTTTCGGTTTTATATGTAATAGCCGATTTGCTATTAGTTTTAGCAAAGTATGCCGCCGAAAACAGCACGCCAAAAACAAGTAGTGTGATAAGAATATATTTGGTGACTTTTTTCATTTGTATGGTTTTTCGTTATTATTCTTCTCTTAATGCGTCTATGGGTTTGATACTTACCGCGCGTTGTGCAGGAATAAGTCCAATTAGTGTTCCTAATCCAACCATGAGTCCTAATGCGATTAAAATAAATTTGATAGGTACTGTTGGGTTCGCATAAGGAAACCCCGAGTTATCAGCCGTCATAGCGTTTATGATTGCCAACACAAAAGAGCCTAAAATAATACCTATAATTCCAGCGATAAGGGTTAAAAATACGGACTCAATAATAATTTGCATGCGCACCTCCCTAGGGGTAGCGCCTAAGGCTCGACGAATACCTAACTCTTTAGTGCGTTCTTGCACCGAAATCAATAAAATATTTCCAATGCCAATAACCCCTGCTAAAATGGTAGCGATACCCACAATAAGTGACAGAAAATACATCCCGCTCGAAAACCCTTTTACTCTGTTAAAAACCTCGCCCAAATTGAAGCTGCCAAAAGCAAATTCATCATCAGGGTGCACGCGGTGTTTTACTTTAAGCGCGGCTTTAATGTCTTTTTCAACAGCTACTACATCGGCATTGTCATAAGCCGCCATGGCAAACCAATCAACATTATCTCCAGTGTTGTACACCTTTTTATATGTAGTGAAGGGAATAAAAATATCGCTATCATTTTCAAATCCACCGCCTCCTGAAAATTTATGAATGCCAACTACTTGAAAATACATCTCATCAATCTGAATGTAATTTCCAATGGGGTCTTCATCCTTTTCAAAAAGTTCGGTTTGGGTACGTTCACCAATCACACAAACTTTTCGTTGGTTATCCATATCTGCCTGATTTAAAAAACGTCCTCCATCAAAAATATCTTTCGAGGCGATTTTTACCAATATGGGGAAATCCCCATACACGGCATAAGCGCCGCTTTTACCGCCTCGTTTTACAGAAGCTCCATCCCCTCCAAAAACACCCCTTGCAATTCTAGGTGCCACGTACTGAAGCTGAGGCACGCGCTGCATTAAGTAACTTTGGTCGTCAAGTTTGAGCTGCATGTTGCGTCCCGTTCGAAATCCATCGTAGGGAATACTGGTGTTTTGTGCCCAAACAAAAAGAGAGTTAATAGCAACTTCTTCAAATTGACGCTCAAAGCCATTGTCTAAACCCTTTGATGCTCCTGAAAGCGTGATGTAAATAAAGATTCCCCACAACACACCAATTACGGTTATCAACGTACGCAGTTTGTTTTTTTGGATTGAACCAAAAATTTCTTGCCAGGTATCTCTATCAAAAAGCGCTCTAAACATTATTCGTCTCTTAAGGCAATTATGGGTTTAATTTTAGCTGCTCGTCGGGCAGGAATATAGCCCGCTATTGCGCCAAAAAGAATTAAAATAAGCGTTGCAATAACGGCAGTGTTGGTGCTTATATATGGATTTATGATAAAAAACTCTTCTAACGAATCGCCAATGAGCGATAACGTCCCCACGCCTGCCAACAAACCAACGTAGCCCGCAATGGTGGTAATAAAGACCGACTCATGTAGAATCATTCCTATCACTGACTTAGGCGTTGCACCAATCGCCTTGCGTATGCCCAACTCCTTGGTGCGCTCTTTTACCACAAAGACCATGATGTTGGAAATACCAATAATACCAGCTAGCAATGTACCAATCCCAATAAAAAAGACTACCCATTGCAGTACACCAGCAAATTGTTGTGTTTCCTTTAAGTCGGCCGCAACATTACGCACATAAATACCGCTGCGATCGTTAGGGGCAATGTTGTGTTTTTTACGCATAAAGGCGTTTAGCTTCTTTTCTAGTGCTAACGCACCTGCATAGCCTAGCTCAGGGCGAAATGCTACGATAATTTGATCTATGCGGTCGTTGCTTTTTTCGAGACGTTGCCTTGTGGTGTACGGAATATAAATAAGGCGTTCTTCATTATCGCCGCCATCGTCTTTAAATACGCCTACTACTTTGAATGATATCCCCCCCACATCAATCTGTTGTCCTATTGAGGGCTTGTCTCCAAATAAATCATTTTCAACTAGTCTCCCAATAGTAGCAAATTTGGTTTTGTTTTGTACATCCGCTTCATTGATATAGCGCCCATTAGTGATGATTGTCTTTTCGGCATATTGATGTCCTGGTGCTACTGCTCTAATCGTGTAGTTATTACTTTCCTTACCTCTTTTTACAAGTGCACCGCGGCTAATGCGTGGTGTTAAATACTCGATAAAAAAAGGAAAGTTTTGCTGAATATCTACTAGGTCATCATTTTTAAAAATAATTCGCCGTTTTGCTTTAAAGCCTCGATAGGGTTTTTCTGTTTGCCCTGGATACAACCAAACCGTATTGGTAGAATCGTCCATAAAAAATTCTTGGAACGAGTTTTTGAGTCCGTTACCAAAACCAAAAAGCAATACAAAAATGAAGATCCCCATCGCTACCGTAAAACCCGATAGTGTTGTGCGCAATTTGTTCTTGCGCAGGGTATAAAACATTTCTTGCCAACGGTCTCTATTCCACATACGAACTGGCTCTTACTTGCTTAACTTTTTTGTCTTCAACAATTACCCCGTCCCGCAAATGCACTATTCGTTTACACATCTTGGCAATATCTTCTTCATGTGTTACAATGAGGAGCGTAATTCCTGTGTCGTTAATTTTTTGCAGCACATCCATTAACTCATAAGAGGTTTTGGAATCTAAGGCCCCTGTTGGCTCATCGGCAAGAAGCACTTTAGGCTCGGATACCAAAGCTCGAGCGATAGCAACACGCTGTTTTTGTCCACCCGAAAGTTCGTTGGGGTGGTGTGACGCCCAAGGGCCTAGCCCTACTTGCTCTAAAAAATTTTGCGCCCGTGCTTGCCGTTCTTTTCGGTTGACTTTTTGATAATACAGCGGGAGCATCACATTCTCTAACGCTGTCTTATATGAAATTAGATTAAACGACTGAAACACAAACCCCAAAAATTTGTTCCTGTAAATGGCGGCTTTGGTTTCATCAAGTTCTTTAATGGGGTTACTGTCTAATATGTACGTACCAGAATCGGCAGTATCTAACATCCCCAAAATATTGAGTAAAGTAGATTTGCCAGATCCCGACGACCCCATGATCGCAACCATCTCTCCTTCACGTACATCAAAGTCTATCCCCTTTAATACATAAAGTGTGTTTTGCCCCATAGTATAGGACTTATGCAATTCTTTTATTTTTATCATAAGGAGGCTTTAGGCAATCTCAGTAGATATACTTGCATAACGAACAAGTAATAAATATGTTACAAAAGTATTATTTTTTGTAGAACTGTCTATAAACAGCGTAGCCAACTACGCCTACAAGGATATATGGAATTACCATTAAGTAAACAATACCGTCGTTGAGGCTTTTGGCTGTTTCGGCATCTGCACCCGTTTCTAAAACGGCTCGACACATGGCGCATTGTGATCCCAAAATAGCTGAAAAAATAACTGTGAGAGTTGCACCCATTTTATCCGTAATAAGGAGCAATCATAAGGTAAACAACCACCCCAGTAACCGCGACATAAAGCCATATGGGAAAGGTTATTTTTGACAGCCGTGTGTGTGCCTTAAAGTCACGAAGTGCAGCGTGTTTGTACGTGAATAACACCAACGGAATTAGCGCAACAGAGAGCACAATATGCGTGACTAAAATAAAAAAATACACATACCTAATAATGCCTTCTCCCCCGTAAGGAGTCGAGTCTGACGTAATGTGGTAAGCGATATACATCACCAAAAAAAGCAGCGATAAAAAGATATTGATTTTCATCAGCCTTTCGTGATATTTTCGATTACCACGTTTAATTTGTGCAACGGCAAGCAACAATAAAACAGCTGTAATTCCATTTATGGTGGCATAAATGGGAGGAAGCATGTTGAGCGGTGCGACATTAGGAATACGGACGGTAAATAATGCTGAAACTATAATGGGGATTACAATAGAAACAACAACGATAATGGTATTATACCTTTTAAGCGATTTTTTATTCATTTTCTAGCAATTTTAGAACATCTTCGAGTAGCATATCCGTCCCTTGTATGTCTAATTCAGACTCGGGAATACCCAAGTAATAGACAATTGGATTGCCAAATCGATCAGTTCTAGAACGAAGGTAGCCATTTTGATCCACTAAGGCAAAATACCCTTGATGCTCAAACCCGCCCGCAACATTAGGGTTAATGCCAGCAAAGATGTTAAAACCGGTATTAGCTAGTTCGTAAATGGTCTCTGCTTTTCCTGTGAGGAAATGCCAGTTTTGACTAAACACACCTAGGTTTTCGGCGTATCGCTTAAGTTGTTCGGGGGTGTCTTTTTCTGGGTCAATGGTAAAAGAAGCAATGCCAAAATCATCCCTATTTCCAAACGCCGCCTCTAAACGTTTCATATTAGCATTCATAACAGGACAAATAGTTGGGCAGGTGGTAAAGAAAAACTCAATCACATATACTTTACCCAAATAATCTTCATTAGAAATTAAGCGCTCATCTTGATTGGTAAATACAAAATCTGGAACACGTTTTGCTTCGCCATTTAGCTCAATAAACGAAAGCGGCATAGGAGCACTCAAACGATTACTATCTACCAAGCTAGATTGCTGAAAACGGTCTATTATCCGTGGAATGAAAATGATACCGAATACCAAAATAACAAATGCAACAGCAATGTAAGAGTAACGACGCATGCTTAGGGTTTTCTAGCTTGATTATATTTTTTTAACGCCAATCGGTACTCCGCTAAAATAACCTTTACATCGTCCACCATGTTGTTGTTGATGTCCGCAACAGAACGCGCATCATACCCAAAAAAATCATCGTCGTCTCTGCCGCGAAGATTTCCGTTTCTGTCAACAATAAAAACAAATGGGTTGGCTAAATTCGTATCAAGCGACAAGGGTAAGTTTAAGCTTCTAAAAATAAATTGAAGATCATCGGGTGGCAAAAAAACAAAATTCCAACGGGACATATCGGTGCCTGTTGTGCCTTCAAGTTCGTTTTTAAGATTTTCTGCTTGTGTTTCAGTTCCTTGTGGGAGTGCAATAAGAAATTGAAAATCTGTAAACCTATAAAAGCGCTTATATATTTTTTGATTTAAGTTTAATGCTAATGCCTTTTTGTCTTGTAACACATTACCAAAAAACCCAAGAACTGTTATGCGGTCTTTAAATTGTGCATCGCTGTATTCACCTATTTCTTCAATGTTTTGCGTCAGTACAGGAAGTTTAGCAAAACGGTTTACACCAGAGGCGAAAAATAAATACACCACTAGCGGAAAAACAAATAGTATAGCTAGAACGATGTATTTTTTCATAACACGATCAGAAATTCCAGCTCACAAATCCGTCAAGCATCACATTGTAAATATAATCGGCCTCGATGAGCAGTATAAAAATAAGGTATGGAATAAGGATCAAAAGGGGTAATACTATTGACGATGTAAAGCTTCGTTTCTCATCGCGAAGGTGCATAAAGTCCCATGCGATGTAGTAGGCTTTTACAATTGTCAGGATGATGAAAATCCAGTTTAACCCTTTCATGCCAAACACGGGTGTGAGTAAAAAGGCAGGCTTGATTATTCCCAATGCTACTTCAACTGCTGTTACAATTGAAAGGAAAATGAGTACACCCCAAATTTTTTGAATATTGGATTTGAAGGTGAGAAGTCCGCGAAAAATAGAAAGTTTATGTGCCATGCTAAACGAGATAAAAGAAGGTGAATACAAATACCCATACAAGGTCTACAAAGTGCCAATAGAGTCCTACTTTTTCAACCATTTCGTAGTGTCCTCTACGTTCATAGGTGCCCAACAATATGTTGAAAAATATAATGCCGTTAAATACAACACCTGATAGTACGTGGAAGCCATGAAAGCCTGTTATAAAGAAGAAGAAATCGGCAAAAAGGCGGTTTCCATATTCGTTTCGAATGAGGTTAGCGCCTTCTACCACATATACGGCTTGGGCAATTTTTGATTCGGAGGCTGCACGATCTAGCACAATTTTATGTCCTGTTTCGGCATCAATCATTTCAGTCTTAATACGCAAATCTGGATTTGCCAAGAAGCCTTCTTGTACCTCAGCTACTGTATATGTAGGAAGTGTGGCTTCGTCGGCATACCAAATTCCATTATCGGCAGAATGCTGTGCACGTTCGGAGACCTGCGAGCTAGCAAAAGAAGAAAGTGCAATACGCTCACCAGAATCGGCAGAAACAAACTGTAAAATTTGTCCGCCTCGTGTTTCTACTGCGCCATATTCACCTTTAATAAAGTTTTTCCACTCCCAAGCTTGCGAGCCCACAAAAACAGCACCCCCAATAATAGTAAGTAGCATATATACCGCAACTTTATTTTTTTGCATTTTATGACCGGCATCTACTGCTAACACCATTGTTACTGATGAGAAAATAAGAATAAAGGTCATGAGTGCCACGTAATACATGGGTGCGTCAATGCCATGTAGAAAGGGAAAGTGATAGAAGACTTCATCGGCAATAGGCCAAGAGTCAATATTTTTAAAACGAGAAAAGCCGTAAGCGACAAGAAAACCAGAAAAGGTTAGTGCATCAGAAACAATGAAAAACCACATCATCATTTTTCCGTAAGACGCATTCAGTGGTTTGTTTCCTCCGCCCCAAACGTTTTCGTTTTCTGCTAGGTTGGTTGTTGCTTCCATGTGTGGATATCGGTTAAATTGGTTACAAAATTACGTATTAAACTTTATCTTAAAAAGAATAAGAACACAAATAAATAGAGCCATAAAAATCCCAGAAAATGCCAAAAGGTATGTGCGAGACTAAAACCTAGTGGTTTGTTCAAATATACACCCTTTAGATGGCGTATAAGCACCACCAAAAGCACTACAATTCCTCCAATAAGGTGTGCAAAGTGAGTCAGGACAAGCACATACAAAAACGAGGTCGTTACCGTGCTCTCTGCACCTGTAAAATAATATCCATCCGCTACGATATTACTAAATCCCACCCATTGACTAATCGAAAACACAACGGCTAATATCAAGGTAATAATGGTGTAGCGTGTAACGCCGTTGGTATTATCGCGCTTCAACATGCTAAAAGCCATCCAAAAGGTAAAACTACTCAGTAAAATAACCAATGTGCTTAAGTGAAATGCCGCTGGAAGCCTAAAATCTGTAAGCCAATCTGGACGTGCTTTACTAACCACATAGGCACTGGTAAGTCCAGCAAACATCATGGTCATGCTAATCATGGCAAACCAAAGCATCATTCTTTTTGCTTTTGACTGAGGCGTTAAAAGGGAAGGGTGAAAACTCATCTATATAAATTTATCTAAAACGTAAATCCACTGTATTGCTGTAATGTATGCAATACTCATTATCATTAACTTTTTGGCATTGGCTACGGAATGATTTCGATACAATTGTAACCCTGTCCATAATAGCATCAATCCAACTGCTCCAACTACAACTGCTGCTACAACCGAAAGTTGCAACGCCCCTGTGAAACCAAATACAGGAATAATGGAAATCACTATTGTCCAAAGGGTGTATAAAATAATTTGTAGCGCAGTAGCATTTCCTGTACTCCCCGTGGGCAACATGTTAATTCCTGCTTTTTGATAATCGGAATGCATCATCCAACCAATTGCCCAGAAATGAGGGAACTGCCAAAAAAATTGTATCATAAACAATATCCCTGATTCTATACCAAAGTTTCCCGTGGCAGATACCCATCCTAGCATAAAGGGAATCGCGCCAGGTATTGCGCCTACAAATACCGAAAGTGGCGTTACCGTTTTTAGAGGCGTATAAGCACAGGTATATAAAAAGACCGAGATGGCACCAAACATGGCCGTTTTGGGATTGAGTGCATAGAGAATAACAAGACCCAAAATTAATAGCGTAATCGCGATGCTAAAAGCCGCTTGAGTTGACATTCTTCCTGCAGGAATAGGTCGGTTTTGCGTGCGAATCATTTTTGCATCAATTTCTTTTTCAATGATTTGATTAAATGCGTTGGAAGCCCCAGCCAAGCCATAACCCCCAATCGAAAGCAACAAGATATGCCACATATTAGCAGATGCTACTGCCAACAAATAGCCTGCTATGGAAGAAAACACCACACTAAGTGTAAGACGTGCTTTGGTAAGCAACAGCACATCGTTTATAAAAAGCGAAAGTGTGTGCGGTTTTTGGGTCTCTGCAAGCATATTGTACTTGTGCATTTAGAACGCAAAGATACTGTACAAAAGCAGCTTACGCAATGCAAATAGCTCAAAACAATTCCTTTTACGTAAAGCCTACTGCAAACGAAAGTTTATGGGAATACTAAAGGGCACACGAACAGCACGTCCGCGTTGTTTCCCAGGTATCATTTTGGGAAGCTTAGAAATAATTCGGTTCGCCTCTTTCTCCAAGTTTTTATCTGGTCCACGGGATTGAATGCCTGTAATGGAGCCGTCTTTGGATATGATAAATTGCACATGCACCCTTCCCTGAATCCCCATTTCTTGCGCAATTTCTGGGTAGCGGAAGTTTTTAGCAATATGGCGTTGAATCTTATCTTGAAAACACTTTCTGCGTTCCGATTTTTTTACATTTTCACAACCGGGAAATAGCGGCACATCTTCAATAATCGCAAAGGGAACATCCGCGTCTAGATCTTCTTCCAGCACTTCAACATCCTCAATGACTTCCTCCTGTGTGGTTTCCGTAGATTCTATGACGGTTTCTTCAACCTCCTCTTCGTCTTCCACAACTTCTATAATTTCAGGAGCAGGTGGCGGTGGCGGCGGTGGTGGCGTTTTAAGTTGCTCGGTTAAAGGCACTTCCTCATCGTCATCATCTTGAATGTTAAGGGTATCAATATCAATGGCAGATTTATCGTAGGTTTTCCATTCTATAAGCCGCCAAGAAACAAAAACCATGAGGCATAAACCGATAGCGAAATAAAGTTTGGTGTTTTTGGTTAAGTCAGATTTTGGACTTTTTTTTGACTGCATAATGTAGGTTTATAAGATTTGTTAAACCAAACATACAAAAATTCTGCCAAAAAAAACCCGACGATTGTCGGGCTTATATTATTGTAAACGGAAGGTGATGGGAATACTAAACGGTACACGAACGGGTCTTCCGCGCTGTTTTCCCGGAGTCATTTGAGGAAGTTTCGAAATAATTCGGTTTGCTTCCTTTTCTAAGTTTTTGTCTGGTCCACGGGTACGAATACCTGTAATAGAACCGTCTTTGGAAATGATAAATTGCACATATACCCTTCCTTGAATCCCCATTTCTTGGGCAATTTCTGGATAGCGGAAGTTTTTGGCAATGTGTCGCTGAATTTTTTCTTGGAAACACTTTCTGCGTTCCGATTTTTTAACGCGTTCACATCCTGGAAATAGAGGTACATCTTCAATAATGGCAAAAGGAACATCAACGTCCAATTCTTCTTCCATAACCTCAACCTCTTCAATAATTTCTTCTTGAGTCGTTTCAGTAGATTCAATGACTGTTTCCTCAACCTCTTCTTCGTCTTCAACTACCTCAATAATTTCAGGGGCTGGCGGCGGCGGTGGCGGTGGCGGTGTTTTGATTTGTTCCGTTAAGGGTACAAGCTCATCATCATCGTCCTCTACATCTAAAGCTTCATAACCATACATGGATTTATCATAGGTTTTCCACTCAATACTTTGCCATGCGATAAACATTACCGTACAAAGCCCAATGGCAAAATACAGACTGCTATTTTTTCTTAAATCAGCCTTGGGATTTTTCTTTGATTGCATATGATTTGTTTAGCTATGGGCTAAAATAATAATTTTAGTTGTTAAATTTAAATAAATTTGTATCATGTCATTCAAATCAAGAAATGACAGCTTGATAGCCTTCGTTTGAAAGCAACCCGTCAATTTCCGAGGGCTCATTCAATTTTATTTTTACAATCCAACCTTCACCATACGGGTCATCATTAACAAGCTCTGGTGTGTCTTCCAATTGATCGTTAAACGCTATAATTTCTCCTGAAAGTGGTACAAACAAATCTGAAACTGTTTTTACGGCTTCAACTGTTCCAAAAACAGCTTCTTTGGCAAGGTTTTCTCCCTCTGTTTCAACTTCTACATATACAATATCACCCAGCTCACTCTGAGCAAAATCAGTAATACCAACAGTTGCCTCGTCGCCTTCAATGCGTACCCATTCGTGGTCTTGTGTATACTTTAAATCTTGTGGAATGTTCATTTCAGAATTTTGTTTAAATGTAATGTAAAAATATCCTAATTTCCAAAATTGTAGCGTAAGGTTATTCCAGAACGAATGTTGGTTTGAGGGAAGGCCGTAGAAATAGCAAATTTTGAAAAGGCGTGGTCATAAAAGAATAGCGCTGTAAAGTTCCGCGACAACGCATAATCAGCAGAAATTTTTAATGACCACAAGCGTTGTCCTGCAGTTACTTGGTCGCTTAACAGATCCAAATTTCGGATAAGGGTAATGTTATCCCGCACCGACAAATCTCCCTTAATATTAATATCGCCTCTTAGATTCGTTGTTTTTCCGCCAATGTTGGTTTTAAATTTCACATTTTTAATTCTGTACCCCAGCCCAACAATCCACTCATCGCCAGAAGTTTCTGTAAGTAAATTATTATCTAAAGACAAGGATAACGCACGGTCTTTACGTACTTCTGCCGATAGTTGCAAACTGCTTTTTAGTTCAAAGTCGACCTTAATAAGAGGGTTGAATTGCTCTACCAAATTTATATTGGTGTATAAAATTTTGTTCATGAAATTCCCCGACTGATCAGTAACATTGGGTTGATATTCTAGGTTTGTAGCAAATGCATTTAGGGTGTGACTAGCGCGATATCCGTGTGCTATTGCAAAGCGGTTGAAGCGCTTCTTGAAAGATTTTAACCGCATAAGCCCCGTGTATTGTAAATTCCAATTGGGTAATGGAAAAGACCGCTTAGCATCCATACGTACGCTATTGGGATCTGTACCAATATACGCGGCCAAAAACGCAGGAATAAGCACTGCTTGGTTGTTTTTACCAAATCCTGTTGGGTAGCCATCGGCATCAACATCACCGGGAGCCACACCACGAGCTGTTGCTAAGCGCTGGGCAATAGTCAAACGGTTGGTTTTGAGATCTTCAAATGCTTGTGACGCTAAGCCGTTTCCACTAAATGCCGTGCTGAGCATAATGGTTGAAATTTCAAAATTACCAAACAAACGTGGCGAAAGCGCATAGTAATTACCGTTGACCACACTAAAATTTTCTGATGCGTTTTCGGAATAACTTCGATTTCCAGTAAGGTCGAGTTGCAGTCCTTTCAACAAATCAATTTGAGCATTGTAGTTGATATCGGTATTATGTACGGTTGTATACGCCTGGTTAAAGTTTGGGAATTCAGTAAGCCATCCGCGTTTAGCAGCCTCAAAACGGATGTCTTTCTGGCGACCCATCGCAAATTCAAAACCAGGATTTGATGTTCCTAAAAAACCAATATCCTGCGTGTATCCTGGAAGCACAGTACCGTTGTTTTCGCTGTAGGTAAACTGCAGCCTACGCAGTGCCGTAAGTAATCCCACCAAGGTGTTTTTGATTTTTACTTTGGCTTTTTTCTTGTCTTTTGTGTTGGTATTTTTCTTTAGTCCAATGCTGTTGTAAAGAGACTGCATGTTCGCAGAACCGTTCCATTGAATCGTATTGGCGTTTTGGATGGTGTGTACAATACCAAGTGCATTGTTGTTTTGATCAACAACATTTGCCAATGATGTTGAACCGCGTTGCCAATTAAAATTACCTGTATAGGAGTATGTCCCATCTAGAAACGAAAGTACGGGAAAAAGCCTAAAAGGTATTTGGTACGTTGCGCCAACAGACTGGTCAAACCGATCCATTTGTCCCATGTCCCAGAGTCCGTCCCAAATGTCAAGTTCGGTATTGACTTGCGTTGTTCCTGCTGGGCCATCTTGCATATAGTTGCGGACAATATTCCGGCTCGAAGCAGAAAAATCCAAACGAAGGGAATTTGTCAGATTATGATTTAAGGTAAAGAGCCAATCGAATAAATAATTGCGTTGTTGTAAATCAGGCAATGCAATTTGATTGGACGCATCCACACCTTCCAAATATACTTGTCGGAACCGCTGGCTTTGAAATGTTCGGTTGATATTTGCCCCTAGTGTGATTGAGCTTGGCAAAAGATTCAGGTTTAACTCTGAGAGCCAACGCAAATATTTTTTTGTGGATATTGACTCTACTTTGCCCAGTGGTTTGATGGTAAGCGGCTGAAACGAATAGTTATAGCCTGCGCCTAATCGCACGTTTTTGTAGGCATAATCTTCAATTTCAAAATCGTTGCGTTTTTCCTCATTATATGAATACGAAAAGTCTAAATTCTCAATATCAAAGAAGTTTTGTTTGGCCTCTGCGCCTCGTTGTTTTCGCACACCAATGAGGTTAATGCTTTTAAGTTTGGAAACGCTAATCGCTTGGTCGCGAATAGAGTCTCGTTGCGATTCGCGCGTTGCTGCATCTAATCGATCTTGAAGTTCAATATCTCTGTAATACGGATCGTATTTTGGCGTAATGACCTCTTGATTATAACTATAGCTTACAGGAAGCACCAATCCCCATTTTTCAGGAAACAACATCCCCGCGTTGACGCTTGTTGTTATGCCATAAGAGCGTGTATCGTCTTGGCTACGCTGATTCGGGGATTGATCAATGGCGCCAAATCCAACAGTTGAAATAGCCCCATTAACGGTAACGTTAGCAAAGTCTGCAAGATTGGCATCCATAGTACCTACGGCAGCCCACCCACCGCGAGAATCAATTTCAGATAAACGAAGCTCGTTAAACCAAACTTCTCCACTTAAGTTTCTTCCGGCTGTGGTGTTTGGGTTTTTCACTCCTACAACTAAGGTGCGGATGGCGCCCAAAGAGGGATTTCCGCGAATGGCTAATTTGTATTTTTTATCTCCTGGCAAACTTGAAGAAAGATCAAATTCGTTTATGGGATTAAGTTCCTCATCAAAATACGTGGCTCCCATTGTGTTGCGTTCTCTAATCGATTTTGCTTTAAGCTGGGTCAATAATTCGATTGGGAGGTCTATCTCGTTACTTGCTGTCTGCCAAACCTCTTCTGCACTTAGATTGTTGGAAACACCTTCCGTGTAGGCAGTTGGTTTTAGTGGAATTTCTATTTGATAATAATTCTCAGTAATATCTGTCCCCAAACGAATAAAAGCCACTAAACGTTCATCAAGGTCGTCTTGCGCGCCTTCGCCTGGAAGTGGGTTCTCGCCAGATATAGATTCTGCATGCAAAAACATACGTAAACGCTTGTATTGACGCATGTCCAAATCCAAATGCTTGTAAACCCCTTCAGCATCCTCGGGAGCTAAGCCCTTAACACGTAAGGATAGCGATTGTTCGTTTTCGCGAATAAGATTATTGTAACTATTCAATGTTTCTCGTACAATCCCTGGAGGAAGTTTGTAACGAATTGGTGTTCGGGTTTCGTTTTCCAATATATTTACAGCACTTACCTCAAGTTGCGTGTTTGGATATGAAATTTCGTTTGTATTCAATGGACTTACCACTCGTGTCCAATCGGCGCGTACCAAATCTAATGTGCCAAAACGGAAAATAGTTGGGTTACTAAATCCTGTTACCATCATCCGCATAAAGCGAATAGAACGTAAATCGTCCATGCCGTTAATGGCTTCGAAACGATCACTATATCTTGGATTGTTATAATAATCTTTTACCACAGGAACACGAAACTGTAACCACCGCGATGTAGTAACTTGTCCATTTGGCAGTTCAATATTGTTGTTTTCACGCACATCAACCAGAAACGGATGCGCCCCGACTTGCATATTCTTACTAATCGGAATGCGATACTGAAAATACCTGTCAATGGTATTCATGGTGTTGTCTTGATTTAAATCCTCTGCATCAGGAGTGGTGTAAGAGCCGCGGAATTGTTCAGAAACCTCTATGGGCGAGTTGCCTTGTGTGCCATTGTAATTTTTGTAGCGCTCTAAAATAGAGCCGCTCCCCTGTGCAAAGTAGGTGTAATTATCACCAGCAGGATCATCAGCGGGTCCGTTTGTGTAGATTAGGCGTTCGTCGTCGTCGGTAAGCCCATCTAAACCTAAATCTTGTAAATCACGGTTTTGCCCATCAGTATCAAACGCATACACAAGTGATTGTGTTGCCGGTGTAATTCCCCACGAGGTGTTGTATGTTGCGGTGCTTTGTCCCGCGGCGGGTAATCCGTTCTCATATTGCTTGCGTCCGTCTTTCAAAACATCTTCTGAAATATTACCTAAATGAAATACCAATTCCCCCAAATCGTTTGAAGTACTCACCTGCTCAGAGAAGGTGTCGAGTAGCCAAAACTCAATATATTCCACATTAGATTGACTAAAGTCGGTTGTGGTCATGGCACGCGTAATTCCTGCCCAATTGTCTTGGGGGTTTGTGCCAAAACTTGATACATTGTTGTAGGGCCCTCTCTCAGCAGGATAATAGGCCAAATCAAACGTGTATTGCACAGTGGATTGACCTTGTGCTATGTCTTGTTGTGGGAAAATTTCATCAATAAAAATACGACGCGTAGCGTTTGTAGAAAGGTCGTTATCGGAAATACCACTTGGGCGGCTTGTTGAGTAAAACAAAGGATCAATATTGTACCACGAAAGCTTTGCCCGTTGGTATCCAGAGCTAATATCGTCTGCGGCAACTGTCGCCCCTGCTATAGGAAGTTGCTGTGACGGCGCAGGTACACTCGATAAATACCACGAGTATGTATCTCGGATATCAAGGTTAGTTTGAGTTCCCTCAAAATCGTCAATATAAGTAGTAGCAGTACTGTTTAGTTCGGTGCTTTTTGGTGTGCCCACTTGCAGATATGCTGCCTCGGCACGAATGGAAACATTAGATGCTACTTGCGTATCAATGTGTGGTAGTTTGTTTACCATTCGAGTTAAAAACGGTATCTCTTTTGAAAACGTCCCGCTTAGCCCAAACATGCTATTGTTTACAGGTTCTGCGCCATAATTTGCTTTTTGTGTAAGGGGACGCTCGCTTAATCGCATATACGTTCCGCCAATAATCAAATCGTCATTGACTTTATGCTCTGCAGTAAAGCCCATAAAGCGCTTATTTTGCTGACCAAACAAGGTGTTACTTTCTGTCGATACTTCAATTGGAATATTGGAGTTTTTAATCCCCTCATTTAAAATAGTAACCCGACCTATTTGGTAATTGACCGTGTAATCTAATCCTTCTTGTAGTAGTCTACCCCCAGCAGTAACACGCACCGAACCTCTAGGTACATTGAATGCACCAAGGGCAATACCTTGTCCGCCGCCAGAAGATTTATACCGTCCTTTTAATTCAAACTTATTGTAGCGTTGGTAGTCTGCGGCATCTAATTTGGTGATGTCGTACATTTCTTTAAAGACGTACTTTTTCTGGTTCTCATTGTAGCTGTTTCTGTCCGAATACATTTCAGTGGTATTCTTGGATTTCAGCAAATCAAAAAGATATGCTCCAAAAGGTTCAACACTTGGAAAAATGATTTGTCCTTGTTCTGGCAACACCGTAATACCGCTAACAAAATCAAAAAATCCGTCTCCCTCAGCCTGCGCATCTTGGTAAATGTTCAGCTTATCTAATCCAAAAAGATTAAGTAAAATACGCTCATCCGTTCCTTCGGGCCATGCGCTTGCGTCTTCGGGTCTGATAAAGTTTGCTGGAGAAGGGTCAGTGTATAAAATATTAAACACAAAATCTTCTTGTTCAAGTTGAAAAGCGCCAATGTTATAGATGTTTTTCATCATCAAATCAAAAACAGGCTGCGATACATCAAGAACTGAACTTTTTAGCATCTTTAGCACTAAACTGTTGTTGTTAACCACAGGTGTTCCCGTAGTGCCGCCAACAGTAGTTGCAGCAACACCGTCAGCAGAAAATTCTCCAACTTGATAGACTTGTCCATTTACGGTATATTGAAAAGCAACCGCAATAACTTCATCATTGTTTAAGGGTTGATTCAAGGATATATACCCCAACTGGCTATGGAATTTATATTCTGATGTGTTGAGCTTTCTGGCACTTTCTAGAACAGCATAGTCACGACCTTCATTCACAATTGAGGCAAGTGCTCCAAAGCCGTTTTTAGCCGTAGCAATGTCACGAATATCTTCGGTAAGCAAGCCTGTACCTCCAATTTCTAGTGGGTTGAGTTTGTTTGCGTTATTAGCAGGAAAAGCACCAGGAGCTGCATTAAAAAAGTTAGCTGTAAAATCATCTAACAAAACCGCATCTGGATTGGTTTCACCCAAATCTTGAAGTGCTAGTACGTTACGCACATTATTGGTACTCGCAGAACGATTGGTAATCCATACTTCTAAGCGAGTGATTTGAATAGGTGAGTTGATGTAAGGGTATGTTTTGACTGATTGGTCGTAAACGTCTCTAAAATATTGAGCCAAGAAAAAGTGGCGATTGTCTTCGTAGTCAAGAGCAAAAAGGGAAAATTCTTCTAAGGTACCCTCGCCATTAGTTTGTATGGTCTGGGTTTGGGAGCGTTGTTCAGAAATGACAGCTGCAATGTCCGTATTGCCAAATTTGAGTTGTGCTTTTACTCCGAATAAACTCTGTGCTCCAGAAATTAGTGAGCTGTTTAGTGGCATATTCACATTTCCTACTTCTAATTTTTGAAGAATCCCGTCCTCATTTCCGCTAATCCCCTGATCGGCTAAATTCTTTACGTTGTTTACCGTGTTTTTTCCTTTGTCAACAAACGCTTTCCCTTTATCGATATATTCTTTACCCTTGTCAACGTAGGATTTGCCTTTGTCGACGAGTTCTTTCCCTCTGTTAATCGTGTTTGTAACACTGCTTGGAACCAAATCCTCTGGGAAAAAATCAAGTTTAATAACACGCTGAAAATCAAACGTGGATTGAGTATCGTAATTGGCGTTTACTTTGAGTCGGGTTCCAATAGTTCCCGATAAGCTAAGATTGATACGTTGATCAAAATCAAATCCCAGACTACTTTGGTTTCTTGGAGACAAGCTAGGGTTCCCCGATTTTTGATAGATTAACCCTAAATCAATACTCGCAGAGCCTTGTGGGCGAATATTAATTTCATTACTTCCAAATACGGATTCAAAAAACTTGGAGTTCACGTAATAATCTGGAAGTAAATCGTCTTGTATTTCTTCATCTTCAACCAGTCCAGCTAGCGCTTGTTGTTTCTCTACGAAATATGCACGGGTTTTTTCTGCCATTACACGTTCACGGTATTCGTTAGGTGTAAGAGCAAGTGGTTGTTCGGCATTGATCTTGCCAACTTTTACATTGTAGAAATATAAATTGAGCTTTGGGTCATAGGTGTAAGAGGCTGCAAATGAAGTAGGTTTTTGCTTCAATGCTATTTTCTGCAAATTAGGCGCCAATAGTAAGCTATCCTTTGTAGTAGGGTTTTGAGCAAAAACTGTGGTAGTTATTGCCAAAATAAACATTACTAATAAGCTCCTTTTTTTACAGATTTTTATATCCATTATAGTTTATTGAGCGCATTTTTGATGATTCGTTCTACAGGCATGTTAGGTTCTGCTTGCAGCAACGTATCCACCACCTTTTGTGTTTGTTTCATTGGATAACCCAATACACTCAATGCAGATAACGCTTCGTCGCGCTGTGTATTGTTTGAAGTAGTGCTAATTTCTCCTTCGTCTAACAACCCGGTTACCTTATCGCTCAAATCAACAATTACCCGTTGTGCCGTTTTTGCGCCAATTCCTTTTACGGATTGTATGGCAGCAACATTATCGGATTGAATCGCTTGTACCACATCATGCGGTGTCATAGATGAAAGCATGGTGCGTGCCGTGTTAGCTCCTATTCCACTCACGCTTAACAATAAACGAAACACACTACGTTCTACATGTGCAATAAAGCCATATAGCGTTTGTGCATCTTCGCGCACCTGATGATGTGTGTAAATGCGAATGTGCTCGTCTTCGGGTAATTGCCCAAATGTGTGAAGCGAAATATGCACTTCATATCCAACACCTCCACAATCAATAACAAGTGTTGTGGGTGTTTTACTTACGAGTCTCCCGTTTAGTTGTGTAATCATGATTTTTTGTTATGTGCATCCACTGCAGCAACTGCTGTCATGTGAACAATTTCATCGACACTTGCACCCAATTGCAGAATATGCACTGAGTGTTTTAGCCCCATCATAATAGGGCCAATGGAAAGTGCGCCGTCTAATTCTTTTATCAACTTATAGGCAATATTCGCCGCATTCAAGTCTGGAAAAAGAAGTGTGTTTACCTCTTTACCGGCAATTTTTGAAAATGGAAATTTTGTCGTTCGCATGGCTTTATTAAGCGCAAAATCAGCTTGAATAGGTCCATCAACATCAATATGTGGCACATAACGGTGTAACAACGAAACGGCCTCGTTTACCTTCTGGGCATCTTCATTTTTAGATGAGCCAAAATTAGAGTACGAAAGCATGGCTACTTTAGGCTGCATGCCAAACAGCGTTGCTGTGTAGGATGTCATTTGTGCAATTTTCGCCAAGTCTTTTGCATTTGGGTTGATGTTGATGGAGGTATCTGCCAAAAATAACGGCCCACGATTGGTAATCATCAAGTTGGTGGTGGCAACACGATTCACACCCTCAGCTCTATCAATAACTTGCAATACAGGTTTAAGCACGTTCGGGTAACTTCGGCTGTAGCCTGAAATCATGGCATCAGCGTCGCCTTCACGCACCATCATAGCGGCAAAGTAATTACGCTCGCGCATTCTGCTTTGTGCATCGTAAAGCGTAACGCCTCTGCGCTGACGTAATTTCCAATAGGTGTCTGCATATGCTTCACGTTGTTCTTTTACGCCATCATTCTTTGGGTCAATAATGGAAATATCCGCTTCAAACTCCAAGGTTTCCATGAGCTCCAAAATACGTTCTCTATTCCCCAACAAAATAGGATGCGCAATCCCTTCTTCATATACCATTTGTGCAGCCTTGAGTACATCTAATTCATCTGCTTCGGCATAGACAACACGCTGCATATTGCGCTTGGCTTGACTTGTAATCAAGCGAACCAATTTTTTGTCCGTCCCCGTTCGTTGATGCAACTGTTCTTGATATTGATTCCAATTGGAAATAGGAGCTTGCGCTACGCCACTTTCCATAGCTGCTTTTGCTACTGCCATGGGTACAGTGGTAATCAATCTTGGGTCAAAAGGTTTTGGGATGATGTAGTGCTCTCCAAAGGCAAGTTTGGTGGTGCCATAGGCAATATTGACTTGTTCAGGAACCATTTCTTTTGCCAAATCGGCTAAGGCTTTAACGGCTGCCATTTTCATGGCTTCATTAATCTTTGTGGCTCTAACATCCAATGCCCCTCTAAAAATAAATGGAAAACCAAGCACGTTGTTCACTTGATTAGGAAAATCCGATCGTCCTGTAGCCATAATGACATCATCGCGCGTGGAAACCGCCAGGTTGTAATCAATTTCAGGATCTGGGTTTGCCATCGCAAATACTATGGGTGTTGCCGCCATAGAGGTCAACATGGCTGTTGTCATGATATTCGCCTTGGAAAGTCCAATAAAAACATCGGCATTGTGTAAGGCGTCCTCAAGTGTATGCGCATCTATTGAAGTAGCAAATTCTTTCTTTTGAGCAGTCAAATTTTCTCTGTCCGCTCTAATGATTCCTTTACTATCGGTCATCATCATATTTTGAGGCAATACGCCCAAAGCGCGATATAGCCTTGCACAGGAAATCGCAGCTGCGCCTGCACCACTAATAACCATTTTAATGGAGCTCATCTCTTTGTTTGCCAACTCAACAGCATTGAGTAATGCCGCACCAGAAATGATTGCGGTACCGTGTTGGTCGTCGTGCATGACAGGAATATCGAGTTCTTCTACCAAGCGGCGTTCAATTTCAAACGCCTCTGGCGCTTTGATATCCTCCAAATTTATTCCCCCAAAAGTGGGTGCAATATTTTTTACCGTTTCAACAAATGCATCAACATCTTTGGTGTCTACTTCAATATCAAAAACGTCAATGCCTGCAAAAATTTTAAACAGCAATCCTTTTCCTTCCATTACAGGTTTGGACGCCTCAGGGCCTATATCGCCCAGTCCAAGTACTGCTGTTCCGTTGGAAATTACAGCAACCAAATTGGCTTTGTTGGTGTATTTGTATACGTTCTCGGTGGCTTTTTCTATCTCCAAACAAGGTTCGGCTACTCCTGGTGAGTAGGCTAAAGATAAATCACGTTGGGTTGTATATGGTTTACTTGGGTTTACTTCAAGCTTTCCCGGTTTTGGCTTCGCGTGATACACTAATGCCTCGCGCCGTTTGCTTTGTCGACTCATCTGTCATGTTTTTGAAGTTTGAAAGGTATTGAATTCTTGTTATTTTAAAAACTCCAAATTACGTTTTAAGCCTGCAAAACTTGTACGCTCTACAGCACTGGCTTCAAACAACCTATTATAGAGCTCTTCTGTAATTTCATTCCAGTCATTTTTGGAGAGTTGCATGAGTTCAGGATTTGGCTCAAAATCAGGCTCGTTATGTGGTGTAGCAAACCGATTCCATGGGCAAACTTCTTGGCAAATATCACAACCAAATGCCCAGTTATCAAATTGTCCTTTTACCTCAGCTGGAATAGCATCTTTTAGTTCAATGGTAAAGTACGATATGCACTTACTGGCATCTAACTGATAGGGTGATACAAATGCATCTGTAGGGCAAGCGTCTAAGCACGCGGTGCACGAACCGCAATGGTCTGTAACTGTGCCATCGGGGGTAAGTTCTAAATCGATGATAAGCTCTGCGATAAAAAAATAGGAGCCGTTTTGCTTTCGGATCAAATTGGTGTTTTTACCAACCCAACCTAAACCGCTTTTAGCAGCCCATGCTTTTTCTAAAACAGGCGCAGAATCTACAAAAACACGTCCTTCTACAGCGCCAATTTCAGTTTGAATTTCGTGCATAAATTCAAAGAGTTTGTCCTTGATAACACGATGGTAATCTTTACCATACGCATAGCGTGCAAGTTTTGGTGCGTCTTTATCCGTTTGTGATGAATTTGGAAAATAATTGTAAGACAGCGACACCACACTTTTTGCCCCCGGAACAAGCTTTCGTGGGTCTAAGCGTTTGTCAAAATTACGTGCCATATAGCCCATTTCACCATGGTGATTTTGGGAAAGCCAAGATTCTAAACGAGGTGCTTCTTCTTCCAAAAAAGTAGCTTTAGAAATCCCACAGGCCATAAACCCAAGACGTTCGGCAATTTGCTTTACAACAGCAGCATGATGCTCAGCAAGGTTCAAAACAATCCTTTTTGCGTATTCGGCATTGTTCGGTTTAGGTGTTGATATGCCTTTTCGGTTACTTCTCTGCCACGGGGTGTTCGCACCAAAAAGCCTTCCTGTATCAAAAACGGTTCATAGACTTCTTCAATCGTTTCACCATTTTCGGAAACCGCAGTAGCCAGTGTATTAATACCAACAGGTCCGCCCTTAAACTTGTCTATCAATGTGGTTAGAATTTTGTTATCCATTTCGTCTAGGCCATTCACATCAACATTTAATGCTTTAAGTCCAATTTGCGTAATGGATGAATCTATCGTTCCGTTTCCTTTGATTTGCGCAAAATCCCGAACACGGCGTAACAACGCATTGGCAATTCGTGGCGTACCACGACTTCTGCTGGCGATTTCGATAGCGGCCTTATTTTCAATAGGTATGTTTAGGATGGCTGCACTACGGGTTACAATTCCTGCCAATACTTCTGTAGAATAATACTCTAGCCTACTGTTGATGCCAAAACGTGCACGCATGGGTGCGGTGAGCAATCCCGAGCGTGTGGTAGCGCCAATTAGTGTAAACGGACTTAATTCGATTTGAACAGAACGGGCATTAGGCCCTGTTTCAATCATAATATCAATGCGGTAATCTTCCATAGCAGAATACAAATACTCTTCTACAATGGGGCTTAGTCGATGAATTTCATCAATAAACAGAACATCTCTAGGTTGAAGATTTGTGAGTAGTCCTGCTAAGTCACCGGGTTTGTCTAATACAGGCCCCGAAGTGAGTTTTAGACTAACGTCTAGCTCATGTGCTAGGATATGTGCTAATGTAGTTTTGCCTAATCCGGGAGGGCCGTGCAAAAGCGTGTGGTCAAGGGGTTCTTCGCGTTGATTGGCAGCAGCGACAAAAATCTCGAGGTTTTCTAGGACCTGTGGCTGTCCACTAAAATCGTCAAAGCTAAGCGGACGCAAAGCACGATCGATATCGTGCTCTTCGCGATTTAGTTGTTCTCCGGTTGGATCTAGATGTTCATTCATCTATCCAAAGATACGGAAAACAAAAAAGCCCCTTAACGGGGCTTTTGTTTAATGTTGAAGTTCTTCTTCGCCTTCGGCTAAAGGAACGTTTTGTGGGATAAAATCCTCGTCGTGTCCCGGCTTAGAGTAGTCATAGGCCCAACGTTCTACATGAGGAATTTCACCTGGCCAGTTTCCGTGTATGTGTTCTACAGGAGTTGTCCATTCAAGTGTGTTCGACTTCCATGGGTTCTGAACTGCCTTCTTACCATAGAAAATACTAGCGATAAAGTTATATAAAAACACCAACTGCGCAGCCCCTGCAATAAGTGCAAAAATGGTAATGATCACATTAATATTAGCAAGGTCGTCAAAGTATGGGAATGCTGTGTTAGAGTAATAACGTCTGGGTAGTCCTGCCATACCAATAAAGTGCATAGGGAAAAATACACCGTAGGCACAAATTGCCGTTACCCAAAAGTGTAGGTATCCTAAATTTTTGTTCATCATTCTGCCAAACATCTTTGGGAACCAATGATAAACACCAGCAAATAATCCATAGAGTGCTGAAATTCCCATTACTAAGTGGAAGTGTGCCACTACAAAATACGTATCGTGCACGTTAATATCTAAGGTACTATCTCCTAAAATAATTCCTGTAAGACCCCCTGATATAAAGGTAGACACCAATCCAATGGAGAACAACATTCCCGGGTTCATTTGAAGGTTACCTTTCCACAGCGTGGTGATGTAATTGAATGCTTTTACCGCAGATGGAATCGCAATCAATAGCGTCGTAAACGTAAATACGGAACCTAAGAATGGATTCATTCCTGAGATAAACATATGGTGTCCCCAAACAATAGTGGATAAAAAGGCAATGGCCAAAATAGACGCTACCATGGCACGGTATCCAAAAATAGGCTTACGCGCATTGGTTGCCAATACCTCAGATGTGATTCCCAACGCAGGAAGCAGTACAATATATACTTCTGGATGGCCTAAAAACCAAAATAAGTGTTCGTATAAAACGGGGGAACCACCTTGGTAATGAAGCACCTCGCCCTGAATAAAAATATCAGATAAGAAAAATGATGTTCCGAAGCTTCTATCCATAATCAATAGCAAAGCTGCAGACAATAAAACAGGGAAAGAAACCACCCCGATAATAGCTGTTACAAAGAATGCCCAAATCGTTAGTGGAAGGCGTGTCATAGACATTCCTTTTGTTCGCAAATTAATCACCGTTACGATGTAATTCAACGATCCTAATAATGACGACGCAATAAATATAGCCATAGACACCAGCCAAAGCGTCATTCCAAGTCCAGAACCAGGTTGGGCTTGTGGTAACGCACTAAGAGGAGGATAGATGGTCCAGCCTGCAGCAGCTGGCCCCGACTCCACAAAAAGCGACGCAATCATGATAACCGACGAGAGGAAAAATAACCAGTATGAAATCATGTTTAACAACCCAGATGCCATATCCCGCGCACCAATCTGCAATGGAATAAGTAAGTTACTAAACGTACCACTAAGTCCTGCTGTAAGCACAAAAAACACCATGAGCGTACCGTGAATGGTTACCAAAGCTAAATAGACGTTTGGATCCATTACGCCTTCTGGTGCCCATTTTCCTAAAAAGGTATCAAAAACCCAGAATGATTTTTCTGGCCATGCCAATTGCAAACGAAACAATAGCGACATAGCAATTCCAATGATTCCCATTATCAAACCCGTGATAAGGTATTGTTTTGCAATCATCTTATGGTCTTGACTAAAGATGTACTTGGTAATAAACGTTTCTTTGTGATGTGCGTGATCTGCTCCCATAGTTATCTTTTTACGGTTGGATGGTCTGCGCAAAGGTGGTTTGCTGAGCCAGCCACTTGTTAAAATCTCTTTCTTCTTCTACAACAATTTTCATTTGCATATTGTAATGCGACGCACCACAAATTTTATTGCAAAGTAACAAATAATCAAATTGATACGCATCCAAAGCTACCTCACCATTGGCTATTAGGGCTTGGCTGTTTTCATATCTGATTTTATTAATTTTTTGAACCTTAGCTGCCATTTCAGGCGTTTGGCGCATTTCCTCGGTAGTCATTGAGGGCGTAAAGGCAAATTCGGTAATCATGCCTGGAACACAGTTCATTTGAGCTCTAAAGTGCGGCATATATGCCGAATGCAATACGTCTTGTGATCGCATTTTAAAAATGATTTCACGTCCTTTAGGCAAGTGGAGTTCTTGTACCACTACATCATCCAGTCCATTTGGGTCAGAAGCATCTATACCTACCAAATTGAGTCCGTCAAAATCTTGTAAAAATCGTACGTTAGCATCGCCCAAAACGCCATCGGCTCCAGCATAGCGTGCCTTCCAGTTAAACTGTTGCGCGTAAAGTTCTACAACCAACGCCTCGTCATTCTCTTCAATATTCATGATAGCCGTCCAGGTGAACAATCCGTACATGATGAGTCCAGCCAGTGTAATAACAGGGATAATGGTCCAAATAAATTCGAGTTTATCGTTATCCGCATAAAATAATGCCTTTTGTCCTTTGCGTCCACGATATTTCCAAGAGAAATAGTGAAGTAATGCTTGCGTGATGGTTTGCACAAAAAAGATGAGCGCAAACGATATCCACATCAGGCGATCAATATCTTGCCCGTGTTCGGAAGCCGCGTCGGGGAGTAATACATCGCCAAACGCCCAAAATGAATATATGGTAAACAAATAAATGAACACCAAAAAAGCGAACATTAACTGCCCGTTACGGTGGTTGTCTTTGTCGTTAGCCACTTGCGAATCATCTTTGGTTTGCCCAAACTGTGAAAGCTCGAAAATCTTGGTGATTTGCCAAATAGCAACACCAACTAAAACCAAAATCGCGAAAAGAATAAATGCAGTCATTTACTTGTTCTATTAATATACAAATCGTTCACTCTCTCCAACATATGGATCACCGCTTGCTTCTAATGGCACTTTGGTTAGCGCACGGAAAACCACATAGATAAACAGTCCAGCAAAAAACAGGAATCCACCTATTTCAGCCCAACCGATAAACCATTGGCCACCAACAGTTGCAGGCATAATCATATTGAAGATATCAATGTAATGTCCAAGTACAATAATAATACCTGCCATTACAATTATCCAATTGGAGCGTTTATAATCGCTACTCATTAAAATAAGGAGCGGGAAAACAAAATTCATTACAACCATACCAAAAAATGGCAAGTTATAATCATCAATTCGAGTAAGGAAATACGTTACTTCCTCTGGGATGTTGGAGTACCAAATCAACATAAACTGTGAGAACCACAAATAGGTCCAAAATACGCTAAGCCCAAACATAAACTTTGCTAAATCATGCAAATGGCTATCATTAACTTTGGGTAAATAGCCTTTTGATTTAAGGTAAATAGAAACCAAGGCAATAACGGTAACAGAAGTAACCAACATACTTGCCAAAACATACCAACCAAATAATGTACTAAACCAGTGTGGGTCTAATGACATAATCCAGTCCCAAGACATCATGGACTCGGTTACAAAGAAGAACACCAAGAATACAGCTGAAATACGGAAGTTCTTTTTGTGATTGCTTATGTCGCCAGCTGGTGCGGCATCTTGTGCCAAAGAAAACTTTCTGGAAAAATAGCGATATGCATTCCAACCCAAAAGGTAAATAGCTGCACGAATAAGGAAGAACGGCACATTTAAATACCCTACTTTTCCTTGAATGATTTCATCGTGTGCTACAGTTTCAGCATCCATCCAAACAAAAAGGTGGTTGGCGTGAAGTCCGGTAAGCACTAAAAACACATAAATAATAATAGAGCCAGGCACCAAATAAGCCGTGATTCCTTCCATTACACGGAAGAGTAAAATAGGCCATCCTGCTTGTGCAGCCCGTTGAATGGCATAAAACATTAATGTTCCGAGCGCAATCATAAAGAAAAAGAAGGCGGCTACATAAAGCGCTGCCCAAGGCTTATTTTGCAATTGGTGTAACAGATGTTCGCCGTGGTGATCTTCTCCGTGTGCCTCATCAGCATGGTGTTCTCCATGAGTGTCTGTTGTAGCATGTGCATCGTCGTGATGGTTTTTTTCTTTGTGGGTATCACTCGCGTGGTTGTCATGTGAACTGTGTTCGCTTCCGTGTGCATCTACGTGTCCGCCGTGCGCACCGGCAACCATGGCCTGTGCTTCGGCCACCGTAGAAGGTGCGCTAGCAAAACCAATAGCTAACCCAATAAAGCCAAGCCCCATAAGAGCAAAGGCAGTAATTTTTAGTCGTTGAGCAAAGGTATACATGGCCAATTATTTTGTCAATTCGTTACGTAAATACATTACATGTTGGGCAATTTGCCAGCGCTCGGTAGCATTTACCTGCCCTGCGTGTGAGCCCATTGCATTTTTACCATACATCAATACATGGTAAATACTTCCTCCTGTGATATCCCTATCGGCATAGCTTGGAATTCCCAAAAACTTTTCACGTGTCATCAAAATACCTTGACCGTCTCCTTTTGAGCCGTGGCATACCGCACAATAAACTCCGTAGAGTTCTTTGCCTTCTGCGCGGTGCGCATCAGTCAACTCTAGTGGTGAAATAAGATTAGCTTTTGCGTCTTCATAACCGTCATTGGTATCGGGATAATCGTAAGGGGCCCAACCGCGAGCAACAGATCCTGGAGCAGGTAATTGTGCTTCAATACCATTTCTAAACGCCGTAGACTCTGCATAAGTTTTATAGCCTACCGATTCGTACATATTGGGAAAATATTGGTAATTAGGTTTTGATGCGTCAAAACAAGACACCAACAACAGCGAACTCAAAACAAACAAAAGAATTATATTTTTCATGCGTTATCGTTTTCGTGAATACTGACATCAATTGCGCCTGATTTTTTTAACAGACTCATTAATTTTTTCTCGTCACCCTCAAGCGCTACTTGCATTAAGAATTTATCGTCTGTAGTTTCTGGCATTGGGTTTTCTGCTTTTTTGAAGGGCCACAGTCGGCTGCGTAAATAGAATGTAATCACCATAAGGTGTGCTGCAAAAAACACAGTCATTTCAAATATTACAGGGACAAATGCAGGTAAGTTTTCCAGAAAAGAGAAGCTTGGCTTTCCACCAATATTTTGTGGCCAATCCTCAATCATGATGTAGTTAATCATGGTAATGGCAACTGCAAACCCTAAGATTCCGTACATAAAAGCCATAACGGCAATACGCGTACCCGCTAATCCCATGGCGTGATCAAGTCCGTGCACAGGAAACGGCGTGAAAACCTCCTCAATACGATAATCCGCTTTTTTAACATCTTTCACTGCGTGTAAAAGCGTATCATCATCGTCATAAACGGCATGTACTAATTTACTACTCATGGCTATGGGTGTTTTTGTATTTATCTCCCGATGTTTTCAAAATCGATTTTACTTCAGCCTGTGCAATTACAGGGAAAGTACGTGCGTAAAGCAAGAACAACACGAAGAAGAATCCAATCGTTCCAATAAAAATTCCAATATCTACAAATGTTGGCGAGAACATCGTCCAAGAAGATGGTAAATAATCGCGGTGTAATGACGTTACGATAATCACAAATCGCTCAAACCACATTCCAATATTTACCACAATCGAAATGATAAACGAGAACATAATACTTGTTCTTAGTTTTTTAAACCACATCAACTGTGGTGAGAAAACGTTACAAGTCATCATGGCCCAATATGCCCACCAGTAAGGACCTGTAGCCCGGTTTAGGAAAGCGTATTGTTCGTATTCTACTCCTGAATACCAGGCGATGAAAAGTTCCGTGATATAGGCGACCCCAACGATAGAACCCGTTATCATAATAACGATATTCATCAATTCAATGTGCTGCAAGGTGATGTAATTTTCCAATCGAGAAACCTTACGCATAATTATGAGTAGCGTGTTTACCATGGCAAAGCCAGAGAAAATGGCTCCCGCAACAAAGTATGGAGGGAAAATAGTGGTGTGCCAACCTGGGATAACCGAAGTGGCAAAGTCAAACGATACAATAGTATGTACAGAAAGTACAAGTGGGGTAGCTAAACCAGCCAACACCAATGACACTTCCTCGAAGCGTTGCCAGTCTTTGGCGCGTCCACTCCAACCAAAACTCAATAATCCGTAAATTTTCTTTTGGAAAGGCTTGATGGCTCTATCACGAATCATGGCAAAGTCAGGAAGTAGTCCCGTCCACCAAAATACGAGCGATACAGATAAATACGTTGAAATCGCAAATACATCCCAAAGTAAAGGCGAGTTAAAGTTTACCCACAACGAACCAAATTGGTTTGGAATCGGTAATACCCAATACGCCAACCAAGGACGCCCCATGTGAATAATGGGAAATAATCCTGCTTGGATAACCGAAAATATAGTCATGGCCTCGGCAGAACGGTTAATGGCCATACGCCATTTTTGACGGAACAATAACAGTACCGCCGAAATTAGCGTTCCCGCGTGACCGATACCTACCCACCATACAAAATTGGTGATGTCCCATGCCCAGCCGATAGTTTTATTCAATCCCCAGACACCAATTCCTGTTGATACGGTATAAATGATACAACCTAATCCCCACAAAAATGCAGTAAGTGCAATTCCGAATGCCAAAAACCATAGTTTATTTGGGGGGGTTTCAACTGGCGCAGCAATATCAACCGTAACATCATGATACGATTTATTCCCTGTAACTAAGGGCTTTCTAATGGGTGCTTCGTAGTGACTTGCCATAAATCGTTTCTTAAGTATTTCTAACCTTTACTTGATACATTACATTAGGTTCAGTTCCTACACTTTCCAATAAGTGATACATTCGCTTATCTTCTTTGAGGTGTGCCACTTTACTTTCCTTGTCATTGATATCTCCAAATGCGAGCGCTCCAGTACCACAAGCATTAGAGCAAGCTGTTTGGAATTCACCATCTTTAATTTCACGACCTTCAAGCTTTGCGTCAAGAATTGTTTTTTGCGTCATTTGAATACACAAAGAACATTTTTCCATTACTCCCCTTGAGCGAACTACCACATCAGGATTGAGCACCATACGGCCCAAATCATCGTTCATATGGTAATCAAACTCATCGTTCTTGTTATATAAGAACCAGTTAAAGCGACGTACTTTATACGGACAATTATTTGCACAATACCGTGTTCCCACACAGCGGTTATACGCCATGTGATTTTGTCCTTGACGACCGTGTGAACTTGCTGCAACAGGGCAAACCGTTTCGCACGGAGCGTGATTACAGTGTTGACACATTACCGGTTGGAAGGTGACCTGCGGATTTGCAGAAGGGTCTTCCATTTTACCAAATGTAGAAAGTGATTCGCCTAAACCACTGATGTTGTCTACTTTTTCTAAATCTGCTTCAAACGTTTCTTCGGATGAGTAGTAACGGTCAATACGTAACCAGTGCATATCGCGTGACTTACGAATTTCACGTTTTCCAACTACTGGCACGTTATTTTCAGCGTGACATGCAATCACACAAGCACCACAGCCCGTACAAGCATTTAAGTCGATAGACAGATTAAAGTGATGTCCAATAGAGCGATCAAATGCTTGCCACATATCTGCTTCCTTAGAGGTAACATCTATTTCTTCATGGTCGCGCGAAACCTGAGTCATAGCGTTCCAGTACTTCGCATCTTTTGTGTTAAATATTTCAAGAGTGGTTTCACGAACAATCTCGCCTCTACCCATTAACGTGTTTTGCAACTGCGTGCTCGCAAACTCATGCATGCCCTCTGAAGCAGTAACTGTAACGGTTTGAACCGGGCTAAAATTCTGATACAATGGATATGCGTTAGTTCCTACTTGCATTTCGGACTTCATCCCCGCTGTTTTTCCATAACCCAATGCGAGTCCAACGGTTCCTTTAGCCTGACCAGGCTGGATTAGTACAGGAGCTTTTACGGTCGTTCCGTTGAGCGAAATTTCGGCAATACTGCCATCAAGAGCACCGTCCGATTGATTAATATTTTTAAGATCAAGCGCCTCTGCGTCTGCCTTAGAAACAGTAAGGTAATTATCCCAAGTAATACGGGTAATGGGATCTGGGAATTCTTGTAACCATGGATTGTTGGCTTGTTGTCCATCGCCAATACCCGTTTTAGTATACAAATGCAACTCTAAACCAGCCTTTGCCTTTGCACGTGCCAGTCGCTGAACAAGAGCATCAACATTATCGCTATAACGTAAATTATCCGATTGATTCCCTACAAAATACCCATCGTGTAAGGCTTCATTGAAAGATGTACCGCTCAATATAGTAGAAGCCCAATATGATTTAATCGCATCATCATAATTTTGTGAGCTACCGCTTAGGGATAACAAAACATCTTGAAATTGTTTGGTATCAAAAAGTGGACGAATGGTTGGTTGGGTCAGTGCAAAATGACCTGTTTTCATCTCTACATCTCCCCATGACTCTAAGTAATGTGGCGTAGCAGCAACCCACTGACTGTGGATGGCTGTTTCATCGTTTTTCATACTAAAAGCAAGCGACAGCTTCGCTTTTTTGAGTCCAGCTATAAAGGCATCGGCATTTGGTAACGTATATGCTGGATTTACACCTGCCATAATTACGCCACCAATTTTTCCATCGCTCATGTCATTAACCAGTTGGTTAATAACACCCGCATCTCCTTGACGTAATTGTGTGTTGTATTGTGCCTCAATAACTGCCGATCCTAGCGCGTCGTTTATTGCTAAAGCAGCGCGTTGAGCATCTTCATTTTGAAGACCTGTGACTACAACCGCACCATTTCCAGCAGCTTTAAGTTCAGCGGCAATTGTTGTTACTTTTTTCTTTAATTCAGCACTAAGGGGGGTTGGGAAAGTTTGGTTGGTTAATGCCCCATAAAGTGCTGCAAGAATAAACTGTTGTTCAACAGCCGAAGTGGGAATACGATAATCGGCATTGGCACCAGACAGCGTCATATTTGCCTCAAACTGATAGTGTTTTGACATTTCAGCATTACCTTTTTTGCCTTTGGGTACACGTGTTTTGGCGTATCCTGATTCAAAACCTCCGCCTTGCCAATCGCCTAAAATGTCTGCCCCGATGGATACGATACAAGTTGCCTTGCTAAAATCATAGTTTGGAAGGGCACGCTTGCCGTATGCGCGTTCAAAAGCGTTTAGCGCTGCCGTTTCAGAAACAGCATCGTAAGCGTAATGCGTTACGTTTGGGAATTTTGCTTGAAAATCACGTATGATTTGAGCAGTTGTTGGACTTGCCAGAGAAGGAGTAATAAGCGCAACAGGCGATTTTTCATCTGCCAATTGCGTCAATTGTTGAGCAACATTAGCTTCTAGGGTTTCCCAACTCACGTCAACGCCTGCTTGGGTTGGCCCTTGTACACGCATGCTGTCATACAAAGACAATACTGATGCATGAACACGCGCATTAGCGATGTTGTTCACAGGAGCTTCCGTGTTGTTTTCAACCTTAATCGGGCGACCCTCTCGCGTTTTAATAAGAATACTTGCCGTATCAAAACCATCAACAATAGTAGTTGCGTAGTAATTTGCAATCCCGGGTATAATCTGTTCTGGCTGAACAACGTAAGGAATTGACGTATTTACTGGGCCTTCACAAGCGGCTAAGGTTGCCGCCGCTGTACTAAAGCCCATATATTTTAAAAAGTCGCGTCGTGAAGTATCACTTTCTGGTAGTTCAGTAGATCCGAGAAGATCTTCAGGAAGTTTTTGCGCAAACTCTTTTTGGCTTAATTCTTCCACCAAAGTAGATTTCTCGTTGAGCTCAACTTCGCTTTTCCAGTATTTCTTTTGGTTGGGCATATTTTCGTTCTTAATAGTGACACTTACCGCATTCTAATCCTCCCATTTGGGCAGCAGTCAGTTTTTCTACTCCGTATTTTTTAGATAATTCCTCGTGAATTTTGGTGTAATATGCATTGTCTTTTACATTCACGTTTGTCTCGCGGTGACAGTTAATACACCATCCCATGGTTAGCGAGGAATGTTGGTACATAATCTCCATTTCTTCAACTGGACCGTGACATTTTTGGCAATCCACTCCAGCAACCGAAACGTGCTGTGCGTGATTAAAGTATACAAAGTCTGGCAGGTTGTGGATACGTACCCATTTAACAGGCTGAGTTTCGCCTGTATAGCTTTGCGTATTTTCATCCCAGCCAACTGCTTTGTAAAGCTTTTTGATTTCGTTGGTGTAAAATTCTTTGGTGTATCCTTTTTCTAAATCTTCATCGCCGTTATACTCCGCAATGTTCATGTGACAATTCATACACACATTTAACGATGGTATGCCCGAATGTTTAGAAACACGAGCAGATGAGTGGCAATACTTACACTCAATTTGATTGTCGCCGGAGTGAATTTTGTGTGAATAATGGATGGGTTGGATGGGCATATATCCTTGATCAATTCCCACTTGCATGAGATAACTATACCCCACATAGGCGCTTGAAAGCAATAAGAAGATTACCGATACAAATACCAAAAATGGATTTTGTGCATAGGCTTTCCAAAGGGGTATGCGTTTTGGTTTTTCTGCTTTAACGACTTCAACACCATTAGCAGCAGCAATTTGCCTAAGGGTTTTTGTAACCAATAGTAGCATAATCACAAGTGCGGCAAGTACAAGTACAAGTACGCCTAAAACAAGGTCGTTAGTTAAGCTGCTCTCAGACTCAACGGCGACTGCAGCAGGCATAGTGCCTGGAGCAGGAGGTGGTGGTGTGTAGTCTGTATAGGCTAAAATATTGTCAATATCCTCGTTAGATAACTGTGGAAAAGAGGTCATGACAGAGCCATTGTATTCCTCATAAATGGCAACGGCTTGCGCGTCACCAGATTTAACCATTGCTGTTGAATTCTTAATCCAAGTGTAAAGCCACTCTTTATCGTACTTGGCACTGACGCCAGCCAGAGCTGGGCCTACAGCACGTTTGTTTAATTTATGACATGCTGCACAGTTTGCATTAAATAATGCTTTTCCTTTTTGAACATCGGGTTCTTGTGCGGCAACAACAAAGCTGAAACAAAAAGAGAGAATCAGTAACGGAAGGTGAGCCAGAAAGCTGTCCTTGTGCATAGGTGGGTTAGTTGTTGATAAAATTCACTTCTTATGAATTCCTATGCAAAATTACGACACAGACCTCATTTTAAAAACCACAACGCAATTAAAGATGTAATTTATATTTCGTCTAAATAACTTACTAATTAATTGATTTTAAGCTATTTACAAAAAATGTGTTTAGGCTATTTTTAACAAAAATTAATCAAATATTCGTGTATTTTTGTGCCGATATGAAATGTTACAAAACAACTTTTAACCACTTGATTATATGCATGCTGTGTGTTTTGAATGCATCATTATTTGCCCAAGAGGCAAAAACAATCCTTAAAGCGCCTGCAAAATTAGATACACTGCTGCAGAAAAAAATAGCATTAGACCGTGAAGACGCTGCGAAAAAGCGCTTTACTATTCAGGTATACTATGGTGTGCATGAATCAACAACTGAAGTACTTGAACAATTCAATGCGTTGTTTCCGGAGCTAGTTGCGGAGATGATTTTCGAAACACCTAACTACAAAATAAGAGCAGGAAGTTTTGCCACAGAGCGAGAAGCATTAGCGGTTTTGACTCGGGTAAAACGACGCTTTAAAGCCGCTTTTGTTTTAAAGCCTTAGGCTTATTTCAGCTTTTTCTTGACGGCAACTTCTTGGTATCCTTCAACAACATCTCCTTCTTTAATGTCGTTAAATCCTTTGATTTGCAATCCACAATCATAGCCTTTGCTCACTTCCTTAACGTCGTCTTTAAATCGCTTGAGTGACTCTAAAGATCCGGTGTAAATCACTACACCTTCTCGTATTATACGAACACCCGAATTGCGTAGAATTTTCCCATCGGTCACCATACAACCTGCAATAGTTCCGATTTTTGATATTTTAAATGTCTCACGGATTTCTGCATTCCCTGTAATCTCTTCTTTAAATTCGGGAGACAGCATGCCTTCCATGGCATCTTTAAGATCATTAATGGCATCGTAAATAATGGAGTAGCTACGAATATCGATTTCCTCTTTTTCTGCCAACTGACGCGCCGTTCCCATTGGGCGTACATTAAATCCAATGACAATAGCGTCTGATGCCGATGCAAGTAGGACGTCCGATTCCGTAATCGCGCCAACTCCTTTATGAATAATATTTACTTGAATTTCTTCAGTAGAAAGCTTTTGGAATGAGTCGGTCAATGCCTCAACAGAGCCGTCTACATCTCCTTTTAGAATGATATTGAGTTCTTTAAAGTCTCCCAATGCAATACGACGTCCAATTTCATCTAGTGTAATGTGGCGTTGCGTTCGAACCGATTGCTCGCGAACAAGTTGTGTGCGTTTTGCGGCAATTTGCTTCGCCTCGCGCTCGTCTGTGTAAATATTAAATCGATCTCCTGCTTGTGGCGCCCCGTCAAGTCCAAGAATTGAAACGGGTGTTGACGGCCCAGCTTCGGCAACCTCACGTCCATGCTCGTCTTGCACAGCGCGTACTTTTCCGCTGTGGCGTCCTGCCAAAATATAATCCCCAACCTGTAGCGTTCCAGCCTGTACCAAAATGGTAGAAACATAGCCACGGCCTTTATCCAAAAAGGCCTCCACGACTGTGCCTTGCGCAGCCCTGTCAGGATTAGCTTTTAACTCTAACAACTCTGCTTCCAGCAATACTTTTTCTAACAACTCTTCTACACCTTGACCCGTTTTTGCAGAAATATCGTGGGACTGGATTTTTCCACCCCAATCTTCAACAAGCAAATTCATCCCCGCCAAACTTTCTTTGATTTTATCGGGGTTTGCCGTAGGTAAATCTACTTTGTTTATAGCAAACACTATGGGGACTGATGCCGCTTGGGCATGGCTAATTGCTTCTTTTGTTTGTGGCTTGATGTCATCATCAGCAGCAACAACAATAATGACTAAGTCAGTAACCTGAGTACCACGAGCTCGCATGGCAGTAAAGGCCTCGTGACCAGGTGTGTCTAAAAATGCTATTTTCTGCCCATCTTTTAAGGACACACTATACGCACCTATGTGTTGCGTAATTCCTCCCGACTCACCCTCTATTACATTGGCATTTCGCACATAATCTAGTAACGATGTTTTTCCGTGGTCAACATGTCCCATTACTGTTACAATAGGGGCGCGTGGTTTTAGATCTTCGGGTTTGTCTTCAATTTCTTCAACAGCTTCTTCAATATCAGATGTCACAAACTCCACTTCATAACCAAACTCCTCTGCTACTACGGAAAGGGTTTCAGCATCCAAACGTTGATTCATAGTTACCATAATTCCTAACGTCATACACGCAGAAATAATTTGGGTAGAGCTTATGTCCATCATAGTGGCTACTTCGCCAACCGTAACGAATTCGGTAACTTTTAAGATTTTATTTTCGGCTTCTTGTTGTGCTTCTTCTTCCTCCGATTTTTGACGGTGAGAGTCTCTCTTTTCGCGTCGGTACTTTGCCCCTTTGGACTTCGTTGTTTTTCCTTGAAGCTTTTCGAGTGTTTCTCGAATTTGCTTTTGGATTTCTTCTTCAGTCGGCTCTTCTTTTTGAACTACTGGGCGTTGTTGTTTTTGTCCGCCCCTGCCTTGCGATGGCTTGCGGTTTCCGGGCCCCGTATCTTTAGTAATTCGCTTTCTACGGCGCTTATTCCCCTCTCCTTCAGCGGGTTTTTTTGGCGCGGGTTTTTTGAACTGTGCAAGATCGATTTTTTGACCTGTGGCTTTAAGTCCGCTAAGTTTTTTATAATGCGTTTCTATTTTACCACTCGGCTGTTCTGGGGTTTTTTTGTCAACAGTGGGTGCTGGTGCTGGCTCTGGAGCTTCTTCTTTTTTCGCTTCAACTTTAGGCGCTGGAGCAGGCGCTGGAGCTTCTTCTTTTTTCGCTTCAACTTTAGGCGCTGGTTTTGGTTTTGGTTTTGGATTTAAATCAATTTTACCAACCGTTTTTAGCCCTTCTAATTTACTTTGCGCTCGTACTACCGTATCGGGTTTTGGTGCGGGAGGCTCTGGTGGGGCTTCTTTTTGAGTTTGTTCTCGTATGGCTTCTTTTTCTTTGCGCTTTTCTTCGAACACCTCATGTGAAGCTTCTTTTTTAGAGCGATCCGTTTGGAAAGCGCCCAAAAGAAGCTCATACTCCTGTTGCGAGATTTTGGTAGTGGGTCGCGCCTCTACCTGAAACCCCTTTTCGGCAAGGTGCTCCACTGCACGATCCAACGAGATGTTTAACTCGCGAAGTACTTTGTTTATTCGAATTGTTTTTAAATCAGCCATAAAATGTTTGTGCGCTCAAAATTAAAAAATACGCGTTTATTCGTTAGAGAACTCTGCGCTTAGTACTTTACGCACGTCCTGAATGGTTTCTTCTTCCAAGTCGGTGCGTTTTACTAAGTCCTCTATATCTTGTTCCAACACGCTTTTTGCAGTATCTAATCCTGCTTTTTTAAACTCTTCAATTATCCATGCTTCTATTTCATCAGAGAATTCTGTAAGTTCTACATCTTCCTCCATACCCTCACGATACACGTCAATCTCGTACCCTGTAAGTTGTCCTGCTAGTCGGATGTTAAACCCTCCACGACCAATAGCCTTGGATACCTCGCTTGGATCCATCATTACCTCAACGCGCTTGTTGTCTTCGTCAATTTTCAATGAGGCAACCTTAGCTGGACTCAAAGCTCTTGTAATCAATAGTTGCGTGTTGTTGGTGTAATTGATAACGTCAATATTTTCATTCCCTAATTCTCTCACAATACCATGAATACGCGATCCTTTCATACCCACACAAGCACCAACTGGGTCAATACGATCGTCGTAGGAGTCTACGGCTACTTTTGCTTTTTCGCCAGGGATACGAACGGCTTTTTTGATGGTAATCAGTCCGTCAAAAACTTCTGGAATTTCCTGCTCAAAGAGTTTTTCCAAAAACTTGGGTGCCGTTCTAGACATAATAATGCTAGGCTTGGTTCCTTTAAGTTCAACACTTTCAATAATCCCGCGAACGTTATCACCTTTGCGGTAAAAGTCGGATGGAATCTGACGATCTTTTGGTAAGATGATTTCATTGCCTTCATCGTCTAATAGAATAACTACGCGGTTGCGAATGTGATGTACCTCTGCGGTGTAAATCTCGCCAACTAAATCAATAAACTGCTTGTAAATAATGGTGTTGTCATGCTCGTGGATGCGCGCTACCAAATTTTGGCGTAACGACAATACCATTCGGCGACCTAATTGTGCCAATTTCACCTCTTCAGAAACGTCTTCTCCAACTTCAAAATCGGGCTCAATTTTACGTGCTTCAGAAAGTTCGATTTCTTCGTTGGGCTCTTCTACTTCGCCGTCTTCCACCACAATGCGGTTACGCCAAATTTCCAAATCCCCTTTGTCTGGGTTGATGATGATATCGAAGTTCTCATCGGTGCCGTATTTTTTCTTTAATGTAGCGCGAAATACTTCTTCCAAAATGGACATGAGCGTTACACGGTCGATGAATTTTTCATCCTTGAATTCCGAGAAAGACTCTATAAGTGCCAGATTTTCCATACTTACTTATTGAATTGAATTTGAACAGTTGCTTTTTTAATGTCTGTAAAGGAAACTTCGGCCTCTTTGGTAACCGTATGTTTTCCTTTTCCAATAGGTTTGGGCTCACGTGCTTTCCATTGCAGCGTTATGCCGTTTGTGTTAGTCGTGGTCAAGGTTCCTTTTATGTTTTGGTCATCATTGGTTATGATGGCTAAAATACGCCCTACATGTTTGTTGTATTGACGTGGAATTGTGAGCGGCGAAGCCGCACCAGCCGTACCTACTTCAAGCGAAAAATCGTGTTCTTCACGATCCAAATTGTGCTCGATATGACGACTTACTTGCATACATTGCTCTAAGGTCACACCTTGATCGCCATCTAAAACCACACGGATGTGTGATGCACTATCGATATGCGCATCTACCAAAAACAGCGATGGCTGTTCGGCAAGTGCTTCGTCTAGCAAATCATGTACGCTTTTCGTAAATTCCATAAAATAAAAAAGAGGACTTTGTCCCCCTACCTCTTCCCGTTAAACGGGGCAAATATAGCAATAATATTGGATTTTGTATATTTGATATGCCCAACGTTAAAATCTATATTTAAACTTAACCCTTTACTGTCTTAAATCTTGTGTTATGAAAAAAGAAAACACCTCGGTTCTTTATCGCATTATGGGTTGTTTGTTGATAATGCCTGCTTTTTATGTTAAAAATCTCCTTAAAAGGTCAAAAAAATCAGATCTTGTATTTATAGTTGTTGGCGTTTTTCTGCTGTTTTTAGTCAATTATGACGCTTTTATAAAACTTTTAAAATAGTATGAAAACCCTAAAACTACTTTTTTTAATTGTGTTTATACTTTTTATTGCCTATCTGTTATTTCATTTTGTTTCTGGAGTTCTTAACCCTTATCAAAACAATGCGCTGTGAATCATTTAAAATTGAATGACAAGCAAATTATACTATTTATACTAACCTTTTTGTTGTTTAGCTAAATCTTCTCCGATTGGGAACACTTTAAAGCAGGAATAGCTGATGCATTAAGATAAAACTAAAAAACCCGTTCTTATTTGAACGGGTTTTTTGTTGGCCTACTAGGGCTCGAACCTAGACTCTTCTGAACCAAAATCAGACGTGTTGCCAGTTACACCATAGGCCAATGCGGATGCAAAAATAAACAAACTTTTTGTTGCACCAATAGTTTCAACAATCTTGTTTGTGGTTTTCCAATATATTGTACTTTAGTGGCTTTAGAAATTCTATGAACTACTCTAAAGGAAACACCCTCACAGGCTGGTTTGTTTTTTGTGTTGCCCTAGTCACCTACTACCTCACCGTAGAACCTACAGCAAGCTACTGGGACTGTAGCGAATACATTGCTACAGCTGCTAAGCTACAGGTTGGACATCCGCCTGGCGCACCACTATTTCAAATGATGGGCGCATTTTTCTCCTCTTTTGCCAGTAGTCCAGAGCGTGTGGCGTTTTGGGTAAATATGATGTCGGTATTGGCAAGTGCCTTTACCATTTTATTTCTGTTTTGGTCGCTTACCCGAATTATTACAAGATTTATACTCAAAGACACTAGTCCATCCGGCATACAAGCTATTTTGGTATTAGGCGCTAGTGTTGTAGGTGCGCTTAGCTATACATTTTCAGATAGCTTTTGGTATAATGCCGTAGAAGCTGAAGTATATGCCATGGCGATGCTCATTACTTCTGCCATGTTTTGGTTGGGATTGCGCTGGGAAGAAGATATGCTCAAACCACGCGGCGATCGCTGGCTGGTACTTATTGCTTTTTTAATTGGCTTGTCGTTTGGGGTGCATTTTATGGGGTTGCTTACCGTGCCAGCAATAGGAATGTTATTTTACTTTAAGCACTACCCTTTTTCGTGGAAATCGTTTGTAGTGGCCAATGTGGTCTCGGTGGCCATATTGCTTTTTATCTTTAAGTTACTCCTTCCCCTAACCTTAGCCTATTTTGGAAATGCTGAAGTGTTTTTTGTCAACAGTTTTGGGCTGCCCTTTAACTCAGGAACTATCATTGCAGGGCTGTCTATTTTGGCGTTTTTTATTTGGGGATTGCGTTTTACGCAACAAAAAAAATGGGTGCAAGCCAATACAGGTTTATGGTGTGTGGTGTTTATTTTAGTTGGATTTTCGTCATGGATTATGCTGCCCATTCGCGCTAATGCCAATACGGTTATCAACGAAAATGCGCCCACAGATGCACGTGCATTATTGGCTTATTACAACCTTGAGCAATACCCTGAAACGCATTTGTTTTATGGCCCCATGTACACCGATATGTACGCAGGGCAAGACGAAGACAACCCGTATAAGGACGACAAACCCAAGTATGAAAAAGACTACAAAAAAGGACGCTATGTGGTGGTAAACGCATGGGAAGATGCGCGCATCAATGCCAACAGTAAGCACACCGGGCTGCTACCACGCATGTGGAGCTCGGGAAATGCAGTAAATTATATCACCTATTTTGGCGCACCAAATTTTGACATCAAGCCAGAATACAGCACCCAAACACAGCTGATAGATGCCATAAACGATTTTATTTCTCGCGTCAATAATGGTGAAGTGGATGCCAACGGATACCATCAGTTTTTACAACGCTTCGGATCCTATTTGGATATTGAAAAGCCAAGTCTGATTGATAATCTAAACTACCTGTTTACTTTCCAAATAAACTATATGTATTTCCGTTATTTTATGTGGAATTTCGCAGGAAAACAAAACGACGAACAAGGTAATTTAGACCCTTTCGATGGCAATTGGATTAGTGGAATTTCTTGGCTAGATAGCTTCCGGCTGGGCCCGCAGAAGAACTTATACGGCGATGCCAAAAACAATAAAGGCCGCAACACCTATTATATGTTGCCCTTGTTTTTAGGAGTACTCGGTGCGTTGTTTTTATATCAGCAAGACAAAAAACGTTTTTGGGTATTGTTGGTGTTTTTCCTCTTTACGGGATTGGCCCTTAAAGTATACCTCAACGAGAGAGTTTTTGAACCGCGCGAACGCGATTACGCCCTCGTAGGGTCGTTTTATGTATTTGCCATGTGTATTGGTATTGGTGTGGTTGCTTTTGCAGAATCGCTAAAAAAATATGTGTCGTTGCGTGTAGCAGCTCCCCTTTCCATTGGGCTTTGCTTACTAGCCGTGCCTGTACTCATGGGCTCCCAAAATTGGGACGATCACGATCGATCTAACCGTTACACAGCACAATCTACCGCAAAAGCCTACCTAGATTCTATTGATAAAGACAAAGACGCCATGATTTTTACCATAGGCGATAACGATACGTTTGCCCTTTGGTATGCGCAAGAAATTGAAGGATATCGTACCGATGTACGCAGTATAAACACACAGCTTTTAGCAACCGACTGGTACATTGACCAACTCAAGCGAAAAACCTACGAAAGTACTCCTATTCCGTCGCAACTCGTACACAAACAATATGCTTATGGCACGCGTGATTATATCAAATTTGAAGCGCTTATTGATTCGGTTCGTTGGGGTTTAGGAGATTTTATGGATTGGGTGGCAAGTGACAATCCACGTACACGCTACAAACATTTGTTACAGCAATATGAAGTGGATGTAAATCAAGTTCCTGAGGGGACTCAAAACTTGGTATATTATCCTACCAACAAAGTAAGAGTTCCCGTAAACAAAGAAAATGTCCTAAAAAGTGGAATAGTAAAACCCGAAGATGCCGACCTTATCGTGGATTATATCGATATTGACCTGCCAACATCTGGATTGTATAAAAACCGGGTGATGATGCTCGATATTTTGCGCAACAACGATTGGAAAAGACCAATTTATTTTACGGGTGGTAGTTATGATGACGAGGAATACATATGGATGAAAGAGTACCTCCAGCTCGAAGGATTAGTGTATAAGCTTGTCCCCATCAAAACTCCTGAAAACCCAGAAAATCCGTATCAAATGGGGCGGATTGACTCCGACAATATGTTCGATATTGTAAAAAAATGGGGTTGGGGTAATGCCAATAGCCCAGACATTTATCACGACCCCGAAACACGAAAAAATAGCATTTCGTTTCGCAGTAATTTAGCACGATTGGCAGAGCAGCTTGTTAATGAAAAGCAACCTCAAAAGGCCATTGAAGTGTTGGATTTGGCCATGGAAAAAATGCCTTTGGATTATTTTGGATACTACAGCTTGATTACGCCTATTGCAGCCACGTATTACAGGGCAGGAAGTGCTGAAAAAGGAGGTAAACTTGCCACACAACTTGCCGAAAAATATGCAGATAAGTTGTCATATTACGAATCGTTTAGCGCAGCAGACCAACAACTCTATGCGGAAACTATTTTGGTGGATGTAGAGCGCTACCGTGCCGTGGTGGATGTCGCCGTTAATGCCAAGGACACCGCCGCCGCAAGCACGCTAATCAAAGACTTTATTGAAAATACCCGTCAATTTGCCCCGTTGTATTCTGCCTACGAGTATTACACCCCTATGACATCGTATGTTTCAGAACTTTTTGCAGCAGACATGCCCGAATCGGGAAGACTTCTATATAACGCTATCGCACAAGTATATCAAAATCGGTTAACATTGTTTAGCCAAGTCCCCGAGGAAGAGCTTACTTATTACAAAGAAAGTATTGAACTTGAGATACTTGCGTATCAAAGAATTTTGGAACGTTATCAGATACTTGAGCCTAACTTAGATAGCGTATCGGAGGCAAACAAAGATTTCAGAAAAGCAACGGGTCCCTATACGTCAGATTAAACAAAATCTTTCATCAATCCGATAAGCGTATTGGCATCTTGCTCACCACTTTGACGCCAAACCATTTCTCCCGATTTATAAATCATTAAGGTAGGTAATCCTTTTATACGAAGGGCTTCGGCTAATTTGGGATTCTTGTCCACATCTATTTTGACCACCTTACCCGTGTCGCCCAGAGCAGCAGCTACATCGCGTAACACAGGATGCATATCCATAGAGGGGTCGTTCCAGTCCGTGTAAAAACTTAACAGAATCGGAATATTAGCGTCAATTAAGTCACCAAATTTTGACATGACATACTTATTTATAGCACTGTTGGTCTAGGGCAAAAATACATTATTTAGACAAATAATAGCTCATGTGGCTTTTCGCAGAGTGATTACTGTTATTTCGGGCCACATACCAAGTCTTCCAGGATAAGCTAAATAACCAAAACCACGATTGACATAAAGATGCTGATCTTTTTCATTATACAGCCCAGACCAATAAGGGTAGCGCCACTTGGCTGGACTCCATTTTATCCAACCTGGAATATCAATGCCAAACTGCATTCCATGTGTATGCCCACTAAGGGTTAATGGAATATGTGTTGGGTGATTTCGAACAATCATTTCCCAATGTGACGGGTCGTGACTCATCAGTATTTTAAAGCCATTTGAAGTTGTTTTTGACAGTGCTTTGTCTAAATCTCCTGCTTTTTTAAATCCGCCTTTCCCCCAATTTTCAACACCAACTACATCAAGTTGGGCATCGCCTCGCTGAAGGGTGGTATGTTCGTTGCGTAATAATTGAAACCCCATCTGTTCTTGAAGGCTCACAAGTTTTTTTAAGTTCTCTTCTTTCTTCTCTGGAGTATCCCAGGAAGTATAATCGCCATAGTCATGATTGCCCAATACAGAAAATACGCCGTCTTTGGCCGAAAGTGTTGAAAATAATTCAATCCATCTGTTTAGCTCCACAGCTTTATTATTTACCATATCCCCAGTGAAAAAAATAACATCGGAGCCTTGCGCATTTATCAAGTCGATACCGTATTTTACTTTGTCATATCGATCAAAACTCCCGCAATGGAAATCGGAAATTTGGGTTAGGGTATAGCCATCAAAAGCTTCAGGCAAGTCGTCAAATGCTATGGTGTGATGCAAAACTTTATAATTATAACGCCCCTTAAATATGCCATACAAAAGCCCTGTAAAGGGAAGAGCCGCCAACCCCAGAGCCATTTTGCTAATAAATTCTCTTCGTCCAACCCATGTTTCGGAAGGGGAAGGAAAGGCAAAATTGACAATGGCACGTAAAATACGGTAGGTGTCTTCTGCCACCAAAAAAACAATTAAAATGAGTTGTGTAATTAGCAGGATCATGAGATACCCAAAAGAAAAAAATCGAGCTACATCGTTGTCTTGATTGGTAAAGAATCTGAATTGAAGAATAAAATTTAGAATCACTGCTAAACAGATTGCCCAATACAATACAAAAACCCACTTAATGGAAGTTTGCGTTCGTATGCTCTGAAAAGCATACCACGAGATTAAAAAGAAGCAAGAAATAAAAAGAATGAAACGCCACATTTCGACAAAAGTAAAAGGAATCTGTTCAAACCAACATGTCTTTATAAATTTAATTCTATTTTTGAAACATACTGCTTAGCAATTTTACCATGGCCAATCAAAACCGCCTTTTTCTTTTAGACGCTTACGCCCTTATTTTTCGTGGTTATTATGCCTTTATAAAAAACCCACGCATTAACTCAAAAGGGATGGATACTAGTGCCATTTTGGGATTTACAAACTCCCTGTTTGATGTAATCAAGCGCGAGCGTCCAGACTACCTTGCCGTGGCATTTGACAAAGGTGGCTCGCAAGTACGAAACGACATGTTTCCTGACTACAAAGCCAATCGCTCTGAAACACCCGAAGCCATAAAAATTGCGGTTCCTTACATTCAAAACTTACTAAAAGCGCTACATATTCCTGTTGTTGAGCTTGAAGGATTTGAAGCAGATGATATTATTGGCACACTTGCCAAACAGGCTGAAAAAGAAGATTTTCAGGTGTTTATGGTAACGCCCGATAAAGACTTTGCTCAATTGGTTTCCGATAATATTTTTATGTATCGTCCTGCACGCATGGGCAATGGTATTGAGATTTGGGGTATCCCCGAAGTACAAAAAAAGTTTGAAATAGATCATCCCGAACAGGTTATTGATTATTTGGGTATGATGGGCGATGCGGTAGATAACATCCCTGGGCTGCCCGGAGTTGGCGACAAAACAGCAAAAAAATTCTTAGCAGAATATGGAAGCATGGAAGCGCTTTTGGAAAACACGCACGAGCTAAAAGGTAAAATGAAAGAAAAAGTGGAAGCCAACAAAGAATTGGGATTGCTTTCTAAAAAACTAGCTCGTATTTTATTGGATGTTCCTGTTCAATTTGATGCCTCAAGTTACCAGCTTAGTCAGCCTGACATTCCTGCGGTGAAAGAGCTTTTTCAAGAATTGGAATTCAGACGCCTCAGCGAAACCTTTATAAAGGTTTTTGCGCCCAACGAAGCGCCTTCACAACCTGAACCAACTGCGCCCGCAGCTGCACCAGTTGCGTTTGATTTGTTCCATCAACCAGGAAGTGGGCAGTTAGAAAACACCTTCGAACACAAAACTTTAGCTAACACTCCACATCACTATCAGTGCGTTCAAACACCTCTAGAGTGCAGCCTTTTGGTGGCAACCATGATGCGCCAAAAAAGCGTTTGCTTTGATACCGAAACCACAGGTTTAGACGCCGTTAATGCATCGCTTGTTGGGATTGCCTTCAGCTGGCAAGCAGGTACCGGCTATTATGTTCCTATTTCTGAAGATGAAGCCCAACGCAATGAAACTCTAAAAGATTTAGCGCCTTTTTTCGCTAACGAAACAATTGAAAAAGTAGGGCAAAATTTAAAGTACGATATTAAGGTAATGCACCAACACGGTATTGCCGTCAAAGGACCACTTTTTGATACCATGTTGGCGCATTATATTATCAACCCTGATATGCGCCACAATATGGATATACTTGCCGAAACCTATTTGAATTATCGGCCTAAACCCATTTCGGACTTGATTGGTAAAAAAGGAAAGAATCAAGGGTCAATGCGCGATGTGCCACTAGATCAACAAACTGAATATGCCGCTGAGGATGCCGATATTACATGGCAGCTTAAAGAGCACTTTGAACAAGAACTAGGTAAAAATGAGCAACGTGAATTGCTGAACAAGGTAGAGTTACCGCTTGTTAGGGTTTTGGCAGCTATGGAATTGGCAGGAATTTCGTTAGACGTCCCGTATCTAAACAATATGGCAACCCAATTGGAACATGAAGCGCAACAATTGGCGCAACGGATTTTTGATCAAGCCGGAGAAACCTTTAATCTAGCATCGCCTAAACAATTGGGGCCTGTATTATTTGACAAGCTCAAATTGGTAGATAAACCCAAAAAGACAAAAACCGGTCAATATTCCACTGCAGAGGAAGTGCTATCTACCCTTGCGAAAAACCACCCCATAGTAGCAGATATTTTGGAATGGCGTAGCGTACAAAAACTCAATAACACCTATGTTTCGGCATTGCCACAAGACGTAAATACACATTCGAATCGTGTGCATACTGTTTATAATCAGGCTGTTGCAGCAACAGGGCGGTTGAGTAGTAATCATCCAAACTTACAGAACATTCCTATTCGTACGCCTCGAGGACAACAAGTCCGTAAAGCTTTTGTTGCCAAAGACAATCAACATGTGCTTATGGCAGCGGATTACTCTCAGATTGAATTGCGTATTATTGCTTCGCTAAGCGAAGACCCCAGCATGGTAGCGGCATTTAACAACAACGAAGATATCCACGCAGCCACCGCTGCAAAAGTATTTGGCGTGCCGCTTGAAGAAGTAAGCCGTGAACAACGTAGCCAAGCCAAAACGGTTAATTTTGGAATTATATATGGCGTTTCTGCCTTTGGACTTAGCAATCAAACCACTCTTTCACGCTCCGAAGCCAAAGCCCTTATAGACACCTATTACGAAAATTATCCTAAGCTTAAGTCGTATATGAGTGAGCAAGTAGATTTTGCCCGTGAGCAAGGCTATGTCGCCACAGTTCTGGGAAGACGCAGGTACCTAAAAGACATCAATTCTAGAAATGCTATAGTACGTGGCGCTGCCGAACGCAACGCTGTTAATGCCCCTATTCAAGGAAGTGCCGCCGATATTATCAAAATTGCTATGCTCCGTATATATGACAAGATGCGAGAGCAACAATTCAAGGCACAAATGCTACTACAAGTACATGATGAATTGGTTTTTGAATGTCCAAAATCAGAATTAGATGCCCTAACGAAGCTTGTAAAAACAGAGATGGAAAACGCCTACAAATTGCACGTACCGCTAACGGTTGACGTCGGTGTAGGGCATAACTGGCTGGAAGCGCATTAGAAGCTTAAAACAAAAACCTTAAATAGCATTTGCAATATTGGGGATAGTTTGTACATTTGCAGCCCGCCAAACAGAGGTCAATACTGTAGCGGAATAACGAGCAAAAACGTACACATTGGACTCATTAAGTTATAAAACCGTATCAATCAACAAGCAAAACGCTGATAAACAGTGGGTTGTAGTTGATGCTGCTGACCAAGTATTAGGTCGCTTCTCATCAAAAGTAGCCAAGCTGTTGCGGGGCAAATACAAGCCTAGCTTCACGCCTCACGTGGACTGTGGCGACAACGTTATTGTGATTAACGCCGATAAAATCAAACTTACCGGTAACAAATGGACAGAAAAAACATACATCCGCCACACGGGCTATCCAGGTGGTCAGCGTAGTTTAACTGCCACTGAAGTTTTTGAAAAAGACCCAACTCGCGTTGTAGAAAAAGCGATTAAGGGCATGCTTCCAAAAAACAAATTAGGTGCTGAATTGTTCCGTAACTTGTATGTATTTGCTGGTGCAGAGCATACGCATGGCGGTCAGCAACCCAACGAATTAAACATCAACGAGTTAAACTAATATGGAAACCATCCACAAAATTGGTCGCCGCAAAACAGCTATTGCACGTGTTTACCTTACTGAAGGTAAAGGTGAAATTACGGTAAATAAAAAGCCATTGGCTGTGTATTTTGCGCCAGCCACATTACAATACAAAGTAAACCAACCCTTTGCCTTAACAGAAACAGCAGGACAATATAACTTGTCAGCTACTGTTGTTGGTGGAGGTCCAAACGGTCAAGCTGAGGCCGTTCGCCTTGCCATTTCAAGAGCACTTTGTGTTATTGATGAAGAGCATCGTTTGGTACTTAAGCCAGAAGGACTACTTACTCGTGACCCAAGAATGGTGGAGCGTAAAAAGTTTGGTCAAAAGAAGGCACGAAAAAAATTCCAATTCTCGAAACGTTAACCTTACCGTTGCGCTTACGCAACATAAAGTTCATTTAAATACCATTAATTTGTTGCCATTAGTTTAGCATCTAAATACGTAAGGCCGAGACATCGCCACTTAGGTATTGCTAATCAGGGAACGTAAACTATCAACAAAAATGTCTAAAATAGAAGTTAAAGACCTATTAGATGCCGGAGTGCATTTTGGTCACCTTACCCGCAAGTGGAACCCCAATATGGCGCCCTTCATTTATATGGAGCGCAATGGAATCCACATCATCAACCTGTACAAATCAGTTGCTAAAATCGAAGAGGCTAACGAAGCGCTAAAGAAAATAGCGGCTTCGGGACGTAAAATTTTGTTCGTCGCTACTAAAAAACAAGCAAAAGATATCGTCGCTGAAAAAGTAGCTAACGTAAACATGCCTTACATTACAGAGCGCTGGCCTGGAGGTATGCTTACCAATTTTGTTACCATCCGCAAGGCGGTGAAAAAAATGGCAGCTATTGATAAAATGAAAGCCGATGGTACATTTAACACTTTATCTAAAAAGGAAAAGTTACAAGTAGACCGACTTCGTGCAAAACTTGAAAAGAACTTAGGTTCAATTTCAGATATGACACGGCTTCCAGGTGCCCTTTTTATCGTGGATATTCGTCGCGAGCATATTGCCGTTAAGGAAGCGCAAAAATTAAATATTCCCATTTTTGCTATGGTAGATACCAACGCAGACCCGCGTGACGTAGATTATGTTATCCCTGCCAATGACGATGCATCAAAATCTATTGAAAAAATAATGGCGCTAGTAACCGATGCCGTTGCAGAAGGGTTACGTGAACGTCAGCAAGACAAAGCAGAAGCTGATGCTGCTGCAAGCGAAGGCGAAGTAGTTGCCGCAGAGTCCACTTCGGCAAGCCCAGTAGACAAAACTGAAACGGTAGATAAGCCTACTGAGGAGCCAACTGCTAAGGAAGTTATTGAAGAGGCTGTTACGGAAGATATTCAAGAAGAAGTTACAGAGGAAGTAGATAAAAACCCTACTGCAGAAGAAATTACTGAAGAAGTTGCTCAGCCTGCCGAAGCAGAGAAAACATCTGAAGTAGAGCCAGAAGAACCAACAGAAGACAAATAAACTAAAACGCTATGTCAAAAATTACTGCTGCTGAAGTAAATAAATTGCGCCAAGCTACTGGTGCTGGAATGATGGATTGTAAAAAAGCCTTAGTAGAAGCCGAAGGTGACTTCGACGCTGCTATTGAGTTGCTCCGTAAAAAAGGTCAAAAAGTAGCGGCAAACCGTGCCGATCGCGATTCGTCTGAGGGAGCTGTTATTGCTCGTGTTAATGACGATGCTACTATTGGCGTTGTTGTTTCAGTAAACTGCGAAACGGATTTCGTTGCTAAAAATGACAGCTATGTAGCACTTGCTAACAAACTTGCTGATATTGCGCTTGGACAGAGCTCAAAAGAAGCTTTTTTAACGGCTACGTTTGAAGGTGACCTTACGGTTGCTGACAAACTTACCGAGCAAACAGGTGTGATTGGTGAGAAAATTGAAATCGGAGGTTTTGAACGCCTTGATGCGCCATTCGTTGGGTCATATATCCACGCAGGAAATAAAATTGCTACACTTGTGAGTTTATCTGCATCTGTTGAAGGAGCAGCCGAGGCCGCAAAGAACGTCGCGATGCAAGCTGCTGCCATGAACCCTATCGCGTTAAACGAAGAAGGAGTTGATGCTGCGGTTATTGAAAAAGAGATTGAGATTGCAAAAGACCAATTACGCGCCGAAGGCAAGCCTGAGGCGATGTTGGACAACATTGCCAAAGGAAAAATCAAACGATTTTTTAAAGACAACACACTGGTAAATCAAGATTATATTAAAGACAGCAAGCAAAGTGTTGCGGCCTACGTAAAGTCGGTAAACCCCGACTTAGTGGTTACTGGATTTAAACGCTTAGCGCTGGGATAACCCATTCTTGATTTGTTAAAAATGTTAAAAAGACCTCCAGTGTGGAGGTCTTTTTTTATTTTTAATATTCCAAATCCATTGATATGAGGGGTATATTACTGCTGATTGTTGCTTTTTCTTCTTTAGTGAAAGCCCAACAAATTATAATCATTGATAGTATTACACGTGAACCCATTCCACATGCGAGTATTTATGACGGTAAAACAGGTGTGATTGCTAATTCGGCTGGTGTATTTTATTGGGACAAAGCTGATTTTGATCACTTTACCTTGTCATGCTTAGGTTATAAATCAAAAATAATTCCTGCTACGAAACTAAATGACACCCTGTATATGCTGCCCAAAGCGGTAGAACTTTTACCTGTAATGGTCAGCAATCGAATTCTTACAGCTGAAGAAATTATGGATAGTGTAAAAGTAAATACGCAAAGAAATGTTGACTTTGGACTTTCATCGAGTGAAGTATTTGTTCACGCAATTGATTTGGTTGATATCCAAAAAACAGATATTGAAATTAAAAAGTCAACCATTCCTGAGCTTGACCAATCGTTTGTGGATGAAATTTTAACACAAGTCCCAAAAAATGAAAGAGATGAGTCGTTCGTCAAAAGCAAATGGTTTAGAGATGGCGGGGGAATGAAATATCATAAGCTACAAGTGTTGCAAGCTGCAATACTTCGGGATTCGCTTATAGATAATCAATTTGATTCCATGGAAAAAACCATAAATAAGATTCTCAAAAAAAGGGTAAAAAAAGACTCTTATTTTAAAGTAAAATCAGGACCACTGATTACTACTAAAATAGATAATCCTTCAAAAGAGATGGATTCTGTAGAACAAGCAAAATCAAAACTAACCCCAAAAAAATATGCGGCAAGTCAACTAGGTAACTTGCAGCGATTAGCAACTAAAAATTTGTTTGAAGATAAAAATTGGGTGTTGCCCTTTTTAGCAAATCCAAAAAAATATAACTTTTTAAATGAAGGCATCGAATACCACTTGAGCGTTCCTGTTTATAAAATCCGCTTTAGCTCCAAAAAAAGAAAAGACTACAACGGCTATTTACTAGTGAATTTGGAAGACTTTGGCGTGCATAAGATTATGTATCAAAGCAATAAACACGAGGCTAGGATAAAATTGTTTGGGTTGTTTTTTGAGGAGAAACTAAATAACAGGACCTACACTTTTTTAAAAGACCATTTAGGCAAATACACTTTGTATCATATGTATGAAGAGTTTCAACAATTTGCAGGAATAAAAAGACCCTTTAAAATCATTGAAAAAAACAAAATAGTCAAAGGCAGGAACAGACAAAATGTACTATCGATGGATGTTAATTTTAGAGTTAAAGAAACCAGTAGTAAAAGTGTCTATTTCAATTCATTTACACCAATTTCCAAGGTAGAATTTGATGCATTTAATTTGGAACACAGCGTTATTCCAAAAAATTTGTTCAGTAAAAATGAAATCAAAAAACTCATTCCCGATTTTCCTACTATACATTCAGAAATGAAGTAAACCACACTTGATTAACAATCAGCGCTAACTTGCTATATTTGCATAAATATACTTCATGCAATACAAACGAATACTACTTAAACTCAGCGGCGAAGCACTCATGGGCGAACGTACCCACGGTATTGACCCCAAACGACTTGCCGAGTACGCGCAAGACATCAAAGGAATTGTAGGTTTAGGTGTAGAAGTAGCTGTAGTTATTGGTGGTGGAAATATATTCCGCGGGGTAGCAGCAGCAAGTAACGGCATGGATCGCGTACAGGGCGATTATATGGGAATGTTGGCCACTTGCATCAATGGTTTAGCGCTTCAAAGTGCATTGGAAGACGCCGATGTGCCGTCGCGGTTGCAAACCGCATTAAAAATTGAAGCTGTTGCAGAGCCATATATTAAACGTCGGGCGGTACGCCACTTAGAAAAAGGACGCGTAGTTATTTTTGGGGCTGGCACTGGAAATCCATTTTTTACTACCGACTCCGCAGCCGTTCTGCGTGCCATTGAGGTAAATGCCGAAGTAATACTTAAAGGAACCCGTGTGGATGGTATTTATACTGCCGATCCAGAAAAAGACAAATCGGCGCAGAAATTTGACAATATTTCCTTTACTGATGTGCTAAGCAAAGGGCTTAAAGTCATGGATATGACTGCATTTACATTAAGTCAAGAAAATGAATTACCTATTATTGTATTTGACATGAACAAACCTGGTAATTTGAAAAAAGTTGTGATGGGTGAAGCCATCGGAACATTAGTAAATTTATAAGCTATGGAAGAGCTAACTTTTGTACTCGAAACGACTGAGGAAGCCATGGACAAGGCGCTAGAGCACCTTGACAAATCTTTTATTAATATTCGCGCTGGAAAAGCGAATCCGGTAATGCTTTCATCGGTGAAAGTAGATTATTACGGAGCGCAAACGCCACTTAGTCAAGTAGCGAATGTAAACACTCCTGATGCACAAACGCTGTCGGTGCAGCCCTGGGAAAAGACACTCATACCCGAAATTGAAAAAGCGATTATGGTTGCCAATTTGGGGCTTAACCCTATGAATAACGGTGAGTCAATTATTATCAGTATTCCGCCACTAACCGAAGAACGCCGCCGCGAATTGGTGAAACAAGCCAAAGCGGAAGCTGAGCACGCCAAAGTTGGGGTACGTAATGCCCGTAAGGACGCCAATACCGAACTAAAAAAATTAGATCTTTCTGAAGACGAACTTAAGAATGCTGAGGTCGATGTCCAGGATAAGACCGATAAATACATTGCCACAATAGACGAAAAATATGTGGTGAAAGAAAAAGAAATCATGACCGTGTAGGCGGCTCGTGAATAGAAGATTGCTATGATAAAATGGATTAATACACGCTTTTGGGGAAGCGTGGCACGGCTTATCCTCCGTAACCGTATACTGTTTTTAGTGGCCATTGCGGCGACTACATTTTTCCTATCAACGCAATGGGGAAACATTCGGTTTAGTTTTACTGAAGCAAACCTTTTACCTGACAATCATCCGTTTAATACCTATTACGAACGCTTTTTAGACCGTTTTGGTGAAGAGGGAAATATGGTGGTTATTGCAGTACAAGACAGGCAATTTTTCACCCCAAAAAAACTCGCCGCATGGAAAGCGCTTGGCGATAGTTTAGCAGCGTCTCCAAGTATCGCACATGTGGTGGGCATCAGTGAATTAACGCAGCTCAAACGCAATACCAAAAAACGTCTGTTTGAAGTGGCACCAATTCCCTATCAGCAACCCAAAACAAATGAGGAAGCAACCGCACTAAAACAATGGTTATTTCAGCAGCAACCCCTCTACAATGAATTGCTGTTTAACAAAGAAACTGACGTGATACAGACTGGTGTGTATTTGCGCCCTGAGGTAGTAAATAGCGGAGAACGACAGGCTTTTGTAGATGATGTGCTAATACCTAAAATAACAGCATTTGAGGCCATGACAGGAATTGATGTTCGCGTATCGGGAATGCCGTATATCCGCACCATAAATGCGAAAATGATTTTAAACGAAATCGGTTTATTTGTTGTTGCTGCAACGTTAGTTACTACGCTCATATTCTTTTTCTTTTTTAGGTCATATCGAGCTACATTCATTTCCATGGCTATCGTAGTTATTGGCGTGATGTGGGCATTCGGTATAATTGGTTTATTGGGCTTTGAAATAACGGTTCTCACGGCACTTATCCCACCTATAATTATTGTGATTGGTGTACCCAATTGTATCTTTCTTATCAATAAGTACCAAAACGAAATCAAAAAACACGGCAATCAAGCACGTTCACTACAGCGTGTTATTTCAAAAGTTGGAAACGCCACACTCATGACCAACATGACTACCGCTTGTGGTTTTGCTACGTTTATGCTTACCAATAGTACGCTGTTGCGCGAATTTGGGATAGTAGCCTCCATCAATATCATGATGATATTTGTGCTATCACTACTTATGATTCCTATCATTTACAGCTTTATGTCAATCCCCAAGAAAAAACATTTGGAACACCTCAATAGGAAGTGGATGTCGGGCTTTGTGGCATGGATGGAACGCATGGTGAAGCAACACCGTGTGTCGGTATATTTTATTGCGGTCATTGCGCTCATGCTTAGCATTATTGGGATGTATGAAATTCGCCTTTCGGGAACTATTGTGGATGACATGCCCAAAAAAGCAGATTTTTATAAAGACATTCGGTTTTTTGAAACGCACTTCAAAGGAGTTATGCCTATTGAAATTATGGTAGATACCAAACGTAAAAACGGGGCAACGCGTCTGTCAACATTAAGTCGTATTAACCGACTTGAAAACGAATTACGTGAAATTCCCGAACTGTCCAATCCTGTTTCGGCGGTAGCCGTAACAAAGTATTTGAAGCAAGCGTTCTACAACGGCAATCCGAAATACTTTCAACTGCCCACTAATCAGGAAAATAATTTTATTCGAGCACATGCCAAAAACTTAGGAGATGAAACCAATTTTCTAACCCGATTGGTAGACAAAACAGGCCAGTTTGCCCGAATTACAGTCATGCTTCAAGACGTAAGCACAGAGCGCATGGAGGCCATTGAACAGCAAATACAAAAAAGTATTGATAAATATTTTCCTGCCAATCGTTTTGATGTTTCTATAACTGGAAAAGCTTTGGGTTACCTCAAAGGCACTCGCTTTCTAGTGCGTAATTTGGTGGTGTCGCTCAGTCTTGCCATTTTACTTATTGCGCTTTTTATGGCCTATATGTTCCGCTCGTTCCGCATGATTCTTATCTCATTGCTTCCAAATGTAATCCCGCTTATTCTTACAGCAGGCATGATGGGCTTTTTGGGTATTGCTATTAAGCCATCAACCATTCTGGTATTTAGTGTTGCTTTTGGTATTTCAGTAGACGACACCATTCACTACCTAGTAAAGTACCGGCAAGAACTGCAAGCCACAAAATGGAACGTTAAAAAATCGGTCTATGCAGCACTACGAGAAACAGGCGTAAGTATGTTCTACACCTCGATAGTGTTATTTTTTGGATTCTCTGTATTTATGATTTCAAGTTACGGGGGCACTGTAGCTCTTGGTGGTTTAGTGTCAGCAACATTGCTTTTTGCTATGCTAGCAAACTTAATTTTACTGCCTGCGCTATTGCTTTCCTTGGAAAAACAAATAGCAAATGAGAAGATTTTAAAAGAGCCCAAATTTCAAATTTTGCCCGAGAACGAAGCGGAATAATTCCGCTATATTTGTTGCTGATTTTAAATCATATCTATGGATATCCGTCAGCTTTTTTTAGGAGCACAGCTCAATCAAAAAGTATGTGTTAGCGGTTGGGTGCGTACCTTTCGAGCCAATCGGTTTATTGCCTTGAACGATGGCTCATGTTTAGCCAACTTGCAATGCGTGGTAGATTTTGAACAAACACCAGAAGCTGTACTTGCGGAAATCAATACTGGAGCAGCGGTTGAAATAACAGGCACACTAGTTAAAAGTCAAGGCAAAGGGCAACGTGTTGAAATACAAGTGGATAATATTACGATTCTCGGCACCTCTAATCCAGATGAATACCCAATACAACCCAAAAAGCACACGTTAGAGTTTTTACGCGAGAAAGCCCATTTGCGTGTTCGTACCAATACCTTTGCTGCCGTAATGCGTGTGCGTGCTGCGTTGTCTTTTGCCGTACACCAATATTTTACAAAAAACGGATTTTACCAAGTGCATACTCCTATTATTACAGGCAGTGACGCTGAAGGAGCTGGCGAAATGTTTCGTGTAACTACATTAGATTCAAATCATAAATCAGATGAGCCTGACTTTTTTGGCAAAGAAACCAATCTTACTGTTTCTGGGCAATTGGAGGCCGAAACCTATGCTATGGGATTGGGTAAAGTCTATACATTTGGCCCTACATTTAGAGCCGAAAACTCCAACACCTCAAGGCATTTGGCAGAATTTTGGATGATTGAACCCGAGGTTGCCTTTAACGACTTGGATGACAATATGGACTTAGCTGAAGATTTTATAAAAGACGTGCTTAGTTATGTGTTGGAAAATTGCAAGGAAGATTTGGCGTTTTTAGACCAACGCTTTGTGCAAGAGGAGGCTAGAAAACCACAGATTGAGCGCAGCCCAATGGGTCTTTTGGAACGATTACGATTTGTTACCCAAAATGAGTTTATACGTGTTTCATATTCCGAAGCCATAGAGATTCTGCGTAATTCAAAACCAAATAAAAAGAAAAAATTTAAATTCCCTATTGATGCATGGGGCGCCGACCTTCAAAGTGAACACGAACGCTATCTGGTTGAAAAACACTTTAGCAGCCCCGTGATTTTATTTGATTATCCTGCCGAAATAAAGGCGTTTTATATGCGCATGAACGAAGACGGTAAAACCGTTCGTGCAATGGATGTATTGTTCCCGGGTGTGGGCGAAATGGTTGGCGGGTCGCAGCGAGAAGAGCGTCTAGACAAACTGGTCGAGCGCATGCGCGCCATGGATATAGACGAGAAAGAATTGTGGTGGTACACAGATTTACGCCGTTTTGGCACTGCCGTACACGCTGGTTTTGGACTTGGGTTCGAGCGATTAGTACTCTATGCCACGGGAATGTCTAACATTAGAGATGTGATCCCATATCCTAGAACTCCACTGAATGCCGCATTTTAAAAAAAGAATGTTTGGGTTTTTTGTATTTTTAGAAACCCAATGGTAACTCATGCTCAAACAGCACCTTCAATTTAAGCTTTCTCAAAAGCTATCGCCACAGCAAATTCAGCTGATGAAGTTGATACAACTTCCCATTCAGTCATTCGAACAGCAGATATTACGTGAAATTGAAGAAAATCCAGCACTAGCGTCGGGGAAAGATAACGAAAAAGAACATGATGAGTTTGGCAACTCTGAAGAGGATAGTGGCGAAATTATAGAGGCAAACGATATCGATATTGATGCTTACTTAAGTGATGACGAAATTCCTGAATATCGACTTCGTGCGCAAAACTACAGCTCAGATGATGAAGAAAAACACACCCCCTATGCTGCTGGGGTAAGCTTCCACCAACAGTTGATGGCACAATTAGACACCTTTACGTTTTCAGAACAAGAATATCGTATTGCTTCTTTTTTGGTCGGCAGCATCGATAATAGTGGCTATATCAGAAGGGAATTAATTGATATTGTAGATGATTTGGCATTTACGGAAAATATTTTTGTGACCGAAGATGAGGTCAACAAAGTATTGCAGTCTGTACAACAACTTGACCCATCAGGAGTTGGCGCTTTGGATTTGCAAGACTGTCTGTTGATTCAGCTTAGACGAAAGTCACAAAGCCCTGCAGTTTCAACAGCCATTTCTCTTCTGACTAGTCAATTTGAAGCGTTTGCTAAAAAGCATTTTAGTAAAATTAAATCGCGGCTTAAAATTGATGACGAGCAGCTAAAAGACTGCATGTACGAAATTGAAAAACTCAATCCAAAACCTGGTGCGGCATATGGGAGTGATACCAAAATGAATGCGCAAATCGTACCAGATTTTACCATTCAGTTAATTGATGGAAAGCTAAATCTTATGCTAAATGGACGCAATGCACCAGAATTACATGTTTCCTCTGAGTATCGCAACATGCTATCGGGCTATAAGGAAGCCAACAAGAAAAGTAAAGAACAGCAAAAAGCGGTACAATTTATCAAGCAAAAACTAGATGCTGCACGTTGGTTTATTGATGCCATAAAACAACGGCAACACACGCTTTATGAAACCATGAAAACCATCATGGATTTTCAGCATGACTATTTTCTTACAGGCGATGAACATAAGCTAAAACCTATGATTCTAAAAGATATTGCAGACCGTATCGATATGGACATTTCAACTGTTTCTCGTGTTGCCAACAGCAAATATGTGGATACCCCTTATGGCACCAAGTTGGTAAAATGGTTTTTTTCTGAGGGCATTACCAATTCTGCAGGTGAAGACGTTTCGACTATTGAGGTAAAAAAAGCCTTGAGCGATGCCATTGCTGCTGAAGACAAAACCAGTCCCCTTACCGATGAGCAACTGATGAATATCATGAATGAAAAAGGCTATCCTATCGCACGCAGAACCGTGGCGAAATATCGCGAAATGATTGGTGCTCCCGTGGCGCGGCTACGGAAAGAGCTATAGGTTTTTTCTTTTCCTATCGTATTTGTCTGCTAAAAAGAAAGCTACTCCGATAAGAATTTGCCCCCAGCCGAAAATAGTATTATTCTCTTCAATTATATTAAACAACCCTAAGAAGACAATAAAAAGAGCATAGATGATTAATGAGATTTTACGCAACCGCTCCCGTTTTTGTTTCGGAAGTTTAAATGCGCGTATTGAAACATAATTTAAGGCAAGTAAAGCAAGGAATGTAACAGCAAGAATAAGTAGTCCATCTATCATATTTTTAAATTTTAGGGAATTTTAAAAATACAAATTTTACCCTTCTGTATGTTTTACGAAAAATTAAGGGTTTAGTTAATCTCCGTGTAGAATACCTCCAGCTGCAATTTAAGATCCGCAAGTACTGGATCTGTTGGGCTTGGCCCTATGAGTACAGCTGATTTTGGTGATGAAACTGTACTAGAGGGAATTTTAGCCAATGTTGAATTTTCCACTTTTGCCATCGGCACATTTCCTTGATTACTGAGGGTATTGATGAGTGATAATCGCAAAGGCGCGTTAATCGAATCATTCTTGATTAGATTGCGCAAATGACTCGTTAATCGAATCTTATAGTATTGCTTTTCATCTTCCTCTAGTAGAAATCCTCCATACACTAGCTTGCTTAATGTACTTGTAGATGTTCCGTCTTCTAAATAATCTATGATGGGTGCGTTGGTATTGGCATTGTACAAATACAAGCGTTCGGGAAGTGATAAACTATATTGCTCAACGGCTTGCTTATCTACATACATAGTAAGGTTTGCTTCGTTAAGTAGCCAATGCTGCCCTTTAATTGCCTCCAACACATCATTGTCTTCAAAAAGGGTAATAGTAGCTACGCTTCCTAGTCCACCACTCAAAGCGATTTGAGCAGGAGCAACTGCCGAAACAATATTGTTAAGTTCTGGAGCTGCTACAGATGTTTTTGTAACAGTATTAAATTTTAGACCCCCAGCGTTGATTAAAAATTCTGAGTCTTTATCTACAATTTCAACAGGGTCCGCCTCTGTGTCTTCTGATTTATACGTATAGGCAACTCTAATAACCATCCCGTTAAAATTCAGTAACATAAGTAGTGGCGCGCTAAAATCACGTGTCTCTATGGAAATAGACTTGAAGTAATTTTGCCAAAGTTCTGCTGTAGATAGTTCAGTAGCTCCCTCTTTATCAATAATAAGTTGTTGAAAAATAGTTTTATCTAAAGGTACGCGCAGCCTTGGTGTCAAGTTTTGAGCATTTTCACCTTCAACAACAATTTCATTGAAATCCAATTGAACACTCCCACTTCCAAGTAGTTGTTCTTTATGAGAAGCAATATCAAAGTCCGAATAGTAGGGCTGAAATTGTTCAAAATTTTGAGCTGGATCTAATTGGCGTAAAAAGTAGTTAAGCTTGGTTATTTCCACATGGAAAGTTGCCTCTCTATTTCCAAAAAGAGAATCTATAGCATACCATTTTTTATCTGGATTTGGATTTACGGTTTCAGTGTCTTCACCATCTGGAGTTCCATCTCCGTCGGTATCAGGGTTAGTAGGATCAGTACCATTATTTCGCTCATTAATGTCGCTAACGCCGTCTCCATCAGAATCGCTGTTTATGTCAGAATCATCTATATCATAAAGATCAATTAGTCCATCGCCGTCCGCATCGTTTTGATTGGTGTAAAATGGTATTTCAAGCCACACATCCGTGACGGTTTCCATTTCATTAAAAGTACTGTCTATTTCACGTTGGTGCGTAAAAGCGCCAAAAAAAGGCGCGTAAGAACTTAGATTAAACTGAGAGACTATAGCAGCCGAGGTAGTTCCAAACAACTTATCTTGTCGTTGGCCAAGTTGTAACAGCGAACCCGCATTTGTTTGTACATCATTGATTAAGGTATGCGATACCTTGACCGGGTAAAGTGCTTTACTCCCTTGAATAGGGTTAGAAGGCAACACATCAGCGCCTATTTCGTTAAATTTTTTATCACAAGATGCCAGGACAAGCACAAGTGCAATGGGGAGAAATTTTTTAATCATCTGGGTATTAAAATTCGGTCTGGTAAAAGTTTTCGTGGGCTTCAAGAACATCGGATTCTTTACTCAATTCTAAGATTGGTTTTGCAGAGTCATAAGCTGTCTTTTTAACTGCCTCACTAACATTATCGCTGGCAAAAATGATACCATCTGAATGATTTACTGCATTGGAAAGCATTTCGTCAAGTGAGGGGTTTTTTAAGTTCATCATGTGATCAGCTTCGATACCATCAAAAGCTATTTTTGAAAACAAATCTCCTTTTAACTTCCCTTCGAAAGGAGGCGCAAAGAAAGATGTTACAATTTTGGTGTTGGCAAGCAGCGGCTCGTCTTTGTAATAAAATTTACAATACAGTGGTACCAAGGCCGCAATCCATCCTTGAACATGAATAATATCGGGCGACCAATTCAATTTTTTTACCGTTTCGATAACGCCTTTAGCAAAGAAAATTGCGCGTTCTTCATTATCAGGATATAGTTTGTCACTTTCGTCAGCATACAACCCGCGTCCTTTAAAGTAGTCTTCGTTGTCAATAAAGTAAACTTGCATGCGTTCTTTTGGAATAGAAGCTACCTTAATAATCAGTGGCATGTCTATGTCATTGACCACCAAATTCATTCCTGAAAGACGAATTACTTCATGTAGTTGATGACGCCGTTCATTAATTAATCCATATTTAGGAATAAAAATACGTGTTTGACCTCCACGATCGTTAACCATTTTTGGGATTTCAAAGGCCAAATTAGAAAGTTCACTATGTGGAAGATAGGGCACGACTTCTGATGATATGTATAATATCTTTTTGTCTTTCATAAACGCGCAAGTCGTATTTGTGGATTAAAACGCAAATTTACTAAAAATTTACACGACTTTTGCCCTTAACCAGTTTGTGCACAAGCTATGCCACTATATCGTAATTTAAAAGAGGTTTATACGACACGTCATAAACAGCAGGCATATACGTGCGGCCTGGTGCCCACCATGGGCGCATTACATCAAGGACACCTTGCTCTTATTACGAAAGCACAACAAGAAAATGAATATGTTTGGGTAACCATTTTTGTAAATCCAACCCAATTTAATAACTCCTCTGATTTAGATAAATACCCTGAACGTCTAATGGAAGATGTGAAAGCCATACATCAAATAGATCCAAGCATTCACATTTTTGCTCCCTCCACAAAAGAAATGTATCCAGAAAAGGTGACAGCAACAAAATACCTGTTTAATGGGCTCAATACAGAAATGGAGGGGAAAGACAGGGAAGGTCATTTTGAGGGTGTTATTACCATTGTGTCTAAGCTATTTGAAGCTATTAAGCCTCATCGCGCTTATTTTGGGGAAAAAGATTTTCAACAACTACAAATCATCACTAATTGGGTAAAAACAGCAGACATTTCCACAGCTGTTGTGCCATGTCCTATTGTTCGAGAAGCTAACGGACTTGCTATGAGTTCGCGAAACGAATTACTGTCAAAAAAGACAAGGAAAGAAGCGGGTTTTATTTACAATACGCTGAAATATTGCGTTACTAATGGATTACAAAAGGCTGCTATCTACTCTCATATTGCGCATGCGTTTGGCAAGCATCCTACATTTACCCTCCACTATGCTTTGTGTGTGAACGAGGACACCCTAAAAGAAGTTTATGAAGTAAATACCAAGAAAAAGCAACGCATCTTTGTAGCGACTACTGTAGAAGGGGTTAGATTGATTGATAATATCGCATTAAAATAAGTACATTTGCGACATGGAAATTGAGGTTTTAAAATCCAAAATTCATCGCGTTACCGTAACCGGTGCAGCGTTAGATTATATAGGTAGCATTACCATTGACAGAACCCTGATGGATGCAGCTAATATCATTGCAGGCGAAAAGGTACAGGTGGTAAATGTAAACAACGGTGAGCGACTTGAAACATACGTTATCGAAGGTTTGGCTGACTCGGGCGAAATCACCTTAAATGGACCTGCTGCCCGAAAAGTGCAAAAAGGAGATATTGTCATAATAATCAGCTACGCTGCCCTTCCATTTGAAGAAGCAAAATCATTTGCGCCTACCTTAATTTTTCCAAACACCTCTACCAACACCCTGGACTAACTCCATGTCTAAATTCCTAAAGCTCCTTAAAAATATTGTTCCTTTAGGGCTTGGGCTTTATTTGGTCTATTATTCGTTTGCCAATACCTCTGAAGAAGATCGCGCCCAAATTTTTGCAGCCATTAAACAAGCCGATTTAAAATATGTGTTTTTATCGTTGGTTTTTGGCGCACTTAGCCACTTGTCGCGTGCCTATCGCTGGAATTTTCTACTCAAACCCCTTGGCTATCAACCTTCGTTTTTTCTTAGAACCTTAACTGTGATGATCTCCTATTTCTCAAATCTAGGTATCCCGCGCTCTGGAGAAGTCTTGCGGGCTACCGCATTGGCAACATATTCCGATGTTCCGTTCCAAAAAGGATTTGGCACCATAGTAACCGAACGTATTATCGACCTAATTTTATTGTTTTCCTTTATCGGTTTTGGCTTTTTGCTCCAACGCGAACTGCTCTTAGAGGTCATTGGAAATCCAACTTTCAACACCTATTCATTGTTTTGGGTGGCAGGAGCTTTGTTGTTGTTTTTTGTATGCATTCGAAAACTGAAACGTTCTCAAAAAGCATGGGCAATAAAAATAGTTGATTTTTTTAATGGGCTTTGGACGGGAATGTTATCGGTGAGTACCATGAAAAACAAATGGGCATTTATAGGACATACCTTATTTATTTGGCTCATGTACTTGATGATGTTTTGGGTGGTCACTTTTGCGCTTCCCGAAACAAGCGGACTATCTCTTTCGGCTATTATTCCCGCTTTTATTGCCGGAGGTTTTGCGATGTCTGCTACCAATGGCGGAATCGGATTATATCCGTTGGCTGTAGCTGCAGTGCTACAGGCTTTTGATATTCCATACACTCAGGCGTTAGCTTTTGGATGGGTGATGTGGACAGGACAAACCCTGATGGTTGTGGTATTTGGCAGCCTTTCTTTTTTACTGCTCCCTATTTTTTCTAAAAAATAAGTAGCTTCGTCCAATGGCAAAAGTCAAAAAAGCATTTTTCTGTACACATTGTGGTCACCAACACGCCCAATGGCAAGGGCAATGTAGCTCTTGTAAAAGTTGGAACACACTTCAAGAAGAAGTGTTGGACAACCCAAAAACTCCTGCATGGCAAAGCGAAAAAACTGCTCCTGTTAAAGCAAGTCCCGTACGTATTCAAGATGTGGCCATAGATGCGATTCAACGCTTATTTTCGGGTGACACCGAGCTAGATCGTGTATTGGGGGGTGGTATTGTTCCTGGCGCTATAATGCTTGTTGGTGGAGAACCCGGAATTGGAAAGTCTACATTGCTGTTACAAGTTGCCCTTTCTCTAAAAGGGAAAGTAGTTTATGTTTCAGGCGAGGAAAGCGAACAGCAAATCAAATTGCGTAGTGCACGCGTAACCGAAGAAAGTAGCGAATGTTATTTACTTGCCGAAACGCATACGCAGTCGCTTTTACATCATTTGGGGAAACTCCAGCCGGCACTTGTCGTTATTGATTCCATACAAACCTTGCACTCCGATGTTATTGACAGCACTGCAGGAAGTGTGTCACAAATTCGTGCTTGTACGGCAGAATTGATCCAATTTGCCAAAAACACCCAAACACCTGTTTTTCTGGTGGGGCATATCACCAAAGACGGCGCTATAGCCGGACCAAAAGTATTGGAACACATGGTAGATACCGTACTTCATTTTGAGGGCGACAGAAATCATGTATATCGCATTTTACGCGCTCACAAAAACCGTTTTGGTACCACTGCCGAACTCGGCATTTATACCATGGCACAAGAAGGCCTTTTGCCTGTTGCCAACCCCAGTGCACTGCTTATTTCTTCGGAAAGCGCTGGGCTTAGCGGACACGCTATTGGCACTACTGTTGAAGGTATTAGACCCATGCTGATTGAAGCGCAAGCACTTGTAAGCTCTGCAGTCTATGGCACGCCGCAGCGTAGCAGTACAGGATTTGATAATAAACGCCTAAACATGCTACTTGCAGTGCTTGAAAAACGCGCCGGTTTTCAATTGGGGTCAAAAGATGTGTTTCTAAACCTTGCGGGCGGCATTCGCTTAGACGATCCAGGGTTAGATTTGGCCGTTATGGTTGCCATTCTGTCTAGCAGTTTGGACGTGGCCATTCCCAAAGGCTATACGTTTGCTGCCGAAGTAGGGCTTTCGGGTGAGTTGCGCAACGTTCCCAAAATGGAACAACGCATGCAAGAAGCTACAAAATTGGGTTTTGAACGTATGGTAGTGGCGCAAAAAGTAACCACAGCGCCTAAAGGCTTAGAACTTATTCGGTTGGCTACCATTCAAGAAGTAGTGACGCATTTGTTTTAAGGCGCAGGATTAGGTATTTGATTATGCACCGCATCTATTTCTGCTAAAATTTCATCCGATAACGTAACGTTTGCAGTAGCAATATTCTCAGCTAGCTGTTCCATTGTGGTAGCACCGATAATATTAGACGTAACAAAAGGGCGATCGGTAACAAACGCCAATGCCAATTGCGTGAGTGATAACCGATGCTTTTCGGCAATTTTAGCATAGGCTTCCGTAGCTGCTACGGCTTCATTTCCACTGTATCTTTTCATCCGTGGGAATAATTTTAACCTACTTTTTTCAGGAAGATTTCCACCGCGGTATTTTCCAGAAAGAACACCAAAGGCTAAGGGTGAGTAAGCCAATAACCCCAGTTGCTCCCGATGCGAAACCTCTGCATTTCCCACTTCAAAAGTACGATTGAGTAAGGAGTACGGGTTTTGAATCGTTTTCGCTCGGGGAAGGTTTTTGTGTTCAGAAAGGGTTAAATACTTCATTGCGCCCCATGGCGTTTCATTTGATAGTCCAATGTGTTTTATTTTTCCTTCGTTTATAAAACCATCTAGCGTTTCTAATATTTGCTGAAAATTGATTTCCCATTGCTCATTTTCGTCTTGTGTATAATCTCGTTTTCCAAAAAAATTAGCGTTGCGTTCGGGCCAATGCAATTGGTATAGGTCTATGTAGTCTGTTTTTAAGCGCATCAAGCTTCCTTCCAATGCCTCACGAAGGCTATCGGGGGTAAAGCCCGTAGTTCGGATGTGGGCAGTATAAGCACCCGGTCCCGCAATTTTGGTTGCCAACACCACCTTATCTCGGTTTTTTCGTTGAGTAAACCAATGGCCTATAATGCGCTCCGTATCGGCATAGGTTTCTACATTTGCAGGCACGGGATACAATTCGGCTGTGTCAAAAAAATTCACCCCTTTCTCTAGGGCGTAATCCATTTGTTCAAAGCCTTCTTCTTGTGTGTTTTGATTGCCCCAAGTCATGGTACCTAGGCAAATTTTGCTCACCCGAATGTCGGAGTGCGGAATAGTTGTGTATTTCATCTGTTAGATTGCAAGTGTTACGCCGACGGGGCAGTGGTCAGAGTGGACAGCTTGGGGAAGGATAAAGGCACGTTCGATATTGTTTTTTAAAGGCTCAGAAACCATGGCGTAGTCAATGCGCCAGCCCTTGTTATTGGCACGGGAATTGGCACGGTAGCTCCACCAACTGTACTGATGCGGCTCTGTGTTTAAATGTCGGAATGAATCCACAAAACCACTTTGAATAAAACCATCTAGCCACGTACGCTCTTCAGGCAAAAAACCCGAAATTTTTGCATTGCGTACAGGATCGTGAATATCTATGGCTTCATGACAAATATTATAATCGCCACAAATAACTAGGTTTGGAATTTCTTTTTTTAGGTTTGTTATGTAGGATTGAAAGTCGTCCATGTACGTAAACTTATACTCCAAACGGGCGGGGTTGGTTCCAGAAGGCAAATACAAACTCATGACAGAAACATTGTCAAAATCTACGCGCAAATTGCGCCCCTCAAAATCCATATAGTCAATGCCCGTTCCATAAGCCACATTCTTGGGTTTTTCCTTACACAAAATTGCCACAGAACTGTAGCCTTTCTTTTGAGCCGAAAACCAATAGTGATACGGATAGCCCGCATTCTCAAAAACCGAAAGATCGAGCTGTTCGGGACGTGCCTTTGTTTCTTGTAAGCAAAGGACATCTGGGGAAGCTGCTTTTAACCAGTCCAAAAAGCCTTTGTTAAGCGCAGCACGAATTCCATTAACGTTGTATGAGATGATTTGCATGACTGCTAAAATACAAACTAAGGGTTAAAATTTATGTATATTTGACATAACCAATTCTTATAATTATGAATAAAGTACCTATAGTCTGTTTTATTTTACTCGGAATTTTCTGTAGTTATTCCCAAGGTTATGAGGAAGATATAAACGGTTATAAAAACGTAAATCAATTTGAGGAAGTTGAACTATTTGAAAAAAATGAGATTCGGCTTAATGCACTTGATTTAATTGTACAGCCCGCACTTAGTATTGCTTACGAAAGGCTTCTAAGTGAGTCTAACGGCTATGGCGTATCCTTGTTTGTGAATTTTGGTGATGCTGAATTTACCAAGCAAAATTTTTCAATTACTCCTTACTACCGATTCTATTTCTTAAACAGAAAAGATTACGGAGCTAACGGACTTTTTGTTGAGGCTTTTAGCTCATTTTCAACTGTTGATTTTGATGAAGAAAGTAGCAGCAACTCTAATGAATTTCAATTTTCTATGGGCGTGGGGTTGGGTAAAAAATGGGTTAATCGTAACGGATTTACCTTTGAGTTATTTGCCGGAGTAGGGCGCTATTTTATCAATAGAGAAACAGAAGATCATAATCAACCAGAAGCCCATGGGCGTTTTGGTATATCGATTGGGAAAAGATTTTAAATTTCCTTAAGCCAGTTTTCAAAAGCGGTCGCTTCGCTGATTTTTGCTTTTGCTTCAGTCATGGTCAAACGTTCTTGTGCCATGGTATCACGATAGCGAAGGGTTACCGTTTGGTCTTCCACCGTTTGATGATCTACCGTAATACAAAATGGCGTTCCTAGCGCATCTTGGCGTCTGTAACGACGACCAACTGCATCTTTTTCGTCATAAGATACCGTCATGTCCCATTTTAGTTCATCGGCCAATTTCTTGGCAATAGCAGGAAGCCCGTCTTTTTTGACCAAAGGCAATACCGCTACTTTGGTAGGTGCCACCACAGCAGGCAAACGCAATACGGTACGAGAAGAACCATCTTCAAGTGTTTCTTCTTGTAAGGCATTTGAAAAAACTGCCAAGAATAATCGGTCTAAACCAATCGAAGTTTCCAACACATAAGGCACATAGTTTTCTTGTCGATCAGGATCAAAATACTGTAGTTTTTTACCTGAAAATTCCTCGTGACTGCTCAAATCAAAGTCTGTTCTTGAATGAATCCCCTCCAATTCCTTAAAGCCAAACGGAAAACGAAACTCGATATCACAAGCTGCATCTGCGTAGTGTGCTAATTTTTCGTGGTCATGAAAACGGTAATTCTCTGCTCCCAATCCAAACGAATGGTGCCATTTTAGGCGTGTTTCTTTCCAGTGTGCATACCACTCTTTTTGTGTTCCAGGAGGAATAAAAAACTGCATTTCCATTTGTTCAAACTCACGCATACGGAAAATAAACTGGCGTGCAACGATTTCATTGCGGAACGCTTTCCCCGTTTGGGCAATACCAAATGGCAGTTTCATGCGCCCTGTTTTTTGCACATTTAAGAAGTTTACAAAAATTCCTTGTGCCGTTTCTGGACGTAAATACAATTCCGTTGCACTTTCAGCAGAAGCGCCTAATTTGGTGCCAAACATCAGGTTAAATTGCTTGACTTCTGTCCAATTTTTCGATCCTGACAAAGGGCACGAAATCTCTAATTCTTCAATGAGAGCTTTTACGTCTACCAAATCTTCGTTTTCTAACGATTTTCCCAAGCGCTTTAAAATGGCGTCCCCTTTTTCCTTATACCCTACTACTCGCGGATTGGTACTCAAAAATTGTGCTTTGTCAAATGCATCGCCAAAACGCTTGGCCGCCTTTTTAACTTCTTTTTCGATTTTGGTGTCCAGTTTTCCAACATAATCCTCAACTAACACATCGGCGCGGTAACGTTTTTTGGAATCTTTGTTATCAATAAGTGGGTCATTAAAAGCATCCACGTGGCCCGATGCCTTCCACGTGGTGGGATGCATTAAAATGGCCGCATCTAAGCCTACAATATTATCATTGAGCTGCACCATGGCTTTCCACCAATACTCGCGCAAGTTTTTTTTCAGGGCAACACCTTGCTGACCGTAATCATATACAGCACTAAGGCCGTCGTAAATTTCACTTGAAGGAAATACAAACCCATACTCTTTGGCATGGGACAATACTTTTTTAAACAAATCTTGGTCTGCCATGGGGCAAAAATAGTATAAGTTTACTAATTTACACCGTACCCCTTTTGGAACCTTAGCCTATGCTTAATGATTTGCTTTCCGTTTGGTTGCCGCAGTGCTGTTGGAATTGCAAACAGCCACTTGCTTTAGAACAAAAATGGCTTTGTGTAAGCTGTTCTACACAGCTTCCAAAAACCTATTTTGAGCATCAACAAAACAATGCACTTAAGCTGTTACTACGCCAATACCTTCCTTTAGAGGGAGCATACGCGCCGTTTTATTTTTTGGAGCAATCACCCATTCAGGCACTTATCCATGCCCTAAAATATCAGGGAAAGAAGAGAATAGCCCATTGGATGGCGCAACAGAGCGCAGAGCTTCTTCCAAAAGAGCATCCCGTTTTGCAATGCGATGGCATAGTTCCCGTACCGCTACACCACTCCAGACAACGAAAGTGAGGCTTTAATCAAGTTACCGGCTTTGGACAATACAGGGCAACCCGACTGGATGTTCCCTTTTTAGACCACCTATTATTACGGAAAAATCAAACTAGAACACTCGTGCATATGTCGCGCGAATCTCGTTGGGAAGAGGTAAAAAATGCCTTTTCTATTCGACCCAGAAAAGAGTACAAGCATTTGTTACTGGTTGATGATGTCATCACCACGGGCGCAACCCTAACGGCTTGCGGGAATATTCTGCTTAACGGTGCTTGCGATAAAATTTCTGTGATGGGAATGGCGTTTGCACAAAACATCCTTCCGTAAGCAAGAAAATAGTCGTTATTTTGTGTCATGCTAAAACGGCTTTTTGTTTCATTACTTATTTGCAGTGTGTTTATGCAGTGTGCCCGTCGTGGTTCGCCTACTGGTGGTCCAGAAGACGAAACGCCTCCTGTAGTGTTACGAGCAGATCCACCACAGCGAAACGTAAACTTCAAGCAAGATCGCGTTCGTATTTATTTTGATGAATACATCAAACTGGAAAAACTAAACGAACAGCTGGTGGTTTCACCTCCATTAGAGCAAACTGCATATGTGATTTCTCCTCAAAGTCAAGCCGCAAAATATATTGAAATCGCATTTTTAGATTCGCTGGCGCCTAATACCACCTACACTTTCAATTTTGGAGAAAGTGTCATAGATAACAATGAAGGCAATCCGTTTTCATTTTTCTCTTACGTATTTTCGTCTGGCCCAGCCATTGATTCGTTAACTGTACGTGGCACTATTTCTGATGCTATTGCACGTTCTCCTGAATCCTTTGTTTCGGTCATGCTTTACCCTGTAGACAGCACCTTTACTGACTCAGTTATTTACAAAAACAAACCTCTTTATTACACCAATACCCTCGATAGTTTAATTGAATTTTCGATTCCCAATCTGAAAGCAGGAGCGTATCTTTTGGCTGCTGTAAAAGACGTGTCTAAAAATTATGTGTTTGATCCTTCAGTAGATAAAGTTGATGCTATACAACACGTCATAACCCTACCAAACGACAGTCTTTTTCAATTGTCTCTTTTTAAAGAAGAGTTGGCATTTGACTTTGGAAAAGCTTATCAAGCAGGTGAGCAGCGTGTGGGGTTTGGATACAAAGGAAATGATGCGATTACAATTGAACTTAACGAACAAGTTGGTGATAGCTTTACTTCGGTGGTGTCACGCGACAAGGAAGCTGATACGTTATATTATTGGTATAAGGGGATAGACACGGACTCGCTGCGTTTTACATTGCGTCACGACACCATGTCGATGGATTATGCTTTTCGAGTGCGAAAAGCAGCACCCGATTCGTTGCAAGTCTCTTATGAGCCTAGAGGCACGTTAGACCTTACAGACACCCTTAAACTTATCGCCAATACACCCATTAAACAGTATATGCAAGACTTCATGAGCTTACGTGCCAAAGATTCCACTTTGGTGCCTTTTACAATTTCTCAAAAAGGCATGCATGAGTTACATGTAATGTTTGATGTTTTTCCAAACGAGAAATATCAACTCGAACTTCTCCCCGGAACTGTAACAGATTTTTTTGATGTCTCAAACGATAGTCTTTCAGTTTCCTTAAACACAAAAAGTAGGGTAGATTATGGCAATCTATCATTGCGTTTAGGCAATGTGCCTTCCTATCCCATTTTTATTGATATAACTAACGAAAAAGAGGAGATTATTCGCAGTAAGTATATCAAAGAGGAACGCGGCTTGTATAGGTTTGCATACTTACAACCAAGCAAATACTACGTGCGTATTCGAGTAGATGAGAACGCGAATGGCAAGTGGGATACCGGTAATTATTTGGAGGGCAAAAAACCCGAAGCGGTATATCACTTTCCTCCCTTACTCGACGTGCGAGCCAATTGGGAATTACAAGAGCAATTTATGTTAGAGTAAAATCATCGCGATCTTCCAAGAATGGTAGTTTTTCTCGCAGGTTGTAGAGTTCCTTTTTATCAAATTCAACTAAGACTACAGACTCCGATGCTTCTGCAAAAGCCAGCTCATCCCCAAGGGCATTATATGCCGCAGACGCACCTGAATATTGGAGACGGTACGAATCTTTCCCAACCCGATTAACTCCCGCTGAAAATGCCATATTTTCTATAGCTCGCGCACGTAATAATGTGTTCCACGCTTGAATACGCGCCTCAGGCCAATTGGCTACACAAATAAGCAGATCGTAATGGTCTGTATTTCGTGCAAAAACAGGAAAACGCAAATCGTAACACACCAACGGACGAATGCGAAAACCTGCATAATCAATCAACACACTTTCTACTCCGGCTTTGTAAACCCGTGCTTCGCCAGATGACGTATAGGGGTGTGCTTTGTCATAGGTGTCTAATTTCCCATTTGGATGTGCAAAAATAAAGCGGTTGTAAAAGACATCCTTTTCTTTAATGGCAAGGCTTCCGCAAACGGCTGCGTTATGTTGTTTTGCCATGTACTGCATCCACGCAACAGAGCTGCCGCTCATAGGTTCAGCAACTTCGGCGGGTGTCATCGTAAAGCCCGTAGCCCACATTTCTGGGAGTATGATAAGGCTCACAGCTTTAGGTAATTTCGCTATAAGCTGCTCAAATACGAATTGATTTTCAGCAGGGTTGTGCCAATGCAAGTTGGTTTGAAGTAAGGCGGTATGAAGGGTTTTCATTGTATAAAAATAGAATTTTTGTAGGTTTGAATGAATCTAAATCTTATCATTATGAAAACTTTACATGTTTATATCAACTACAATGGCAATTGTGCAGAGGCATTTGCGCACTATGCAAAAGTTTTAAAAAGCGAATTGTCTGAATCGTTAACATATGCCGATGCGCCACCAAATACAGGGATGCACCAAGTAGCGGAAGAATTCCACAACCGCATTATGCACTGCACACTACCGCTCAACGAAAATGTTACCCTAATGGGAAGCGATGCTGCTGGAGATGCTTGCGCAAGATTTGTGCAAGGAAATAATTATGCTGTTTCGTTACATGTCGAAAACAGAAAAGAAGCCGACCGTGTTTTTAATGGTCTCTCAGAAGGTGGAGCTGTCCTGATACCAATAGCGGAAACCTTTTGGAGTTCGTATTGGGGGATGTGCACCGATGCTTTTGGCGTTCAATGGATGGTGAGTTCGCCGCTTTAACCCTTCACATTCGCCGAGAGATATTCCCGGTTCATGCGAGCAATGTTTTCCAGTGAAATTCCTTTTGGACATTCTACTTCGCACGCACCTGTATTGGTACAGTTTCCAAAGCCTTCATCGTCCATTTGCTTGACCATATTTAATACACGATCCGTAGCTTCTACTTGCCCTTGTGGCAATAGCGCATACTGAGAAACTTTTGCTGAAACAAACAGCATAGCGGATGCATTTTTACAAGTTGCGACACATGCACCACAACCAATACAAGTAGCTGCGTCAAATGCTTTATCGGCATCTGCTTTTTCAATTGGGATGGCATTTGCGTCTTGGGTGTTTCCAGAAGTATTCACGGAGACAAAGCCGCCAGCGTGTTGGATACGATCAAAAGCAGAACGATCAACTACCAAATCCTTAATTACGGGAAACGGTTGCGCACGAAACGGTTCAATATGAATGGTGTCACCGTCCTTGAATTTACGCATATGCAGTTGGCATGTGGTAACGAGTCTATCTGGTCCGTGTGCTTCCCCGTTAATAAACATAGAGCAAGATCCACAAATGCCTTCACGACAATCGTGGTCGAATGCTACTGGGTCTATGCCCTGCGACATGAGCTGTTCGTTTAGCACATCCATCATCTCCAAAAATGACATATCTGGAGAAACTCCGTCCAACGAATAGGTTTGCATACTTCCTTTTGCGGTAGCGTTTTCTTGACGCCAAATTTTTAATGTCAGTTTCATCATCTAGTTTATTAGCCAAAAGACAATAGGCAATAGCTATTTTAGCTTGCTTATTGACTTTATAAAGGCATTTAACATTTTATTTTCTTCTGTAATTAACCCTTGTACTTTTTGGTACAATTTGTTTCCAACTAATTTTAGCTCTTTAGAAATAATGAGTTGGGTTTCCAACTCAAGTAATGAGCCGCGTGCTATTCGTAAAAATTGAACATGGTTTTGCGTATAATTTCGTCCGTAGCCTTCAGCAATATTAGAAGGAATAGAAATAGCGGCACGTTTCATATGGCTTTGCAAACCGTAAACTTCTTCTTTCGGTAATTGCTCACACAATAGGTAAACTGATTTGACCAAGGCCACCCCTTTTTGCCAAATCAACAAATCTTTATATGATTGAATGTGTGTCATCTTTTAACTATTGCCTATTCACTATTGCCTATTTATACGATCGTGTTTTAAGTTCAATATTTTCGTAGTTCAATGCTTCTTTATGAAGTTTCGCATCACTAGGTTCCCCTTTGTATTCCCAAGCAGAGACAAAAGTAAAATTATCATCATCACGAAGTGCTTCTCCTTCAGGAGTTTGAGATTCTTCTCTAAAGTGACCTCCACAAGATTCCGTACGCACTAACGCATCTTTGGCAAATAATTCACCCAATTCTAAAAAGTCCGCAACACGGAGTGCTTTTGCCAATGGCTCGTTAAATGAATCTGCTGTTCCAGGGACAAATACATCTTTGTAAAACTCCTCACGGAGTGCTTTTACCTCAGCCATGGCTTCTTTAAGCGCTGTCTCATTACGTGACATTCCGCATTTATTCCAAATAATTTTACCCAATTTGCGGTGGAAATAATCCACTGTTTTTGTGCCTTTATTGTTGATAAATGCATCTATTTGAGTCTGTACACGTTGTTCCGCTTCTTCAAATTCTGGCGAAGCTGTAGAAATCGGTCCGGTACGAATATCGTCTGCCAAATAATCTCCAATGGTATACGGCAACACAAAATAACCATCTGCTAATCCTTGCATCAAAGCCGATGCTCCCAATCGGTTTGCCCCGTGATCGGAGAAGTTGGCTTCGCCGATGGCAAAACAACCTGGAACAGTGGTCATAAGGTTATAATCTACCCAAACGCCACCCATGGTATAATGTACCGCTGGATAAATCATCATAGGCGTTTCGTACGGATTTTGATCTACGATTTTCTCATACATCTGGAATAAGTTTCCATACTTTGCTTTAACAACTTGTTTTCCTAACTTTTCAACGAGTACTGTGTCGTTTTCGTCCAAGCCTTTTACGTGAGCTTTTTCTTTTCCGTAACGCTCAATAGCAGCTGCGAAATCTAGAAATACGGCCTCACCTGTTTTGTTCACGCCATAGCCTTCGTCACAGCGTTCTTTTGCTGCACGCGACGCGACGTCTCGAGGTACTAAGTTTCCAAAAGCAGGATAACGACGCTCCAAATAATAGTCGCGGTCTTCTTCTGCCAAATCGGTGGGTTTTAATTGCCCATCACGAATTGCTTTAGCGTCCTCTTTCTTTTTGGGTACCCAAATACGCCCGTCATTTCGTAGCGATTCAGACATCAATGTTAATTTAGATTGGTGGTCGCCTGAAACAGGTATACATGTTGGGTGGATTTGTGTAAAGCAGGGATTTGCAAAATGAGCTCCTTGCTTATGAATTTTCCATCCTGCTGTAACGTTACTTCCCATAGCATTGGTGGACAAATAAAACAAGTTGCCGTATCCGCCCGAAGCAATAACAACCGCATGCGCGGCATGACGTTCTATTTCCCCAGTCACCAAATTTCGTGTGATAATCCCTCGCGCTTTGCCATCCACTTTTACAAGGTCTAGCATTTCGTGACGGCTATGCATTTTAATTTTTCCGCGTCCAATTTGACGATTCATGGCAGAATATGCACCCAAAAGCAACTGCTGACCTGTTTGTCCTTTGGCATAAAATGTTCTGGAAACCAACACCCCACCAAACGAACGGTTGTCTAACAAACCGCCATAATCTCGGGCAAAAGGAACGCCTTGTGCCACACATTGGTCAATAATATTGGTGGATACCTCTGCCAAGCGGTGTACATTGGCTTCGCGAGAACGGTAGTCGCCTCCTTTTACAGTGTCATAAAACAAGCGGTGCACGGAGTCACCATCACCTTGATAGTTTTTTGCTGCATTGATTCCTCCCTGTGCTGCAATGGAGTGCGCACGTCTGGGTGAATCTTGAAAACAGAATGCTTTTACGTTGTAGCCTAACTCGGCAAGTGTAGCAGCAGCAGAACCTCCGGCAAGACCAGTACCAACAACAATAACGTCAATCAGACGCTTGTTTGCTGGGCTTACAAGATTGATATTGTTTTTGTGATTGGTCCACTTTTCGGCAATAGGACCTTTGGGAATTTTAGCGTCTAATGTTGCCATATTAGTGATTTAAAAAATGAAAAATAGCGATGAATGCAAATCCAAATGGAATTCCAACAGCGTAAAGTTTTCCAAAAGACTTTACAGCAGGTGTGTATTTGTTATTGAACCCCATAGATTGAAATGCCGACGAAAAACCATGTGACAAATGCAATGCAAGAAAGAAAAAGGAAATCACGTATAGCACCACACGGGTTAAGTCTTCAAACTTATGCACCAATTCTTCGTAATAACGATTAGGGTCTTCAGGCAATACTTCTACGTATTTATAGTTCATCTCAGGCACCCAAAAATCGTAAAAGTGTAGGGCCAAAAACGCTAATACTGTAGCACCAGAAATAATCATGTTCCGAGAAACCCAACTTGCATTTGCGCTTCCTTTATAAACGGCATATCGCGTACCTCGGGCACGTTTGTTTTTAATGTCAAGGACAAATCCCAAAACAAAATGAAATACTACACCAAAAATAAGGACCGGTTGTAGTAAAAACTGTACTACAGGGTTAGTCCCCATAAAGTGTGAAAACTGATTAAAAGTAGCTGCACTAAAAACCGAAGTAATATTAATGACAAAGTGTTGTAGCAAAAAGACCATTAAGAAAATGCCTGACAGCGCCATGGCTACTTTTCTAAGAATGGTTGAAGATAAGTTCACGCCCATAGTTTTAACATTTGTTCGGTACAAAATTAGGTGCTGAACGCCTGAATGCCAAAGGTTTTGGGTTATTTAGTACGATTTTAACAAGCTTTACTTTTTTTGTTTGATACCAAAGCAGAATGTTTAAAATACATCCAACAAAACTACTCTATTATTAAGGAGGTTTGCGGTTCATCGTTCCACAAAATAGTATATGCTCCTTTGGGCAAATAGACGTTTCCGTCATCTTTTGGGGAAAGCTTTGTTTTATGTTTTCGATTAAATGATTTAACCGCTTCTGGCTGTATGTGTAATGCATAGGGAATTTTTTGAAGTCCCTTTGATAACTGAATTGCTTCTTCATACACCACAACTCCTTTTTCAGAAGTAAGCGTCCAAACGCCATCGGATTGAGTCTTGGAAAAGAAAGTCCATTCAAATTTGGACTTGAAGGCATCGTACCAAACTCTTTTTTTTTGCCCCCATCTTTTATTGTGCTTTTGAGCTTTGGGTTGGAGTATGACAAATGGTTGTTTTACCAGTTCAGGTAACTGCTGCACGGCTTCTAACTCCAATAGATAAATCGAACGACCATGTGTGCCTACAAGCAAATCGTTTTCTTCTTTTTGAATAAACAAATCGTGTACTGCTACTCGTGGAATATTCTCGTCAAATAAATACCAGTCAGCGCCTTTATTCACTCCGACATATAATCCATTGTCTGTCCCAACATAAAGCAATTGTTCATGGGTTGCATCTTCCCGAATAACATTTACAGAAGACTTGGGAAGGTTAGCGGAAATATTGCGCCAGCTTGCACCTAAATCTTCCGAAATATACACGTAGGGTGTAAAATCATCCCATCGGTAGCCGTTTAACGTCGCATAAATCCGAGATGGGTCATGTGTTGAAAACTGCACTCTACTCACCCATAAATTTTGGGGTAAGGTTTTACTAATACACGCCCACGAAGTACCGCCATCTTTAGTAAGGTGAATTAGTCCGTCGTCAGAACCCACCACAAGCTGACCAAAAGTAAAAACAGACTCATCAATAGTAGTAATGGTGCCATATGGAACATTCCCTTTTTTTCCTCCAGTGGTTAGGTCGTTCGAAATGGTTGTCCACTGATCTCCCTTATCCATAGAGCGATGCAGTTTATTACTGCCCAAATACAGTATATCGTTGTTATGTGTAGATAGCAAAATGGGAGTTTGCCAATTAAACCGCAGTGATGCCTCGCCTAGTTTATGCTTTGGTTGAATATATGTGCGCTTATTTGTTTCCTTGTTTATTCGAAAATAATTACCAAACTGATATCCTGTGTAAACGATATTTGTGTTGCGTTTATCTACTTGAATTTGCATGCCATCGCCTCCCATAATACTTGTCCAAGGATTGTGTCCGGATTGATGCCATGCTACGCTTTCTTTCGCATTGTGAGGTGCTTCCCATACACCATTGTCTTGCAAACCACCATATACATGATAGGGTTTTTGGTTGTCAGCATAGACCGTATAAAATTGTCCTACAGCAGGCTGATTTGCCTTTATCCAGTTTGCGCCTCCGTCATAGCTGATATTGACACCGCCATCATTTCCGTTGATTAGATGTTTTGGGTTGTTTGGATTTATCCAAAGCGCATGGTGATCTACATGTGCATTAGGTGCGTCTAATGTGCTGAATGTTTTACCACCATCGGGTGAAGTGAGCATGGGTACGCCGTATATGTATATGCGATTGCTATCTGTGGGATCAACGTGTATCATCCCAAAATAATAGCCGTAACTGTAATAGATATCATCCAAAAACCCTTCGTGTGTTTTTGTCCAAGATTGTCCGCCGTTTTCACTTTTATATACTTGTGCACCAACAACAGGCGTGTCGAATAAATCCGCATTTGCATCGCTTAGATACAGTGCGATATCAGAGGGTTTAAGCGCTCCATTTCGAACAGCTTTGCGTATACTTTTTGCCGAATGTTCTTTAGGAAAGCCGTTTTCTTTTAGAAAGGTCTCTAGCAATTTGACGTCTATTGCCATAAAAGCTTCCAACGATATCCCTTCAAAATCCTTTTTAGTCAATTTTTTTCTGGTCTCCGCTGAGCTAGGGCGTCTGTCTTGATTGTCAACAATTGCGTAAATGGTTTTTGCATCAAATGCCGCTAAGCCTATGCGTCCAACGCCTTTGCCTTGTGGAAAACCACTATTTAGGGTTGTACTTTTTTGCCATGTTTGCCCAGCATCGGTACTTTTATAAATTCCTGAATTACTTCCACTTCCTTTAAAATGCCATGCTTTACGATCTTTTTCCCAAGCCGCAACATACTGGATATTAAAGTCTTCTGGGGCAACGGTAATTTCTATAATTCCCGTTATGTTTTCTAATGTTAACGTATGTTGCCATGTTAGTCCTCCATCCATAGATTTAAAAACACCACGGGTTGTATTTTCAGAGTACAGATGACCTGTTGCACCCACAATTACTTCGTCAGGATTGTTTGGATTAATTTCAATTTTTCCAATATGATGAGCGTCTTCTAACCCCAAATGTTGCCAGCTTTCCCCTCTGTCTGTAGATTTTAAGATTCCAATTCCAGCATACGAAGATCGGGAAGCATTGTTTTCTCCTGTGCCCACATAAATGGTATGCGTGGGCCAATGCACGGCAATATCACCGATATTTTGTGTGGGGCTGTTGTCTATAACAGGCCTGAATGTGGTGCCATTATTATTGGTATACCATAATCCACCAGAAGCATAGGCAACGTAAAACTCATAAGTGGCATTTGGGTTTACCGCTAAGTCAGTAACACGACCACTCATTACACTGGGGCCAATACTTGTTAGTGGTAATTTTGCCACCATAGACTGCGCAACCAATGTGTCTATGGTAGCTGTTGCTTCACGTATTTCAGCAGCTGTTGTAGGACGTGGCTGAGCTGTAGCAACTGCAAATCCAAGAAGTAATACAATGTATTTCATGGTTCTAATTTTATGTGAAGATAATTTTTTTACTTTACGATATGAAATATACACCACTCCCCGCATCTGTTTTTAGCCACCACCGCCAACGTTTTATGGCAGAGCTAAAACCCAACAGCATGGCTGTTTTTAACTCCAATGACATTTACCCCATAAGCGCCGATAGCACCTTGCCTTTTGCGCAACACCGTGATTTGTTTTATTTAAGCGGTATAGACCAGGAAGAAACTGTACTAATTTTGTATCCAGACGCAGAAAACCCTGCACACCGAGAAATTGTTTTTGTCCGTGAAACCAATGCGCATATTGCCGTTTGGGAAGGGCATAAACTTAACAAAGAGGAAGCCACTAAAGTTTCTGGCATAAAAACCGTTTTATGGACAAATGAATTTGAAAATACATTTTTGGATTTAGCAAAAAATGCCGAGAACATCTACATCAATACCAACGAACATTACCGTGCTAAAGTAGAAACCCAAACAAGAGAAGATCGTTTTATCGCCCGAAGCAAAGAGCTGTTTCCAAACCACACTTATCAAAAAAGTAATCTTATTTTACAAGCCTTACGAGGCGTTAAAGACCCTGAAGAAATTGCTCATATTCAACAAGCTTGTAATATTACCGAAAAAGGGTTTAGGCGAATTTTGCGCTATGTAAAACCAGGCGTTTGGGAGCATGAAATTGAGGCAGAGTTTGCACATGAGTTTTTACGCAACCGCTCCAAAGGATTTGCTTACACACCTATCATTGCTTCGGGCGCCAATAGTAATGTGTTGCATTATATTGAAAATTGTCGGGAGTGCAAAGAAGGCGATATGCTGCTCTTGGATGTGGGTGCTGAATACGGTAATTATTCATCCGATATGACTAGAACCATACCTGTATCTGGACGATTTAGTACGCGCCAGCGCGCGGTTTACGATGCCGTACTCAACGTTAAAAACGAAGCTACAAAATTATTGGTGCCAGGAACACTTTGGAAGGAGTACCACAAAGAAGTGGGAAAACTGATGAGCAGCGCACTTGTGGATTTAAAACTACTCACCAAAAACGAAGTTTCCGAAAACGCTGAGGCCTATAAAAAGTATTTTATGCACGGCACCTCACACCACTTGGGCTTAGACACCCACGACTACGGACTTCTTAACAAACCCATGCAAGCCAATATGGTTTTTACGGTAGAACCCGGTATTTATATCCCCGATGAAGGCTTTGGTATACGCCTTGAAGACGATGTGGTGGTGCAAGAAAAAGGTGCCCCCGTAAATTTAATGTGCAATATTCCCATTAATGCTGATGAAATTGAGGCGCTGATGAACGCCTAAAACGCCTTCCAGCCTTGGGCTTTTAATGGAATAATTTCATTGCCACGCGTAACCAAATTAGCATCGTCGCCTTTGGCAGTCATGTGCCCAATAACACTTAGATTTGGATTGCCTTTAATCTTGTCAAAGTCTTCTTGTTTGATGGTAAAGAGCAATTCATAGTCTTCCCCTCCGCTTAATGCTATAGTCGTGCTGTCAACGTTAAATTCTTCGCATACAGAAATAAACTGTGGGTCTAATGGGATTTTTTCTTCATACACCCTACAGCCCAATTCACTTTGTTTGCACAAATGAAGCACTTCTGAAGACAATCCATCGCTAATATCAATCATGGAGGTTGGCTTGACTTCCAATACTTCAAGAAGTGAAACAATATCTTTTCGGGCTTCAGGTTTGAGTTGACGCTCTACCAAGTAAGTGTATGGGGCTAAGTCAGGCTTATGATTGGGGTTTACTTTAAATACTTCGTTTTCTCTAGCCAAAACTTGCAAGCCCATATACGCAGCGCCCAAATCACCAGAAACAACCAATAAATCATTTTCGTTAGCACCACTACGCAGTACAGCCCCTTTTTTGGGCACTTTACCTATTGCTGTAACAGATAGTTGAAGCCCCTGTTTCGATGAAGTCGTATCGCCACCTACCAAATCCACACCATAGGTTTTGCATGCCAGATGCACCCCTGCATACAATTCCTCAAGAGCCTCAAGGGTAAAGCGATTTGAAACCGCAATTGACAGTAGAACTTGTGTTGCTTGCGCATTCATCGCATAAATATCCGACAGGTTTACCACCACCGCTTTGTAACCCAAATGTTTGAGTGGCATATAGCCCAAGTCAAAGTGAACACCCTCGACAAGCATATCGGTACTCACAACGGTTTCGCCATCGTGAGATAACACGGCAGCGTCGTCGCCAATACCAAGTTTGGTTGATGGTAAGCTCGCTTGTGCGGCTTTTGTAAGTTGTTTGATAAGGGCAAATTCGCCCAGCGCTTCTAATGGAGTTTTGGAAGGTTTTTGGTCTTCAATCATGGCGCAAACTTAGCGTATTTTGTTGTGATATGCTGGCGCTATGAAGCTATGTGTTATTGTACTATTAGCAAACCTAATAGGATTGCTATTGTATCATCGTGAAATGTGGTATATTTGTACTTTGGAATTAATCCAAATAAGGCTATGATTAAAGTTTCTCCGGAAGCACGAGACCAAGTGGTGCAGATGATGCAACAAGACGGCGTTGATTCGCAGTCACATTTTGTGCGCGTTGGTGTCAAGAGTGGTGGATGCTCGGGCTTGTCCTATGAACTAACATTTGATGAAGCTTTGGGTGAAAATGACAAGATTTTTGAAGATAATGAAGTGCGGATTGTCGTAGATAAAAAAAGCTTTTTGTATCTTGTTGGAACTACCCTTGAGTATTCAGGAGGTTTAAACGGCAAAGGATTTGTGTTTAACAATCCCAACGCCAACAGAACCTGCGGGTGTGGAGAAAGTTTTTCGCTTTAAAAAAATGCTATGGCATACACAGAAGAGGAATTAAAAAAAGAACTCGAAACCAAAGAGTACGAGTATGGTTTTTACACCGATATTGAATCGGATACGTTCCCCATTGGATTAAACGAAGATGTTATTCGTGCTATATCTGCGCGTAAAAACGAGCCACATTGGATGCTTAAATGGCGGCTAGATGCCTATGAAAAATTCCAACAAATGGAAGAGCCCGATTGGGCAAACGTAACGTATCCCAAACCTAATTTGCAAGAAATCGCTTACTATTCTGCGCCCAAGTCACAAGTGAAATACGACAGCCTAGACGAGGTTGATCCTGAGTTGCTTAAAACTTTTGAAAAACTAGGTATTTCACTCGAAGAACAAAAAAAATTAGCTGGTGTTGCTGTTGATATTGTGATGGACTCTGTTTCGGTAGCCACCACGTTCAAAGATACCTTAGCTGAAAAAGGCATTATTTTCTGTTCTATTTCAGAAGCCATTCAAGAACACCCCGAATTGGTCCAAAAATACATCGGCTCCGTCATTCCTAGAACGGACAACTATTTTGCGGCTTTAAATTCGGCTGTATTTTCCGACGGATCATTTTGCTACATTCCCAAAGGGGTGCATTGTCCTATGGAACTTTCTACCTATTTCCGCATTAATCAAGCAGGAACAGGGCAGTTTGAGCGCACATTAGTGATTGCGGACGAAGGCAGTTACGTGAGTTATTTGGAGGGGTGTACCGCACCTGCTCGAGATGAAAATCAGCTGCATGCGGCGGTAGTAGAGCTCATTGCGCTTGACGACGCTGAAATCAAATACTCTACCGTTCAAAACTGGTTTCCAGGCGACAAAGACGGAAAAGGAGGGGTTTTTAATTTTGTAACCAAACGTGGTATTTGCCATGAACGCTCTAAAATTTCGTGGACGCAAGTCGAAACAGGCTCTGCCGTTACCTGGAAATATCCGTCTTGTATTTTGAAAGGCAACGATAGTATTGGGGAGTTTTATTCCATTGCACTAACCAACAATTATCAGCAAGCCGATACAGGGACTAAAATGATTCATTTGGGGAAACGTACCAAGAGTACCATCATTTCCAAAGGAATTTCTGCTGGACACTCACAAAACAGCTACCGCGGACTGGTAAAAGTAGGTGCTAATGCCAAAAATGCACGTAACTTTTCGCAATGCGACTCGCTCCTTATGGGGAACAAATGTGGCGCGCACACCTTCCCATATATTGAAGCAAAAAGCAAAACTGCCAAAATTGAGCATGAAGCTACCACCAGTAAAATTGGTGAAGACCAAATTTTTTATTGTAATCAACGAGGAATTGATACCGAAAAAGCCATTGCACTTATCGTGAATGGTTTTAGTAAAGAAGTGTTGAATAAACTACCCATGGAGTTTGCAGTGGAAGCTCAAAAACTACTTGAAATTTCACTTGAAGGCTCTGTTGGATAAATCCTAAGTCATGAGAACATTAATTTTTATTACACTTATCGCTTTTGCGACATCATGTACCCAATCGCCAAAAAAAACAGATGCAAATCCACAATTTTACGGTGAGTTTTTATATTTAGCAGATGCTGCAGTGCTAAATACAGGTACTGAAATTTATGGGGTTATTATCGACGATAAAATGCTAGAGTTGCAAGAGCTCTGTAGCCCAATAAAGCGCGACGAATACGATATGATTCCCGTTTATGTTAAGGGAATGGTAGAAAACAAACAACCCGACGAAGAAGGTTGGGACAAACGCATTAAAATCACATCAATAGATTCATTAGTGAATCCTTCAGATAATACTATTCTCAAACCCAACTAACTCATGCTAAGCATTGACAATTTACATGCCGGTTGCGAAGGCAAAACGATTCTTCAAGGAATAAATTTAGACGTAAAACCTGGTGAGGTTCATGCCATTATGGGGCCTAATGGTTCTGGTAAAAGCACGCTTTCAACGGTAATTGCTGGACACGAGGAATACGACGTTTCACAAGGAAGTATTTTATTTGACGGTGAAGATATTGAAGAACTTAGCGCAGACGAACGTGCCCATAAAGGAATCTTTTTATCATTTCAATATCCTGTAGAAATCCCTGGGGTATCGGTCACTAATTTTATCAAAACGGCTATCAACCAAAACCGTAAAGCACAAGGGCTTGACGATATGCCTGCGAACGAAATGCTAAAGAAAATTCGTGAAAAAGCTGCCCTTTTAGAAATTGATTCACGGTTTTTATCGCGCTCCCTTAACGAAGGCTTTTCGGGAGGTGAAAAAAAGCGAAATGAAATTTTTCAAATGGCAATGCTTGAACCCAAACTTGCCATTTTAGATGAAACGGACTCTGGACTTGATATTGACGCGCTACGCATTGTGGCAAACGGCGTAAATAAGCTTAAAGGAAAAGATAACGCTATTGTAGTTATAACGCATTACCAGCGATTGTTGGACCATATTGTTCCTGATTTTGTTCATGTATTACACGAAGGTAGAATTGTAAAATCAGGCACCAAAGAATTGGCGCTGGAACTTGAAGAAAAAGGCTACGACTGGATTAAACAAGGAGCATAATGGACTTAAAAGAAACCTTATTGTCTTCGTATTTGGCATTTGATGCTCAAGACGGCCCACAACGTAAGTTACAAGACGAACGCGCCGCTGCCATTGAAGTATTTGAACAACAAGGTTTTCCCACAAAAAAACTAGAGGATTGGAAATATACGTCACTTAGAACGCTTACAAAAAATGATTTTTCAGTGTTTCCAAAAGAGGAAGTTAATCTTAAACTTGAAGAGGTTAAGCCGTACATTTTACAGGACGTTGACACCTTCAAAATTGTATTTGTAGATGGTATTTACAATGCGTATTTATCTGAAACCACGCACGACGGCATAGACGTTTGCTTGTTGTCGGCTGCGCTGACGAAACGAAAATTTGCTCCAGTAATTAAAAAATACTTTAATCAAATTGCCGAGAAGGAAGCGTCATTAACAGCGCTAAACACGGCCTTTACCAAAGAAGGGGCATACATTTATGTACCTGAAGGTAAGGTTGTAGAAAAACCTGTTCAAATTATTCATTTTGCCACCGATAAAAATCCTAACATGATTTTGCAACCTCGCAATTTGATTGTGTTGGAGAAAAATGCTGAAATACAAATTGTAGAACGCCACCAAAGCTTGACATCTGATGCTACGTTTACTAATGTGGTTACCGAAATATATACAGAACAAAACGCGCAATTGGATTACTACAAAATCCAAAACGACAACTCCGAAGCATCACTAATAGACAGCACTTATATTGCTCAGCAAAAACACAGCCATGCTAAAGTACATACGTTTTCATTTGGTGGTAAGCTTACTCGTAACAACCTAAATTTCTATCACAAGGAACCCGAAATCAATTCTACGATGAAGGGCATTACACTCATTGAAGGAAAACAGTTTGTAGATCATCACACACTAGTGCATCACGCGCAGCCCAACAGCGAAAGTCATCAGGACTACAAAGGCATATATGCTGAAAATGCAACAGGTGTTTTCAATGGAAAAATCATTGTTGAAAAAGAAGCGCAAAAAACAAATGCCTTTCAGCAAAACAATAATATTTTGATGGACGACAAGGCAAGCATCAATACCAAACCACAGCTTGAAATTTTTGCAGACGATGTAAAGTGCAGCCACGGGTGTACGATTGGTCAATTGGATGAAGATGCATTATTCTATTTGCAAACTCGCGGTATTCCCAAAAAAGAAGCGCGCGGATTATTGACCTATGCCTTTGCGAATAATATATTACAAAGTGTTCAAATTGATTCGGTGAAAAAACGTATCAATAAGTTAATTGCCAATAAGTTGGGTGTAAATATTGGATTTGATGTTTGATACCTCCCTTGATTTAGTGCAAATTCGAGACGACTTTCCCATATTACACCGAAAGGTAAATGGACAGCCACTGGTGTATTTGGATAATGCTGCAACATCCCAAACACCCCTACCCGTAATTGATGCTATTAGTAATTATTACAAGCACACCAATGCCAATATTCACAGGGGCGTACATGCATTAAGCCAAGAAGCTACAGATCAGTACGAGGCCGCAAGACAAAAAATTCAGCAGCATTTTAATGCCAAGCATGCGCACGAAATTATTTTAACTTCGGGAACTACCCATGCTATTAATTTAGTAGCAAATGGATTTGCATCATTGCTAAAACAAGGAGATGAACTCATTGTATCTGCGTTAGAACATCACGCTAATATTGTACCGTGGCAAATGCTTTGTCAGCGCACTGGCGCAACGCTCAAGGTTATTCCAATGACAGACGCGGGAATCTTAGATATGGACGCCTTTGACCAACTTGTTAACGCACATACCAAAGTGGTTTTTGTGAATCACGTTTCCAATGCATTAGGCGTTATTAATCCCATTGAGCAGATTATCGAAAAAGCCCATGCGGTTGGGGCAGCAGTGCTCATTGATGGTGCACAAGCTACGCCGCATTTGATTCCCGATGTGCAAGCGCTGAATGCGGATTTTTATACTACATCTGCACATAAAATCTGTGGTCCAACAGGAATTGGTATGCTTTACGGCAAAGAAGAATGGCTACGCAAACTTCCACCCTATCAAGGAGGTGGTGAAATGATAGACCAAGTAACCTTTGAAAAAACAACCTATGCCGATCTGCCACATAAATTTGAAGCCGGGACACCCAACATTGCGGGTGGGGTAGGCTTTGGTGCTGCTATAGATTATATGAACGGTATTGGCTTTGAAACTATTGCAGCCCACGAAAACGACTTACTACAGCACGCCACAGAAAAGCTAAACAAAATTGAAGGCCTGCGTATTTATGGTGATGTGCAAAACAAAGTAGCCGTAATTTCATTTAATGTAGATGGATTACATCCTTACGATATAGGAACGCTCCTTGACAAAATGGGAATTGCCGTAAGGACAGGGCATCATTGCTGCCAACCGATTATGGATTTTTATCAAATTCCAGGAACGGTGCGCGCTTCGTTTGCCTTTTACAACACCCATGAAGAAGTAGAGCGATTTATAACTGGCGTTGAAAAAGCAGTTAGTATGTTGCGTTAATCCGTATCTTTATCCTATGAATATAGCAGCACAACAAGCAGAAATTGTATCTGAATTTGCCATGTTTGACGACTGGATGCAGCGCTATGAGTATATGATTGAACTTGGAAAATCGTTACCGTTAATTGCTTCCGAATACAAAACAGACGACCACATTATTAAAGGTTGCCAGAGTAAAGTTTGGGTACATGCTGACCTTGATAACAATAAGATCGCATTTACTGCCGATAGCGATGCCATCATCACAAAAGGGATTATTGCTATTCTTATTCGCGTATTTTCTAATCAACATCCCAAAGATATATTAGCTGCTGACACTGCATTTATTGATGAAATTGGACTTAAAGAACATCTTTCGCCTACACGGGCAAACGGCCTGGTTTCCATGATTAAGCAATTAAAAATGTACGCCATAGCGTACCAAACGCAACTTACATCATGATCGATACTGCTGCACTTGGGGAAAAAATTGTTAAGGTCTTAAAAACTATTTACGACCCTGAAATTCCTGTAGATATTTACGAATTGGGTCTGATTTACGATGTGTTTGTCAATGAAGACAGCGATGTAAAAATACTCATGACCCTTACAACGCCCAATTGTCCTGTGGCAGAATCCCTTCCACAAGAAGTAAAAGAAAAAGTACGGTCTTTGGACGAGGTAAACGAAGTAGAGTTGGAACTTACTTTTGACCCACCATGGACGCGCGACCTAATGAGCGAAGAAGCAAAACTTGAACTCGGATTTTTATAATGGCAAAAGAAATTGTCAATCGCGTGGCAAACAGTACCCTTCAAGTAATTGACTTAGAAGAATTTTACGAAGAGGGAATCCGTACGTTACTTTCCATTACCGCTTTTTTAGACGATGGCGTGTTGTTGCGTGAACAGTCGTTTAGAGCGCGTTTGCAAGACCACGATTGGAAATCTTATGAGGATCATTTTGTAGCAGTGCATTGCCCAGATGATATACTGGTTCCACAATGGGCTACATTACTTTTGGTACGTTATTTGAGCCCTGTTACGCAAACTGTAGTAGTGGGTACTCTTGATGATTTGGAACGTTTTCTTTTTATTGAAAAACTACATGATTTTGATATTACGCCCTACCAAAATGGTTTGGTGATGATTAAAGGCTGTGCCAATAAGCCTGTGCCGCAACAAGCCATGGGTCTATTAGCGGCAAAACTAATTCCTGAAGTCCGAAAACTATCATATGGCGAAGCCTGCTCTTCTGTCCCTTTGTATTCAAAATCTAAATAGTCCATGAATAAAACCATTGCCCTTTGTTTTTTCCTTTTTAATGCCATGTCATATGCCCAAAACGACTCCGTACAAACGCCTGAGAAAGATTGGAAAAGAGGGGGTGTAGCGAAACTTCTTTTTAATCAAGCAGCGTTTAGCGAATGGGCTTCTGGAGGTCAAAATAGTATTTCATTAAGTTTTCACACAGATTACGATCTAAGCTATAGTAAAAATGGCTGGAACTGGGACACCAAGTTTTTGGGTGATTTTGGGTTGACTAAACTCAGCGGAACAGAGTTTTTGCGCAAAACAAACGACCGGTTTGACTTACAATCTTTTTTGGGGAAAAAGTTTAGTCCTACCTGGAGCTATTCCACCGTGTTTGGGGTAAAAACGCAATTTGCACGCGGCTATACTTACGGAGAAGATGAGAATGGCACAGAAACCCGAACCCTTAGAACCCATTTTTTCTCACCTGTTTATATCCAGTTAGGGGTGGGTTTATATTGGAAAAAGTCAAAAAATTTGTGGGTAAACATTGCACCTTTTACCCAACGACTTACATTAGTAAGTCGAAAATTTACCATGGATTTAGCAGAGGGAAAAGAGTATTTTGGTGTCCGCCAAGGCGATAATCACCGCTTTGAGCTGGGTGCTTCAGTAAATGCATTTTATCAGTTTTCTCCTATGGAAAACATGACATTAGAACAGCGCCTTGGGCTCTATTCTGACTATTTAGATAAGGCTGAGAATGTGGATTTAGATTATCAAATTGCTGCTGAACTAAAAGTAAACGAATACATTTCTACTAACCTTATTCTTCAGCTCGTATATGATGACAATGCCATACAACGCTTACAGGTTCGTGAGGTATTCGGGGTAGGTGTACGAATGACGTTGTAGTAAGTCATTTTTTAAAAACGGCCCTGAGCCAATTTTTGGAATTGTCTAAAGTGCTGGGGCAACGCTACTCATCTACCTCAATTTCAGGATAAAGAAAGTGGTTATATGGAAAACGGGTCACATGTAATTCTCTTACTCTTTGGTATAGGCGTTGCCTAAAGTGCACTATGTTTGTTTTTTTTGCTGCTGATATAAATACCGATTCGCCTTGAGTTTTTGCCATCCAGGTTTCTTTCCATTCATCAAGCGAATAATGTTCACTCCCCCGAACAGCAATCAAATCGGTTTCGTCAAAAGCCTCTGGAGTATATGCATCAATTTTATTAAAAACCATCAATGTGGGTTTGTCTTGCACCTTGAGTTCGGCAAGCAACTCATTTACAGAGGCAATATGCTGTTCAAACTGCGGATGCGCCAAATCTACTACATGTAACAGCAAGTCGGCTTCGTGTACTTCGTCCAGTGTACTTTTAAAACTTTCTACCAATTGGGTAGGTAGCTTGCGTATAAATCCCACCGTGTCGGAGAGTAAAAAAGGAAGGTTTTCGACCACTACTTTACGCACAGTAGTGTCAAGCGTAGCAAAGAGTTTGTTTTCGGCAAACACATCACTTTTGCTCAATACATTCATTAGGGTAGATTTTCCCACGTTAGTGTAGCCTACTAATGCAACACGCACCAGTGCGCCGCGATTGCCACGCTGGGTGGCCATTTGGCGGTCTATGGTTGTTAGTTTCTTTTTGAGCAATGAAATTTTATCCCGAACTATCCGTCGATCGGTTTCAATCTCAGTTTCTCCGGGCCCACGCATTCCGATACCTCCACGTTGGCGTTCCAAGTGCGTCCAAAGTCCTTTTAGCCGTGGTAATAGATATTGGTATTGTGCCAATTCTACCTGTGTTCGAGCATAACTGGTTTTGGCACGCTGTGCAAAAATGTCTAAAATAAGACCCGTACGGTCTAAAATTTTACACTTCAAAAGTTCTTCAATATTGCCTTGTTGGGCAGGGGTCAATTCATCGTCAAAAACAACCGTGCTGATGTCATGAGTTTTGACATATGCACGTACATCTTCCATTTTACCACTTCCAATAAAGGTTTTGGGATTTGGTGTATCCAGTTTTTGGGTAAAACGCTTTTTGACCTCACCGCCTGCCGTATGCGTCAAAAATGCCAGCTCGTCCATGTAGTCTTGAACTTGTTGTTCGTTTTGCTGTTGATTGATAATCCCGACTAGCACGGCATACTCGTAATGATGGTTTTTTTGTTCTATCATGGCGTTTCCCAAGTGCTTAGGGTAACCGAGTTGCTATCAAAAACGGCATAGGTATTGTATTCAAGCCAATCGCCCAAATTGATATAACGAGAGTTTTTGGACAATTCAATGTCCAATGGCAAATGACGGTGCCCAAAAATAAAATAGTCAATGTTTTGGGTTTTTAGCTTTTCCCTACAATAATGTACGAGCCATTCACTTTCTGGGCCGTTATAAATCTTATCATCATCCCCTGAAATTAATCGGTTTCTAAGCGACAAATGTTGCGCAATACGCAGTCCCAAATCGGGGTGAATAAGTCGATAGAGCCATTGAATAATCGGGTTTCGGAATACTTTTTTCATGCGCTTGTATCCTTTGTCGCCAGGGCCAAGCCCATCGCCATGTCCAATAAAAAAAGAGGTGTTGTTTAGCGTAATCTGTTGCGGCTCATAATACACTGGAATTCCCAATTCGGTTTCAAAATAGTCTTTCATCCACATGTCGTGATTACCTACAAAAAAGTGTATTGAAATGCCGCTATCGGCAAGTTCGGCAAGCTTTCCCAGTACGCGAACAAACCCTTTTGGAACCACACGTTTGTATTCTATCCATACGTCAAACAAATCGCCCATCAAATAAATTGCGGCAGCATCAGCCTTGATGGTATCGAGCCAAACGACAAATTGCTTTTCACGCACCTTGCTTTTTTCTTGATTGGGTGCGCCCAAATGATTATCGGAAGCAAAATAGACTTTTTTCCCCTTGGGTATGTTCATGGTACAAAAATACGAATTACTGGTCGGCAGCGTACCACTCGGCAAAGGAAGTGGCAGTTTCTTGCAATCGCAAGTGATGCAGCTTGATTTGATTAGGAAGTTTTGCTTGAATTTTTGCGGCAAAGTCAATAATCATTTCTTCACTAGTAGGCTGATAATCAACTAATAATACTTTATGTCCGCTTTCTTCTAATGTTTTTGCCAGAGTAACATGAGGTGTGTTTTGATTAAAAACAGTGGCGTGATCAAATACATTAACAATCTCCCCTTTCACTATTTTTTTGAGGTCTTTAAAATCGATAACCATTCCATATTTAACATGGCTTGAGTCGCTGATAGGGGTTCCGACTACAGTGACATCAAGTTTATAGCTATGGCCATGTACATTTTTACAAAGACCGTCGTAGCCGTAGAGTGCGTGTCCTGTTTCAAATGAAAAACTTTTGGTAATGCGAATTTTACTCATCCGTTCGATTTAAGTTGTTTTAGTGTGGCTTGGGTTTGTGGCAAAAGTAAGAGTCTGCCTGAAATTTCAGCGTTATTTGGAAGAAGTTCTGCCCAATGGTCGGTATTTGCCCAAAGTGTTTTTTTGAGTTCGGCAACGGCTTCGGGTGCAAAGCTTGCCAACTGGGTAGCTTTGGCAATAGCTGCGTTATTTGCCGTGTCAAAATCAGCGAAAACTTCCGTAAAAAGTCCATGTTGTAACGCCCAATCCGCAGATTTCCATTGCTTGGGTTGTAAGGCTAATGAAGCTAAGGCAGCTGCGCCAATTTTGCGCTCCACCGCAGGAGCAATCACAAAAGGTCCAATGCCAATAGCCAATTCGGATAAGCGCACTTGAGCCATTTGCGTTGCAATCGCATAATCACAAGCCGCAACGATACCCACGCCCCCGCCGATTGCCTTACCGTGAATGCGTCCAACTATGGGCTTTGTGCATACTCGCATAGCATTGATAAGGTTTGCAAAGCCCATAAAAAAAGTTTCCCCTTGTTCAGGTGCTTTTACGGCAAGAAGCTCATCAAAAGAAGCGCCAGCACAAAAAGCTTTGGTAGGATTGCTTTGGAGTAAAATGACATGAACCGCATCGTCTTTAGCACAAGTATCAATGGCAGCCGTTAAAGCACGGAGTTGCACTTGTGGAAAACAGTTGTGCTTGGGGTGAGCGAAAGTAATCGTTGCGACTGCATTTTCGTTCTGCACATTCACGCCTTTCGTTATCATTGGATTCCCCATATCTTTGTTCTAATACTAGAGAACAAAAATACGGAATAAACGATTGATTACTCATGAAAGGTGTAAAGGGTGTTTTATTTGATTTAGACGGCGTGTTTTATGTAGGGGATTCCTTAATTTCAGGTGGTAATGAAACCCTTGCTTGGTTGCGTGAGCAGGGTATTAAATATCAATTTATCACCAATAATACCACGCTTTCACGAAGTGCCCTTCTGACAAAACTTAAGAGATTAGGTCTCAACATTAAAGAAGATGAATTGCTGAGTGCAAATTATGCTGGGGTACTACAACTGAAAAAAATGGGGTTTACCCGCTGCCGATTAATCCTTTCTAAAGCCGCACAAACAGATTACCCTACTACTGTTCTAAGAGAGCCCGAAGCCATTGTAATTGGGGATATTGGAAATTCTTGGGACTACGATTTGCTCAATGAACTCATGAACCAATTGCTAGAAGGTGCTGAGCTTATTGCGCTTCATAAAGGGCGTTATTTTCAAACCGAAGCAGGGCTACAGTTAGACAGTGGTGCGTTTGTAGCTGCATTAGAACACGCAACTGGGAAAAAAGCACAGGTAGTAGGAAAGCCGAGCCAAGCTTTTTTTGAAATGGGAAGTTCACTACTCGGTTCAAAACCCAACGAACTTTTGATGGTGGGTGATGACTTGGTAAATGATATTCAAGGTGCACAAGATGCGGGATATCAAGCCGTATTGGTGCAAACTGGGAAATACCGCGAAGCACTTGTAAAGCAAAGTGACATTAGTCCAAATGGCATCATCACTTCTGTAGCTGAACTACCTAACTTTTTATCTGCTATAACAGGCTAGTGGAAAAAAATAATTTATTTTTGCCCTCTGCGGGGATGTAGCTCAGTTGGCTAGAGCGCTTGACTGGCAGTCAAGAGGTCGAGGGTTCGAATCCCTTCTTCTCCACAACATAACCTTCACATTGTGAGGGTTTTTGTTTTAGACGACTTAGCAAAGAACTTGACGTAAAGCTACTAATTCTTGGCAACTATTTGGCAACTGCTGTTTTCTTAGATTAAAAGGAAAATAAGCGCAAACGGTATTAGTAGCTTTTTAATTAGAAATCAGAGTTGTCTATTTGTTTATTTTGTTTTCTTTCGTCCATTTCACTTTCATAAAAAGAGTAAAGCAGAACACCAATAGATGCAATTAGGATGAATATTGAGCTCCTCATATATCAAAAATAGAAAAGTAATTGTTTTTTATGGATAGGTAACAAAAAGATAATCTTGCGCCTACTGCGTCTAAGCACCCTTTTTATATTGTAAAATTAAAATATTGTATACTTTTTAAGGTGCCCGTTTAGCTGAATTTCCTTTTTTAGTGTGTTGCTTTTTGTTGTATTAAATTTAATATGCTTGATATTAAAGATGGTTCGATACTCATCAAAGAAATAAAATATAATAGAAGTAATTTTTTCATCAGAAATTTATTAGCGCCTTGATAAAAATTTTCAAGTTTTATTTTTTTGTTTGGAGGCTTGTTGAATATTAGATGAGGTAATTATATCAACCCTGCATCAATTAGGGATTGAAATGCGTCCTCCAGGGTTTCACGCAAGGGTCGGAATTTAATTCCAAGCTCTTTCTTTATTTTTGAGTTATCAGCCTTCCATTGAACATCTACATTATTTCTGATAAACTTTCGAGTAAATGACTTGTTTGTTAGGGGGCCGACAATCATAATTAACCATTTAGGAATGGCCTTTTTAGGTAATGGATACCTATCTCCATATTTTGGTAATAATTCCAAACCCATTTCAAGAAAGTTAGTTTCATGAGCAGCTGTTATATATCTTCCACTTGCATTTTTAGTTATACCAGCTTTATAGTGTGCCAAGGCAACATCGCGAACATCTACTACACCGGCTCCCAATCGTGGCGCCCCCATTTTCATTTGTCCATCACCCAACATTTTTAGTATATTTTTACTTTCTGAAGTGGTGTTTTTTGGGTTTAGGGCAGGTCCAAGCACCAAGCAAGGGTTTATTACTATTAAGTCCCACTGCGACTGTTTGTCAGCAATTTCCCATGCTTTTTTTTCAGCTAAGGTTTTAGACAATGAATAGGGTTGATAATCAATGGAAGCTGTGGTATTCCATACCTCTTCTGTCAAGCTTCCTTCCGGTGCATTAATAGTGTCAACAGCGTCGGTATAAATAGCGGCACAACTGCTGGTTACCACCACACGTTTTACAGAAGTGGTTTCCTTAGCAGTATTCAACACATTTGCAGTTCCATTTACCGCTGGCTCAATAAGTTCTTTTTGTGGGTCTTTCACATCGATAGTGAAGGGAGAAGCGGTATGATATACTAAACCACAGCCTTCCATGGCTTCTTTGTATGAGTCTGGGGAGAGTAAATCGGTTGCAAAGAATTTAATCGAACCCTTTGCAGCGTTTGCTAATTCTTTTAAATGGGCTATTTTTTCTTTATTTTCTGGATTTCTCACTGCGGCATGCACCGTAAAACCTACTTCTAACAATTGCTTGACTAACCAGCTGGCTACATAGCCATTGGCTCCTGTTACCAATACGGGTTTGGAAAAATCGATCTTACTCATTTTTTCATGTTTTTGTAATATTATAAAATTTCTAAGATTTTTTGGAGTCTGCCCACATAAAAAAAAGCTAAGTAATAATTATGGTCAAAGGTTTCAGCCATTATCTGAGCCAAAACTGACTCGCCAAACAATACATTTCTGTAAAAGAACAAATTTATTGCGAGCCCAAAAAATAATTTTATTTCGTTTGCGCCTTGATGAGAATTTTCAAGTTTTGTTTTTTTGTTAGTTTTTTGTTGGAAATAATTATCCCTAATACAATCTATTGAGTTTTACTATAAATATAACTTTACAAAATAATATCAGCGAGAAACTTTAAAATGACAAATTCCTAAACCAAATTAGCGCCAAGGTTTACATTCTAATACGCAATTTGGTATTAGGCCTCTTTTTTTTGATTGAAATAAAAGATTATTCCTACAATTTTAGTTAGGTAATACCCACTAACCCACCAAAGTTACAATCTATATTTTCTTAAATCAAGAAAACATTTCCACATATGGCGTATTATTTATACACATGAATCAAACGTTTCTATCACAAATTTTTGTTTGTTTTAAGGATGGGGGGACAACAGTTTTAAACCTTACTGTTTGGGCATTCAGGCACTTTTAGAGCATCGGTGGGGTTGTAGGCGTGTTTGATAAATTAAAGTGGCTATTTGACGAAAATGTCTGTCAAATAAAATGGCGACACATATGACTAATTCAATTACTATATTTGAAAAAAACACAAGTTGAATGGCATTATTCCAACAAACTGTAATCAAACAATCCATAAGTCGTGTAGATGAAAATAAACTGCAACAAGGTTGGAATCATTTCGAATCCTATTAAGTTGATTTAATTATAATTGAATATGCAAAAACTCATTCTATTACTACTGTTTCCTATATTTTGTTATGCTCAATCGTATGATTTTAAAAAATTAAGTACAGTTGAATCAAAATTATACTGTGATAAACATAAAAACTGCAATCAGGACTGTGTTGTAGATTTCTTTCAGAATGCACTACTATACCTGAATAAGAATTTTAACTCAAGTCAAAAAGTTTATAATTGGCTTTTTGTAGAATATAATCCAAATAATGGATTGACTACTGTAAGGTGTGAAAACAAAAAAATTGAATTATATCTCCAAAAGGTATTAGATTATAATACTCCTTATTTCAACAATGGCTTAAGCACAAAAACCAAGATTATGTCATTTTACTCAAAAACTTATAGTAAAACTTCGAAAGTTTTTAATAATAATGAGGACTTAAACTATGTTCTAATAAATTAACAATACTCAAATAATAGGCATATCTTCTTCTTTTAGTTCCGCTATTTCTAAACCTCTTAAATAGGTTATACTTACTTTTTATAGTATTACTTTTAAATTAAGAGTTAAATTTGAGCTTTGAGAGGGGTAAAATCTATTGGAATTAATTACGACAGATTATCATATGCGATTTTTTCTCCAATATTAGGGGTTGGGTTAATAGCGGGAATTACAAAAAACGATTACCCATATGTTAACAATAGTCTATTCTTCTTCCTTATATTTTTTCTGTCAGTTGTTCTTGCTATTTACTTTTTCTTGAAATCATTTAATGTTTTAATTATTGATTCATTTGGCATTGAACTTAAATATCTTTTGTTTCCCTTAAAAAGTATTAAAAAAAGATGGGCGCAAATAAATAATTATGCAATAGTAAGAATCAAAAGGGAGGGGAGCAGGAAACAAATAACCTACAGTCGCAGCGAACTTTGGTTTATTGATTCTAACGATATGGTGTTATTTAAAACATATAAAAAAGGAAGAACAAATTTAAATCAAGCAATAAAAACGATTGACAGATTTGCAAGTAAAGCAGTAATTGATTTAGAAAAAACCGACACTTACTACTCATCAATAGGAAAGAGTAAAGTTATTTATAAGAAACCCCTCACTTAAACCATAGGCATATCTTCTTCTTTAAGTTCTGCTACTTCAAGTACTCTTTAAAACGTATTACAATTATCGTTTGTTAAACAGTCATATAGTTAAAAAAAGTCCCCAAATAAATTAGAGACTTTTTTTGTAATTAGTGATTAATATTATTACAATGATGCCTGGTAAGCGTTTAGTTCAGCTTCAAATACAGAACTATCTTCAAAATGATGTTCCTCTACAATTTTTCCGTTATCCCATCTAAACCCTATCATCCCTAAACTTGAGACTTCATTATTTGTAAAATTTCCAACGGCATGCCACTTATACCATGTTTTAGTCCATGTAGTACCATCTGGATAGTCAGTTGTTTCAGCATAAAACCCTTTTTCTTCAGAGTCAGGGTAGGTGAAATTAATTTCAGAAAATAATGTATGGTGAAGTGGTAGCAACTCCTTAACCTCTTTTAAACCAACAACTCCTTCATTAGTTAAAATACTTAAATCATCAGACCATCTTGACAGCATCCCATCAATGTTGCCAGATGCATAATCTTCAAAGTGTGCCTTTATTTCGTTCGTCTTATCGTCTTCAAATGTTACAATAGCAATGTTTTGATTTGAACAACTTAATATAGATGCTATTGTAAGTAGGTAAAAAATTACTTGTTTCATATTCAATTAATTTATAATTTAAAAATGTAATTTATAAAAAAAGAAGTCTAATAATGTTTAATTTTTGTTAACTTTTTATTGAAGGCATATCCTCTTCTTTTAGTTCAGCTACTTCTAATCCTCTTAAGTAGGTTTTTTTATATTAGCGATATGAGAAAATTAGAAGCTATAAAATATATTTTATTAGGGATTTGGAGCGTAAGTATTTTCACAAGATTAGTTGGTAAGCTAACTAACCTGTATGAAATTCCTAAATGGAGTATTTATTTAACATTAGTATCGTTAATCTTATGGACAACTCTATCATTAACTATGTATTTTATCAAAAAAATGAAAAAATGAAAAGGTGGTTTATATTTTATGTCACACTATTAATTGCTTTGCTTGTTAATGGTTACTTTGGGGTTTACAAAGAAATGTGGACATATGCCGAACCTATAAATATGTTAGGTATTTCAATTCTATGTGGTGCTAATGCATATGAATACTATTTAAAGAAAAAGAAAAAATGAGTAATGTCATAGGAATATTATTTGCTGTTGTAGCTGGAGCAGTTATTCTGTATGCTATATATAGATTTTTTAAATATTTTGGCATTGACTTAACCGAAAATGACTTGTAACATAAGGTTACTAAACCTAAACCATAGGCATATCTTCTTCTTTAAGTTCTGCTACTTCTAATCCTCTTAAGTAGATTTAATTATATTTGAATGTGCAGAATCTCATTCTATTACTATTGTTTCCTATATTTTGTTATGCTCAATCGTATGATTTTAAAAAATTAAGTACAGTTGAATCAAAATTATACTGTGAT